>Ga0114925_10000639_pt1 | contig 16094 bp, 14 predicted proteins | sample SumtaG_2_FD_87287 | JGI IMG/M metagenome (GOLD analysis project Ga0114925, IMG submission 87287) | Deep subsurface microbial communities from Indian Ocean to uncover new lineages of life (NeLLi) - Sumatra_00607 metaG | ecosystem: Environmental > Aquatic > Marine > Oceanic > Sediment | place... | reverse complement strand
TCATCGTGCCGAAGCCGGAGAGCTAACGGTAGAAATGGCAACTCTGTACGAGATCGTCGAGGAGTGTAACCTGCCCATTCCTGATCACATCAAGATCGATGTGGACGGAACCGAATCATTGGTTTTGCAGGGCGCGGAATCGCTCATCAAGCGAGCACATCCGACGCTATTCTTATCAGTTCATAGCAACGAGGCTCGCACGCAGTGCCTTGATTTCCTGACAGCGCGCGGATACGATCTACGTTCTATGAACGACAAATCATTAACCGAAACCCTGGACATTCTGGCTACCTACGATACCTGAACACGATATTAGGTAGTAGCAACACGGTTGCCCAACTATCCACACAAACAGGACTGTTTTTCTATGTTGGTAATTCCGGCCATTGATCTGTCCCAGGGCCAGGTGGTGCGCCTGGCTCGCGGCGATATGAAAAAGAAGACCGTCTACAGCGATGATCCGGTCGCGACTGCCCGGCGCTGGGCCGACGCGGGAGCACAGCTTTTGCACGTAGTGGACCTCGACGGCGCGGTGAGCGGAAAGCTGGCGAATCTGGACGCGGTGGCTGAGATTATCGCGGCAATTGATGTCCCCGTCGAACTGGGGGGAGGACTGCGCACGCTCGACGACGTCCGCGAGGTGCTGGACATCGGCGTCCGATACGCAATAATGGGCACCGCTGCCCTGCGTATGCGTACCCGCTCAGAGCTGGAAGCGGCGCTAGTCCAATTCGGCGACCGAATCATAGTCGGCATTGACGCCCGCAACGGCAAAGTAGCATTCGAGGGCTGGACCGAAGGCAGCGATATTGATGCGGTCCACCTATCCCAACAAATGGAACTGCTCGGCGTTCAGCGGTTGATCTGCACCGATATCGCCACCGACGGGATGCTCACCGGTCCGAATCTGGCAGCGATGCGTCAGTTTTGCCAGGCGGTTGACATCCCGATAGTCGCCTCGGGGGGAGTAAGCAGTGTTCAGGATGTCAAAGCGCTGCGCGAACTGGCGCCGCTGGGCCTGCTGGGCTGCATCGTCGGCCGGGCGCTGTACACCGGCGATTTGGCCCTGCCGGAGGCGATCGCGGCAGCACAATAGGCCGTGGGGGTAACGACAGCCCGTGCAAGCCGAAATACCGTGAGGTTTGGCAATGTATATGGATGAACTGAAATTCGATGATAGTGGTCTAATACCAGCAGTAATCTGCGACCACCGAACCAACGAAGTGCTGATGGTCGGTTATATGAACAGGCAAGCGCTGCAGGAGACTGTGGCCACGGGACGGACGACCTTCTGGAGTCGCTCTCGCCAGCAGTTGTGGCGCAAGGGCGAAAGCTCCGGCCACATCCAGCAGGTCAAATGGATCCGGGTCGACTGTGACGCAGATACCTTGCTGATCGGGGTCGAGCAGCGCGTAGCAGCCTGCCACCTGGGCTATCGCAGTTGCTTCTTTCGCGAACTGCGCGAGGGCAAGTGGGAAGTTATCGCCGAAAAGGTTTTTGACCCCGATGAAGTCTATTCGCAACCGGAGTGATTGGTTGATCCAATGATTTGCAGGACTGACAAGTACATTGCGGCGGTTGTTGCATTGCTTGTCACACTGGCGGCCGGCTGGTGTTTCGATCTGCTGCCGGAAGAGCCTGGCCAGCAGGCCCAGGACTGGCTGGATGTCGGGATAAAGCAAGCCAAGCAAGGGAATTATGACGTAGCCATTGCCAGCATCAAGAAGGCCATACAACTTGATCCCCGCCTGCAATCGGCCTATTACAACCTGGGATTCATCTACTACCAAGCCGGTAACCCTGGGGAAGCTGTCAACTTCTATTACGAGGCGCTGAAGCTCGACCCCGGTGATCTTGATTCGCGGCGCGGTTTGGGCCTGGCCTATACCGCCCAGAAGAAATGGTCACACGCCGCCGCGGTGTTCGTTGATCTGCTGCAGATGACGCCTGACGACAGCGAAGTAGCCGTCCAACTGGGCCGCACTTATCTGGAGATGGGCCAACCCGAAAAGGCCATCAACCCCCTGCAGAAAGCAACCACGCTTGCCCCAAAGAATGCGCTGGCTCACGTATACCTGGGCAGGGCGTTGACCCTGACCGGGCAATTCACCCGGGCCACGCAGCACCTTCTCCAGGCCCGAGAGCTGAAGCCCGACTCTGAGCAGATCAAGCTGGAGCTACTCAATCTCTATGTCGAGTCGGGTCAGTTTCTGTCCGCCCAGCCCCTGGTCGAGGAGTTGGTTGCCAAACATCCCGACAGCGAGCAGCTCCTGGGAGCTCAGATCAAGATTTATGACGGACTGGGGCTGAACCGCGAAAAGCAGCAAGCTGAGGAGGCACTGCTGGCGCATTTGCCCCGGCAGCAGGCGCTGGCCGCCCGTGCACAGCTCGTCGAAGAATACCTGGCAGAAGGCCGCTACGAACAAGCGCTGCCCCATCTGAAAGCCCTGCACGAAGCCCAACCAGGGAATCCGTCGCTTATCGCAACTCTGGCACGATGTTACCTGAGAACCAGCCAGGGTGATAAAGCTTTCGAGGTGCTGCAAGCCGGCCTGGAGGCCAGCCCGGAGCAACCGGAGTTGGCCACGATGCTCGGTGACCTGTATGTTGGGCGAAAGCAGCTCAGCCAGGCCCTGGAAGCTTACCAGCAGGCCCTGGCCGCCCACCGTGACTATGTGCCGGCGCTCCAGGCTGCTATCCAGGTGAGCCAAGAGCTGGGCCGCAGCGAACAGATTCTGCCGTGGCTGCGCCGACTGGTCGCCATAAAGCCTGCTGACTGGGATGCTCGAATGATGCTGGCGGAGCAGCTTGCCAGTGCCAGACAACCCGCGCTGGCGATGTATCAATTCAACCAGATTGCCAGCCGCAGCAATGACGAAGAACTGACCGAGGTCGCTCACCTCAAGCTGATGCAGCTTGCCGAGCAGACCGGCAACCAGGGCTATCAAGCATATCTTTACCGCCAAACCGTTCCTGATGCTGAGTTGGATTCGGCGGGACTTTCGCGAGAGCCCAGTCCGCAGCAGATGACGAAAAGCCGCATCGAGACGCTGGTCGCTGAAAACCCCGAAAGTCTGGGGGCCAAGGCACTGCTGGCTGAGTACTACCTGCAAGTCGGGGATCTGGAGCAGGCAGGGGCAATTGCCGACGAGATTCTAAAGAAGCAGCCAAGCCACGGGCAGGGCAACTACTTAATGGGCCGAGTGCTACAGCAGCAGGACAATTGCAAGCAGGCTCTGCCCTACCTGCGCAAGGCGATAGCCGCTCAGCCCACGGCAGCTCCAGCCTACGAAGCCCTCGTCGAATGCACGGAGTCGCTCGACCGCCTGTCTCTGGCTCAGGATTTCCTAACCGCTATGTTGGCAGACACACTGGGCTCTCTCCAGCCCGACCGGCCAGTTATTTACTTGATTGTCCGCTATCTGGACCGCATCTACCAGCAGATTGGCGACTCTGACCACGCAGCGTCCGAATTGACGGCACTGTCAGACGCTTATCCTGATTCGGCGCTTCTGGCTCTGGAAGTTGCCCGTGTGTTAGCCAGTAGCAATCAGATCCAGCAGGCTGCTGACTGCTACCAGCGTGCTTCTCGCCTGCCCCAATATGGCTATGCCCTGGCCGAAGCTGCTCTGTTGCTACTCCCGGAGCATCCGCAGGATAGCTTGGCCCTGGCGAATGACTATTTGGCCCGTGTCGTGCAGGACAGCAAAGCACTGGAATTGATTGTCGAGATGCAGGGAAGCTCCCCGCCGCTGAGCGCGGCTCGCAGCCAAGCCCTGGCCAAACTGCTGAGCAGCCAGCCTCGTAGTAGTGACTACGAGATGGCCAAGGTGGAGCTGTGGAAACAGGCGGGCCGTCTGATCGAGGCCGAGGCTCACTTCGCGGCGGAAGTGGTGGCTGACCAGGACAATTCGGCCCGGCGCGCGGCTCTGGCCTACGCTCTGTGGCTGCAGGAGAGGAAGGCCGACGCCCTGACTCAACTCAACCAGCTTCCCGCACAGGCCTTCCAGAACTCCAACTTGCGCATCTTTAGGGCAACAGCCCTGGCGGCGACGGGCGACCGCGATCAAGCCATCCACGAGCTGGGACAGGTGCTGGTTGACAATCCAGCAAATCCGCAGGCTAAATTGATGAGGGCTGACCTGCTCAGCCAGGCGGGAGAATATCAGGAAGCCCTCTGGGAATTGGGGCAGACGCTGGCCCTCCATCCTGAGATAGACCAGGCCGGCGACGCGGTAGTTGCGATGGTTGAAGAGGGCAATCTACCAATGAGCACATTGCTGCTGGCGCTTGACCAGGCCCACGCCATCGCCCGCCAACCCGAGGTAGTGCGCAAGCTGGTACTCCAGCTTAGCAGAGGAGCCAATCAAGCTGCGGTCGAACAGTGGCTGGCCAATCATCCGCGTCTCGATGAGGGGGAGTAGCAGGTGGCTGCTCCGTTTGTGGCGATAGTCGGGCGCACCAATGTGGGAAAATCAACCCTGTTTAACCGCCTGGTCGGACACAGACTGGCCGTGGTAGATGCGATTCCCGGCGTGACCCGGGATCGGTTGTACGCCGAGATTGACCTGGACGGGAGCGAGATTGTCCTGGTTGATACCGGCGGGCTGGCCGGAGCCGAGAGCGACCAGTTTATGACTCAAGTAAAGGAGCAAGCCGCCATTGCCCTGCAGGAAGCCGACTTGCTGCTGTTTATGGTGGATGCCCGCGAGGGGTTGGTCTCGCTGGATTGGGAAGTAGCCGATGTGGTGCGCCGCTCGGGCAAGCCCGTCATCCTGATCGCCAATAAGATGGAAAGCCCCAAGCTGGAGGCAAGCGAATTTGTTGAGCTGGGCTTCGGTATGCCCCTGCAGTTGTCGGCGCTGTACGGCTACGGCCTGGGCGAGGTGATCGAGGCCATTCTCGATGACCTCCCCACGCCGGAAGCTGAACCGGAGCCGATAGCCGGGGAGGTCGCCGTAGCCCTGGTAGGCCGACCCAACGCGGGCAAATCTGCCATCATCAATGCTCTGCTGGGCGAAGAGCGGGTCATAGTCAGCGAGCAGCCGGGTACCACCCGCGACGCGATAGATATCGCGCTAGAATTCGCGGACGAGCCCTATCGTCTGGTTGACACCGCCGGACTGCGGCGCCGCGGCAAGCGTAGCGAGGGTCTGGAATACTACAGCAGCCTGCGGACCCTGCGTGCCCTGCAGCGCGCTGACGTGGGGGTAGTGGTCATTGACGCCCTTGAAGGCGTCACCAGCCAGGACGCCCATATCATCGGCGAAGTGATGGATGCAGGCCGCGGCCTGGTGCTGTTGGCTCACAAGTGGGACCTGGTGCAGGACTTTGCCCGCAGCCAAAACGATGATGGCAAGGATATGGCGGAAATCGAGGAGACGCTGCGAACAGATTTCTCTCATATCGTCGGCAGCAAGCTGCGGTTTGCTGACTTTGCCGAGCTGCTTTTCACCTCGGCAGTCACCGGGGAGGGGCTTGTTGAGATTCTCCCCGTTGCCAAGCGGGCAGCTCAACAGTACGCCCGCCAGGTTGACCCGGCCCGGCTCAATCAGGCCCTGCAAGAGGCACTGGCAGCTCACCAGCCTCCTTCCCGCAAGCATCCCCTGCGCATACACAGCATCGAGCAAGTCACCACCCGCCCACCGACCTTTGTGCTACAGGTCAATGACCCTGAACTGATGCATTTTTCCTATAAGCGCTATCTGGTCAACCAACTGCGCGAAGCCTTTGGCTTTGTGGGCACTCCCATCAAGCTGTTTGTGCGCAAGGAGTCCACAACAGCAACAGAGTTGACCTCAGATGCTTGAAATTGCACTCCCAATCGCATTAGTGGCAGTCGCCTACCTCGTCGGCGGCATTCCCATTGGAGTGCTGGTCAGCGATAGCCGCGGGGTGGACATCCGTAAATATGGCAGCGGAAATATCGGGGCCAGCAACGTGCTCAGAACCCTAGGTGTGAAGGCAGGCCTAGCTGTCTGGTTAGCTGATGTGGCTAAGGGGCTGCTGCCGGTGTTGTGGTTACGACCACTGCTGACCAGTATAGCGACAATTGGCCCAATGGAGTTGTGGATAAGCCTTGTGGCGCTGGCGGTCGTAATGGGCCACTGCTTCTCACCATATCTGAAGCTGGCCGGCGGGCGAGGCGTTTCCACCAGCCTGGGCGCGCTACTGGCCCTGGATTGGCGGGTGGGAGTCTTAGCCTTCGCTGTGTGGGTAGTTGTGGTAGCTGTTAGCCGTTACATCTCGCTGGGCTCAATCCTGGCAGCAGTAAGCGGCCCGCTGCTCTTTGCACTCTATACTGATTCCCCTTATTATCTAGCAGTGGGAGTCGTGCTTGCCATCCTAATCATCGAACGGCACCGACATAACATTGGACGCCTGATGACCGGCACAGAACGCAGGATTGGCCAGAAAGCCCACAGAACGACCGAACAGCCAAGTGATGAATCAGAGCGATAGTGAATCTAAGATAGCAATTATTGGTGCCGGCGCATGGGGCACGACGCTGAGTTGGCTGCTGGGCAACCGTGGGCATTGGGTGACGCTGTGGGCACGGCGGCCCGAGTTCGCTGCGCAGGTCCAGCAACAGCGCGAAAACCGCAAGTATCTGGCCGGGGTGGTGCTGCCCGAGGCCGTTACCGTGACATCAGATTTGCCCGGGGCACTGGCCGACGCCCAGACAGTCATAATCGCGGTCCCCTCCCACGGCTTTCGCGACGTGGTGGTGCGCGTCGCTGAACATATCTCCGCTGAGAGCCTCATATTGAGCGTCGTCAAGGGCCTGGAGCGGGGCACTGGGATGCGCATGAGCGAGATCCTTGCCGAGGAACTCAGCGATCCCCCCGCCTACCCTATTGTCGTCCTATCCGGGCCTAATCTATCCGGCGAGATTGTCCAGGGCATGCCGGCAGTGTCCGTAGCCGCCTCTGAGAACCAGGACGCCGCCGAGTACATTCAGAGGCTTTTCAGCTCCGACCGCTTTCGGATTTACCGCAATTATGATATAATAGGAGTGGAATTGTGCGGAGCGCTGAAGAATATTATCGCCATAGCCAGTGGCATAAGCGACGGGCTGGGCTTTGGGGATAATGCCAAAGCCGCGCTTATCACGCGAGGCCTGACCGAGATTGGCCGCATCGGCGTACAATTGGGGGCTGAGCCGGCCACCTTCTGGGGTATTGCTGGCGTCGGTGACCTGGTCACTACTTGCAACAGTCAGCTCAGCCGCAACTGGCAGGTGGGAAGGCGCCTGGCCAACGGCGAGTCGCTCAGCGCCGTACAGGACAGTACACCTGCCGTCGCTGAGGGTATCTACACGACCCTTGCCGCCAGAGAGCTAGCCACCAAGCTGGAAGCAGAGATGCCGGTAACCGAGGCCGTTTACCGGATTTTGTTTGAAGGTGTCAGTCCCACCGCCGAAGTCGGATACCTAATGAGCCGGCCCCACAAGGCGGAAGTCGAGCCGTGGCAGACTGCCAGTAACCGGTCCGAGTGACTCACCACCGCAGGGAGGAGTCAGCTCGGTTGGGACGAACCTATCAGTGCCCGGACGGTATCCAATACTTAGAGGGAGGCTGGTCAATGGCACGCATAGTCAACAAGGCAGAACTGGTGGACGTAATCGCCCAGAAGGCGGACCTGACAAGGGTGGCAGCCAAGGATGCTCTGGAGGCGCTCCTGGAGACTATCAGCAAGGCCTTGCAGCGCGGGGCCAAGGTCCAGATTACCGGGTTTGGCAGCTTTGAGGCACGTAAGCGCAAGGAACGCATGGGTCGCAACCCGCAGACGGGTGCGCCAGTCTACATCCAGGAGAAACGGGTGCCTGCCTTCAAGGCTGGCAAGACCCTAAAGGATCAGGTTGCCTCAGCACCACCTCCTTCGGTGCCGGGTGAAGATGTCTCACCGCCCGTAACGCCGCCATCGCCGTGGGGCGACAGTTAGGCATAAGCAGGGGCTACCTGACAGAGAATTGCTGGCGTGTAGCAAACTGGTCGGGGCGTGGCGCAGTTTGGTAGCGCGTTTGACTGGGGGTCAAAAGGTCGCCGGTTCAAGTCCGGCCGCCCCGACCATCGCCACTTGGGCTGAGCTGTATTATTGGGCCTGACCATTGGGCGAGCTGCCGCAGCCCACTGAACATAATATCCAGGCCGCTCCCGAAAGGTTGCCCGACCCGGGAGCGGCCTGCTCAGTCAATAGACCAAGACTCAACCATCAGGCTGGCGGTTGGCATGCCCAGCGTTATCCGCCTTCTCCTCACTGATGCAAAGTCAGGAGCAACCAAGCCATGAGCGGCAACTCGAGCAGTGCACCCGACGAAGACTTGGCCAGAGCTACCTTTGCCCGATATGAGAAGTTCATCAATCCCGGCTTGGCCACGCTTACCAAGTTCATGGGATTTGAAGGCGTCGAGGTGGCGGCCGACGGCTGCTACGTCACCGATTCAGACGGCAACCGCTATCTGGACTGCTGGGGCGGGCCCGGTGTCTTTACTATGGGCCACTGCCATCCGCGGATCGTCCAGGCCGTCCAGGAGCAGGCAGCCAAACAGCCGCTGGGCAGCCATATACTGCTCAACCCGATCTACGGCCAACTGGCCGAGCGACTGGCCGAAATCACCCCGGGAGATCTGCAATACTGCTTTGTGTGCAACTCCGGAGCCGAGGCAGTCGAAGCGGCGCTGAAGTTCGCCCGCGGCTGCACCGAGCGACCCAAGTTTGTGGCTGCTCAAGGTGCTTTCCATGGTAAAACCTTCGGCGCGCTCAGCGCCTCGGGGCGCGATGGCTACAAGCAGCCCTTTGAGCCACTGCTGGAGGGCTTCACTCATGTCCCGTTCGGTGACGCTGAAGCGCTGGCCGAAGCTGTTGACGACCGGACAGCAGCGGTCATCCTGGAACCAATCCAGTGCGAAGCCGGAATCATCATCCCTCCCGAAGGCTATCTCACCGAGGCTCGCCAGATTTGCAATAACACTGATGCGCTGCTCATCTTCGACGAGATCCAGACGGGCCTCGGGCGTACCGGGCGGATGTTCGCCTGCGACTGGGAGGAAGTGGCGCCCGATATCATCACTCTCGGCAAGGCCCTGGGCGGCGGAGTGATGCCGATTGGAGCGGCCATTGCCACCCCCCAGGTTTGGACCATCTTTGAAGATAGTCCCATAATTCACAGTTCCACTTTCGGGGGAAATCCGCTGGCCTGTGCCGCCGCCCTGGCAGCGCTAGAAGTTATCACTGACGAGAACCTCGCCAACAAATGCGCAGAGCGCGGCGAGCAGCTTCTGGCAGGTCTTGGTGAGGCCGCCGCCGACTATCCGGAGATGATCAGCGCTGTGCGGGGCAAGGGCCTGCTGGTGGGCATGGAGTTTACCGATAGCGACCTGGGCGGTTTGACCATAAGCGCTCTGGCCCAGCGCCAGATATTGGCCGCCTTTGCCCTGAATGATCCGCGGGTGCTGAGGTTCGAGCCGCCTGCGGTCATTAGCGCCCAGCAAGTTGATCAAGTAATCCAGGCTGTCGGCGCGGCGTTGGCGCAAACCGCGGCGCTAGTAGAAATGTGAGCAAGCACCCAGCACACCAGGAGTCCGCAGCCGCGACACCCCACAGACTGCGGGGGAAGGCAACTGGGAAGACCATCTTCACAACAAACGCGCAAAGAGGAATAATGGGCAATGTTACCACGCGAACGCGTACTAAGGACTCTCCAGCACCAGGAACCGGATATCGTTCCCTGGGGCGAGCACTTTATTGATTACAACGTATACGAGGACATTCTGGGCCGTCCCACGCTGCTTCATGCCAAGTTTCGGGAGACACAAGCACTGTGGGAGGGGCGACGTGATGAAGTGGTCGCAGATTACAAACGCGACACCATTGAGTTGCATGATGCACTGGGAATGGACATCATCTCTGTTGGTTTAGTGCCTCCGGCAAATTACCAGCCCAAGCCGATGAAAAAGATTGACCAGCAGACCTACGAGGATGAGGCAGGTAATCTGCATCGCATCTCGGCCACCACCCACGACCTCATGCCCTTCAAAATCCGCACCGATAGCTACACGGCCCCCACACTGGCGAACCTGCAAGAGCAGATTGATAAGATTGACGCCGAGGGTGTCCCGCCTTTTGATGAATCAGAGCTGGAGCTAGTGCGTTACGTGGTCGAGAAGAAGAAGGCCACCCACTGGATAAATGTGTTTATCGGCGATGTTCCGTTTCCTGGCTTTGGACCCACTGACCAGGAGTTGTACACTAATCTCGCTCTGCATCCGGAGTTACACAGTAAGCTAACCGAGCTTGCCGCCAAGGGCGTCATCGCCAGCCTTCCGCACTACGCCGAAACCGGCGTGGATTCAGTGATGGGAGGCGCTGACTACGGAAGCTCAACCGCTCTGCTGGCCAGCCCAAAGGTTCTAGCCCAGCACATGGCTCCCTGGTTTAAGAGGATCGCCGAGACTGCTCACAGCTTAGGCCTTAAGTATATGAAGCATTGCTGTGGGTGCAATTGGGAGGCACTCCCTCATTTTATCGAGGCGGGCTACGACGCTTACGAAGGGATCCAGGCCAGCGCGGGGATGGATATGAAGCTGCTCAAGCAACTTTATGGAGACAAATTGACACTTTGGGGCGGCGTGACCAACGAAAACTTGATTCTGGGGACACCGCAGCAGGTGAGGGCTGATGGACTGTACGCGCTGCGCTGGGGGGCACCAGGCGGAGGCATCATCTACGGCGCCAGCCACTCCCTGGCGGTCGGGACAACGCTGGAGAATCTGCTAGCCATGAAGGAAATCCGCGATAAGTACGGGGCTTATCCCATCCACATCCCCGAGGGCCTGGGAGAGAAACCCGGACTGGTAGCCCCTATTACCATCCCCAAGAGATTCAGCGATATGCTAAAATGACCGTGCACTTTATTGGCCAACAGCAATAGGGCATCGCGGTAGTCCAGATAAGCTCGGAGGCGCTGGTCCGGGTGCGGCATGGCTCGAAATCTGAGGAGACTCAGGACAGACGATGGAGCAGCAGCCCCTGTACCTACTAGACCGCGAATCACCGGCAGATCGCCGGCGTCGGCAGCAAAGACAGCAGCAATCTACCTGCTGCAGTTGCCTGCTCGTGGTAATCTCGGCGCTAATTGCGCTTATTGTGCTATGGCGGCCGCTGGTCGGCTGGTGGCAACAACGATTCGAGGCAGCCCAGGGTCGCCAGATAGTCGCAATGTTCCCCCTCCAGGTGCAGACTGACGCTGCTGTCTACCGCCGGCATAATCTGGTGCGTTTTCAGGTCCAGGTAACCAACCCCTACGGAGAGACGGTCAGACTGAAGGAGCCGCCCCAGATCGTAGTGCGACAGGACGAACAGATAGTAATGACCGTCGCGGGTGTGCGCCGACTTGCCCCGCCGTGGAACGCCGCCCAGCAACACTATGTGTGCTACTGGCCAATACCGTGGGCAGCTCGGACCGGCAGATATGTGGCAGAAGCCAAGATCAAAATATCCAATCCCGATAACTGGCCCTGGCAATTAGACCTTCCCCCCGATGAGGAAAAACCCACCTACGAACACGGCACCAGCTATTGTATTGCCCGGATGCCCTTCCAGATCACCCGCCAGCCTCCTCCAGACATCTCGCCGGGGCTGTGCGTAGCCACCTGGGAGGCGGATTTCCCTGAAGGCCAGGCAATCAGACGCCCTGATGGCACCACCGGCGACTGGCAGGTGATCCTGGATTGGTGCGAGTTTCTGGGCGCTGATGCGCTGTGGTTTCGGGGAGCAGTGACCCGCCTCGGCTGCACTGATGAGGCTCCCTTCGCCAAGAAAAACCTGGAGGCCATTCCCCGCCTGGCGGCGGCTGCCCATCAGCGAGGCCTTCGCTTCGGCACGTGGGCTGTCGCATACGCCACTTATCCACGAAAACGCAAAGACAACCGCGGCCTTCCTGTCTACCAGTGGGGCCAAGATATCTCCACTATCACCGGCCAGACTTCCAATGTCTCTTTCATCTCGCTGTTGGATCCGAAGCGAATCACGCACCTGGCCGACTTCTTCAAGCAGATGCAAAGAACCCGCGACGTTGACTTCGTAGGGCTGGACTACCTGCGCAACGAGCGCGGCGGCTATGAGATGGCTGACGAGTTCACCTCGCAGATGCCCGTTGATCTGCCCGACAACTGGGCAGATTACAGCCGCAAGCAGCGGTGGAAATTTGTGGCGCGCAAGATAAAAGACGAATGGAACTCCGATGTGGACTTCTACGAACAGTGGAACTGGTGGCGAGCCCACCTGAATGCCAGCAATGTTGAGCAGATGATCCACAAGAGCGGAATACGCAAGCCGATCTGGGTCTTCCAACTGGGCTGGATGCACGGAGCGCAGCACGGCCAGGATGCCCTTATGTTCAACGACGCCGGCGTGGCCCTGATTGCGCCCATGCTATATCAGACAGAGAGCTTCGAGCACTTTGACTACATCATCAAATCGTGGAGCAGACACATCAAACCTGGTCAGGTGAATCTGGCCGCCGGCGACCAAGTGGATGACTACTGGCACAAGCCAGCCGCAAGTGCAACTAGAGGATCACGCCAGCCGGCGGCTCCGGAAGTTATGTATCAGCGAATGGTACGAGCTCATCGCGAGATGATCGAGGGCGAACGCACAGTCGGCGCTTTCTGGCATGATATTTCGCGGGCGGCCCTGCAGGGACGGCTTGGCCCCTATCCGGGTAGTGAATGGGCGCTGGCTGGAGCGGCTGCCTTCAGCGATATCCGCCAGTCGTGGGAGGTCTATCCCCTCCGTGTAGAATTGTCTGTGCCCGATAGTGCTCCCATCGGCGCCGTCTGCACTGCTCGGGTGACAATTGAGAACGTCAGCCCGGCCCCAGTGCGGGATATCACCATCAAACTGGAAGACACTGAGCACATCGCACCGGTTTCGCAACGACAGCGCCAGGTAGCTGAAATTGGGCCGGGCGAATCTCATATTGTACCAGTGCGCCTGCGCATAACCCAGGCAGATCCCCAACGAGCCAACCGCTATATGGCCGCGGTGCGCGTGGGCTGGCCGCCAGGTGACTACGGCAAGAAGGTCAGGGAAGATTTGCCCAGAACTATCGTAGCAATAAAGTACATCAATGGGACCTGAAGCATTACCAACTATTCTGCGAACTGCTACTGATTCGCCACCCCTCAGGTGCAACCCGTCGGCGGATGTGCCAATTGTGATACTGCGAAGATGAAGCTGAGCCGGATATGGAGCAGATGGGTCGGCGACAAGCCGCCGCTGCCTGAGCAATTCACGGAACCCGGCAGCGGCGAGTTCGCCGAGGTCGCTCCCTACTACGACCGGCTGATGAGCGCGGTGCCCTACAAAAGCTGGGTGGACTACGTTGAAGCACTGCTCCAGCGCCACAACCGCCAGCCCCGCCGGGTGCTCGATCTGGCCTGTGGGACGGGTAAGGTCGGCTCGGAGCTTATCCGACGAGGCTATCAAGCCTTTGGGGTGGATCTCTCCGAGGCAATGGTCCACCAGTGTCATACACAAGCCCCCCGGCTGCCGGCGGCTACAATGGACGCCTGCCAACTGGCCCTGGCACCACAAAGCCTCGACCTTGTTGTTTCACTCTACGATAGCCTTAACTACATCCTCGACCCGCAGGGGCTGCAAAGCTGCTTTGCCGGCGTCTGGCGGAGCCTGACTGACGAAGGCATTTTCATTTTTGACTTGAATACTGAACTGGCCCTGCGCATGGGGCTTTTTACCCAGGATAACTTGAGGGGCAGCGATCCCCTCAAGTATTCATGGCGGTCGCACTGGTATCCGGAGCGCGGGATCTGTCGCATTGATATGGGGTTTCGCTGGGAAGGCCCCGGCGGGCCACACGAATTTGAAGAAGTTCACTACGAGCGAGCTTACAGCGAATCAGAAATCAAGCAGATGCTGGCCGAGGCTGGCTTCAGCAAGATGACCGCCTACAACGGCTATACCTTCAAGCCGCCGACGGCCCGCTCCGACCGCGTCTTTTACGTCGCCGAGAAGTAGCCAGCGCCACCAAGAATCTCTTCCCCACCAGGAGGAATTAGTGCAGTAGACAGAGAAGGCTACACACAGCAACAAAGCATATGGGAAATCCCAGAAAAGGTGGCAATATCATCGAGATAGGGAGGTAGTTGACAATGGAAGGCCCCCCACAGGGAGTTCCACCCCGGGAAGACGGGGAACGCAATTCAGCAGGCAACCTTAGGCTTCCACCCCGCGGCAGCGGTTTGCTCGGACGACTGACACTCATGGAGTGGTTACTGAAGTATCGCGACCGCATCTATGATGATATTTCAGCAAGTCGGGGCCTCCGCCGCTATGTGGTTGATTCACTGCTAGTAACTCTGGTAGGGACTGTGTTCTACGGTTTTGTCGTCGGGATCTGCATTGGCGGCTGGCAAATCCTCTACGATCCGATTAAGATGCCGTGGATCCTTGTCTTCACACTACTGCTATGTTTGCCCTCCTTGTACGTGTTTAGCTGCTACCTGGGCAGTCGGCTGGGCCTGCTACAGACCTGCGCCATTGCCTTCAATGCTACAGCAATTGTGTCAACCATTCTCATGGGCTTCGCGCCGGTGACATGGTTCTTCATGTTCACCGCCCCGGAGAGCCACCATTTCGCGGTTCTCATTAACGTCGTTGTGTTTGCTGTTGCTGGCTTCTTCGGAGTTCAGTTCCTATTGCGGGGTATCCGCGCTGTATATGCCGATGTCCCTACGCCACCCGCCGTCGAGAAGATGGTCAGATGGTGGGTAGTACTTTACGCGGCTGTCGGCGTCCAGATGGCGTGGCTGCTCCGACCGTATTTCACTGCCACCGATGTGTTCATTCGTCCGCGTACTGGCAACTTCTTCGTCGCTGTGATGACCACGCTCTGGCAATTCCTCTCTGGTGAGGGGTGGTAGCTTAGTATGGGTTCTACGCTACCGGAATCTGCCACCAACAGCGCCCAGTGGTCCGTCGTTCGCTACTATTTGGTGGATCGTGGCAGGCTGTTTCAGCTTATTCGCCGAGCAGAAGGCCTGCCGTCTCTGCTTAGCCATATGGCAATTATGGCCGGGCTGTTCTCCGCCCTGTATGGCCTTACTGTGGGCCTTTACGCTGGGGGCTGGCAGGTATTGTACAACATCATAAAGTTTCCTGGGGTGATCCTGGCCACCTTGGCCGTATGCGTAGCGGCCTTGTACGTGCTCAATTCGCTGGCTGGCAGCCGACTGTCGGTTCTTCAGACTACAGCCGTGGTGCTCAGCGCCATTCTGGTCACTGCCACTCTCCTGGCGGCACTAACCCCTCCTTTGGCCTTCCTGATGTTGACTTCTCTGCGAGAATACTCCCTGGTCATATTCCTCAACTTGGTCACTATCTGCCTCGCCGGGGCGGGCGGCGCCTCCTTTGCTCTGCAGGCCACGAAGGCAGTTCACGACGACGAAGCGGTCCGTACCCGCTGCTTAAAGCTGATGCGAGTTTGGATGGCATTGTACGCGCTGGTTGGTCTGCAGATGCTGTGGCTGTTCCGCCCCTACTTTCGGGCAACCGACGTCTTCATCCGGCCGTTGGGAGAAGGCGGCAGCGCCTTCGAGGCGTTCGGTCGACTTATTCTCAATGTCATCCACAGCCTGTTGTAAGAAGGTCAACCCAAGCGGTTGCATCTCGAAGGCCGTCACCAGCGGTCAGAACAATCTGCAGATAGAGGTAGCCAATTCCCTGCAGAATCTGCTGCTGCAGGAGCCCAAGTCCTCGGGGCTGGTCGGGCAGGTGCGAATTGTGCCCTACAAGGAAATAAGGTTCGAATTGCAGTAGCACAGCTACAGTATCCACAACACATCATCACTATGCAAAACCGAGTGTGATCAAAGCTATGAGCAAAGCAGCACATCTGCAGCACCATACTACGGGACAATCACTTCGCATTCTTTCGGCTGTCCGCGGCTTGCTCTCAATAATGGCACTACTGGCGGCGGCAGTTGTGCTTTTCCCCAACGAAGCGGCAGCCAGCCCTTACAGTCTGTTCTTGCGACTTGAGGCCGACGCGCTGGCCGAAGGAGGCGCTGATGT
>Ga0114925_10000638_pt1 | contig 16095 bp, 11 predicted proteins | sample SumtaG_2_FD_87287 | JGI IMG/M metagenome (GOLD analysis project Ga0114925, IMG submission 87287) | Deep subsurface microbial communities from Indian Ocean to uncover new lineages of life (NeLLi) - Sumatra_00607 metaG | ecosystem: Environmental > Aquatic > Marine > Oceanic > Sediment | place... | reverse complement strand
TTTACATGAAAGAATTTCTCCAGTACATTCATTAGCATATGGTTTTTTTCTGGGGGCACTTGTTTTAAATGTTATTTTTAAAGTAATGTTTCCAGAAATAATCTTTTTTGTATCTCAACCTTCTTCCATTGAAATTCAGAGTCTTTACACACTTGTCCTCTTCTTTTTGAGAATCTTGATATCAACTAATTTCCCAGCGACCTATTTTGTTATTTATGTAGTCATTGTAACATATTGGAAGTTATCAAGGGTTAAAAAGACCACTCATGATCGTAGAAGAAGACAAATCACGTTTTTACAATTAACTGTTTTATCCTATTATTGTTATACGACAGTTATCGTAGTAACTGGCTATATGCTTCGCAGTATCCTTTCACCAGATATTACTGTTCTTTTAAGGCATATAGCTCCGCATGTAGGAGTTATAGTAGGATGTTTGATGATTTTTTCTTCTTATATTAGATCTCCTAAAGGATTTCTTCAATTTCATCGTATTGAGAAATTAATGGTAGTGAATGAGGCTGGTTTACCCTTATTTTCATATGATTTTGATCATATCATAAAAAAAACGGGTGTCCATGATGAGTTACTAACCAGTGGAGTATTTGCACTACTAAGCTTCTTTTCAGAGATGATTGAAACAAAAAGAATTAATAAAATTCAATTTCAGGATAAAATTATTGCTATTGCTTATCAAGATTCGTTTCTCGCCATTTTAATAGCTGATGATATTTCAAATTTCTTGTGGAACGCATTACATTCATTTAGTAGAATGTTTACTCTAAAATATGGAGTAAATGAACTTCAAGATATATCTATCGTCACTAAAAGCGTTTTTGATGATGCAGAGAATTTAATTAAGCTCGCATTTGGTTTTGAATAAAACTCTAGAAGAGAGAGAAAGCAAGAGTATTAAAAACGACTTATTCTTCGCTTCTCGAATTTTTTTGATGATTTTAACTTAATATTTCTGATTTCTTGTAAATTAAATTGAATAACCGCATCAAAGAGTTCTCTTATCCCATCACCTTTGATAGCATTCGTTGAAAAATAAGTACCCATTAAAGATAAGACCTGATTTGTTTCTCCTGCTTGTTTAATTGCTTTTTCGACACTTTTTTGATTTACGGGGTAGTTTAGGTTATATTCTTTCCAAGTTTTTCGAACTCTATCATAAGAAATGTCTGAGATCTTATTATCTTGTAGAATTCGTATAGGTCTAGCGTATTGTAAAGCTAGTGGTCTTTGTTTAAAGATAAGATTATTGAATTCTGTTAAATCATAACTTTTTTGGTCTGATATTTCATCATTAGACTTGTTAAAACGTTGTATATGAAACAATTGAGCCGTTATTTCTCTAGCAAGTGATTTCGTGTTCACTTCGCTCATTAAATTACTACCATATTTTTCATCTGATTCTCGTATCGAATTATATACTAATGCCTCCAAATCAGGAAAAGTTACCTTATTATTTTTAATTTCATAACTAATTAATATTTCTCCTTTTTCAAAATCAATTAAAGATGGGAGAGAATGACTTGTTGCTGTCTGTAGTTTATTTGATAAGTTTTTTGATATTAATTCACACCAATTTTTAGCTTTGATGTGTGTCTCAAGATCAGATTTATTACCTATGAACCATAATCTAGGCAAATTTTTATTTAGATACAATTTATCGGAAATCTTCTCTCCTGTGACTTCTTTGATTTGTTGTATGCTATTGTAACATGATAGTCTTCTAGACTTATCAAAAACAACAAGCAAATTGTCATCTGGAGTCATGATTTTACCTAAAACCGCTCTAAGGTGATCAAAGATATTCTGTCCTCCAAGATCATTTCCATATAACTTTAATCTATACGTTAAATTTTCAAAAACATAAGGGAAAACTATACAGAAGTCCTCTAGCCCGACTGTTTCTATATCCAAGCTTATTGAACTAAGATCCCATAAATGGTCTCCATATTTAACCATAAAACCATTTTGTTTAGCCCACCTGATAAATTTAGTTTTAGAAAAATCGGTATTGAATTCCTTTCTTTCATTAACTACTTCAGGAATCTTAGTATGGATCCTATAGAGTTTTTTTAAGTGATTAGTAATTATTTTTCCAAATTGTATTAAAATTTGTGTTTTACCAGACATTCCATCTCCTAATAGTACTAATTTAACATTAACGTCGTGCATTTCCGCTAAATTCACCTTAGTGAAAGTACTATCAGAAAAAGAACTTAACAACTACAATCGCCTGTTTTAAATTCACTATTGATTCTTTATATGTTTCATAGTATCAATTAAGTAGCTAATATTAATATAATATTGGACATAATATAAAAATAAATGCTATAAATTCAAATAGTCCTTATCTTTTCAAGATAGCGCTCATGGGCAATAATCTGAATAGCTAAGTATTTAAAAGCTTCTCTTACATTTTCCCCTGTTCTTGCACTTGTACTGATTGATCTAACCTTGAACAGGTATCTTTTAAGCGTTTCATTTCCGATTTTATCAGAATAATCTTGGATAATACTCTCTGTAACACTTGGAATACCTAACTCTCTCAAATCATTCTTATTTGCTACAATAATAAATAGAATCGGCCCTTTTGAACTATTTAACCATAATTCGTTTATCCAATGCTTAATATTTTTAAATGATGTATGATTTGTAACGTCGAAAAGAATTAATGCCCCCTGATAACCGTGATAAAAAATCTTCCGAATTTCATGAAATCGAGGTTGACCTGCTAAATCCCATATAACAAACTTGACTCTATTAGATCCTATATTATCTTCATAAACAGCAAAATCAGCACCGATAGTTTGTTGATAATAACCGGAAAAATTTTCCCCTAAATAACATTGACGGAGTGAGGTTTTTTCCGCATCTATCAGTTATATTGATTAAATCCCTCAAGTGGTATATAAATTGATCTAAAAAAGACGAAATTCTTTACTTTTGGTTATCTAAATAAGGGAGACTTATTTATCTCTTAAGGATTACACTGCATTTAACCTTTTGTTTCCAGGATACTAATTCTAGAAAACTGTAAAATAGTAGTAATTAATTTTAGAAACCTTAAGAAAGAAATAAAGTTGAATAAATAAAGGGTTGGAAGAACTCTAAGTTTTTTTGAAGCACTTTAATTCAAAGTATTGTTAATAACAAACCTCTTTTAACAGATAAACATCTTGTCTAGGTAATGAAACCGGTTGGGATACAAGCTTTAAAAAGAATTTCCGTTATTAACGCGGAAACTGGAATAGAACTTTACAATCAAGATTTTGGAACAAATTTCTACTTGGAACATGACAATCAACTAATTTCGGGATTTATATCAGCTTTAATTGGGTTTTCAAAAACCATTGTCAAGGATGAGATACAGGAGATTGTTTTTGCAAATTCTAAGCTCTTTGTCCAAAGATTTCAAAAGGTTATCATCGTTGTCATGGCTACTCTTAGAAGCGATCGTTTCCAGATTCAGACAATAATATCAAATTTAAATGATCAAATTGAATCCCAAATAGAAATTTCAAACAAAATTGTTGTAATTTCACAAGAAACGGTTTCTATTTTAGGAAATATCATTACTAAGCTAATAAACTCAGTAAGTGAATCGAAAAATCAATTTTCTAAGCCAATAAAACATCCTAAAATAGTTATTGCAGGATTGAAGCAAGCTGGAAAAACTACTACTATTCATAAGTTTTTTTATTCTTGGAATAAAGATCGTTTGAAAGATATCAAACCTACTGTGGATTATTCTATTTTTCATTCGTTTCTTGACTTTTTAAGTACTGAATTAACAATCTTTGATTTAGGGGGACAATCCCAATACATTGATAATCATTTGAAAGCAGAAACAAAATGGAAAGAAGCTGCTGCGATCATTTTTATGGTCGATATATCTCTACCAGAAGAATTTCCTGATGCATTTGATTATTTACAACAAATTATTAAGATTCTACATGAGAATGATGAAGAACCATTTATTGGATTATTCGTCCACAAATATGACCCTGATAAAGCTACAGCATTGCGAGAAAATGTGCAAACCTTTTTAACTGAATTTAGAGGAATTTTTAGTTGGCCTAAGTATTCAATATTTTTAACTTCCATATTCGATGAATCATTACATTTAGCTTTCATGCGCACTTTATCAAGAATTATTCCAAGAGGTTTGTTTAAAACAATTTTGGAGAGTGCGATATTTTTCGAAACACGGAATCAAGTATGGCTTACAATCTCTGAGAAATTCAATCTGAAATCGAAAGAACAGACATATTATAAACAAATTATTGAATTAGCTATCCCCTATGGAGAGAAATTAGCAAATGAAATCTTGAATGAATGGATAGTAAGTGGAAATAAAGCATCTCTAAAAGAAATGCAAGAAAAAAAATTGAATGTCTCAGTTGATGATATTCAAGGCGGACTACGCATAAAAGTCGAATTTCAAGACCAAACTAATCATTTATTGTCGATTTCAGTAATTGAAGGTTTATTTACTGGATTAGGTAATTTTTTCGGCCTTTCAAACGTGACTATGATTGACCAAGGTAAAACATCTGATTTTTCTTATGTTACATGGGGCCTTTACGAATTCTAATTCACTGATCATAAAGCTAATTGAAATTCTTCCATTTTTCCTATTTTTTACATTCTTTTTTCTAAACTCTTATTTAAAGAAAAAGGTGATTTTAATACATTGAAGGAAAGGTTTTACTTCTAAAACTAATAGAAATAGAAGAATACCTTTGATAAAGCATATGACTTCATAAATCTACTATATCATGATAAAAATGTTGCTGTAGTTAGGAATATTATGATATCATATTTAAAGCCGTTAAGTAGTGATACAGTATCCAATATAGACAGCTTGATTCAAATATTTTATTCCTGATATTAATTTCTTGTTAATACAACAATTTGTTCATTCTAGTTCTAAAGAGGATATGTAAATTGGTTTATATAAAAAGTATACGAAAGACTGGATTTAAATCATTTGGAAACAATACAAAGGTTATTGACCTTGCACCAGGGTTTACATGCATAGTTGGCCCAAATGGATCAGGAAAAAGTAATGCGATAGACGCTTTAAGCTTCTGTTTAGGTACCTTATCAAAAAAATCTATGAGAGCTGAAAAATTAACTGATCTACTTTTCAATGGTATTAAAAGTAAAGAACCTGCGAAAAAAACTATTGTAGAAATCGAACTAGACAATTCGGACTTGAAAATCCCTGTAGATGAAACAACTGTAATAATTAGCAGAGAGCTTAGCAGAGAGGGTATTGGAGTTTACAAATTAAATGGGAAACGAACTACTAGATCAAATATTCTTGATAAACTTCGTATTGCAAATATTGACTGTATTGATGGTTATAATATAATACAACAAGGTCAAATCGGCGAAATAGTAGGGATGAGTGGAATTCAAAGACGTGAACTATTAGAGGGAGTCGCAGGAATAGGACAATTTGAAACTAAGAAAGCAAATGCGATTTCAGAGTTAGACGAAGCTCAAAAAAAAATGGGGGAACTGAATCTTCTAGTAAATGAGCTAACTCATCGGGTAGAGCAACTTAAAAAAGAAAAAGAAGCAGCGGATAAATGGATCGATCTTGGAAAACAAATTAAGTCTCTAAACTCCGAACTCATGTCACATAGATTAAATAATATTTACAATGAAGTGAATACCTTAAATAATGATGTTAAATCCTTGAATGAAGCTATTAACAAACTTGAAAGTGAAAAACAAGGCATTTTAGAACTTAAAAATATAGAGGAAGAAGTTAAAGAAAAACAAATAAGAATTGAAGAATTAGAGAACAAAAGTATTAATCTTTCTGAAACAATAAGTAATGCGAAAATTGAATTAGTAAAACTAGAGCAGCAAAAGGAATTTAACCAAAGCAATAAAAACCAAAAGAAAGAAGATCTGAATAAATTTCAAGTTGAAAAGGAATTAGCTTCAGGTTCGATTGAAGAACGACGAAAACAAATAGATAATATTGAATCTCAACTTCAAATAATGGAAAGACAGAAAGAAGGATTCTTTCGACAGCGTTCTAAAGTCGAATCAGATATTGAAGAAAGAGTGAATGAATACAATGCAGCTAAAAAAGAGTATGAAAAAGTCGAAATAGAACTTCAAAATACGAATGAGGAAATAAATAACATCGAAGTATCAAAGGACATATCTACATCAATTGCTGAGAGTTTTTCTGATCAAAAAACTAAGATTGAAAACCAATTCTCAAAAAACAAAGAAATTTCAAGAAAAATTAGTTCAGATATTGAATCAGTCCAGATTGAAATTGATAAAAACACGTCTAAAATTCAAGAAATCTCAGTTAAATTATCTGAATATACAGAAAAATTCGAAAAGCATAGTATTCATTATAAACAAACAGAATTGAAAATCAGAAAGCATTCTGAAGAGAAAATAATTCTTAAAACAAAAAAAGATATGATCAAATCAAGTATTTCGGCTGAAGAAGGGGAAAATAAAGCTGTTACTTACATTTTAGAAAATAAAATTAAGTTTAAAGGTGTTATAGATACATTAGAATCAGTTTTGGGTGGGAAAGATAAAATACCTGAGCCTGTACGACATTTACGAAATGCGCTTGTGGTAGAAAATTTAGAAAGTGCACTTAACTGTATTCGAAAGCTAAAGGATGGTATTCTTGGATCTTGTCTGTTTATTCCATTGCATCATATGGGAATTACAAAAATAAACCTAGGAGAAGAAATTGACGCAAAAATAACTTCTTCTGTTATCCTTGTCAAAGATATTAATGAAGCAAAAGAACTATGGAATAAAAACAAGTCGATACAAATTCAGACACTTGATGGAGATATTTTTTATCCGAATGGATTAATAAACGGTGGTTTCCATATCACATCAGCAGACAAACAATTAGAATCTCTCATTAATCTTGAAAAAGTAAAATCAGATGATATTAATAGGCTTACTGAAGAAAAAACTATGCAAGAGCGAGTAATCAATCAGATCAAAAAAGCTATAGAAATAACAAACGAATCAAAATTAGAACTGGAAAATTCGATAAGAGATTTAATTATACAACTTCAGCACCTGAATGAAAAGCAAGTTCAAGAAAAAAGCAATATTAACCGTATTTCATCTGAGCTAGAAGAAATTGCCAAAGATGAATTGGAAAAAAACACTGAAATTAATAAATTTAATCGAGATTTGGAGGAACTTATCTCTATTCAAACCCAGATCCAAATGAATCTTGAAGAATCTCGTATTTTTATTAATAGTTTAGATGTTTCAGGTTTAAGAGAACAACGATCTAGTTTAAGTGACAAGATAATTGAACTCGAAAAACAAAAAATCAGAGAGGAAGAGAGAAGAAATAGTTTAGAAAACCTAATAATACCTTCTAATCAAAGAATAAGCCAAATAGATAGTGAAAAAGTAAGGATAATAACTGAAATTGAGAATATCACTGAAAAATCGAAAGGAATTGCTGAAGGAATAAAGTTCAATATTGAGACGATTTGGCAAAAAGAACAATCAATGCAGGAATTAAAGAAAAGCACTATTGATATCAAAGATGAAATAACTCATTTACAGCAGAAAATAAAACAAACATATCTGAATAACTCTAAAATCGAAAAACAGATTCAATCAAATCGAGAGATGATAAATGAAATAAAAATTACTAGAGCAAAACTTGAAACAGAACGAGAAGCACTTTTTAATGAAGCTAAAGAAAAAGAATTAGAAATTATTGAGAAAAATGAAAGATTTAAAGAAGTTATACCTGAGAATCATAGAAAGAAAATTAAAAAACTGAATTACTCTCGCAAGAAACTTGAACCAGTAAATATGCGTTCTTTTGATGATTTTCAAGAAGAGGACAAACGTCTTCAAGAAACTGTTGGTTCTAGGAAATTGTTAACTGAAGAAAGAAAAGTCATATTAGATCTAATTTCACAATTAGAAATAGAAAAGTTGAACACCTTTATGCGTGCATTCAATCGAATTAACTTTTCTTTTAATAGTATATTCAACGAACTAGCCAATGGGAATGCTAAGTTAATTTTGGAAAATACAGAAGATATTTTTGAAGGAGGAGTTAGTATGGAGGCACATCCAGATGGTAAAACTCTTAAAACATTAGAATCAATGTCTGGAGGGGAAAAAGCCCTTACAGCACTAGCTTTCATATTTGCTATACAGCAATCAGAACCTCAGCCTTTTTATATCTTAGATGAAATAGATGCTGCATTAGATGTGAAAAATGTCGATAAAGTCGGTAATTTATTAGCAAAAATGGCATCAGGAATGAGTGAATTTGGTAAAGCTCAATTCATTGTAATTTCTCACCGTGATACACTTATGGCGAAAGCTGAAACCATATATGGCACAACAAACGTGAAAGGGATTACCCAGATGATGCAATTACGTTTAGATGAAAAGGGATTATCTACAAGTTGAAAGAAATAATGAAAAAGAAGATGATCTGAATGAAATCTCATAGTAAAAACACCAATTCAAAGGATTTTTTTCTAACACCTCCTTATCTATATCTATTAAACCCTGACAGGCTTTCTCCACGAGATATTCTTCAATTTCCATTAATCCAAGTACTAGAGGAATTTTATATAAAAATGGGAGAATTACCAAAATTAGATTATAAAATCATGGGATTATGCATACAAAATACAGCACGAATTCATAGAATGAGAGTTACGAAAGCAGTGAGCTTGAGTAAAGAACAAGAGAGAGAATTTGATTTAAAAAAGAAAAGAGAAGCATTTGTTTATGACAAACCTTTAAAACAATATATGAGACGATCTGAGATTGAATTTTCCTCCGAAGCAGGTACTGATGCTTTCTATGAACAGATCTTAATATCTTTAAAAACAGAAAGCAAACGAAGTGAAAGAAAAAAGAAAAAAGCTTTACTCATGGAAATATCTGATGATATGGTTGATGGAAAAGATATAATTATCAAGAAAGGCCGAATTAATCGTCGTATTCGAATAGAAGATCCTACTGGATTCGAGGCTGTTCTTATTGACTTTGATAGAATTGAAATTGATGTATTGATTAATGAAGTACTATATACAATAAGGGCATTTTCTAAAGAGGTAAATGGTAAAGAAGAAATTTTATTTGACGAAATAATAAAAGCACGTGTTAGAGGTTCGAAGGATGCTGATAAATGGAGATTAGAACAAGTAAGAATTTTAATTTCATTACTCCATTTGATAAAAGAGGGATTCATAGAAGCTTGGCAAGACCTTGAAACAAGGCAAATCTCAATATTCTTAACAGAAAAAGGCTTTACAGATTCTTTTGGTACTAAAGGAAAGGAAACAGCTCCAACCTGAATTGAGAGAATGGATATGAGTAAAATTATTAATACAAATACGTTAGATCAAGAGCTCACACTCGATTCCATGATTGAGGGAATAATATATCTTATTTCAGAACCGATAACTCTCACTAGATTATCCTTAACCACTCAAAGCAATATTGAACAAATTCAAGATGCTGTGAGGAGGTTACAAACAAAATATGAACAAATGAAAGATCCTTTCATCATTAAACAAACAATAAATGAAAATTCATCTTTAAACACTGTTGAACTCAAACTACATGATAACGCATTAAGGAAACTCCAAAAATATGCATTTACATCTAGCCAGGAGCTCCCGAAACAATATTTCCAAATAATGTCTATTATTATGCATCTCGAATATGTGAAAAATATTCAAATCAATAAAAAAATTCTGAAAAAAGAGCTAAAGATGGATCAAAAGATCTTAGATAAAAATCTAGGAATTTTAATCCATTTTGGATATTTAGAACAAAAACAAGAACAATTTAGAACTTCAGATCGTTTTTTGAGGAGAATGGGGTTTCCTACAGATAAAAGGCAAGTAAAAATAATGCTAAAAGAAAAAACGATTGAGTATGCTCTACAATACTTTGGGTTTGAAAATGAATAGTGAAAGTATACAAAGTGAAAATGAAATCACGGAGTTAGAATATCTTCTCAAGGCTGCCTTCTTTGGACTGAGTAGACCTTTAAGAATAAATGAACTAGCTGGGATATTATCAACAAAAGAAAACACAATTAGACGCATTGTTAAAAAAATAAGAAGAAAATTAGCTAAAGGGGATTATGCATTTAAATTGGATGAGATTGCCTCAGATGTCTATATGATGAGAATTAATGAAAAACTAGAAAGTAGCTTGAGGGAGATTCTGAAAGGAAAAGAAGTTTATAAGTTCAACAATACTGAAATTGATGTTTTAACCAATATAGCTTATCATCAACCTATTCGGAAGAGTGATTTACCGAAAATGATTGATAAAATCCCGAAAAGCAAGGTTATTGAAGTTCTCCGAAAACTAAAAACAAATGAGTATGTGAAAGAAATACAAGAGAAAAACACTATCATTTTGAAAACAACCACCAAATTCTCTCTTGAATTCGGCTTTTCACCTGAATTAAGGAAATTGAAACAACAACTTCACTGGAGATTAAGAAGGAACTCATAACATCAGTAAGATATCAGGAATTCAAGATTTTATCCTTTATTTTAAAAAATTTCTGTTTTCCTGTTAAAATTGTTGATCAATCGAATTGTGAATATTGTTATACTGCTAAAGTCTCGTGTATAACGATTTTACCTATCTCACTGATTTTCGAGTTCAGTAGAATGTTTCCATGTTTTTACATTTTTCTTCCTAAACTTTTATTTAAAAAAAAAAAACCTCACTATATATAAACTGGAGATAAATCGGGATTCTTTAAGACGGATTATTATATACGAGAGATATAATTATAATTTTCTTAAATGAACCTGAAAGAAATTGTAGTAGTTCTTGAAACGATTTACAACTAATTATATACACATCTGCAGAAATTAAGTATCCTAATGTAAGATTTGACTATATATGAATATAAAATGAATTGGAAAGTCATCTGGTATGAGTATTCTTACGAAGGCATTTTATCATGGTAAATGAGTTAGGTATTTTCGGAATTTGGATTCTAGATAGGATCTCTAAACAAATATTAGTCAAAAGGATATATTTAAGCAAGTTAAATGAAGACGAATCTCTAAAACAAATGATTTCATCTATTCTTTCATATTCTCATCAAGTTATAGAGAGAATGAAGAGTGATGAAGCTGTATTAGGTGATTATAAAATCATTTATGACATTGTTGATAATTTTACATTCATTGCGGTTGTTAATCATAATTTTGGTACTTCCAATGCAAAAAAAATCCTCTCTCATCTCGGGGTTTCCTTTCTACGTAAGTATCCAATACGAGATTGCAACTGGCAATTTAATAAAGATGTTGATCATTTCATAGAGTTTGAGAATGCTATCGATGAAATTGCTAGACATTTTGGGGTTTTGAGGAATATTATTAAAGTAGTTTTAATGGGTCTAGATTATGCTGGTAAGACTACACTTACTCATGCACTCGCAAACTCAAAATATGATGATTATTTACCAACAAAAGGTCTAGATATATTGAAAATAGATTATAAAAATATGCAAATACGGATATGGGATTTAGGAGGACAAACGCAATTTCGAAAACTATGGACGAGATTTGCTGCTGAAGCTTCTGGAATTATTTTTGTAGTAGATTCTGTTACGGATCGATGGACTGAAACAAAAGATGCTTTCGATGTTTCAAGACAATTAAACTTACCATTTATCATTTTTGCGAATAAACAGGATTTAACTGATAAAGCTTTAGAAGTAGCTAAAATTGCAGAGATTTTAAATATTAAAACAAAATATATTGTAACAGGAAGCGCTTTATTAAATGAAGGAGTTAATGAGGTTTTAGAGCGATTACTAGAGACAATAAATATTAGCTAAAGAGTATTGTATCGAGAAATAATGACCAACTAAAGCGATTCGGATGAAAGAACTTGATAGAAAGGAGAATTTTGCTACGAAAATAACATCTAATAATAGCACTATGATTGAAAAATTAAAAGATGAGATCAAATTTCGCTTAAGAGTTGAGAAGATATTTGGAGATATTTCAACTTATCTAGTTTTTTCGAGTGATTTTGGTAAAGCTATTGATTATTTTCTCTCCGAACTTGCCAGTTTATACCATGAATTTATGGTTGACAGTTTTGTTGTTTGTTTATTTGATGAACCTGTAAATGATGAAATTTTGATCCTTGGTTGGAATTCAGAAAGAACTTTGTCGCATAAAAAAGATTTCACCAAATTTCCGATTCAAGATTTACCTTGGTTAAAACAAGAACTACTCGATGGGCGGGAAGTAATTCTTGATCGTGCATCTAATTCTCTTAAGGATACAATGAAAGAGAAAACGTTTATTGAGAAGTTTGGAATTGAGTCGCTCATAGGATTGCCGATTTTTACACCAGAGTATCTAGCAGGGGCCCTTATAATCATTAATTTAACTAATTATTATAATTGGCAAGAACAGGAAATAAGAACACTAAGAATATTTGCTGATATTTTAGGAACATCAATATATCGCAAAAAAACAGCAGAAACACTATCAAAATCGAGAGATTACTTGAAAGAACAAGTATCTCGAAAAACAAAGGATTTATTAGCTGAAAAGAAGAGAATTGAGCTAATTCTGAACACAATTAAAAATGGAGTAATAGTTCTTGATATTGAGGGTAAAACTACAATCATAAATGATACTGCAAAGAATTATTTTTCAAAAATTTTACAAAAAGAGATACCTGAGGGGTCAAACTTAGTACTAAGCACTGGTCATCCAATTTTTGATACAATTCGAGATTTATTCATGTCACATGAATCGAAAGAAATTACTATTAAACCTATGAAAGGAATGCATTTACAATTCGTATCAGAAGGAAGAAAATTTCCAGTAATGAGCAATTTTGAAACAATAATTGAATTTAGGAATGTAACTCGGTTTATTGAGTTCGATAATATGAGAAAACGATTTATATCGACTGTATCTCACGAACTTCGAACTCCTATCACTGTAATTAATCAATCCATAAGCAATTTTGAACGATATCGAAAGAGACTACCAGAAGAAACTCAAACAAAGCTTATTTCATCTATTTCTCGAAACTCTCAACTTTTACACGAATTAATTGAGGATCTACTTTTAGTTTCCAGAATTGATGAGAGAAAACTCAAGTTCAATTGGCAAGAATATTCACCAAACGAAATTCTAGCAGATGTACTTGATCAATTAGAACCTCGTCGAAAATTAAAAGATATTATGATCAGCAATTCTATTAATGATGACTTTGAACTAATAGGAGATCCAAAAAGAATTGCCCAGATTTTCAGAATTATTCTTGACAATTCTCTAAAATATTCTAATGATGGAGATTCGATTTTCATTGATGGTTCTGATTCCAATTTTGGTCCATATAACCCTCAAAAAATAGAAGGAATATTGATGAAATTTTCTGATACAGGTATAGGAATACATGAAGAAGACTTACCGAAACTGTTTAATCGGTTTTTCAGGTCAACACTTGTTAATCATGTATCAGGATCAGGATTAGGTTTAGGAATAGCTAAAGAATTAATAAAATTACATGATGGAGATATATTTGTCGAAAGTAAATTCGGTGAAGGAACAACTGTATTTTTATTCATACCAAAATTATCTAAAGAAAAAATAGAAGAACTAAATGATATGATATAAAGTATTAATTCACAAAAAAAAGGAAATAAAAAAGGATGGAACGTGTAATATTCGTCGTTGAAGATAACCCTGATGTTCTATTTAACATTCAGATCACTTTAGAAGCAAATAATTTTAAAGTAATAACCGCAATAAATGGAAAAAAAGCAATTAAAACCCTTTTAGAAAGAAAAAAGGCCCCCGATCTTATCATTACTGATATCATGATGCCAGAAATGGATGGTTATGAGTTTTACCAAGTAATATCTAATGATCCAAAGTGGAAAAACATTCCTCTTCTATTCTTATCAGCCCTTGCAACACCTGATGATATCCGGTTCGCAAGGATTCTTGGAGTCGGAGATTATATAACAAAACCGTTTAAGGAAGAAGTTTTGCTAGAAATGATTGAAAAAAAACTGAATGAAGCTCAACTATCTGAAGGTTAACATAAGTATTAATGAATACTCACATTTATAGGGAGGAAGTCATTACTAGGGAATAATTTCCAGTAGAACAATGTATTAAGAATCAGATGAAAGCATAGAACACAAATGATTTAATATTATAATGTAATTCTCCATGTCGTGAATACACCATTTGATTTAACGATTTCTGGAGGATCTAAGTGAAAAGTATTTGTTATACCTTCTAATAAACCGTCAAGTAACAGAGTTGTAAGCTCATGGGGGATATTCTGATCTGTCCAATCAGGAATGGTAATATAGAAGTCTTGACCCTCATGACTTACAGTGAGAGTTTTAGAACTTAATAAACGATAATCAGGTTTCCAGTCTCCAATTAGATAAGCTAACCACGATTCTTGGAGAGATTGACCAAATTCGAACCCCATTTTTACTGCATTTTCACGAATTAAATCCTTATATTTAGAGAATAATTCATTAAAACGATCTTCTTTGACTACGTACAAGTTCTTTGGTAGAATTTCCTTTTCGAAATATAGTAGAAGTTTATCCTCGAATAATCTACGAAGTAGAACTTCTGGTAAGGAAAAATAGAGTGTCTTTATTATTGCTAAGAATCCACTATTATCTTCAATTGTTGTTAAATGAAACGAAGTGAAAGATATAAAGTCTTTAAAATAACTCATACACTTTTTTATATTTTCCTTCAAGCTTTTTCTAATGTTGATATCACATTTATGCAAAAAAATTGATAATTTTGGATCGGTTTCATTTACACTCTTTATTACATTCCATACATCGCTTAAGTAATCACTGGCTTCTTTAAAGGAATTAATATCTTGAATATCAACAACAAATATGAGAATTGACAGATTTTTCCATCTAGCTGTTTCAATCAAATATTTTTGTCTGAAAACTTCTTGTCCTCCAAAATCTAGAATCAAAACCTGCTGTTTTAAAAATTCTAGAAATTTAGGCTTTATTTCTACTCCAATGGTAGGTTTAATTTCATTTACCATTTCTCTAGACCATTTTTCAAAAAACATATTTTTCAATGATGTTTTACCTGCTTTTCCCAGACCTACAATAGCGATTTTTGAAGGTTTTCTCCGTGTTACTAAGTCTTCTAACTCTGTTCCGTCTAATGGGCTATGTTGGATCTGGCTAAGTATCGGAGATAATTTTTCTTGAAAAACCTCTTTCTTAGGGTATTTACTACTTCTTTGATTTTCCAATAAAGGATAAGTTATCTTGCTCAATGCCTCAAAATAATATTCAAGCTTTTTTTGATCAACCTGTTCTTCAAATAACAGTTGTAATCCAAAATCTCCATAAGTGCGAATATATAACATCATATTTGCAAATTGGATTTGCCTGATTGGATTCTGGATAGTTTCAGAAAAAGATTGAATCGCCATCATAAAACCCGCGATTAATTGAGGATCTTGTTCAGTTAAAGAACCATTTTGGGATTCGTAAGAAAAGACTTCTATCCCCCCTTCAACGACTACTGAGAAACGGATTAACATAATGAATAATTCCTTTTTTAATGATCATGTAATTATCTGATAGTTTTATACAAAAAAAGACTATGCAAAAAATTGTGCAAAGCTTGGTAAACTAAACATTATATTTAAATCGTTTCCTAATTCATCCTATCGTTTATAATAAATTAAAATTCGACTTTCCAAGTAGTCGTGTATTCCGTTTCAGAAACTCTACTTGGTTCAGGTAATTGAAAAGTTTTTAAAATTCCAGCTAATATTCCATCCAATAAGGTATTAGTAAGTTCTTTTGGAATGTTTTTATCTGTCCAATTTGGTATTGTGATGAAAAGGGAATTGCCCTTTTTTTTAACGTTAAGTGACTTAGTAGATAACAATCGTTGTCTTGGGGTCCAATCCCCTATCAATGCGTCCAACCAGGACTTTTGTAACAAAAATCCTGTACTCATACCATGTACTTGGGCATTTTTTAATAATTGGGGTTTA
>Ga0114925_10000637_pt1 | contig 16103 bp, 11 predicted proteins | sample SumtaG_2_FD_87287 | JGI IMG/M metagenome (GOLD analysis project Ga0114925, IMG submission 87287) | Deep subsurface microbial communities from Indian Ocean to uncover new lineages of life (NeLLi) - Sumatra_00607 metaG | ecosystem: Environmental > Aquatic > Marine > Oceanic > Sediment | place... | reverse complement strand
GGAAATGATTCGTGCACGAGCGCCGTGGGTTGATCTTATTGTTGGCCCAGGGCAACTCCATAGAGTGCCTTCTCTTGTTGATCTGATTGAGGCGGGAAGAGGGCCTCAGCTTGAAGTGAGCCTCGATCGTAAGGCAGGCAGTAGGCTAGAGGTGGTAGACAGCTTTGAGAGCTATGATCCTGATCGAGATGCAACGATGAGGCCAACGCCTTTTCAGGCGTTTGTCAGGACGCAGACTGGTTGTGATAAATTTTGCGCTTTTTGTGTCGTCCCAAGGGTGCGAGGGCCAGAGCAAGCTCGGCCACCACATGCCATTACTGCTGAAGCGGAAAAACTTGTTGCAGAAGGCTGTAGAGAAATCACACTCATTGGGCAGACAGTAAATAGCTATCGTTGGTCTGATGGTGGGAAGACGTCTCGTTTATCTGATTTGTTGCTTAAACTAAATGCAATTGACGGGCTGGATCGCATTAAATTTGTCACAAATTATCCACGTGACATGACAACGGATCTGATTCATGCGGTCCGTGATCTCTCAAAGGTCTCGCATTATATTCATGTGCCAGCCCAACATGGATCCGATGATGTTCTTCGCCGCATGAAGCGAGGGTATACAATAGGGCAGTACATGGAAATGCTTGATCGCCTGAGAGAAGCAATTCCTCACGCGGCTGTGTCTAGTGATTTTATTGTCGGATTCTGCGGTGAGACTGATAAGGAATTTGAATTAAGCCTTGAGCTTGTAAAAACAGTAAAATTCAAAAATAGCTTTATTTTTAAATATAGCCCGAGGCCGGGAACAAAAGCTTTTGATAAACAAGCCGATGATGTCCCCGAAAGCGTAAAGAAGGAAAGAAATCGTCTTCTTCTCGAGGCTCAAGCAGTTGCAAGTCTTGAAGGGAATGAACGTTTCATTGGATCACGACAGCAGGTTTTAGTGGAAGGGCTTTCAACTCGTGATGAAAGGCAGGCAGTGGATCCTGGTCCAGATGGTCTTGCACAACTTACAGGCAGAACGATGTGTGATCGCATTGTAGTGTTTAATGCACCTCTTCGCTTGATTGGTAGATTGGTTGATGTGGATATTATTTCCGCAGGAGCTTGGAGTCTTGCTGGAGAGGTAGCCGATGACTTGGCGAACGCAATTCCTCTAGATCATCTAGAGCAATCCGGTCCAACGGTGCATCAAATTCAGGTGTCTGGACAGGCTTCACCCCAAGGTACACAGAGGGCGTAAATGGCTATCAAGCCCGACCAATCCCTTTAGATTTATTTGCTTGACTGATCAGGCCCCAGTGCCAATGCCAGATCGAATGAACTTCAGCAAAGATAAATACTTCCTTGAAGATAAGTCTAGTCTAGATCGGTGGGCGCATGGTATTGGGCTTACTGATGGTGAGAATGCTCGGATAGTTTTCAAGGCATTGCAAGAAGGTGGCATAGACTACGACTTGCTATCCTGTTTTATTGATTGTCTCGAGCAACTCCTTCCAAAGTACAGTGAGGCGGATCGTCTACTTGTTACCTTGGGTCGATATCTTCAAGCTGTTGAAAGCCCTCTCTCGACAGTCGCGTTATTCGATAGAGAGCCTGAGTCTCTAAAGGCACTCCTAATAATTTTCGCTACAAGTCCTTTTCTTAGTGAGATTGTGATCGCTGAGCCAGACGTTTGGGAGCGTGTACGGCGTGGTGGTGGCAGGCCAGAAAAGCGCAAGTCTCTTCGCGATGTTTTGAGGTCTGCAGTAGGTGACTCATTAGAATCAACGTTTGTCATGCATGCTCTTCGGCAGTTTAAACGACGGGAGATTCTCCGCGTTGCGTATGGTGATATCGTTAAACAGCAACGACTTGAGACCGTCATTGATCAGATTTCGGCCATTGCGGAATGTGTCATTGATGAAGCTCTTCGTGTGGCGATGTTACAGCAGGAAAAACTGCGAGGTACTCCTCGTACAGGAGATGGGCAGAGGGCAACAATTGCAGTACTAGCTCTTGGAAAATTGGGTGGAAATGAGCTGAACTATTCAAGCGATGTTGACTTGGTGTTCTTTTATTCCGAAGACGGTGACATAACGGGATCAAAGACATACACATCCAGTGAATTCTTCGAGCGTGTTGTTCAAGAAGCAACTCGTCTGATTGCTAGTCAGACAGAGTTAGGTGCTGCGTATCGCGTCGATTTGCGTTTACGACCGTATGGAGGACAAGGACCACTCGTCATGCCGCGTGCAGTTGTGGAAAAATACTTTGACAGGCAGGGCAGGACATGGGAAAGACAGGCGTGGGTAAAAGCTCGATGCATTGCGGGTGATATCGAGCTAGGCGAGCGATTGCTGGCCAATCTTCGTCCCTGGGTCTACAGCCGTTGGTTACCTCGAACTGAAATCAGTGGTATTCGAGCGTTGAAGCGTCAAATTGAGCGACGTTCCATTCGAGAAGGTATTGATTCGGATGATCTTAAAACAGGCCGTGGAGGTATTCGTGATATCGAGTTTACTATTCAATTTCTTCAGTTACTCAGTGGTGGTGATGAGACTGAAGTACAAGTTGGAAGTACAATTGAGGCAATTCGTCGTCTCGCTGCAAATGGAAGCCTAAATGATCAAGAAAGAGAGATCCTTGAACGGAACTATAAACTTCTCAGGACAGTAGAGCACAGACTACAAATTCGTTATGACAGGCAGACGCACCGGCTGCCAGAAAATGAAGAAGATTTTGGGCGACTAGCACAGTGCCTTGGATATGATCGCAAAGGGGATGCTGCAACTAAACTTCGTGAAGATCTTGGCTCGGCAACTCGACTTAATCGAAGAATCTTAGACCATCTTCTCCATGATGCATTTCCGGGCGATGTAACACCGGAAGCAGACGTTGATCTGATTCTTGATCCAAGCCCACCGAAAGAACTCATCGACAGTGTGCTAACTCCTCGCAGGTTTCGTGATGTGGCAAGAGCGTACCGAATGGTAACCGCAATGAGTGAAGAGTCGTCTCATTTTCTTTCGAGTCGCCGATGTCGGCATTTCTTTGCCTCGATTTTATCAAGATTACTCGATCGAATCAGTGCAACAGCGGATCCAGATGCAACGTTGACAACGCTTGCGACCGTAAGTGAATCGCTGGGTGGCAAGGGAATGCTCTGGGAACTTCTGAGTGAGTCACCAGGAGCCCTTGATCTGACAATACGTTTTTGTTCATCCGCTCCTTTTCTCGCAGACCTTCTTGTAAAAAACCCTGGAATGATTGATGAACTTCAGGACAGTCTTCTGGGTGATGGGATGGCTACACGAGATGAATTGAAGAGTGAGTTGTGGGAGTTGTGTGGACGGCATTCTGTAGATGTTTTGCCGAGTCTGATTGCATTTAAGGTTTCAAAGCAATTGCGAATAGGTATTAACGATCTTCTAGAGCAGCAGTCACCGCATGTGATTGCCGCATCACTATCTGATATAGCAGAAGCACTGTTGCAATTTGTTATTTCCAGCCAGAAACCGACATTACCTCAGCAAGTATGGGATATGAAAAAGGGTGTTGAGTCGATCGAAGGCATGGGGTTTGTAGTTTTGGCGATGGGTAAGTTCGGTGGGCGTGAAATGAATTATGCCAGTGATGTAGATGTTGTTTTTCTTTATGACGAGGTGTTGGCAAATGATTGTCTAGGTGGGTGTTCTGATTCAGAGTTTGGTTTCTTTTTTGCTGAGATAGCAAATAAAGTATTACAAGTATTCAATCGTTTTACGCCTCAAGGCCGTCTCTATGAAGTTGACTCAAGGCTTCGGCCAGGCGGTCGGAGTGGGCCAATCGTAAGTTCGCTGGGGGCTTTCCGACGATATTTTTCAGCTGAAGGGCCGGCAGCTGTCTGGGAGCGGCAAGCACTTGTGAAAGCTCGTGTTGTTTTCGGTCAAGAAGCCGCTGTTCAGCGAGTCAAGGCAGTCGTTCATGACGCAGTCTACGGCCACTCCTGGAAGGAGACTGACGTGAAAGACATCTATTCAATGCGACTACGTATGGAAGAAACAGCGGCCAAAGACAACCTTAAGCGCGGTCCTGGTGGTGTCGTTGATATTGAGTTTCTTGTTCAGACACTTCAATTGTTATATGGCAAGAACAATATTGAGCTACAGACATCAAACACACTTGCTGGCCTCGAGTCCCTTGCTTTTGCTGGTATCATAGGGAATGAAATGGCAAAATCGCTCCACGATGCGTACGACCTGTTACGGAAAATCGAGGGCAGGCTTAGGCTTCTTGACGTACGTTTAGGGCACGTGTTTCCAACCGAAAGTCAAAAACGCGGCCAATTGGCAGATCTGTTAAACCGTGAGAATGGTGAGTCACTAGCTGACGAAGTATTCCAGACAGTTACATGGGTGCGTAGTGTCTTTGATAAAACGTTTGCTGATTTACAGGACGATCTGGCTAAAAATACTTAGTGGTTGCCAAGAAACTTCATGGCATAAACACCAGCAAGTACAAGAATCCCAAAAATCAGGGTTATCCGTTCAAGGTACTTGTCAAGTATTTCGCGAGCCTGTTTGCCGCAAATTCTCATGATGGTGGCAACTAGGAAAAAGCGGCCACCTCGTCCAATGAAAGATGCGATTATGAGAGTTGGAAGTGGGACAGAGCATGCGCCCGCTGCGATTGTGAAAATCTTAAAAGGAATTGGTGTAAATGCAGATAGTATCAACCAAAGGAACGCATTTTCTTGATAAAGGGATTCAACATAAATAAATTTTTCGGATGTAAAACCAGGTATGGCGCTGTAAAAAAAAGTATCAACTAGATGCCATAAACCTCGACCGATCGCCCACCCTGCGATGGCTCCGAGGACACTTGCAGTCACTGATACAGCGGCAAATAGATAGCTCTTTTTTGGCTTGCCCACAGAGAGTGCGATTTGCAGGACGTCGGGCGGGATTGGGAAGAAAGAACTTTCGGCAAATGAAATTCCAGCCAAGGCAATCACGCCGTGCCGGGAATCAGCCCAAGAAAGCACCCAGTTATAAAGTCGTCGGAGTGGCCCTAGCCTTTTCGGGATGTCCAGTTCGGGGCTATCTGCATGAGCCTGCTCGATAATCGGGCTTTCGGATGATGTTGGTGAAAAAGGCATGCTGCTTTCCTCAAAGTTAGGAAAATCATAGCAGGTGCCAAGACGTGACGTTAGGCCGTTTCTCGCTCTGCTGATAGCCACTCACAAAGAACTTCGTGAGCCGGAGTGACTATGAGGTAGACAAGAAGTGAGAGAAGGGCGAGGTCACGAAAGTTAGCAGTATCCGAAAGCCACCACCATGTTCCACCTAATAAAATCCATGTAGGAATCAGTAATGGCATTGCTGCCTTATGAACGATAAGGGCTTGTCTCACAGGGTGTATCTCCGCACTAGGTGACGCAAGGTGCTTTGAAATCGAAGGCATTTGCTTCCAGCTGTGAAAAGCTAAAAAATATATTCCAATGCCAAAAAGCGGAGAACTAACGATTTCAAGGATGCCAACCAAGGCATATGTAATGAATACACCACAGTTTTCCAACATTTTCTGCATGCCGAGTGTCTTGGTGTTCCACGCACAATGAAAAAAAATAAAACACCAGCAGCACAATGCGATGGCGAGAAGAGCTATGCCTGTAGTGGCAATATGTGATGACTGGTAGATCGGATGGGCGAGTAGCGGCATGCCAAGCAGTGAACGGGCTGGCTCAACGAGCGTTATGAGTTCTGTTGCCACACCTGATGTGGCGGTTGGCCAAAACGCAAGCGGTGTACCTATAACGATTCCTCCTTTTGCAAAAGACATGAGGAGGTGCTCATAGGAAATCCCGTGTTCAACAGGTTTCGTCGGATTTTCTGAACTCCCAAAATGCCAGAGGCTAAGAAAAAGAAAGCCAACTAGGCTTATTGTAGGTGTGAGGATAAAGGCGATGAGGACACCAATCATGGAGACGACGTACCAAAAAAATGTATTGAACAGTCGCCACCCACTCTTTTTTGACTGAAGAACAGCAAGATCTGCTGCACCATGGGGCATCCCAATAAAGAACAGCCCAACAATCCACGGGAGTACTTCAATTTGTTTAGGTGTCGGTTGCTGGTAAAACGCTGAGAATACAATCAGCAGAGCAATCGCAACTAATGGAGCTATTGTGTACCACGCTGTCTTCACAGATAGTTCAAAATTCACACAGGTTATCTCTGTGAAAATTTGTTTCCGTCGAACTGTCTGACTTGTCACGAACATGGCAATGTTCCAATGGGCAGTGAATCAGGATGGCAGTGAAACAGATTCACCGCCATCCTGCTTAACACTGACTAAGTGGTTTCCCGATTATGCCGTCTGCCGGGATGAATGGCTTAACGCCTCAATACCCCAATAAGCGGCTAGGCCAAAGCCAACTTTATTGATCACGTCGGCCACGTTGTAGAAGATTTCACGAACTTCACCTAAACCACCATAGGCCATGAGGAACCCAAGCGGGTAAATTGCCCAACCGATCAGTATGAATAACCTCATAGTGTTGAGTGCTTTAGCTAGCGGGGCAGGCGCTTCTCCTATCGCAGAACCAAGCCCGGTGTATAGCGTTGCAACAATTAGAAGTTCAAGGACGCATGCAACCAAAAAGAATCCCCACCATGATGTTGAGGCAACTGGTGAAGTCTCCGCAATGAAGGCACAAACAATCATGCCTATATCAAGTGTTACAAGCTGTACAAAGAATTTTTTACCCTTGTCACCAAGGCGCAGTAATAATGGGAACTTGATCAGCATCAAGGGTGTTGTAAAAAGCCAGTCAATGTATCGCAAGGCTGTTGGAAACTGTCCACCAGATTCCTGATACACGTGGGTCATCTTAAAATAATGGAAACATGCAATGCCGCAAACGAGACCTGCGCACACCATCGTACTTCGATAGGCAACATCGACATTGTTTCGCATCAAAAGGAAATATGCTGCTCCCGCACCCATCGCGACTGTTCCTGCGAAGAAAAGGTAGAGAGTGATTGACTGTAACGGGGTATTTTGCGTCCAGTCAGAAGAGAGTGCTGCCAACGTTCCGCCGGCATTAGCCAATAGGGCAATCATCTTACGCTCCTTAAAAAAATCCAAATTCAGGAACATTGCGAACACTAGCAAAAGTTCCCCTCGGTGTATTGGTACTCGCCGAGTTTTCAGGCGATGGACCTATACTGGAATAGTAGCGCCACAAATTTTTTTTAACACCCTAATGAAACTGTGTTTTCGGGCACAATCAGCTAAAAGTTTGAGACGTCTTTCCGAAATGTGCCTGATCTGCAATGTCAATCCCTACGTTCTTGGACCAAGCATTCAGAAATTCATGATAGATGGGCCCGGGGACACCCTTCCCAACTGGTTGTCCATCGATTTGTACTGCCGCGAGTATGCACCAAGGTGTGCTTGTCAGAAAAACTTCATCTGCAGTTATAAGTTCATCCTTGTTGAATGATCGTGATTCCCAAAGGAAGCCGGCGTCTTCCGCCAAGCTTTTGAGATAATTCATACTTACGCCCATCAGGGCATCTTGTTCAGGGGGAGTAACGATAGTTCTTCCGTGCATAGCCGCGATATTTGCAGTTGATGTTTCACTAATCCGTCCATCTGCATGGGACAGGAGGGGACGGGAGCCTTTTTCACATGTGGTAGCCTCCTGCTCGGCAAGGAAATAATGAAGTCGACTACGAACTTTGGCAGAGATTGGCCAGCATTTTTCTGAAACTTGCTGAATGCTCACGCATTGCAGATTCGTACCAGTTTCATAAGAGTCGGCCCATAAGCTGTAAGCGAGCGGAAATGAGTGGACGGTTGCCGAAGGTTTTCCAGCCAAGCCATTGTTCTGAGCCGGCAGTAAACCAGGGGTAATGAAAATAACAACACCAAGGTCTTGGTCTGATTGCTTGTTACCCTGCATGAGCAGCTTGTGATTATGCGTTGCGACCTGATTGGCAGCAGAGAAAATCGACTGCACGGTCTCATTTGGAACAATGCCTACGTCATGCAGTGAGTTTGCTAGACGTTGGGCATGATCATCAGAAAGGAAAATTTTGCCTCGAAAAGTACGTAGCTGTTCGGTTACAGTGGCTCCCAACACAAAACCAGCATCACCTGGAGAAATAGCGAGTTCTTTACGAGGCAAAAACTTTCCATTTTGCCATGCGATCTCAGACAAATGTTCCTGCTGATTCATGAAATACTCAACAGCCAGCAGTGCCCTCGGGTTAATAATTTTTTCGCTGAAGTATGTAAATTCTCTATATGTGGGCAAGTTTGAGTGGAGGATAGGGGACTCGAACCCCTGACCTTCTGGCTGCCAGCCAGACGCTCTCCCAACTGAGCTAATCCCCCGTGTAAGGTTCTCGCTCACATAGTTCTATGCTCAAACAGAGCATTTTTCGCATCCTGTAGCTACCAAACCTATCGTGCTCTTCTTTCAGTGTCAACGCGATAGATCGGGTTCGCCTTGAAAGTGTTCAAAGAAAATTGTGTGCGGCTCTGGCGTAAGGCGAGACGGTCAATCAGACTTGGAAAATGGTTCATAAGAAAATGTGTGAAGTTGGGTGTGATTCATGTCTTCAGGAAATAAAAAAAATCTAAGAGTAAGTTCTTGGAGAGAAATATCACGGGCATGTGCCACGGTGTTTTTGGCCATCTACTTTACCGGACTTGGCCTTACTGTGGCATGTAATACAAGTAGTGGTTCTTCGCTATTTCTCAGTGTCATAAAAGGGAAACTGTTTTCCTTTTGGCTGGTACCTCCCTGGCTTGATCTCGGATTTGATTATTCTTTTACATACGGTCAGCAGACAGATGCAGTTCACTACCTTGAACTTCGAGATCATGGCAAGAAAGGTTGGATAACACTGCCTGGAACCGATATGAATTATTTGCAATCAAGCCGCTGGCAACGATTACTTCGTTCAGTTGTTGACAGTGAGGAACTAGAAGATAGGACAGGTCTCTTGCCAGCTGGGTTTGCAGAGGCAGCTTTCACGATATGTGAAAGTGATGACATTGTTTTGCGGATTCTTGTTCAGCCCAGACCGGAGCGACAATTGCCGTTAGATTACCCTGCCCCAATCAATCTTTACGAGGCTCGTATTCGTAAACTTTCTGGCGGTGATATCCAGTTGATCAAGAGCGAAAATCGCAGGGAAATGGCGCCGGTCATTACTGGAAGTAGGGGCGCATAATGAACAGTTCTTTTACTGTTTCGGTTGACCAAAGTTCAGAGGGTGCTCTTGGGCAGGCATGGGAATCCTATTGGTTCTCGCCTGCCAGTAGTCGGGCACTTGCTGTTGTACGTATTGTGACAGGTAGCCTTGGATTGCTCTTATGCGCGAGCTATGGAACAGCTTTTTCAAAGTGGTTTGGGCATCACGGTTGGCTGCCAGTTGATTCTGTGACTGCCTGGCGGTCACCTTTCGCTTTTTCCATATTTGACGCGTGCGAGACGAATCCAGAACTTTCAGTCGCTTTTTATGGTCTTGTCTTTCTTTTTGCGTTACTTGCCATTGGTTTTATTACCCCAATCACGTCACTTCTAGCTGCTCTTGGTTGGGCATCACTGCTTCATCGTGGGCCAATGCTGGCTGGTCCTGTGGATGACTGTATGGCGATCCTTCTTTGGTGCCTTGTCATTGGCTCCTCGGGGGAACATTTTTCTGTTGATGCGATTTTGCACAAGCGTCTTGGTTGGTCGATAAGTCGACCACGAGTTCGTACCCGTATCGCAGTAGGGCTTCTCCAAGTTCATGCAGCTGTCATTTCTCTAGCGGCTCTTCTTGCCCAAATTAAGGGCGATGTGTGGTGGAATGGCACGGCCGTGTGGTGGATTGCAACACGTAAAGCAGTACCAGTAGTTGATGTGACAGGTCTTCTTTCACAGTCAGAATATCTATGTGATATTCTGACGCATGGAGTAATAGGATGGGAAGCATGCGTGGCAGTTGGGCTTTGGTTCACGCTGTCACAGAAAATAGTTTCTCGTGCAGGTCTTGTTATTTGGCCAACTGTCGGCTTCTTGACGGGTTGTCCGTTGTGGGGAGTGGCGATGGCTACGCTCACTATCCCGCTGACACAACTTGTTCATGACGTCGACGTTGTTAAAGAGCAGTCACCAGTTACGAGCTAAACTATTTCTCATTCAGGAGTTCTTTGAATTGATTATTATTCAGGATGGTGATACCAAGTTTTTTGGCCTTGGCGAGTTTGCTTCCGGCTTCATTGCCTGAAATGACGTAGTCAGTATTATTTGAGACACTTGAGGTTGGTTTTCCTCCTGCTCGCTGGATTGCTTCCTCTGCCTCTTGCCGTGTAAAGCTTTCTAGTGTCCCTGTCACAACGACAGTTTTTCCTGAGAGTGATCCATCACGTACATCGTTAGTCTCTAACACTTCCATATTCACACCTGCCGACATCAGCCGATCGATTACTTGCATGCCGTAATCACTTGCCAGCCAGTCATGAACACTTTCGGCAATGACATCTCCAATTTCATACACAGCAGCCAGTTCTTCAACGGTTGCCCGTCGTAAAAAGTCGATAGTAGGAAATTTTTGTGTAAGAAGCATCGAAACCCGAGGGCCCACATGACGAATACCAAGTGCATTAAGTAAACGAACTAGGCCTCGATTACGGCTAATCGCTATCTCATCAACTATCTTTTGAGCAGACTTCGTTCCCATCCGCTCGAGCGATTGCAACTGGCCAACGTTGAGTGAGTAGAGATCTGCATAATCCTGCACCATGCCAGTAGCAACGAGTTGTTCTACAAGTTTGTCTCCGAGGCCACCAATGTCCATTGCGTTACGTGATGCAAAGAACTTCAGGCGTTCTCGCTGTTGTGCCGGACACTGGTTGTTTGGGCAGCGTATATAAACCCCATGTTGTTCACGAACAAGTTCAGTATTGCACTCGGGGCAATACTCCGGAAAGCACCATTTTGATAAGTTTCGGCTCCGAAGGTGCTTTTCAACCCGTACAACATGAGGAATGACTTTCCCAGCTTTTTCCACCACCAGCACATCGCCAATTCGAACATCTTTTCGTGTCACCTCATCAGCATTATGGAGGCTAGCGCGCCGAACCGTGGTGCCAGCCAATTGAACTGGTGCAAGATCGGCCACAGGTGTCACAGTACCGCCCCGTCCTACCTGAACCCTGATGTCGAGGAGTTGAGTTGTCGCTTCGAACTTTTCAAATTTCCATGCAATCGCCCAGCGAGGACTTTTTGCTGTATTGCCAAGCAACCTCTGCTGAGAGAAGCGATCAACCTTTATCACGAATCCATCAACTTCGAAGTCGAGTTGGTGTAGTTCTTCAATAAGGGTTGTACCAGCATCAATGAGATCATTGAGTGAATCAAATCGCTGCGTTCTGGGCGCAACCGGCAACCCCGCATTTTTTGCCCATGTGTAGAACTCAAATTGAGAATCAATGTTCAGGGAGTCTACATCGCCGACTCCGTGGCAAAAAAAACGTAATGGACGAGTGCCGCATTCTTTGGAATCGAGTAATCGAATGCTGCCAGCGGCGACATTACGAGTGTTTGCAAAAGCAGGAAGACCTTGAGAGGCCTGCAACTCGTTGAGCGCAACTAACGCAGAATTTTCCATGAACACTTCTCCCCGGACCTCAATCTGTGGGGGAGGATTTTGTAATCCAAGACGAAGTGGAATTGCCTTAACTGTCCTGACGTTGTGTGTAATGTCATCACCAACTACTCCATTTCCCCGCGTTGCGCCACGAGTGAGAACGCCTGAGTCGTAGACCAGAGACGCTGCCACACCATCTATTTTTAACTCTAGGACCCACCGAACAGGATCTTGGTCACCAGTTTCTTGGATATGCTTTTTCGTTCGAGCGCCCCACGCCTTTAGATCTCGTGTGTTGTATGTGTTACCGATGGATAACATCGGAATGCGATGGCGCACAGACTCAAGAGAATCAATCGCTTCACCACTTACACGCTGGGTAGGGCTGTCTGGGGTAATAAGCGACGGGTTATCAGTTTCAAGTTGCTGAAGTTCCTCTACTAGGCGATCATATTCTAGATCAGATAGTTCAGGCTGTGATTCACTGTAGTAGAGCCGGTCGTGGTACCGGATTTTCTCACGGAGATCCGTAATGTGCTTGGCAGCCTTGCTCACGACCGTTTCGCTTCCAGAGGTGATTTACTTTCGGGATCGTTATTATCAGTTGGATGTTTTGAGTGACGAAGACTAGTTTTCTTCTGACCATTCACATGATCAACAGCCACTGCACCAACTGTAGCGATGGCAAGGATGATTAATTGTCCTGCCAGAAGGCCTGTCCCATACACATCCATTATCTCCTCAAGAGGATGTGATTTTTCTGTGAGAGTTTCCTGAGGTCGAACGCCACGGAGTACGGACAGGCAGTAGCTCGCAGCGGTAATCGTAAAGGTAAATCCGATAATTCCCAGCACGATATAAAATGGATTTTTTATTTGTCGACGCATGACACTAGTATAGCTGCTCAGGAAAACTGATCAGACAGCAGTCCAAGAGACCAATCAAAGTGGTCACCCAGCGACGACAGTATACGCGGCAAACACGGTCACGAATTCCGTATATTCCTGCATTCGTGGAGCGTGAAGGTGAAATTCCATTAATAATGCGATTGAGAACTCAAGTTCAGCTATTTAACATGAAATGATGCAAGTATTTTTCATCTCAACATTCATTGTCCTACCATAGGATTTTTCAGAAGTCAGAAATGCCTAAAAATCCTTTTCAAGAGTGCGTTGAAGGCGTTTTTTCGACTCGTTGTATTGAAAAGAAATTCGATGCCGCAATGTTTTGAACGCACTTTCACTCCATGATATGAAGAATGCCTGCAGCTTCCTTATTGCTCAGGATTCTTTTTTAATCGTATTGTGTTAATGGGTAACAGCGATTTCAGGGCGTATCCATCGATGCGGCCCCGGCAGGACTTTCAATCCCAGCAAAGTCACACAGGAGAGACTCAGAAACAGATTGTGGGCAGCTCCATACCAGGAAAAACATGGATTCGCGTATGAGGCGTTCGATTGGATGGCCTTCTACAAAGCCGGCTCCTTTCGATGCAGTAAGTGTGGCCTGCGACGTTCGGGTGACTAATGCGTTCGCCTGTTGGCGAAGTAGATTTCGTTCCTGAGTATCGATTCCGTATGTTGCGGCTTTGAAAAGTATCGCCTCAAGTGATGAAACTTCTCTATTGAGTTCCTCTGAAATTGGTTTCAGGGTATCCCTCTGGCAAGATTCTTGCTCGAGTATCGCGAGCGAGGCACGAGTGCTTCCTATGGCCAAGGCGGTTGTTCCTAGTCCTCCGGTTTGCGGGCCCGATTCAGTTTGTGGTGAGATCTCCACTTCCGTTGATGCATTTTTCAAGTCAATCCTCGAGGTGCGGCTCCCTGTCAAGGCAAGTAGCTTCATTGGAGGTGCCACTTGTATGCCGGAGGTACTCAATTTGAGGATATAGAAATGTGGACTTGCTTGAAATCCCTCGGAGTCCATGGGTACGGCACCTGTAACAAGAGTGTTCACGCTGTCAGCACCGGTGACCCAAGGACACTGACCATCTAAGGACCACCCTGTGTTCTTTCTTCTCGCAGTAAGGATTGGCCGCCGCAGATGTTGTCGGCTAGTGGTTAGCTGGGATATGCCAACAGTCGTAAATTGTCGTCCAGTCGCCAGGTCAGGAAGAAACCTCGCTCGAATTTTTTCGTTACCCTTCGATATGATGCGGACGGCGCTCGCCCATTGCGTGAGAGCTAAAGCAGTTGTGAGACAACAAGATGAAACGGCGACTAAAAGTCGCATAATGTCTTCTTCCGAAGCCTCTGTTCCGCCATCCTTTTTTTTTATCCAGCCCGCTAAACAGCCGTGAGAAGCAAGGATAGAGAAGGCACCACTTTTCCAAGGCCCTAATTCTCTTGTTTTTGCATCAACGAACTTGATTTCTCGACAGAGTTCTGCCAGTGATGAGCCGGTCGGAAATTGAGGAGGAGCATACGTCATAGATTGTCATAATATAGCTTGTTTTATGAATGTGCGAGCACTTGATCGTACATGTTTACCCCGCAGACTGCTTGCCCGAGCAGTCGCCGTGGTACCACGATATACTATTCTTTCTGGCTGGTGCCCTGCCATCTCCTTCCCCACACTTGGAGTTACACCGTGAGCCGCATAGACAAAAAAGTTGATCAAAATAGACGACCGAATGATTTGAATGTACACCAACAGACGCTTGCTCTGGATGAACTTTCTCCTCAGTCACTTTATGCAAAGTGCACAGCATTGGCTCAAAATCTTTGGTGGAGTTGGCATCCTGAAGTGACGAACCTGTTTCGAGATTTGGATCCAATTCGCTGGAGACAACTTGATCATAACCCGATTGCGTTACTAGCAGAGTTCACCCCAGAACGTCTCGAATCCCGTGCTGCTGAGCTGGTCCTATACAGCCGAATTAATCAAGCACATAGACGACTCAAAGAGTATCTTTTGGCTGATTCAACGTGGAGTAATGTTCATGCAGGTGTACTTGGTTCCAAGCCAGTTGTTTATTTTTCTGCGGAGTTTGGCATCCATGAGTCAGTACCAATTTATTCCGGAGGCCTTGGCGTCCTGGCTGGTGATCACGTCAAGAGTGCGAGCGGCCTTGGTATTCCTCTCGTTGCTGTTGGCCTTTTCTACAACCAGGGATACTTCAGGCAACAGCTAGATGGTGATGGATATCAGCATGAGGAGTATTTGGACTCTCGAGTGGAGTTGCTTCCAATTGAGTCTGCTACCGATAACAACGGCAACCCAATTACAGTCACAGTAGAAACTCGTTCAGGGCCAATACATGCGAAGGTTTGGGGAATGGCAGTTGGTCGCGCCAAGCTTTTCCTTTTGGATTGTGATATCGAAGGAAATGATCCAGAAGATCGTGAGTTAACAAGTCGGCTGTATGGCGGTGACACAAGGACTCGGATTCGACAGGAAATGGTTTTAGGCGTTGGGGGTGTCAAGGCTCTACGGGCACTTGGAATTTTCCCAGGCGTGTATCACCTCAATGAGGGTCACTCAGCATTCGCTACACTCGAAGTTGTTCGTGGCCGTATGGACCGAGATGGATATTCGTTTGACGAATCAGTGAGTCAGGTGGCTCGTCAAACCATTTTTACAACACATACCCCGGTGCCAGCCGGTCATGATCGATTTGATAGTGGGCTGATCGAGGAGCATCTTGGTCCAACTCGTGATGCACTTGGCATATCACATGATGAACTAATGTCATTTGGGCGTGTTGAACCTCATAACCACGATGAGCCGTTCTGCATGACTGTGCTCGGTCTTAAGTTATCCCGTCGGGCTAATGCCGTGAGCGCACTGCATGGTCATGTAAGTCGACGTATGTGGTCAGGTCTGTGGCCTACTCGAGATGAGGAGGAAGTACCTATTGGGCACATTACTAACGGTGTCCACGTGCAAAGTTGGCTTTCTTGGCAGATGCTTCAGCTTTATGATCGGCTGTTTCCTTCTGGTTGGGTGAGCCGTATGGGTGAACCGGAAGTCTGGCAGAAAATTTACGATGTTGACCCCGGTGAACTATGGGAAACTCATTATGCATTGAAAAATCTCTTGCTCCAATTCGTTCGACGGCGAGTGGCAAGGCAATGTAATCGTCGAGGAGAAAGTAGCGAATCGATTGAAACTGCTCATTCGATGCTAGATCCAAATGTGCTGACGATCGGTTTTGCAAGGCGTTTTGCCACGTACAAAAGAGCAGCACTGTTTTTGACTCAACTCGATAGGCTCCAGGAATTAGTGTGTGATAAACACAGGCCGATTCAAATTATTTTTGCAGGAAAGGCTCATCCAGCGGATGAGCCAGGAAAGGCCCTTATTCAAAAAATTGCTAACCTACGACATGATTCACAGTTAGCCGGAAGAATCGTCTTTGTTGAAGATTATGATATCAACGTGTGTCGGCATCTTATTCAGGGTGTTGATGTTTGGCTCAATAATCCAAGACGACCGCTTGAGGCTTCTGGTACCAGTGGCCAACAAGTAGTCCTCAATGGTGGCGTCAACTGCCCTATT
>Ga0114925_10000636_pt1 | contig 16107 bp, 13 predicted proteins | sample SumtaG_2_FD_87287 | JGI IMG/M metagenome (GOLD analysis project Ga0114925, IMG submission 87287) | Deep subsurface microbial communities from Indian Ocean to uncover new lineages of life (NeLLi) - Sumatra_00607 metaG | ecosystem: Environmental > Aquatic > Marine > Oceanic > Sediment | place... | reverse complement strand
TAATCCAAAAAGTAATATTAACAAAAATTTATAAAGTTTTAGTTAACTTCAGAGGAATTTCTGTATTGCCTCTCAAAATAAAAAAAAATAAAAAAAAATAAAAATATGTTAAACTCTAATTATAATCTTTACTCATCCAATAGATCTTTGAATTCAGAATCTTTATATTTATCAGATATTTTAGCATTTTTTAAGGCATCCAATTCTGCTTTTGTTAATTCTCCGGGTTCTAATTGTATTTTTGGTTTGCTTGCTATAGTGCTAAATCTAAATTTAGTTTCAGGCTCTACTTTATGTTCACTCATAATGATACTGGCAGACTCTTTTTCCCTCTTGACTCTTTCGCCATAGATTGCCTTTAATTTTGCAGTCTTTGTGGATATCTTTTCTTTAACCGGGGCTAATTTTTCAGCAGTTTTTCTTTTAAATCGACCAAATTTATATTTGACATTCTCGTTCTGCCAAGGATAAACGCCGTTACTTTGCTTATATCCATAGCTATAAAACGCAATTACTATTCCAATTACTAAAGGAATTAAAATTAAGATAAATATTCCTAAATAATTTATAGCAGGCGTCAGTTCCTCATCACCACTAACAGAAATAGCTCCAGAATATATACCATCACCGACTTCAGAGTTATGAATTCGAATATAATAAATGCCATTTTCCAAAACCTTGTAAGTTAATTGTAAATCTGGACCTACAATATCTTTTGCTAATACTGTTAAATTTTCATCATATAGGTATAAATGTACATAGTAATCCCGTTTTCCGCTACATTCAAGATTAATATTTAACTCTTGACCTTTCTTTAAATTAATAGATAAGTACTCATTTATATCTTCTGGAATATAATTATCTGCAATACGTCCTATTGGACTTGGCTGAGGTTGTGCTACTGTTAACGTAAAATTTCCTGTACCTGAGATTCTATCAACTAATATATAATACCAAGCAGTTTCATCAACAGTATAAGTAATAATTTCGGGGTTATTTACATAAGATGCTTCTAAATCTAATCCATAAGGATTTTTATAAAAATATAGGTCATAATTATTACCCGCATCAAACTCTAATTTTAATATTACTTTTGTATCAGCAGTTAGATATATTTTTTCCCAATATTCATCAGTTCCCCATATATTTGGATAGCTTGCTTTTACTTCGAAATTTTCTTCAATTGTAAGAGCATTATCAGAGTCTTCACAGACATAGACAATTTCTACAGAACTTTTATCAATAGTATATGCAAATCCGCCGCAATATGGAAGAATATGAATGTATCTGAGACCATCTGAAAAGCAACTAAAGTTTAAAGAAATTGCCGTCCCTGTAAATGAGCCTTGTCCTAAGGTTGAATTCTTGTCATTATCATAGAGAATAAAATCATAGAATGCATCTGAATCTCCATTAAATGCAAATGTATAAATATAATCGTTTAAACAATTGGTTTCTAGCCAAATCCCGCCATGTGTACTTAGCTCTGGGCCTAAGGATTGTCCTGCATAGTTTGGATCAAACGAAATTGCATTATCTACATCATAACCCAAACCTGTAGTAGATAATCCGTAGTCTAGCCAGTAGTATCCTTCTTCTATATCCGCACCATCTACAAGTAGATACCAATTACCTGTATCATCAAGTACATAAGTAAAATTTTCAAGAAAATATGTTGTAGCACTTGATGCTCGAGCGGTACCTTCAGAGTCGTAATATAAATATAAGTCTATATCATCTGTGTCATTAAACTCATAACACCAGAAGGACACAAGATCATCAGTATTTCCACTGAATTTATACCAGACTTCTTCTCCAGTACCCGGGACTAAACCATAATCACCCTCATATGGAAAACTTAAAGGCTTAGCATAACCTCTGCTAACACCTTGCCGGCTTATATTTGTAAATTTAACATCAGTAAAACAACTTGTAATATCCTCTGGCTCTATAACCAGAAAATAACTTGTATCATTGTCCGCTACAAAATTTAGAGTGTCTGGATAGCCCGAACCAGTTGCATCAGCAACCCAATCTTGATTTTCATCATAAATATATGCATCCACATTTTTAACTAAAGTACATGATGAAATTTCAAATTCATAAAACGTATCTTTTTTAACATCAAAAGTAAAGTACCAATCATCACCTGCATTAGGGTTGGGTAAAGGAATAGTTCGGGTTGACATCCAATCCTCAGCATCAATACCTATCGCATTAGCGAAGGAAGTTCCAGTTTCATTGTCTGATTGTATAGAGATTGGAAGGTCTATGGTATCATCAGAAGGAATAGCACCGATATCAATTTTCGGCCAAGTACCAAGGGTCCATTCCAAGGGATAACCCATTTGCTCAAGAAAAATATTAATCAAATTGAAAGGTGGAGTGAATTCAAAACCGATCTTCCATTCAATTCCAATAGCAATTTGAAACTCGAATTCCCCTAGCACAACAGTACTAAAATCGGGATCTGCGCTCGGTTTTACTGCTAAAGTAATTGTTTTCTTTCCTGCTTTCTCCCATACTAATAACACACTTTTATAAAAATCAGGATTATCTAATAGTTCAGCTTTAATAGTCGATATAATTTGAGGCGTGGCAGTGACACATATATCGCCTACTGGAACACCATAAATTACAACTGGATATCTATAGGTATAGCTGAAAGGCAGGTTAACACTTCCAATTGGTGTTGTAAAGTACTTTTCAAAAACATAGGTCCAATCAATTACTTGAGCAGAACCCTTTTTCACTCCAATAATATCCCAAGAGATATAAAAATCAATATCTGTCTGAATTCTAAGTCTCGCCTGGTCCACGGGGCATGTAATCTCTATCTCTACATCATTTGCTTCTCCTAATTGATAAGTATCATCATAAGTAACCGAAACATCAATTGGCAATTCGATCAAAAAGTCCACTCCAAGGTGCGTGTTTGTATGAACATAACTTCCCCATATATCAATATTAAACGGGATGTCGACCGCACCTACAAGATTCTTAGTGAACATGATCTCTTTATTGGTAATAGCAGATGTATATGGAACATCTTCAATAATTTCAGAAATAGTAGATTCATCAGTATCATCATTATTTATAGGAGCGGAAAGGCTATTGTTCTGATTTTGAATTAAATTAGCTGAAAATAGAAACCAAGGAAAACATAACGTAATAGCTATAACTAAAACACAATATTTCTTTTTAACAACCATGATATTCTCAAATCGTTATTTTTATTAAGTTTCGAGTAAAATTGTTCTAGTTTTTTATTAAATAGTCAAAGTTACTTGTATAATAAATATATTAATCTGCTATATATTTCTTCCTATGAAAAAAAAATAATGTGCTATAGAGTAATTTTATATGTATTTTTAGTCTAAAAGACTAAGGATTTTTATAGGAAAATTTTCATTAAAGTGTTAGATATTTAAATGTTTAAATTTTATATTAAGACTCAGAAATGCCTCTTTTAAAAAAAGCCAAGATGCTCTTTGATTTAGGACATGGAGAAATGCTGAATCTTGAGGATCGTGAGTTTTCAGATTTCTCTAATCTTTTACAGCGATTAAGTGTAAAAGCAATAACTACTGAAAATAAAGGTGTATTGGAAAAACTTTTACATAATGGAGATATTTTAATTTTAGGAAATCCTATAGATGACTATTTTTCGAATACAGAAATCAGACTCATAGTCGACTTTGTGCGGAGCGGAGGCGGATTGTTAATAGTTAGTGAATATGGTGCCGATTATCTTCAAAAAACAAATTTAAACGATATATCAGGTAAATTTTTTGGAATCTTTTTTAATAAAAATATTCTTAAAGAGAATAATAAGATTAACGAAAATTGTTCAAGTATTATTTTAATACAAGATTTTACTAAGAATAAAATTGTAAATCAACTAAGAGATGTGGTGATTGGGGGTACATGCTCTTTGACTTTAGCGAAGAACGCTAAGCCTTTATTAGTATCACATATCGATACTTGGACTGAAAAATACAGAAGTTCTACAAAACGATGGATTAAGGAAGAAGAAGGAAAGAGACAAATAATAGGCGCCTATACAAGATATGGTCGAGGTAGGGTTGTTGCCTTAGGGGATATAGATATTTTCACCAATGATTCTAATATTGGTTTAAATCAGCTTGATAATCGGAAATTAATCTTAAACATCCTTAACTGGCTAATAGAGCCTACAGATGAGTCTGATGTTTTATTCTGGGCTCTAAATCAGCTAGGAAATCTTCTCAATGAGATAAAACAAATTAATAACAAAATAGATAATATAATCGAAACAACCACGATTTTAGAAAAAAGAATCAGCACAATAGAATCCCGTAAAAGCGAAGATTACAAAAAGACATTGGAAAAAAGTACTATTAAGGAACAAAAGTCTACTTTTATTTAATAAAAAGAATTTTCTTAAATTGTATTAGCATTATTTTTAATTACTAAGAGAAACTTAATTTAATATAAGGAATATTGTAAAGATTTAAAGAAGAGATGTGAGAATTAAAAAATGACTTTAATGAGTCCTGCTCAATATTTAGAGAGTATAAAGAAAGAAGTAAATCTGTATTTGTTTGGTGAAAAAATTAAGGAATTTTGGAACCATCCGATAATTATTCCTACAATTAATTCAACTAAAAAATCGTACGAATTGGCAGAGATACCCGAGTATCAAGACCTTATGTTAACTAAATCGCATATGACTGGAGAAATAATAAATCGTTTTTGCCATATCCACCAATCAACAGAAGATTTAATAAAATCAGTACAAATGCAAAGATTAATGGGACAAAAGACAGGATGTTGTTTTGCCCGCTGTCCAGGTATGGATGCTGCAAATGCTATGTATAGTGTTACTTATGATATAGATAAGAAATATGGAACTAATTATCACGAACGATTTAAAAAGTATTGGATAACGGTTCAGCAGCAAGATTTATGCGTTGCTGGATCTATGACGGATAGTAAAGGAGATCGTTCAAAACGTCCTAATCAGCAATCCGATCCTGATTTATTTTTACATATTGTTGATGAAAGCGACGATGGAATTACTGTTAGGGGAACAAAAATACATCAAACTGGATTTCTTAATTCACATAAAGCGTTAGTTATGCCCACCCTTACAATGAGACCGGGGGAAGAAAAATATGCTGTATATTTTGGAATTGATACTAGTGATAAAGGTTTAACCATGGTTTATGGCCGACAATCATGTGATACCCGTAAAATGGAAGAAATAAAATTGGATGTTGGTAATCAAAAATATGGTATGCACGAAATTTTCGTAATTTTCGAAGATGTTTTTATTCCTAATGAAAGGATTTTTATGAGAGGTGAAATAGATTTTGCCGGAGAAATTGTTCAAAGATTTGCAGGTTTTCATCGACAAAGTTATGGTGGGTGTAAGTCAGGTGTTGGTGATACGCTTATAGGCGCATCTGTTTTAGCTGCTGAACATATTGGTGTTGAAAAGGCCTCTCATATTAGAGACAAATTAGTTGAGATGGTTCATTTAAATGAAACGCTTTTTGCATGTGGAGTAGCCTGTAGCGCATTAGGCTTTCAGAGAGAAGCGGGAAATTATGAGGAAGATATGTTAATTGCTAACGTGTGCAAGCAAAATGTTACCCGGTTTCCATATGATATGGCGAGATTAGCTGAAGATATCGCAGGTGGTATTATTTTAACTTTACCTTCTGCAGCAGATTTTAAAAGCGAAGTAGTGGGACCTTTACTAAAGAAATATCTTACTACTTGCGACGGTCTCTCCGTTGAGGATCGTTTTAAAGTGTTAAGGTTTGTTGAAAATTTAACCTATGGACAAACTGGGGTTAGTTTTAAAGGAGAGTCTCTACATGGTGCGGGATCTCCGCAAGCTCAACGAATTATGATTGCTCGTCAGGCAAATTTCGAGAAAAAGAAGGATTACGTCAAAAAAATCTTAGATATTGAATAATTTGAAATTTATTTTTCATTCTTTTTTTCAATTTTAACTTCTTTTAAATTATAATTTCTAAAGCCTAAACCGATTTCTTCTGCGGCTTCTAATTGAATCTCCCAGTGTTTTGACATTTTGCCTTCTAGATTTAGATCAATTTTTTTAGTTTCAAGATCAAACCGAGGAATATAAGAAAACCAATCATGTTTATTTCCCTCTGGGAGATTTTTTATATCGCTGAGAATAGAATGCGGATTAATTAATGATAAATGAACTAAATCTATACAAGCTTGATCTAATGCTACAGGATCTGATGATGATAGAACTCCAATATCACTTATAAATGGAACATCCGACCCTCCGCTACAGTCACATTGATAAGTTATATCAATAGCATAATTTAAATAACTAATTCTATTTTTTCCGTAGAAATCAACCACACCCTTAGCATTATCTACCATTTGAATGATGAAGTCTTCCATAGTAGAAAAACCAATATCAATTACATCGTTTTTACAAACTGACTTACACATATAGCAGAATCTACATTTATTATCATCCCGATTTAGTTTTCCATTCTCTCCTTCGGTCAATGCTTTTGTAGGGCAAATCTTTATACAATCCTCGTAATCAGAGATTGGAGCATTTAGATCAAATTCAAACTTCTTCCCGTTATGAGCTTGAATTTTTCCTCCTTTAGAGACACATCCAATTCCTAGATTTTTAATTGCGCCTCCAAAACCTGTCCCTGGATGTCCTTTAAAATGAGATGCTATAATTAAATGATTAAATTCTCTTAATCGGCCAGCTACTAAAACTTCTCTGAATTTTTTCCCATCGATTTTTTGAATCTCATAATCTGTTCCATCTGGACCATCCAGCATCAAGATTGGAGCCCCCATTGTCTCTTCAGTAAAACCATGTTTTAATGCTACTTCTAAATATTCTTTTTCATTTGCTCGACCTCCGTATTCACCCTTAGCACCAGGGATACCCCAACCACATGACTCAGCAACGTAAGGAACTCCACCCAATTCTTTTACATAGTCACATAAAAATCTTATATAAGATGGTCGTAAATATCTGACATTTTCTTCGGCACCAAAATGGGTTTTAACTACGATCTTATCCTTACTATTTATTTTTTCTTTAATTCCTAATTTTTCTAACGCTAGAGGTCCTTTTACCTTCGATAGGCTTTCCTTATATGTTTGGGTTCTTGCTGTAAAAAAGAATACGTCCGGCTTCAAAATAACTCTCCTTTCTATTAATCTGTTATTGCTTATTTTATAGTTTATAAGATATGATACAAGCCAAATAAATGCATTTTTTAGCTAAAATTAATTCTATAATTAAAGAAGAATTCTATGCAAGTCTAACAAAAACGCATATGAGATTACTAAAGAGGGTATTAACTACGCTAAAGAAATCTTGGGTCTTTTTTTGAACTCAAATAACTTCTTTTAATACGAAAATATTATAAAGAAAGACTAAATTATTTTAACAGCAAAAAATTATAAATATAATGAAAAGAAGAAACAGCAATTTTTAATAAGATATTAAAGAGGAAAAGCGAAAGTGGCTCGTTGCCCAGAAAATATGTGTGTGTTCCACCATATCTGAACTGCGCTGGAAGCATGAAATATCAGCCCAATATTAAGTTGATGGTGTGTAAAAGCTGTGGATTAGCATTAAGTCGACATGAACTTGATCAATATTGGCAAAAGATTCGACATCAAAATGTTTCCGAAGTCGATGAGGTCCAGCAAAAAAAAAATCGGCGTAAAGATTGGCTAGAATGGTATAGCTCGTCAAAATCCGATAAGGAACAATATTAAAAGGAACTTATTATTCTTGGAATAAAGATTGTTTGAAGAGTTAAATTTCTTCTTATAAACTCGTTTTTCTTCATTATGATGAAAATTTCTTTTCTATGATATCCAGTAGTAGTTCTTCCAACTTCGGTGCCGGGATATCTAATAAAGTAATTTCTAGATGCCTCCCTCGTTGAGCTTCCTCAATCCTTACCGTTTTGGTTGCCACAATTTTAAGTTGATTCAATTGCCGGACATACTTTCTAAAACTCATTTTTACATGTGGTTCAATATCAAAACTTTCGCAAACCACTTGATAATCATCATAAGCATCATCGACTAAAGTATAAGGCTCATCTTTATTAATTAAAGTCCTTACAATACCATATAACGCAAGAAGTTCTTGATCATTTAACTGATCTACCACATCTCCCCTGAAAGTAGGATATACCTCATTTGAAGCATCTCTAATTATATCTGCATTTATTCGATCTAAGCCTTCTTTATCTACATATAACCCACTTTTTCTTAAGATTTCTATTCCATGACGCATGTTCTCGTGGTCAACAACAATTTGAGCGATCATATTTAAGATTTCATCATCAATAACATTCTCTTTAAAGGCAATTTCACTTCTATAGTCTAAAACTAACTTTGAATCTTCAAAATCATATGGTTTCAGTTTTATTTTTTCATTTAACCTACTAAGAATTCTTTCATTTTCTATTTTCATCCAATCTCTATTTCTTGAAATCAATAAGAGTGATAATTTTGCGTTTTGATGACCAAAAGTTTCAGCAATATCCAATAAGGCAAGAATTTCATCTGGCTTTAATAAATGAACTTCATCGATAATTAATAGCATGTATCCATTATCTCTAATTAATTTAGTGAGTATTATTTTTATTGCTTCATCATCAGAAAAACCTCTCCCGGAACCATGAGTATATTTCCCTAGTAGTTCTCGAATGATTTTAGATTTTGATCTGAAATTAATGCAGTTGTAATACTCAACAAAAAGCGTTACATCATTTTCTATAGCTATTGTTTTAAATTGACTACCGAAGAATTTAGCACAACATGTTTTTCCGATCCCTCCCTTCCCTAATATAAGGCAATTGATTGATGGTTGTTCACTTTCTTCTAATATCCTTCTAAAATTAAATATTAATCTCTTAATTGTTTCGTCTCGACAATATAATTTCGAGGGAACATAGCTCAAATCTAAAGAGGAAGCTTGTTTAAAAACAGATTTTTTGGAGAATTGTGCTCTAAAATCGTTCTCATCCATGATAAATCGTATTTAATTTAAAAATTTTTTATTTAATATTTAATATATATGGAATATTTTAAGTTTAAACTTTCTCCTACTTATTCATTTGTATTAATGAGTTATTTGTCCTATCATCTTCAAGTTATATTGTGTTTTGCAGCACATGCCATTTAATTAATCCACTCTTCTTCTTTTTTTTAGCCATATTTTTAAATTAGCCTTTAGGTATATTTTTTATTTATTTCTAATGAAATTATATGGATAAATATTATCTTCGTTTTATTGGATACCCGCAATACGGGAAAGTTGATTTAACAAAGAAATTAATAAGAATAAGTAATTTTAAAAGCTTGTTATAAAAATAAAAAATTAAAATTTGAACACGATGAATGATATGGATGATCAATTCGTTAAAGTGGGCGATAATAAGATAATGGTTGAACAAGGACGTTTGAATCTTTCAAATCAAGGCATAAAGGACATTTCTGAAATTGAAGGCTTGGAAAACCTTATTAATTTACGAGCTTTAACTCTTGCTGATAATCAAATTACCGAGATCAAAGGTTTAGAATCCCTTACAAATTTACAAATGTTGGTTCTTGCTAAAAATCAGATTGCTGAGATTAAGGGCTTGGAAACACTTACCAATTTACAACGGTTAGAACTTAGAGAGAATCAAATTACCGAGATCAAGGGCTTGGAAACGCTTACCAATTTAAAAAATTTAGTTCTTTTATCTAATCAGATTACCGAGATCAAGGGCTTGGAATCCCTTACAAATTTACAAGTTTTAGTTCTTGCTAATAACCAGATTACTGAGATCAAGGGCTTAGAATCTCTTACTAATTTAGAACGATTAGACCTAAGTTATAATCAGATTACTGAGATCAAGGGCTTGGAAACCCTCTCTAAATTACATTTGGTATATATAATGGGTAATGAGCTACTAGAAGATCTAAATGAAAAATTTGGAGGGAATGGGGAAAAATATGTGAAATACTGCCAAAAACAGAGGAAAGAAATTTAGTTCTACAAAAATCTAATCAATTTTGACATATTAAAAATATTTTGCTTTCAAATAGATTTAAATTGTTTAACTTTTCTTTAAAATAGGATTAATATTAAAAATAGTAAATGCAAGAAATGGTGGAAAATGGATGAATAAAAAAATTATCTTCATAGGACCACCGGGGACTGGAAAAACTTCCTTGAGAAAAGTGTTTTTTGAAGGTGAAAGTTCAAAAAGAATATTAGATTACGCTTTAAAACCCACAATTGGAGAAGAATCGATAGTTCTTAATTTTCATGAAAAAATTGGCATTTTTGATTTAGCAGGTCAAGAGAATGATTTATGGCTTGAAATAAGTGAGAATTCTGTTTTAATAGATTCACGAATAATCATACTCGTAGTTGATTGTACTGAATCAATTGAGAACAATTTAGAATTTATTAAACGAGTCATAAATATAAGAGATCAATTTGTCCTTGATGGACTCATATATTTATTAGTTCATAAAATTGATCTAATTAGTGAAAGTGATCTAAATGATTTACGTCTTCTTATGCAAGACCGATTGTATTATTATGATAAAGTCAATATTGCATTTACCAGCATCCGGAGAGAATATTTTCCATACACGTTTTCACTGTTCATTGATATATTAAAGATTTGCATTCAAATGAATATTGTAGCCGAGAAATCCGATATAAATCTTATTTATAATGCAATATTTTTCTTGCATTTAGTTAATCAAGGAAATGTAATTAGTAAGGACGAACTACACTATAAATTAGGAATTGCTGAGGCCGACTTTAATAAAACTGAAGCTTTTCTTCTTTCTCAAAATTTAATAAGAATCAATAAATTAGGAATTTCTTCAATCTATCATTTAACTGATAAAGGAACATCATATATAATAAACCTATTTCATAGTTTTTCAATGGAAAGCTTACAAATATTTGAAAATTCAAAAATTTCTTCAAGATATAAACAAAAAATCGATGATATGAGATTTCTCGGATTTTTCATGGCGTCAAAGAGCGGGATTCCACTCTTTAAAGCTGAAATTGAAGATGACTATTTTGAAAGATTTCTTAATAATGAAAATCGTGATACTGCTATTGATACCCATCTCATTTCTTCACTCATTAGTGCTTTAGAAATGTTTTCCTCTGAGTTAAATATTAAAGATCTTTCAGGCTTTAAGTTAAAAGGCTCAAACATTATGATACAGAGTTTTAATTACGAATTAGTAACCATAAGCCTTATCGTAGACTCAGAAACCAATATTAAAGCGATTCAGAAAACAATATTAGATTGGTTTGATTCATTTTTAACTAAAAATGCAGAAATTATAGATAAAGCCATAAAAACTGGCGAAATAACTAAGATGGACGTCCTTGCTAAAGAAGGACGACAATGGCTGCAACATTTAAATGCTCGATACAACTCACTTGTTAATAATCACGACATTTTTGATATCAATGAGATACAATCACTCTATGAAATCTTGGATAAAATTCCATTGGATTCTATCTCAGAACGGCAAATAAACATTGTTAAGAAACTAAAGAGCGAATTGATAAGAACATCCATAGAAGAAGATATTGCTACCTTAAGGGAATTATCAAAAAAAATAACGAAATTATGAAAAATCCAATATTATCTTCGAATTATCCTGAATATTCATAAAAAAATTCATCCAGCTCATTGAAATTCTTCTCAAGGAGAAAACCATTAAGATTTTAGGGGGATTAGTCCTTCTTACCAACTTTTTCTTCTTCCCAATCTTCATATGCGGCTAATAATTTATCGATTTCATTGATATTTGCTTGCTGATCGAAAGCAACTGATTTTGTACTTTTAAAATATTTTGCATATATTTCTTTATTTTCAATCATCTCTTCTATGATGTTTATAATTAATTGATCCATGTCAATTTCGCATTCCTCAGCAATCTCCGCGACTTGTAATCGAGGAAATCTTGTACCTAAATCTAATATCGTTTTTTTTACTTTAATACTTGCCAACGCTTCTTTTTCTTCTCTTTCTGCCTTCAATCGAACCTCTTCTCTTTTTTGTTCTTCTAACATTTTCTTTCTTCTTTTATCTGCTTCTAGTCGTTTTCGATCTTCCTCTTTTCTTCGTGCTTCTAACTGTTCTTGTTTCTTTCTTTCTGCTTCCAACCTTTCTCGCTCTTCCCTTTCTAATCTTTCCTTAACTTTCTCAGGATTGCAATAGTCTATGAATTTTTGGGGTTCATTAACTTTCATATCATCGTCTATTCCTCCTAGTTCCTCAACTAAATCTCGTTTAAACCCATATCTAGGAAGATATAATTCTTGTAAGTTTGAAAGATTGTATAATCCTTTAATCTCTTTAAAATTAGGATTTTTCCTAAGATCCAACTTCCTTAAATTTTTAAGAGTTTCTAAACCTTTAATCTCTTTTATACGATTACCAGAAAGATTAAGTTCCTTCAATTTAGTAAGTGTTTCCAAACCGCTAATCTCTTCAATTTCATTTTGATTTAAATTTAAAACCTGCAATTTAGTAAGTGTTTCTAATCCTTTTATAGCTGTAATTTTATTAAGGGGTCCCATTCGGGGACTACTACCCAAATCTAGATGCTTCAATTTAGTAAGCTTAGTCAAACCATTTATCTCAATAATTTGATTATTAATAAGGTATAACTCTTCTAATCTAACCAACGTATCTAATCCTTTAATTTCTGTAATACGATTATAATCCAGCCGTAAAATCCGTAAGTTTGTATTTGATAATACTTCAAATCCTTTAATTTCCTCAATTTTATTTTTCTCTAAATCTAACTCTTCTAAGTTAATCAGAGATCTTAATCCACTTAAATCTTTGATATTATTTTCCTTGAGAATTACTTTTTTTAAGTTTGTTAGCTTTTCTAAACCATTTAAATTCTCTAATCTGTTATATCTAAGATTTATTTCTTTCAAATTAGGAAAATTCTCCAAACCTTCAATTTGAGCTATCTCTCTAACACCTCTGTTTGTAAGCCTTAGTGTATCACCCTCAAGATAAAAGTTTAATCCATTATAGATTACATAACCCATTTAATATCACCATTTTCGCAATACTATGCAAAATGCATACAGTATATTTATATCTCTTTTTATTATTACATTTTGACTATAATATCTTCGCAATACTGAATAAGCGTAAAGAAATGTTTTACGAGAAAACCACTTAATACCAAATTTCTTTTTGTAACCAATATTTACTTGAAAATTTCTTCTACTTGTTTTAGACTTTTTACATGTTTTTTTAATCTAGAAGGAAGTTTTTTAATGATTTTCTCATCTGCCGTGCAAAAAATTTTCCCTAGTACTATACTTAATCCGAGATAGGAGGCATCATAAATCGACATGTCATGGTCAACAGCAACTTTAATCATGTGTTCACGTATCTCATTTTTTATCGTAATTACATTAAATCCATAGTTCTCTAAACTCTCTCCAGCATCATTAAGTTCACTTGTAGCACTATTAATCTTTTCTAATGTCTTTCTTCCCTGAATTTACGAATGATGTCCACGCTATTGAAATTTTCGGGAGCTGTTTTACGGATCTTTTCGTTCAGCAAGACAGCTTTAGCTTTATTCATCTCGGTTTCATTCTGAATTTTCAATTTAATCGCTTTGCGAATTATCTCACTCCAGTTAAGATGCTTAAGCGAATCCATCTTCTCTTTTAATTCAGGATCGATTCTTACACTTATGTTTGTCATATTGCATCAGTATATACATGTAATACGTATATAAAAATATTGCTATTGATATTAGTTTTGCAATTTTCCTATATTATCTTCGAGTTATGCCGTTTTATGCCACATATATGCCTTTTTAATTGTGAACTTGGGTTATTCAAAAAAATATCTCTTTACAAATGATCTCGACGGGTCTGAACACGGATATATTGCCCGACCAATTTTCCAATACTGGATGATAGAGCCTCTACTCTTTCTGCGAAATTATTAAGTAATACCTCTAGTGAATTAAGTCTCATATTACAGAAAAGAATTCCAGAGATATGCCTCTTAGAAATGATAATTACAGTCTTTCCCCTCTTTTTAATGATGGATGTCCCTTTCTTTTCAATAACCTCGTCCAACATTACTTTGACGCTCTTTATTGCCCCAGCCACTAGGTTTTCATCCATTGTTACCTTTTCTTGCTGGAAAAAATGGCTAAAAAGGCAGATTCCAGAAGACTCCATCAAAAATAGGCTCTCTATTTTGTCTTGCCATTCGTAATCAGCTAGTGGTTGTGTAGTGATAAAGAAGTAGGAGATAAACATGACCGATAAGATTTGGAATAAGTCTCCTATTAACCGTACCTCCAATCCAAATAACCTGAGCATGAAATCTTGTGTAAAGACGAAGCCCAGAGACATAAAAAAGAATCCCACATAGAACTTAAGAAATTCCTTCAGCACTCTCGCTTCTTTCCCTTTTGATCGTATCATCTTAGTGAAGCGGTTTAAGTATGCCATGAAAAACAATAACAAGATGAACCAAAATACCGAAGAAATTGCTTGGGAAATTTCAATGTCAATGAAAAAAACCACGAAAAATATTCCTATCATAACCACATATATTCTGGAGAAGAAGAACTTGGTTTTAAAGAAGACTTTATTTTTTTCTAAAATATAAATAAAGAAAAATACACTAACAAATTGTATGATATCGCCAAAATTGACGAATAAATACCGTATTTCCATAGTTTCAGTATAATAATCTGCATAAATATAAAAGATCCACATGATGGAATGTCCAAGGAATAACCAAACATAAGCTTTTTCTTGTAAACTTCGAATTTTTTTTCGCATGCTCATAGCCCGTATGAGAAAAATTATCGCCCATTGAAAGAAGATGAACACAATGAACCATTCCATGATTAGCAAGGGTTCCCTTAAAGGTCCCCGTATCGGAAATTCAAGGTCCTGAAACTTCATACTTGTTAATCCTCTCTTACTTTTTTCTTTTTTCTTAATTTATCTGGATATTAAATTTTTGATGATTATATCGAAGCTAGAAAAGAACAAACCCTCAGTGCCCCGGAGAGAATCAATGTTGAGGAGCAAGTCCTTAAAGAATCCTTCGAATTGACGCTTCACTTCCATTAAGAAATATCTTGCGCTGCTTATTTCTTGTTTGACCAAGAGGGCGTAGGTGATGAACCCCATGGAATCTTGACCTTGTTCAAACAAAACGATTATTTTTCCTTGCTCGATTTCTTCGATTTTTGATGTTTTTGTATCTGTTATAGCTGCAATAATACTATCAATCCCGATTAATCCCCTGGAGAATAGGTCTTGAAATTCGGACTTGCTCATTCCCTCTTTTGCATCGAGATCCTCCGTTTCTTCCATGAAATCATGAATATAAAGCTGTTTTGGGCTCTTATTATCGATAATAAAAAGGAATAAGAGATTTTCCATCCAATTGAGTTCCAAGAAAACGGGAAACTTGTATACCCCTAGAAATATGATGAAAAGGCCGGATACGAACATTGGAATGGCAATTGTATATAGAACGTCCTTATATTGCTGGAAAAAGAGTGCTTGGGGGATATCTGCTCCGAGTATCACAGCTCCGAATACTATTATTTCTCCTATAAGGATCAAGATCATTCTGCGCTTCAAGTTCTTCGAGGAGACGCGTATCAACTTGAATTGGAAGATGGCAATGAGCGGAACGCCAATAACGATAGGTGCTAATGTATACCGGAAGATTGTCGAGGTAGGATCAAGAAAGACGAGCCCAATGAATGGAATGAAGAAGCTAATGGTGACGGGATAAACGATCTTGGGATTCATCAACTCATGGAAAGGTTTCGAAGACATTATGAATCCAAACATGATCAATCCCAAAATTATGACCATATACATCAATCTCAAGATTATGTCTTGGTAAATTGGGTCTGATAAGTAAAATCTGCGTATAACATGGAGTAAGTAGCCCGTGAAAGTTAAACCAAAGAAAATCCCAAATGCTAACAGAAATTTATTCAATCCCATTTTTTGAACCTTTAATTTAT
>Ga0114925_10000635_pt1 | contig 16113 bp, 15 predicted proteins | sample SumtaG_2_FD_87287 | JGI IMG/M metagenome (GOLD analysis project Ga0114925, IMG submission 87287) | Deep subsurface microbial communities from Indian Ocean to uncover new lineages of life (NeLLi) - Sumatra_00607 metaG | ecosystem: Environmental > Aquatic > Marine > Oceanic > Sediment | place... | reverse complement strand
GTAGGTCCCTCCTTTAGGGCGTGGCAGGACGATATAGATTGTTGTCTCGGATTTGCCTGACGCATCCACACAAGCGGTCTTGAGGCTGGCGCCGGTACCGGTACCGGTAAAGGGCAGCTTCATGCTGGCGAATTCGCCTTCACACCTCTTCGCGCTGGCCGCAGTGAGGGCGGGTACGATCGTGTCGGGGGCCACTGTCTTCTTTATAGCGATGCCCCCTAACAGACCCGGAGCTTTCCACGCCACTTTAAACGCAAAGTTGCGCGGCAGCTCATCAACGATCCGGAAACCCTCAATGCCTACAGCCGAGAGCAAGTTGGCCGCCAATGTCGTGGCCTCTGCCCTCAGCTCGGTGTCCACCTTAGCGTCTGAGTTCGCCCGCTTCGTCGAAGAGACTGCCGCAAAGGGATTTCTCTGGACTTTCACGATACGAGATCGCACGCACGCACGTGTCGCAGCCAGCGCCTTCGATGAGCTTTTGAGGCTGAAAACGAATCGTTCACCGGCCGCCTCGATGGTCAGCACATAGCCTCTCTGGAACGCGCGGAAAAGCGCATCACTCTTTGTGAGCTCGACAGAAACCATCGTAGTAGTGCGCACCAGCGCGTTAGCCTTGGTCCTTGCGCCCTGATCGATGCGGTAGTGAATGGGATAAACCGCTCCCTTCGTTAGTTTCCATTTCTTGTTTATAAGTCCAAATCTCCAGCGCGATGTCTTGTCCATGGAAAAGGCAAGAGCGGTGCCCTTGGTGTAGACCGCGGTCGCGGCGCAATGACTAAACGCCCCGCGCGAACTGTCTGTATGGGCAGTAAGAGTCCAGGCGTCGATCTTCTTTTTGGAGATCGTAGCGGCATTTGTGAAAACGGTCGTTGCAATAAGTGCGGCAAAGACCGCAAGAACCCGCGCGCGCATCGCTCCCCCCTGAATCGACTCCAGAAGTTTATGAGTCTTTGGTCTTTGGCTCAACCTTGCCTCGATGCGCAATGGCCACAAACGTAGTCTGATGATTTGTGCTGCATCCTTTCGGCTTTATCAATCACGAATGCCGTGGACACTTTATCAGAATGCAAACAGTCTGCGCGTTATCGATCCCGCCGCCACATTTTACAGCTGGCGCAAAGTTCGCCTTTCGCGTTTTCCATTCAGGTGAAGAAAATCGATCAGCAGAGCAGCGTTGGGCGAATTCCCGTCCCTCAAATCAAGCCCAGCTCAGCAAGCTCGCGGCGCATTTTGGGCGGCAGATTTGCAAGCCGCTTGTCACCGCGGCCAAGATCGGCGGGGGCATCGTCGGCATACAAATAGCGCCAGCCCTGAAACGCACGGCGCGGGACGGGGCGCACGGGCACGAGCTCCTCGTCGAGCAGCAGCAGGCAACAGCGCGAGCCGTCCTTCTTGTGGCCCTCCTCAAATCCGACGAGGCGTTGGCGTGCCTGGATCACACCCTTAATGACCCAGTAAAGCGAACCGCCGTCGAGAAGCTCATCTTGGCGCTTGGGTGTCTGGAAGGTGGTGTGGAACAGGCGGGGCGGAAGTCCGGCTTTGCGCTGCTCGTCAATACGCCCCTTCTGCCAGACGCCGAGGTCCTCAGCCGAGGCTGCGCCAACACACAGCTTAATGAGATGCAGCGTCATGGCTCTTCTTCCCCTGAGCATCCATTGCAAGCATGGCCTAGTGCGGCAGGGATCCGCGAGAGCAAACAACAAGCATCCACAAAGTTTGTGCCGGCGTTCTCTACTTCGCCGTGCACGATCCGGCATATTGCGCGAATACCGGCTGGCCAAGGAGCCCAAAATGCCGCGAATGGACCGCTGGATGCGTTCCGGTGGCCGGGTCCTTATCGTAGACGGTCGTCAGATTGAGGAAGCCCTCGTTGACGACCTCCAGGAAATGGTTGGCGTTGATGGCGCGCACAATCTTGAGCGTGCCGGGATTGTCGCGACCATCAGTCAGAAGGCGCGCAGATTGCCCATCAAGATCGATCTCGGTGATCTTGAAGGCGAGCCGCGCCGGCGCCTTCGTGTTAAACGCGCCGGCCTCATAGCTCCAGGCATTGCCCATCTCAAATGAACACTCAAAGCCAGTGGGCGCGTCTTGCGCGCGCGCTTGGTCGACGAACACGACACTCGCCGCCACAAACCAAAAACACAGCACAGAAGCAAACTGCATGATCGCCCCCTCGCGAACCTAACACCCGCACGCCAGCGGGAGGGATGCCATTTTCGCGACGCATTCAACCCCGGGCCCGGCCTGTGCGCAACTGCGCCGAATTTTCACAGGACTTCGGTGATTAGTATGGGCCCAGGCGCCTCATAACCGCCCAGAATCAAGAATCCATAGCAAAGACAGGCGGGTGAGAAAAATGGCGATGGTTCGGCAACGGACACTTGGTCTCGCGGTAGTGGTGAGCACGCTTGCCTGCGCGTGCTCATCCTCGTCAACCGAAAGCCCGCCGACGATCATCAACAAGCCACCGCTGACCGGCGATGCCACGGGCTTCACCTACCAGCTCTCCGAGAACGAGAAAGAATACAGTTGCAGGAAGCTGACCGGTGTCATGCAGGTGCGCATCCTGCAAATGCGCGGACAGGAAGCGCGCGCAAGATCATCGCTGGCCTCGCGCGGGATACGCAGCGTCAACCAGTCCGTATTCGGCGAAACGGCGGGGGGCATCGATCCCGAACAGCAATACACCCGCGATCACGCCATGCTCGAGGCTTATAACCGCCAGCTCGCCGCCAAGAACTGCAAGACATTCGACATAGCCGCCGAGCTAAGAGCCGACGCGAACGCGAGAGGCGTTCCAACCCCAAAAGACCCCAAGAAAACGCCGTAGAACAACAAAGCCTAATCATAAGGTGGCCCGCGAATCATTCGACCCTTTGTCCCAGCGCTGGATTTCTGGTGTAGGAGTGAGCAGCGTTGGCAAGCTCGGAGAGTGGGATGACCGCGCAACCTGATTTCGATATCGCAGAACGGCCGACCCGCCTTCCCTGGCCGCCACTCCTGTTGATCGTCCTGGTTGCTGGCGCCGTGCTGCTAGGGCAGGTGTTGCCATTGCCGTGGCCGGGGCTGGATGATCTCCCAGCGCGCGTAATTGGCATTGGTTTCGGGGCTGCAGGTGTCGTTCTGCTGGTGGCTGCAGTTCTCACCCTGCGCCGGCACGGCACGACGGTGCAGCCAAACGTCGGCGCAACAACACTGGTCACAACAGGACCGTTTAGCTTTTTCCGCAATCCCATTTATCTCGCAGATGCATTGATCTTGTTCGGCGTGGCCGAAATCACGACCAACATCTGGTTTGTGATTGGCGCGCTGGTGTTTGGGCTTCTCGTCACGTGGTTCGCGATCCTGCCGGAGGAGCGGCATCTGGAAAGACGCTTCGGCCAGGCTTACCTGGATTACAAAGCAAAGACCCGCCGGTGGTTGTGAGGGGAACGCTATGGCCACCGACTATGGTGAGAAGGAACGCGCCTTCATCGACGGCCTAAAAGAAAATAGTGGGCGTGACCTCGACGAATGGATGACGGCTATTGCCGAGCAAAATCTGCCGCATCGCAACGACATCATCGACTGGCTGCGCCAGCAGGGTTTCATCTTCTCCAAGGCGTCGTGGTTGGAGCGCATTCATCACAACGGCGGCCGGCCGATCTATGCCGACAGCGCGACCAACAAGCCGGGTGTGCAGCACCAGCGAGAAGACGCAAGTATAGGCGCCAACCCACCCAGCGGATCAGAACCAGAGCTAGAGCCGAAGGCCGGCGCGCGTTCTGAAAGTGCGCCGGGCGCCGACCTAGACACGCTGCTCGCCAAGGCCAAGGCCTACCGGCCGCTGGCGCAATTGCTCATCGCGCAGATCAAGGCGGTGCGGCCTGCGGCGCGCTTTGAGCCGCGCGGCACCTACATTGCCATTGGCGATACGCAAAAATTCGCCGCGCTGGGCATCGGCGCCAAGGAGTTGCGCCTGCATTTGGCGCTCGGCGACCACCCGCCCGACAAAGTGGTCAAAAGTGGCGTGCCCGGCGGCGGTCTTGGCAAAGGCGACACGCTTTCCCACATGGTGGTTCTGACCGACGCGCGCCAAGTTGATGTACATCTTTTGGATCTCGTTAAGCGCGCAGCCAAAAAGGTAAACGATTGACAGCACATACCTCCGCTGATCATCGATTAGCCTGAATTTCGGGGCTTGTTGCCCATGAGTTTGGAGGTCTTGATCATGGCAGCCGAAATTCGTGGGCCATTTTTAGCGTTGGCGCTCATCGCAGGTGCGCTCGGTGCATCCCCCGCACCGCTCGCGGCGCAGAGTTTAAACCGCGACGGCATCGCCGACCTCATCAACAAGTCTGATGAAGGCCGAAAGGTTGCTCAGACCTCGGCAAAGCCTGCGCCAGGGGCCAAGGATGCAGCCGCGACTGCGGCGCCTGAGCTAAAGGACCCGCGCGCGAACGAAGAGACATACAAGCAAGCACGCCGGCTCATGCAAGCGATCGACGCTGTCCTGAAGGATGCAGCCGAACAACGTACGCAAGCGCAGAAGCTGCCGCGCAAGGACGACTTCCTTGTCACACCGCTGTGGACGGAGACGCGCGAGGACCGCGAGCGCCACGTTCGCAGTCTGCTCGATTCTGCGCTTGGCATCGTCACCGACGTTCCCATCGTTGACTTGCAGGAGAAGGTCGAAGGCCTACGGCGGAACATCCACGACATCAAAGGCCATATCGCCGCGCTAAAGGAAAAGCAGATCACGGCGCCCACCGACGGCATGCTGCCCGGCGTGCTCACCGATACTGTCGACAGCCTCGCCGCCGAGATCGCGGACGCCGAAAAGCGCATCGCTGAGAACCAGAACCAGATCGAGGCTACCAAGACCGAAATCGCAACCGCATTGTCGCAGGCAGGCGTGGAGCTTTCGCCCGAACAGATCGATCTTTTGCTCGATAGTGTGCTCTCCGGCGACCTCGTGCGTCTCGTTGCGGTCTTCAATGCGGCCAAGGTGATTGACGCCCAGCTTGGTAGACTCTTGACCGCGGCCGGCGACAATATGAGCGTAGCGCGAAAGTACTTCGCTATGCACGCGGCGCTGTTCGCCATGCTGGTGCACGCGCAGGACTCCACGATTGCGAAGATCGACACGGACTATATGCCCAAGCTCGATGCCATCCTGAAGGACATAGAGGCCGCCCAGGCCAAAACACGCCGGCTCCTCAAGCGTAGCAACCGGCCTGATCAGCGCCGCGCGCTTGAGGCAAATCGCGATGCGCAAAAGGTAGCGCATCAGGCAGCGAGGGACTATCGGCGCTACCTACAGCATCAGCGCGAGCAGATCGCGCGAGCGCGAACGCGGGCAACTCACGATCTGCGCATCGCCGACAATACGTACGAGACGGTGGAGGCGAGCTTCCAGTTGAAGAGGCTGATGCGGGACAGTGCAGCATCATTCGAGGCGATCCAAAAACTGGAGGCGCCGACGTTCGATCAGATTTTCAAGAACGAAGAACTACGCCGCGAATTTGAGAACCTGACGCGCAAGCTCGACGAGCCGACGAGCTGAGATCGCCCTCCCCACACTCACATCAGCCACAGCGTGGCCAGCCCTAAGAAGGAGAAGAAGCCGACCACGTCAGTAACCGTCGTCACGAAGACAGTCGAGGCGACGGCGGGGTCGAAACCCATCCTATCAAGGGTAAGCGGGATGATGATGCCCGCTACTGCGGCCGCCAGCAGGTTCACCACCATAGCAACGGCGATCACGGGGCCCAACACGTCCGTACCGAACCAGAAATACGCGACGATAGCCAGCAGCATCGCGAACAAGAAGCCGTTGATCAGGCCCACCGCCGTCTCACGAATAACGACGCGCACTATGTTGGCTGGGCCCAACTCGCGCGTGGCAAGCGCGCGCACGGTCACCGTCATGGTCTGCGTACCGGCATTGCCACCCATCGAGGCGACGATAGGCATGAGAACAGCAAGCGCCACCATGTGCTCAATCGTAGCGTCGAACAGCTTGATGACAGCAGAAGCCAAAATGGCGGTCCAAAGATTGACAAACAGCCAGGTGACGCGCGGCGGTGTGACCTGGCGCACGCTGTCGGAGAGGCGCTCATCGCCAACGCCGGCCAGCAGCTTGGCGTCCTCATCGGCCTCCTTTTCGATGACCTCTACGACGTCGTCAACGGTGATGACACCGACGAGACGCTCGTTCTTGTCGACAACGGGTGCTGCCATCAAGCCGTAGCGCTCAAACTCGCGCGCCACCTCTTCCTGGTCGGTCGTGGCCAGCACCAGATGGCGATCGGTGGCCATGATCTTCTCAACGGGAACCTCTCGCTTGGTACGCAGCAGGCGACTGAGCTCCACGCTGCCGAGCAGATGGAAGCCGGGATCAACGACGAAGATCTCTGAGAACGTCTCAGGCAACTCCTCCGTCTCGCGCATGAAATCGATGACGTGGCCAACCGTCCAGAACGGCGCGACCGCGACGAAGTCGGCCTGCATCAAGCGGCCGGCAGTTTCTTCCGGGTAAAGCAGGTTGCGCTGAAGCGCGGCCCTTTCGCCTTGCGGGAGCTGATCCAGAATCTCCTTCTGTTCGCTCTCCGCCAGCCCCCCAATCAGATAGGCGGCGTCGTCGCTGTCGAGCTCGGTGACAGCCTTGGCCAATACTTCCTTGGGAAGAGCCTCCGAGATCTGGTCGCGGACCTTCTCGTCAACTTCCGCCAGCACCTCGTAGTCGAAGTCGGCCCCCAGCGCCCGAATGAGGCCGACGCGCTCTTGAGGCCCTAACAGCTCGATGAGGTCGGCGAGATCTGGACCTTGCACGTTGGTAATAAGGGCGCGCACCCTGTCAGTGTTGTTCTCGTCAAGAGCATCCGTGACGGCGCGTACGAGTTCCACCGTGGGCGCTGACCCCGGCTCGTGCGCAATAATTTCCTCTTGTCCCTCAACCATTGGAGGAGACGCTCCTCGGGTGCGCGCCGAAATTAGTTCGGACGGTCATCAATCCAACATTGGATGTTTGGATAACACTGGTGCTTAGCACGTTGCGCGCACAATGACAGTCTGGTGCTCGAATGCAACAGACGCGTCTTAAGCAGGTCCATGCTACATCTGGTGCCAATGCCGACGGTTTACAGGAAATGTTAGGCGGTTAGGTTCTAATTAGGTTTAGGCGCCGCGGCTTGGCCGTTGTGCTCAACTGGGGATAAGCCCCAGCCAACGGAAATAAGACCATGCGGTGCGTCCGAGGGGCAGTTGTGGCAGTCGTGATTTCTGCGCTCGTCAGCATGTTGCTGGCGCAATCCGCCTTGGCTGCACCTGTTGTCGATTCCTGCGCCACGCGGCCCGATGTGCTCGGCTTGTCTCGCATTATCGAGGTTGATGCTGCAAAGGGCCCGATGTTTGGCCCGTCACCTCATAGTGCTTTTGATGTCCTTGGCGACCGCGAGGTTATCCTGACCTTCGATGATGGCCCCTTGCGCCCTTACACGATGCAGGTGCTCAGGGCGCTGGAGGCCCATTGCACCAAGGCAACGTTCTTCATGGTGGGGCGCATGGCGGTGGCCGATCCTGCCATGGTCGAAGAGGTCGCCAAACGCGGGCACACGATTGGCGCGCATACCTGGTCACACGCCAAGTTGCAAACGGTAGGGCTCAATGAGGCCAGGGCCGAGATCGAGTTAGGGTTCAGTGCCGTTGCCAAAGCGCTCGGTAGCCCCATCGCCCCGTTCTTTCGCTTTCCCTATCTGCGCATGAGCAATACCGCGATTGGCTACCTAAAGAGCCGCAACGTGGCCAGCTTCTACATCGATATCGATTCCCGTGACTTCGATACGCGCAATGGGGCTACCGTAAAGCGCCGGGTGTTGGCACAGCTCGCAAAGCGGGGCAAAGGCATCCTCCTTTTCCACGATATCCAGCCATCAACAGCGCAGGCGCTGAAGGGCATTCTTGATGGGCTGAAGGTGCGCGGCTTCAAGGTTGTGCATATGGTTCCCAAGGCAAATGCAACGACGCTTGCCAACTATGACGCGATGGCAGCCCGCGAGATGGAGCAACGCAAGCTTGCTATCGCAAGCCAACCGCTAGCGAGGCGCTCTGTCGTCTGGCCGGTGACAGGCGCAGCAAACGCCGAAGGCACACGAGAAGTATTGCCGTGGGATAAGAAGCCGCGTTCAACCGCAAGAAGAAGGAAAGGCCGGACCAAACCGAGCAGCAATTCATGGTACTCATGGTTCGGGAGCTGGTAGCGTCCTTACGCAATTGGTCCCGCAGCAATGACGCAAATTCTATGCCTTCAGCTCACCGAGGAAATCCTGTGACCCGCATCTTTCTTGTCGCAGTCGCCTGTCTCATTGCGGCACCGCTTTCCATCGCATCAGCGGCGGAAAAGAGCTGCCCCAATCCAGGCAGAGCGCTTGGCGTCTCGCGCATTGTCGAGATTGACACCAAGGCGGGACCTCTCTTCGGTGACTTCTCCAAGTACGAGAGGGAGCCGCGCTTTCTGGGGCCGAAAGAGGTCGTCCTCACTTTCGATGACGGTCCGATGCCGCGCTACACTAAGCCCATACTCGACGCGCTCGACAAGTTCTGCACCAAGGCCACATTCTTCTACGTTGGCCGTATGGCAATGGCATACCCTGACATGGTCAAGGAGGTGATGAGGCGTGGCCACACAATGGGCACGCACACCTGGTCGCATCCGCTCAATCTGCGCCACCGCGGACTGGCGCGGGCGAAAGACCAAATCGAGCGCGGCATTGCTGCAGTGGAGCTGGCCGCCGGGCAACCTATCGCGCCGTTCTTCCGCTTCCCGGGTTTGAGCGATTCCGGCCCAATGCTCGCTTATCTGCAATCACGCGGGATCGCCGCATTCACTGTCGATGTTGTTTCCAACGACAGCTACATCTCCAGCCCCTCACGGCTTGCTCAGCGCACGCTTGCGCACATCGACCGCAATAACGGCGGCATCGTGCTGTTCCATGACATCAAGCGCTCCACGGCGCGTGCGCTGCCGGCAATCCTCGCCCAGTTGAAGAAGCGCGGTTATAAGGTCGTGCACCTTCGCACGAAGAACCAGGTGTCTCCGATTGCTGCGATCACGGCCCAGCTCAAGAAACAACACGACAAGAAACTGGCTTCACGCGGAGGCAAGCGCAAGCTTGTGCCCTTTTACGAAGCGATCGCGCCATCAACGCTGGTAAACGACGACAGCAAGCCATCGGTGATAGAGCTCGCACCAGAGCCACGCCAGCGCGTCAAGCCCTCCGCAGCCACGACGGCAACGGCACCACCAAAGCTTTTTGCACTTGAGAATAACGGCAAATCCAAGCGCCGTTTGCGCAAGCGGCGCTTGCGCAAGAAAAAGGTTTCGACCCGTTCGATCCGGCCAACCACCGACCTGAGCAATGCCGTGAGAGGCTATTGACCCGGCGCGCGCGGCGCACTTGGCATGAAGGAGCGCCCCGCTCCGTCCTTTGCCGAGAACCTACTTTTCTCGTTTATTTCAATGACATATTGTGCCTCAAGGCGAGCCCGGCCGGCACGAACCGCAGCAACGCATTGTTACACGATGCAACGGATCCCACACACGGGCGTAACGGTGTAGTGTTTGGGTTCTCTTAGTCCATCTTGAGCCCTCGAGTTGTAAGGAAAATACCATGTGCGACATTGAGGTTACGAAGTCGAAGCGCGAGCCCGCCACGCGTCCGAAAGACATTTTCTCAGCCATGCGGGACGAGATGAACCGGGTCCTTGAGCGCTTCGAGGGGGGAAAGCCGTTTTGGTCGACGCCTGTTTCACGCTGGGTCAGCGGCACCATGGTGCCTGAGCTTGACGTCCGCGAGACCGACACAGCCATCATTGTCGAAGCTGAACTGCCCGGCGTCGACGAGAAGGATATCACCGTATCGGTCGCCAACGGCTACCTGACGATCAAAGGCGAAAAGCGCAGCGAGAGCGAGCAGAGCGAGGAAAGCTACTATGTGGCCGAACGCAGCTTCGGCTCCTTCCAGCGTTCGCTGCGCCTGCCAGATACCGTCGACGAGGACAAGATCGAGGCAAGTTTCGAGAGGGGTGTGCTGAAAATCAACGCGCCCAAGCGCGCCGATGCCCAGAGGTCCGAGCGCAAAATTCCCATCGGCAAGAGCTGATAACTGGCTTGAATCGGGCAGGGCAGCGGCTGCGAACGTAGGGCTGCGCTACCCTCCCTTGGCAACAAGAGGGGCAGAAAATCCAGATGGCGTTGAAGCGCATCCGCTTAGAGCTCGCTCGTGATCACGAGTTTCCCGAAGGTAGCCGCGAGCGTGGCTACGACCTCATAGCACCGGTCGACGACAACGATCACCTTGTCGCCGAGGAATGGCGCAAAGAGCGCGACAAATGCCGCGTCCGCCGCTTCTGGGCGGGCGAGGAGGAGATAGGCCGTCTTGTGCACAAGCGCGGCGGAACCTGGGCGTTCGACTACGACCCCAAAGCCGAGGAGGACGACGAGCCTGGCTTTCGCTTCGACCAGCACAGGTTTGCACCGGGCGAATACGTTTCCCTTACAGAGCATGACGGCGTCATGCGCACCTTCCGCATCGTCTCCGTCGTCGAGATGGATTGATCGAGACCTTGAGCGAAGCGAAATCGAAAAGACGCACACCACCAGCAAAGCGAAAAAGCGCATTAGGCCCCAAGCCCCCCTCACGCATGATCGCCATGGCGATCGATCACACCGGCGCACGGCTGAAATGCGTCACACGCACTGTCCGCTCGCCTAAGCGCGGACACATCCTTATCCGCGTTGGAGCATGCGGCATCTGCCGTACGGATCTGCACGTCATCGACGGGGACCTGCCTGATCCCAAGCCCCACATCATTCCCGGTCACGAGATCATCGGCCGCGTGGTGGCGGTCGGTCCCGGCGTCAGCGCTTTCAGAATAGGCGACCGCGTCGGCGTGCCGTGGCTCGGCGCGACCTGCGGGCGCTGCCACTATTGCCGTGAGGGGCACGAGAATTTGTGCGATCACCCGGGCTTCACCGGCTACACAATAGATGGCGGCTATGCCGAGTACACCACAGCCAATGCCGAATATGCCTTCGCGATCCCGCCTGAGTACTCCGATGCCGAAGCCGCACCTCTGATGTGCGCCGGGTTGATCGGCTACCGCGCCTGGAAGCTCGTGCGCGACGCGCGCCGGCTGGGAATTTACGGGTTCGGGGCGGCCGCGCACATTGTGGCGCAACTCGCCACCTTCCACGGCCAACAGGTCTACGCCTTCACGCGCAAAGGCGATAAGGCGGCCCAGAAGCTGGCGCGCGACTTGGGTGCGGTGTGGGCGGGCACATCGGAGGACATGCCGCCGAAGCTGCTCGATGGTGCCATTATTTTTGCTCCGGTCGGACCACTCGTACCGTTAGCGCTTGCGGCGCTCGTCAAGGGAGGCACGCTCGTCCTCGGCGGCATCCACATGACGGAAATCCCAGCGATGCCATATGCGCTGCTGTGGGGCGAACGCGTGGTGCGCTCTGTCGCCAATCTCACGCGCCAGGATGCGGTTGAGTTTCTTAAGATCGCGCCACGCGTGCCTATCCGCCCGCATGTGACGACGTTCGACCTTAAGGACGCCAACGCCGCGATCGACCGGCTGCGCGCCGGTAAGCTTACGGGAGCCGCGGTGCTTATTCCGCCAAACTGATACCTGCAGCCTGTAATGCCGCTTGTGCGTTGCTAAGGCTACATGCGTGCGCGCCGCTGGTGTCAACCTGGCGCCAAGTGATCTCGCCGGTGTCATAGGTTAGCTGCTGAGCGACCACCGTTCGATCGGCGTCTGACGCATCACCCTGGCGCGCGTCTACCCGTTGCATCAAGATGTCGGTGGGGGCATGGAGCCAGAGCCCCTCGAACCGAACGCCCAGCTCGCGCGCAACGGTTTCCACGGCGGCGCGCTCTTCTGGCTTGGCGAAAACCGCGTCGACCACAGCGCCATGACCCGCCATAAGCGCGCGCCGCGCCTTGTCGAGCAACACGGCGTAAACACGCTCTGAAACTTCGGCCCGGTAATGCTCGCGACCAAGACGCTGGGTCTCTGCCACACCAAACAGGCGCTTACGTTCCACGTCACTGCGCAGGTGCAGCGCTCCTGGCGCAGCGCCGATGCGGTGGGCGAAGCCGGCCGCCAACGTTGACTTGCCCGTGCCCGAAAGTCCGCCGACAGCGATCAAGAGCGGTGTGGGCGGCGCCAGATAGTTGGCCGCAAGGCGGCTGAGTTTGCGCGCACCCTCCTCCTCGACTTCACGCGCGGAGGCTTGCAGTTGCGCGATGCGCTCCAAGGCAACAATGGCCCGCACACCCGCGCGGCAGGCGAGAAATAGCGGCAAGCACGCAAGCCCCTCCAGTTCGCCGCCGACAGGCGCTATGCCGCAATAGGCGTTGAGCACGATGTTGGCCGCGTGGCGGTCGCCGCGCTTATCGAGATCCATGAGCAAGAAAGCCAGATCATAGAGCACGTCGATCGTGGCGAGTTCCTCATTGAACTCCAACGCATCAAATGGCACGGGCGCACCATCGATCAGCACGATGTTGCCCAGATGAAGATCTCCATGGCAGCGGCGCAGGCAGCCGGCACGGGAACGCGCCCTCAAGAGCGGTGAGAGGCGCTCTAATACGCTTCTCACGCGATCAACGAACGCGAGCACCGTCTCGCTGCCCAGCAGCCCGCGCGCGGCCCCCAGCGTGGACGTCAACTGCTCTGCGACCGCGCCGATGTCTTGCGCGCCATCGATATCTGTCGCGATGGCTGCCGTGTGATGAATCCGTGCCGCCACGTCGGCGATCGCTTTGCAGAGCGCGTCCGGCAGCGGCCCCTTCTGCGCCTGATTTGCAAGAAGCGCGTCCTGCTCAAAGCGGCGCATGTGGACGGCCCACTCTACGGCCTGCCCTTGCCCCCCGAGCTGCAGCGCGCCTCTCGCATCGCGCGTAATGGGCACGAGGCCAACATAGATGGCAGGGGCATGGGGCTGATTTAACTCGATCTCGCGCAATGTTGCCCGGTGGCGCTGCTCCAACGTCGAGAAATCGAGAAAGGGCAGACGAATGTGCTTTTTGACCTTGTAGGCTTCGGCCCCCGCCAAGAACACGCGCGCACAATGGGTCTCGATAACGTCGACACTCTGAGGCGGGAGAGGATAGCTCGCCGGATTGCTCAAAAGCGCTGTGACCTCATCCTCGCTAGCAGCGGCGGGTGGGGCGGAAGGGGTGGGCATGGGCGCATCCGTCTGTCTGTTTCGGGGCCAGACACACTGCGCCCGCAATCGTTCACCACACATCAACAGCGCGCAAGAGCGGGTGCAAATCTTGCCGCCTCACACCTCACCGCGATCGCTGCGCCGCGAGAACTCTGTCTGTCCGCCAGTGGAAAGGATGCGCGCTTGCTCAATCCAGTTTTCGCGTTCGATGCGACCCTTGAAGTCAAGGATCTGGCTAACGCGTTCGATATCCGCGCCGGTCCAATTGGCGACCTGCTCGTAGCTTGTGACACCCAAAGAATTGAGCTTCTTCTCGATCAGAACGCCGATGCCGCGGATGCGCTTCAGATCGTCGACAGCGCTAGATGGGCGTGCTGACTCTTGGCCGCGTAAGGCTTCGGAGCGCACGGAGCGCAGATGAGAGATATCGCGCAAAGGCGGCGGACTGTCCTGAACCGGCGCTCGGTCAGATTCTGCGGCTAGCACGGGCGCCGGGGTGGACGAGGTTACCGACGCGCCTCCTGCCAACGCGCTGCCGAAGCGTTCAGAACCGGAATCGGCTTGCCCGCGTGGCGCCACCTCGATCTTGGGCTCCGTATCAGCCGGCGTCACAGCAGGGGGCCCAACAGCACTGCTCGCTGGCTTTCGGTAGTAGAACTTTCGCTTGAGGCTGCAGGCGATAACAGCGCCGAGAAAGAATGCGCCCACCAATAGAAATAGCGTCTGCCAATGCACCTCCGTCATGCTTCAAACTCCCAAGCAGCGCCGCGCCAATGCGCTATACAGCCCTTGTCAGTTCTCGACTTTGGCACAGGCAATCCAGGCCACGACGAAGCCACCTGCAAAGGCCGCAAGCAGGGACCACCCTAGGTTAACAATCAAATAATCCATCAACTCACCCCACACATCTTTCACTTTGAGGAGCCTTAGAACCACTCTGGCTTACGGCCCCTAGACCTCGAATTCAATGCGGCGCTTCCCCGCCCTGGTGCTCGGTCTCGTTGGGCGTGCACAAAATGCAAGAAATCCAGCGATCTTCAGCCGTGATTGCGGCGCCGGACAATCGACTGGACCTCCGCCTCTCTCACCTTGCCGCGCAGCGATTGTGTCACCCCGCGACGTATTTCCGTGTTTCGCAAATCTGAAATTCGCGCGGCAATGTAATCGCGAGTGATGGGGAGCGTATCCAGGCGGTGTGCGCACTGGACCTGAAATACGCAAAGTGTCCCGTAACGGAAACTCGCCTCGCACGAGGCGAGATAGAACTCCCACATGCGGCAGAACCGTTCGTCATATAGGGCCAGGACCTCGTTGCGCCGCGCCAAGAAACGCCGGCGCCACTCGGCAAGCGTCTTGGCGTAGTGCAGGCGCAGGCATTCAACGTCGGTGATAATCAAGCCCGAGCGTTCGATCGCCGTGATCATCTGCGAGAGTGCAGGAAGATGCCCGCCCGGGAAGATATACCTGTCTAACCAAGGGTTGGGATCCCAAGGTCCATCGAGGTGGCCAATGGTGTGAAGCAGCATTAGGCCGTCCGGTGCGAGGAGCTGGTGGCACTTGTCGAAGAAAGTCTGGTAGTAGCGCGGGCCGACATGCTCAAACATGCCGACGGACACAATACGATCGAACGTGCCTTCGAGGGCGCGATAATCCTGCAGCTCGAAAGTGACGCCAGCTTCGAGACCGCGTTCTCTGGCTCGTTCGCGCGCAGCCGCGAGCTGCTCGATTGAGAGCGTGACACCCAGCACCTCACCCGCGCCCGCGATCTCTTTCATGTAGAGCGCCAAGCCGCCCCACCCCGAGCCGATGTCGAGAACACGGCTATCAGGCTTGATAGCCAGCTTGGCCGTCACGAGCCGTTTTTTGGCGAGCTGCGCTTCTTCCAAGGTACAATCCGGACGCTCGAAGTAAGCACACGAGTACTGGAAATCCTTGTCGAGGAAGAGACGGTAGAGCCGCCGGTCGAGATCGTAGTGGTGCGCCACATTACGGCGCGAGCGCAGGGGATTGTTGCCACCGAGCAGGCCGCGCGCCAGATGGCGGATGCGATTAATTATGTGGGTGTGGAGGACTTTGGTGTGGTCGCCTGTCTCGCGTAGGACAAGCTCCAGGAATTCGTAAATGGTCCCGCGCTCCACAACAAAACGGCCGTCCATTAACAGCTCGCCCAGGTAGAGGTGGGGATCGAGGATTGCAGCCAACTCGGCACGTGTGTCAGTAAAGCGCACGCGCACCTCTTCACCTGTCCCGTCACCGAATGTCAGCGTTGTCCCGCGTGCTGTTATGACTGTCAGAGCCCCGCGCGAAACAAGACGGGTAAAGATGGTTTGGAGGATTTTGTCCATCATAGCGATACGGGCACATTGGACACGGTCGCACACTCATGACTCCAAAGCACGAGCGCCAACCGATCAGCGATCCCACCGTCGTGACCGTAAGCATAGGCTAAGTATGGGTATTTTGGGAATGGCGGAGATGGAGGATTTGAGCCGCGAGATCCCCTAAGGTGCCTGACGCCTAAGCAGGGCTGCGGCCGGGATCTCATTGTGAAATGGTTGTTGCGGCACCAACCCCATCGGCAAGGGCATCGTTTGTTTTCGACGCTTCACTTGGTTAGCAAGGTTAGTGAATCAGCGCCAAAGGTATAGCCTTCGTGGGCACAACTTGGAGCCTTTGCAGCAGCCGAAGCCCGCATTGGCAGCGTCACGTCACGAGTTGCAGATCCCGACGATAAACATGGCCGACGAGGCAAAGCTCCGGCCCCGCTGAGACTAAAGGAATTCGCTACCCCCCATGTTGGGTCTGCAGCCCCCTCAGCCTAATGATCAGAAACAACCAAATTTCCCACCAGTCTCGAAGTGCGCTGGATCGCCTCGAGACGATGCCTC
>Ga0114925_10000634_pt1 | contig 16117 bp, 13 predicted proteins | sample SumtaG_2_FD_87287 | JGI IMG/M metagenome (GOLD analysis project Ga0114925, IMG submission 87287) | Deep subsurface microbial communities from Indian Ocean to uncover new lineages of life (NeLLi) - Sumatra_00607 metaG | ecosystem: Environmental > Aquatic > Marine > Oceanic > Sediment | place... | reverse complement strand
TTGTCTTCTAGAGAATAAGGCTGCAGTTGTTTACGCTGCTGTACTGGCGAGAACGGATGGAGCCATGAACAACGACAACAATCATTAGGGTCTGGGTAGAAATTTTTTAGACAAACAAGACATCAGATAGGGGCTAAAGAACGTGGAAAAACTTGCTGGTGAGATGGTGCGGGTGGGAACTCGTGGAAGCCAGCTTGCTCGAACCCAAACAGGTCATGTCATTGATCAACTGAAGGATCATGGCTTTCGAGTAGAAGAGGTCATCATTTCGACTCGCGGAGATCAGAAGCAGACTGTTCCAATTGCACAGATTGGGAATGACGGTGTCTTTGTTCGTGAACTTGAAAAAGCACTTCTTGAAGAACGAATCGATATGGCGGTCCATAGCCTTAAAGACCTGCCAACAGCGATGACACCCGGTCTTGAGTTAGCGTGCACTCCTCCGAGGGCTACACCATTTGACGTCTTGGTTAGCCGGGACGGAGCGTTGCTTCATGATCTACCAGAAGGCGCACGTGTTGGTACAGCAAGCATTCGGCGACGAATCCAGCTTCACGCCGTTCGTCCGGACCTGCAGATTGTTGCGATACGAGGCAACGTTGATTCACGGCTGAAACGGATTGATGCAAGGGAACTTGATGCAGTTGTGCTCGCAGCAGCAGGCCTTGAACGGCTTGGGCTCGCGGAAAGGATAACAGAATTACTGAGGCCACCAGAATTTTGGCCAGCTGTAGCTCAGGGTGCCTTGGTGATACAGATCAAGGAAACAAATAAACGTGTTCGTGAAATTATTAAGCCAATTCATGATATTGAAACGTACCTCGCAACTATCTCAGAGCGAGCGCTTTTGGCGGCTCTCGCCGGGGGCTGCCTTGCTCCAATTGGTAGTTGGGGCAAATTTGGAGTAAACGGCGATCTTTCCCTGGGAGGGTGTGTGTTGTCTGATGCGGGTGGAAAAGTGGAAATGCTCACAGCGTTGAACGCGTCTCAGGTTCACGACCTAGAAAGTGCCTGTGCGTTGGGTCGCAATGTCGCTGAGAAACTACTTAACCAAGGTGCACAAAAATTACTAGATTCAATGAGAGACGGTGGAGAGCAGTCTCGGTAAGAATCCTGCCAAGATCAAAGTGAACGGCTGATCCCAGCCCTTTTGCTTGTTTCTAAGGCACTCAGTCGCTGGGCAGGAGTATTTGAAGTTGAAGCTTCATTTTTTCTGCTCGAACTTTGACGCTTGCAAATCGCTCGTGAGTAATTTCCATACGTGGAAGAGTCATTTCCTTGCGGAAGCACTTTCTCTGGATGGTGCGAGTGACGTTTCAATACAAGTGGTTACACTAATTAAGGTTCGTGGTATTACTGCTTTCAGTCTGATCTGATGCTACTGTTGGTAAAGAAGATATAAAACTTTGAACTATTATGATGAGGTCGAGTTGTGGGCAGGCGGCCGGAGAGCGATAAGAGGATTAGCCCCCTGGTCTCAGGGAAAGTTTTAATAGCACGTTTAGTTATGGTTGCTGGCACCGTGACAAACGCGATTTATCCGGGCTGATGGTATCTTTGACAAAGTAGTTCCACTAGCCAAACGAATTGTAGCCGCGGACAATGGAAAGGGTTGTTAACGTTTCGCGCAGCTGCGGAGTTAGTAATAACCGTTGACGGGCACACATTCTGCACAGAATAAGGAAACAAATGGCACCTAGTAGCGTCCGGATTATCGTCGCCGATGATCACGAGGTCGTGCGAAATGGACTTGTAAGTCTGCTTAATGGCACTGATATTGAAATAGTTGCAGAGGCTTCAACAAGCGAAGAAGTTGTTAGTCTTGCATGTACTCATAAGCCTGATGTTGTCTTGCTTGACATAAGGATGGCTCCTGGCAGTGGAGGTCTCATTGCACTCGAAAAAATTCGTGATGAAGTTCCGAGTGTCCAGTGTGTCATGCTCACAGCATTCGATAATCCAACGTATATTGCCAGAGCTGTCGCAGCTGGAGCTCATGACTACATCCTCAAGAGTTGCAGTCGGGACGAGTTGCTCGATTCAATTATGAATGCTGCTTCAGGCCAAATCCCAGTGCGTGCTGGAGAGTTGCGTAGAGTAGCGACTACAATGTCCAATCGTGTTGCTACACCAGATCCCGATATCCCTTTGACTCAGAGGGAGATGCAAGTTTTGCGTCATGTGGCGTTGGGGCTCTCCAACAAGGAAATTGCCCAATCTCTGACAATCAGTGTAGAAACCGTAAAAGAGCATGTTCAAAACATCCTCCGGAAGCTCGCTGTCAGTGACCGGACTCAGGCTGCTGTTTGGGCTGTGAGGCGTGGGCTTGCCTAGTGAGTAGCTAGTGTGCACGGGGGTGTGCATTTTCAAACGCTGTAAGTAGACGGCTTGTCGTGACGTGAGTGTAAATTTGAGTCGTAACGAGGCTTTTATGTCCGAGAAGTTCTTGGACGCTTCTGATGTCAGCGCCGGCATCAAGCAAGTGTGTTGCAAAGCTGTGGCGGAGTGTGTGTGGGCTTGCTCGGCCGGTCAATTCAGCCGTTGCAAGATGTTTTTCTAATAGTCGTCCAATACTTCTTACCGAAAGCCGTCCACCAAATTTGTTAAGGAAGAGGGGTTGCGTTCTTGCGGGTGCTTGTCGCCTCCCAAATCTTTTTCGGACTTGTTGCCATCGCATGATGGCTTCCCGTGCGTGGGACCCGACTATTCCAAGGCGTTCCCGACGCCCTTTGCCGCGCACCTTTACTGTACCAGAGTTGAGATCAAGATCGGTATCATTGACTGCAGCTAATTCTGCCACACGAACACCAGAAGAATAGAGGAGCTCAAGGATTGCACGATCACGTAGGCCTGCATCGGTGGTGGAAGAAGGCGCTATTAGCAAACGTGCTATCTCATCTCCTGTCAAGAATTTTGGGAGCGAACGGCCGCGCTTTGGGCTTCGGAGAGGCTGCGCTGGATTTGATGAGACCCATCCTTCTCTGTGACCGAATCGATAAAAGCTACGGATGCTTGCTAACTTTCGCGCTATTGTAGTTGGTGCGTAGCCAGTGGCGTGGAGAGCCGCTGCGTACCGGCGTAGCATAACTGTGGTAACGTCGGCAGGTCGGTTGCATCCAGCATCTCGAAGATAATCAATAAGTTGGAGCAGGTCCTCACGATAACTTTTCACCGTATGGTTTGTACCACCTCTTTCAGCTGTAAGAAAACGCAAATAGCGATTCAAAGCCTCTTTGAAAGCAGGGTTTGCCGCGTGATCGACCATAACCGTGTGATGATGTAATGAGAGAATCTTGGAACGGTTTCCATCTTGCGTGTGTTGCACAATGAAGCTACGAGGTTCGGCGGTCAACTCGTGGAGCTACACCTTCTCTTCTTGAATGAGACTTGTTTTGGCGAACTTTTTGTCCCAAGACGGACGCGTCATACCAAGAAAAGCTGAGTTTTGGATCAGCCGCATAGCGGTTAAGCGTGCGCAGTGTTTCTGTCCGACTATCGTCATCATAGAGAAACACGTATCGCTCACTACCCTTGACGAGTGCAACAACGTTTATATCTCGGGAAGCCATGAGTGCTCTTCCTTCCGGCGAAAGCGAAAGCGTATTGACGTTCAGTGCAAATGGCAGGTCTTACTTCCTACCTGCTTAGGTTAATCGGCTCTTATGCACGCCACTCACCAGCGTTCTGCATACTAGCCCGCGAAGTCTCCCTCACCCAAGCAGGCTATACTCAACCTGCGACTCAATATGAGACAACGAGACTGCCTGAAGTCCCCAGACTTTACGAGATGTATGAACTGTATTTTCTGAGAAGAACTATCTCTTCAGGAAAGTCACCGTAAGTCACCAAATCCGGACAAAGCAATTGGTTCGCGGCAGGCAAAAGGTTCCCCAGCGACGGTGCCGATCATCGTCCCCCACCAGGCATCACCATCCGCTATTCGCTCAGGCACGGATAAACCCGATTTCAAGGTCGGAAATTGGCTTCTGTAGCAGTGAATAGCTTGCTGTTTTCTTTCATAAGTTTTCGTTGTATCAATCACAAAAGATGGTTGAGGGGGAGTTTTTTGGTGAACACTCCAGAAGTGAAAGACCCGTTCCGGGTGATGCGGTTTGGCTTGTAAGTCGCATTTCGACAGTTTTGCCCAGAATCTCGCCGCCTCTGTAAGTTCGCATGCGGCAACATGGTCGGGATGGGCATCGACCCAATAATGAGTGAAGAGCCATCGGGGGCGAGTTTGTCTGATGACACCGGCGAGAGCTGTCCGAGCAGCTAAATCTGGCTGAAGCTTCCGGTTAGGCAGCCCAAGGTTCTCTCTCCATGTAATACCCAAAACTTCAGTTGCCTTCTGTGTCTCACTCATCCGAATTTCTGGTGTTCCTAGTGGCGTAGGCTCTCCATTGGTGAGATCCAGAATCCCGACACACAAGCCATCTTCAAGCATTCTCAGAATGGTTCCGCCCATTCCAAGTTCAGCGTCATCTGGATGAGCTGCGATGATAAGTGCGTCAAGCATCGTAAGCGACGTTCCTTGTGTATAGGTAGATCAAAATTGTGTACTGTACTCTGGTCAACATGATAATCAGAATTAAGTAGTGTCGTCTCGTCATTGTCAAAAATGAGCACGACAAACAAAAAAATTGAGTGCTAAGAGGTGAAAAAGAGTGAAGTATTCAGATGTGGTTGCTGAGAATTCAGTTTGTGAGGATTTCTTAGCCTCGTGTGAACACGCAAAGTCTGTGTCTCTTTTGGCAGCTGTCGATAGCTTGCTCCAGTGGGACGAACAAACAATGTTGCCAGCTGCAGCAGGTGAGTTTCGAGCAGAACAAGCAGCAACACTAGCAGCTTTAACTCATGCCCAGCGAACACAACAAGAGCAAGGAGAGAGACTAGAAAAACTTTCGGATAGTTCGCTTGCTCAAAATGGACCCGAGGTTGTTCGGGCAACGATTCGATTGCTTCATGAAGATTTCCAGAAACAGTCCCGTGTGCCAGAGAAGCTTGTCAGGGAGATTGCTCGTACATCTATTGAAGCTCAGCAAGAATGGGTGCTTGCGGTTGAAGCATCAGAATGGAAGAGGATGATCATTCATTTGGAAAAAATGTTTTCACTTAAGCGGGAATTGGCAGCCTTCCAGAGCCCAGAACTGGATCCCTATGATGCCTTGATGGATGATTATGAACCCGGAGCTCGATGGCGATCTGTTGATCGAACCTTTTCAAGTTTGCGGAAAGCTTTGACACCTCTTGTTCATGGCTGCTTTGAGTCAACTGACAGACCGCAAGACACAGCTCTTCGGGGTTTATTTCCGATTCAATCGCAACAAAAATTTGTCTGCCAAATTATTGAAAACATCGGCTTTCAATTTGAGAGGGGTCGTCTTGACACCACAGCGCATCCTTTTTGCTCAACGCTTGGTCCTAACGATTGTCGTCTGACAACTCGCTGGGATGAAACGTTTCTGTCCACAGCACTCTTCAGTGTCCTTCACGAAGCGGGACACGGTCTCTATGAACAAGGACTGCCGGTTGATTGGTTTGGTTTACCACCCGGTGAGGCTGCTTCTCTCGGTATACATGAATCACAATCACGACTTTGGGAAAATCTTGTAGGACGGTCACCTGAATTCTGGGAATGGTGTTATCCACTTGCTCGAAAATGCTTCCCAGAATCATTCAATGACGTTACACCAAATACATTGGCAGAAGCGGCGAGGAGTGTAGAGCCAAACTTTATTCGCGTTGAGGCGGATGAGGTAACTTATAACTTGCATGTAATGATGCGGTTTGATCTTGAACGAGAGATCATTCATGGGAATCTGGCGGTTGCTGATCTTCCAGATGCTTGGAATGATCGGTTTGAAGCAGATTTCGGGAAGCGTCCCCCAACGGCCCGAGAGGGTGTATTGCAGGATATTCATTGGCCAGCTGGATTAATCGGATATTTTCCAACCTATACGCTAGGCAATATATTTTCTGCACAAATAATGGATGCTGCCCGTCAGGCTGGTTTTGGCCTTCCTGAGCAGATTCGCGTGGGAGATTTCGCCCCTCTCCTCCATTGGCTTCAGCAACATATTCATGCTTCCGGCAGAACGCTGAAGTCTGAGGCGATTGTAGAGAAGGTTTCGGGTAAGTCTGTTTCAGAGAAGTATCTAGTAGAAAGCCTGTATCGACGATATGGACCGCTGCATGGACTGTCAGCAGATCCTGTAGAGCTAATTTAAGCATGTGAGTTTAGGAAGGGCCATGGATGCCTGTACATTCGATTGCTGAGATTGTGAACGCAATCCACGGTAAAAAGATTACTCCGCTGCAGGTGCTTTCATGTTCCTACAAGCAATTTAAGAAAACCCATGAATGGCTTAATGCGCTCGTGCAACCGCAGTACGACGACGCACAAGAGGCGTGTACTCGTGTTGACCGAGACAGCCCTCTTTCAGGAGTACCTGCGAGCATAAAAGAATGTTTCCCGGTTCAGGGACTGAAGACAACACTTGGCATCTCTTCTCGGTGCGGTTTGGTAGATGCTGAAGATGCATCAATCGTACAGCAGCTCAAAGCGTGCGGTGTTGTGAGTGTGGGAAAGTCGAATGTTCCGCAAGCAATGTACTTGCATGAAACAACAAATCCGGTTTGGGGACAAACGAACCATCCTGAGACCAAAGCACGCAGTCCAGGTGGATCGAGTGGTGGTGATGCTGCCCTAGTTGCAGCTGGTGTGGTGCCGTTAGGAGTAGGTAATGATTTAGCTGGAAGCGTCCGTCAGCCAGCACATGCGTGCGGTGTGCCGTCTCTTCTTCCTTCATCAAATGTCTTGGGAAGCGGAGGGGCCTTCACTTCGATGCCAAACTTTCGTGTGGTGTCTTCTCGAGTCGGATTCTTAGCTGCAAACGTCGCTGATCTCAGAATTGTTGCAGATTCTCTTGAGCTAGTTCAAACTCGAGAAGAACCAAGCTGTTCCCAGCGGATTGCGGACTGGGAAGACGCTGGGATTATAGAGCCCTCTCCGGCTGTGAAACGAGCGATTCGTGAAGCTTCTCAGGTTCTTATTGAAGCCGGACACAGGGTCGAATTTGTCCAAGATGACGTTTCCCAAAAGGCAGCTTGGGTTATGTTTGGACTTCTTTCCGCTGATGGTGGGAGTGATATTCAGCAACTCTTTGGTGGTGACAAACCCATTCCGGCTGTTGGGAAACTTTTGCGGATAGGAGGGATGCCACGATGGGTTCGTCCGCTTCTTTCGGTTCTCATGAAGATCATCGGAAATAGGATTGATGCAGCTGCGTTAATGGCGACTGGACCACGCAGCGAAAAAGGTTTCAAAGAATTGGTCTCGAAACGCGAGCAGTTCATTAAACATATGCAGAATATAGCTGAGAAATTTGATGCCATCATTTGTCCAGTGTCTGCTTTGCCAGCCTTGCAACACGGCACCGCAGCACGTCTTGTAGCAGCAGCATCACCGTGTTTACTTGCTAATCTTGTGGACTTGCCGGCAGGTGTTGTTCCAGTTACTCGAGTTCGCGAGGATGAGCAAAATGGTCGTGCCTTTAGTGTTGATCGTGTTCTGCGAACTGCGATTCAAACAGATAAGGGGAGTGTTGGTCTACCGATTGGTGTCCAGATCATTGGTCTGAACGGTGATCCTTCAGAGCGGACTGTTCTTGATTTAATGCAGGTGATTGAGTCACGAGTGAATTTCAGGCGGTGGGCTCACCAATAAGATCGACAATTGTTTCAAGGAAAGTGTCGTCTTGAAAACTGCTTTTCGTTAGGTATCTGTTTGCCCCAGCATCGAGACCTCGCAGCCGATCTTCTTCACGGTCTTTGTAGGATACAATCACCACGGGGATGTGGCTTCGTTGGGCGTCAGTTTTGATGAGTGTGACTAGACCAATCCCGTCCATTCGAGGCATGTCGACATCACTAACGACAAGATCGTAGGGTGTGCTGCGAAAGGCATTCCACCCGTCCATTCCGTCTACTGCAACATCCACCTCATACCCCTTGGACTGCAGTAGTTGTCGCTCGAGTTCTCGTACAGTAATTGAATCATCAACAACTAATATCCGTTTTGCGATGGTGGCTTCTAATTCTTCTCGTGCTGCATCAATCGGAGAAATTCCTCGGCCAGTCAATAAGCTGTCGATTGACCGAACAATGTCTTCAATGTCAACAATCAGAACAGGATCTCCGTTTTCCAGAAGTGACGCGCTACTTATGTTTGGCACTTTTCCGAGTCGTGAGTCAAGAGGACGAACCTCAAGATCACGCTCACCTAAAAAAGCATCTACTACCAAACCGAATCGTTGGCCTCTATCGCTTATGATGACAACCGAGATGTTTTCTTCCTCACTGTCAGGAAGGTCAATGTCAAAGACATTACTCGCATGAACGAGGCCGATGGCAATCCCGTCATGGTCGATATAGTTGCGAGCTTCGACCGATGCAATTTTTTCTCGTTGGCATGTAAGGATGTGATCAATTCGTGGTAATGGGAAGGCATAAGGCTCGCCCCCGATATCAACAAGGAGGGCTCGAATAACAGACATTGTGATCGGCAGTTGCAGAGTAAAGCACGTTTGCTTGCCAGGCTGGGTAGTTATTCGGACAGTTCCACCCACAGCTTTCACCATTGTCTGAACAACATCAAGCCCTACGCCTCTTCCAGAAATCTCGGTAACTTCATTTCGGGTCGAGAATCCTGGTAAGAATAAAAACTCAAGAAGTTCAGCTTCGGAAAGTCGCTCGGCGACTTGGGGGGTAACAAGGTTACGATCAATAATTTTTGTTTTCAGAGACTCGGTATTAATTCCCCGTCCGTCATCCGTGATGCTAATGGTAAGGCTTCCTGCTCGATGTCCTGCATCGATTGTGATTGTTCCACTCGCTGATTTTCCGTTTCGAACGCGATCATCCGGCAATTCCATGCCGTGGTCGAGAGCATTTCGAACCAGATGGGAAAGTGGAGCCTCTAGCTTGTCGAGGATATCCCGATCAACACCGGTTTGTTCACCTTTTGTAACAAGCCGAACCTGTTTGTTAAGTTGACGCGAGACATCTCTCACAAGTCTCGGGAAGCCATGAATCCCATCGGCGAGAGGTCTCATTCGGCTAAAGATTACTTCTCGGTGCAGTCGCTCCGAAAGATCTTCATTCCGTCGAGCAAATCCTTCGAATGCCTCGATGAGTTTTGTGAGTTTGTCGAGGCCTTGAGCCGATCGTTGTCGCAGGCTCTCAAGAAGTGCCGTTTGTGAGGGAGGTAGGTTTGCGCGGCGAATCTCCTCTTCACATGCTGTAATTTGATCACATAGATCTGTTTGAGATTCGCGGAGTGCGAGCAGAGAATCTGCAAATGGTCTGAGTTGGCGTGCCTCAACAAGAGATTCTCCCGCAAGTCCAACAAGTCTTGTGAGGCTTCCTGCTGAGACTCGAATGACCCGATCCTCTTCATCTTTTGTGGAATCAGTAGGGTTTACGTGAGTCTTGGCGGAATCATGTTGGACTTGTATTGTCTGTTGAGTTGATGCATCAACGGGGGGCAACGCTGTCGTTTCTATCTCAGGAGTGGAGCTCGATTTTGTTTCTGTGATGTCTTCTGGGGATGCATGTTGAGGCTTAGGCCTATCAGTAGTCTGCGTTACAATTGGGCTCGGTGGAGTCTTTTCTGCGTTTTCGGGGACTGTTGGACCCTCTGCATTTGTGCCTTTGGAACTGGGTGGTCCAGCAGCCTCTGGTATAGATTCGGTTACGTGTTGGTTGGGACTGGAAAGAAGTCCTTGCAGGTTCTGGACGCATCTTTTGGCTTGGTCCAGCCACGTTGCGTCGTTGCCGTTATCAGAGGCAGCTATAGATGAAAGAAAATCGATTCCTGAGAGTAAGATGTCAGCGTGTGCAGGCTGTACATTTATTTTTTTGTCGCCAGCTGCGATGAATACATCCTCAAGTGCGTGAGCAACTTGAACAGCGGCATCGAGGCCCACAATGCGAGCAGCACCTTTAAGGGAATGAGCTGCTCGCATAAGTGATTCAATTGTTTCAGCAGACTGACGTTGCTCTTCAATCGCGAGGATTCCTGCAGATAGAATTTCTGCTTGGCTTTCAGCTTCCAGCCGAAAGAGTTCGAGCATAGAAAAACCGCTTAAGTCATCATTCACGTGAACACCTTCTTTGGAAAAGCCCTACCTTAGGATGGGATCTGCTCAGGGATTCCCTCAAAAATCTGGTTTGTATCAAGGAGGCTCACTGTGCGTGAGTTCCATGAAAATAATGCGCTTGAGAATTTTTGGCCTGGCTTGCCGACGGTTGATGGAACTTTCCTTAGTTCTTCATTGCTAATCCGGTGTACGCCAGCAACCTCATTGACAGGGAAGGTCCATCTTCTTGTAGTCCGGCCTGTAGTAAGTGAGGTCACCAAGAGCCTCTCGGGGGCAAGGATTGCATCATCGTCAGTCAGTTGGATGCTTTGACTGCCAGGATTCTGCTGGTCGGAAGTTTTGTTGCACTTCAATACCTTTGGGTCCATTTGTCGGAGCCCCAGGAGTCCATGCAAGGAGCAGCAAAGAAGTAGCTGCCCACGGACGTTTACCATTCCAGCGAATACAGAATTGGTTCGGTGAGGAATAGTGTGGATTTTGCGTAATGGAGTGACTTCAGTAAGATACGCGGCGTCAAGAGAAAACCATTCATCTGCGAGCCGAAAAATTAGAACACTCCGGCCACTTATTTCGGTGCTTTCGGGTTTTGCTTCCAAAACTTGTTGCCACTCATCAAGATACCCTTCTGGTGGCGTGCGGTTGAAGAATGCTTCAGCGGCATCGGTCATTACGGGACAGTTACGGCAATGAATATATGTTTTGAGTTCTGGGCAGCTTCGATCTCCACCGACACCAATTACTCTCCAGCAATCAATTGGGTGATCATTTGAGATATTTTTCTCTTCCTTAACGTTGAGCATAGCGTTGTACATGGGCTCATTTGTCTTTTTCATGAATGAATACCTCCAAGCGAAGCACTTCGACGATACCTTCGTTCCGCAATCAAGTCACCCCGTCGCTTGGCAATAAGTGCGAGGGAAAGGAGAGCCCCTTCGTGTCGTGGTTCCAAGTAAACAGCTTTTTCAAGTAGTTTTTCGGACGCCACGAAATCCCCAGCCGTTTGATGAAGAATTGCAAGCATGTACAGCAAATCAGTCTGAGCGCCGTTGAGTTGAAGTGATTTTTGACAAAGTCGGATAGCATTCTCTATTTCACCAGCATTAGCGAGGGCTTCGACGTCTTGGATAATTTTTGAACAAGCAACAGCGGCCGAAGTAGTGATTTTTTTGGAGTGAATTTTTGAATCATCATGTTCAGTTCGGTTGAGCTCTACTTGAGTGAGCTCTACTTGAGTGCAGATAGTGCTTTTGTTACCGGCTCTCTGAGTTTCTTCCTGCTGTGTTGGTTGTGATTCGTTGACCTGTTTGCGTATACGAAAAGTTAGGGGGCCTGTTGGCTCCCAAGTCCCTGTAGGAAGAATGAACGCTTCTGCTGCACCGACAACAAGTTCTCCATCGGGCTTTAATAAACGCTGAATTGTTTGAAGAAGATTCTCTCGCTGGGGCTTCGTGAAATAGACGAGTAAGTTTCGGCAACAAATAAGATCGAATCTACCTTTTGCTTTGTGCAGCAGGTCGGTTTCAGTTTGAGTATCAAGAAGATTTCTGTTTAAAAACCCTATTGTTTCTTGTATTTGAGGGGAAACCTGCCACCCTGATGGTGTTGATGAGAACCACTTCTTCTTTTGTGTTTCATCAATGCTGCGAAAAGCCTTCTCGGGGTATCTTCCACGAATTGCACCCTCGATGGCGTTCTGGCTGATGTCGGCGGCAATGATGCAGAATTGGTCTAGGGAGTGACCTGAATCAAGCAAGGACAAGGCAATCGAACATGCTTCTTCGCCAGTTGCGCACGGAGCTGAAAGGATTTTTACTTCAGACTGGTTTTTGAGGCGGTGGCGAAGCAGGGTATTTATATGCTGAAAAACATTTGGTTCACGGAATAGCCAGCTTTCTGTGACAACGATGGACTCTATAAACAGTTGGCGACACTTTGGGTCGTGGAGGAATAAGTCTTCAAGGGCTTCGCATGTTGGCACATTTGAGTGAGCCTGAACTTTTAGGGCTGCCCGGATTATAGAACTTTCTCCAATGCGTTTTATATCAAAGCCAATCGTATGGCTTACCATTTCCGCGAGACGACAGACTGTACTTGCACTTATGGTAGGGTGCTGCTCGGTAGATCTCTGCGAGGATGAACTTTGATACTTAGTTGCCATCGACTCACCTTGTGGGATCCGGTTCACCTGCCTTGTGCTGACGTAGTTCCGATCGTGTGTAGTCCATTAATGTTTGCAGTTTTCTGTTTTTTGCAAGCGATTCAATAATAATAATTTGAATAGAAATCATCCCAGTTGTGTTACTCTCAATATCAACAATTGGTCCAAAGAAAGATTCTGAAGGAACATTGGTCACGTTATCAAGCTTGGTTGTGGAAATGCCGATCACTTCTTCGGCTGTGATAGCAAATAAATGTGATGAGTCTTCGTTGCTTTCATGAATCAGTTTGACAACCACAGTTCGAGTACCAAGCCGCGACTCGCATGGTCTATCAAGGATGAGCTGGCAAAGATCGAGTACAGGAAGAAGCTTTCCCCTATAGCGGATAAGACCGCGTACTTCTTCTGGCTGTTGCGGAAGTTCTTGCGCAGAAATGAATGGCAGCACCTCGATAATATTTCTGGTATCAATGCCGTATTGCTGTCCACCGATAGTGAAGCTGAGTAGTTGCATGAAGATTCTTCTTGAACCGAGACGCTTTCGGGGACACTTCTGGGAGAAACACGTAAATACACTCCAGTACGATCTCTTTGAAGTCTACAGCGCGTCAAAGGGCTGGGATGAGAAGTTTTTCAGATGACGTCCCATCGTCTGATGCAGCACTGGTTTGCTCGAGAGACCACTTGATTGCAGCCTTTAGCCAGCTTTTGCTCGTATGTTGCGTTTCTCTTCGTCAGCGACTCGTATACGAAGTGTCGCTGCAGAGGATGGAGGAGAACGTCTTTCTTGCACAAAACCTCGCCTTCCCTGAGCTAGGAAAGTATGAAGATGCGACGCGAGGCCGGTAGTGAATTCTGTTTTGAGTGTCTCCAGTACTTCTGCCCAAGGGAGACCTCTACGGTAAATAACACGGTATGCTGCCTTGAGCGCGGTAAGTTCGTCTGCTGAATAGCCAGCTCGGCGAAGCCCAATAGTATTTAGGCCAACAATGCTTCCTGATTGGCCATCGATAAGCATGAATGGTGGCACATCCTGAACGACTCTGGCGTGCCCACCAATCATTGAAAATTGGCCAACACGACAGAATTGATGTATCGCAACGGCGCCGGAAACAAAAGACCGATCTTCAATAACTACATGCCCACCAGCGAGCGAATTGTTAGCAAAAATACAATTATTTCCGAGGTGTGTGTCATGGCCCAGATGAGCACCTGCCATTAGGTAATTGTTATCACCCACTCTTGTTTGCCCATCAGGTTTCAGTGCTCGATGAATCGTGACACCTTCTCGAAAAACGTTGTGTTCGCCGATGACGATTTTTCCGACCGTTTCTGGACGAGCGGTGTGCTGTGGCTGCCCACCAATAACTGTATGTTCACCAATCTCATTGTCAGAGCCAAGAGATACGCCGGTCTTGATCACGGCACCACTCGCAATTCTGCAATAGTCTCCAACAGATACACCAGCTTCAATGGTTGCGAAGGCAGCCACCGTAACACCGACTCCCAGTTCGGCTTCGGGGCTCACAAGTGCCAGCGGATGAATACTCACGGAATGCCTGTGGTGTGGGGTTGTTCGGCAAAGGTGCCGTCTCAGCGGTTTATCGGTCTGCAGGCCGTTTGAATTCAATCCCATTTTCGCAGAATTAAAACGAAGCACGAAACCGATTTCGCCTATTCTTCGTGTTTTCCAGAGAGCAGCTAAATAAACACGTGTGAGGCGACAATGGAGAAAATAACGCTAAAATTTGAATTCGCTTATTATTAACCAGTGACAAGATACCGAGCACCGCGAACGTGTGATACTGGAAAGGGTTGAGACATGAATAAAGATGATGCCTACGAGGCGGCTGAAAAGCTAAAAAATGAGGGAAAGCTGGAAGAGGCAGTGGTGTCCCTTGAGGCAGTTGTCGCCGAAAACCCTGATTTTGCTTTGGCCCATTCAGCTCTAGCGGCTTGGTGCACTCGATTAGAGCGACATGAGAAAGCCGTCGAGCACGCAAGGCGTGTATGCGAACTCGAGCCAAATGAGCCGTTCAGTTACACGGCGCTAAGTGTTGCGTGCATGCGGGCAGGTAAAATTGAAGAGGCCGAAGAAGCCCTTGGCCGTTCACGTATGATGACAGGCTAATACCGATTGTTACGAAACGTTACTGCAATTGAGTGCGAGAGGGGGGAGTCGAACCCCCACACCTTGCGGTACTGGAACCTAAATCCAGCGCGTCTGCCAATTCCGCCACTCTCGCGGTGGGTGGATAACTGTACTCATTGTTAGTGTAGCTTTTTTCGGGATTCGATTCTCACAATTTTTCAATTTGTCGTTTTGGTTAAGTCCCATTTTCATCTAGAAAACGATCAAGATTTCCGGAGCCGCGCCCTCTTGGTGGCCAAGATGCTAAAAGCCATTGTCGTAGAGTTGTATCCGGTGCAAATTCTCGGGCAATTCCCTCCTCATTGAGTTGAGGAAATTCATTGGCTGTGCTCTTACTCTTGTGAACTACTTGGGTGAAATATATTTCGAGTGTCTGAACGGCTTTTGATTCCGGATTTCGACGATTCCAGTCAGCAACAAGCCCTGCTGCAACTGCTTCTCGAAGTGGTGCTTGTCGCGATTTTGGCAATTCCCAGAAAATCTTATGCCAGCGATGGTTGGGGAGAGATGAAAACCCACCTGGTGGGCGAACAGCTTTGAAGGGCCTGCCGTGTCTTAGCAAGTCAACAACACTGGTATCTTTCAGGGTGGCCTTTCCCGTAACCCATTGTTCCTGCGGACCAACTTGTCCAAACACTCCCCAGGGCTGTTCCAGCGCAAGTGCGTTCTTGGCCAGCGTAAGCCAACGAGGATGTTTTTTCCCGTGTCCAGCAGCGTTGTAAAAAAGAGCGAGTGCAGCAATGAAAAGAGATGCCGTGACAAAACAGTTTGTTATTCTGCGCAAACATAAAAAAAATGGCATATGGCTTTGGCTGCGTTCGTGTTTTTTCATTTGAGGGCCCGTTCGGTTCGTATGCCATGGAACTAATGCTAGCCATGCGGTGATGCCAATAGGCGAAAACATTCCAACGCTTAGCGTTATCCAAATGCCAACGTGGAAAAGGATGAAAATGAGGGCGATAGAGCGTCTTACGAAATGGTTTCCACAGAAAAGAAAAAGGAACGGCCCACCGATCTCAAGAAATAGTGTTGATAGTGTTAGGAATTTTGTAGCTGCCTTGGATGTGTTGAGAAGTTCGCCCACCCACGTTCCGTGATCGTGAACAGACAGTACATAAGCGATGGCGGATCCATTGAGCCAATCGCCCTGTAGCTTGCTAATGCCTGCATAAACATACACAACGAGTACTTGAGCAAGGAACGCTGCTGACGCAAAGCTCAACGTTGCATGCGTCGTTTTCTTCTTGCGAAGGCTGTCGATGGAAAGTTCATCACCGAGCGGTAGGAACATGCTCCAATACAAAAGGCATGCCATCCAGTAGGTGCCTGCATTCGCTGCTGGTTCTGTACGCCTAAGAATACTGATCCACACGACCCACGCTACACAGGAGGAGATGGACGAAAAGTAGCCCACCATCAACGAAAGTCCAGCCGCCGCTTGAGTTGCCAGCAGTGTGGCCTGCCACCAAATGCTTTCATTCAGGAAATTAAGAGACCAACAGCCTGGCTCTAAATAATTTTGGAGCGTGCTTGGTGGGAAAAGTCCCTTTGGTGAAAAGAAAAGCCAGAAATCACGGCTGCGAAGTAGTGCATCAGCAATCAATACTCCGCCGGCTGCAATTCGAAAAGCAGCGATGCTTTTTCTAT
>Ga0114925_10000633_pt1 | contig 16121 bp, 20 predicted proteins | sample SumtaG_2_FD_87287 | JGI IMG/M metagenome (GOLD analysis project Ga0114925, IMG submission 87287) | Deep subsurface microbial communities from Indian Ocean to uncover new lineages of life (NeLLi) - Sumatra_00607 metaG | ecosystem: Environmental > Aquatic > Marine > Oceanic > Sediment | place... | reverse complement strand
TGGAAGCAATTAACCGATTGAAGTTGGATGTTAATACAAAAGGACTTCCAAATTTTGCAATTAGTAGACCCCGAAAAATGAGATTTCAAGATGGTGGTGTTGTTGATTCTGGTTCCCAAACTGCTGAATCTGCTGCTAACCCTTCTTCCCTAAGAATTATTAATGTTCCTGATATGGAAGCCGCTAAAGAATTTTCAACCAGTTCTGAAAATGAAACGGTAATTATGAATATCATGCGTAGGAATGCAGGACAAGTTAAACAATATTTGAGGTAGATCGAAATGCCAAACGTACAAAATTTAACAGCTAATGACCACAAGGATTTGATGAACATAGTTCGCCAATTTATAACAGGCTATGGAACTTTCCCTACGCCCGGATACGTGGGAACTGGTGATGGAACAATTAGTGATGTTGCTTCCCCACCACCATCTTTATCAGAGACTTGGACTATTACCTGTAATCTGGGGGGTGGTTCAGGTACAGCTACTTTTACTGTTTCGGGTTCTGTTTCGGGTGCTCAATCGGATGCAACTGTAGGTGAATTTTATGATGGTGCGGGTGGTCTGATTGAATTTCTGATTAAAGATGGGCCTGTTGATTTCATCATTACTGATGTGTTCACGGTGGTTATTACGGAAGGGGCAATGATTACTTCAGGGGAAGAGTGGTCACAAGATCGGTGGGTTCCACATCCAAATGATATTATTACAGGAACTAATTTTGACATCCCAACAAATGTTTTTAATGGTAGTGCGCTATCTACTGACAGTGCAACAAGGGCAGGACAGACTACTGCTATAGCACAGGCTCAATTTGATGACGCTGTTGAATTCGATCAGTACACGATAATGCCACAAGGTGTAGGATTTGTGCTTGCCAATACCCCGCTAGATTGGACATTGGAATGGTCTGATGATCTGGCAAATGCATGGACTGTTGAAGATACTCAGGTAGGTATTGCTGCGTGGGTAAGTGGCACACCAATGAATTTTGCTTTGACTTCTCCCGGTAGGCATTTTAACTGGCGCGTGGTTATTACAAATAACAATGGTGGAACTGATGTTGATATAGGATTTATTGAAGCACGGGTAACGGGCGATTTAGATAGTTATCTATCTGAAGGACATCTTCTTGTTACTGGTCAAGGACTTGCTGCGGCTGATGTTATTCCTGTGGGTATGGCAATTTTGGAAGACCCATTTACTCCGTATTTCAATTGGAGATTGCAGGGGGCAATAGCGTTTGATGATGCGGAACCTTTTCAAAATCAACCGGGAGGAAGCCCACAAAACGGGGGTGCTTATTATGTACTGGATGATGGTACGGTCACATATTGGATTGTTGCCACAGGCAGGTACTTTATTGTTGTCACCAAGATAGGCACGGTCTATACATCAATGATGATGGGTTTTCATCTGCCTTATGGTGTTCCTGCTGAATATTCATTTCCACTGGTAATAGCGGGTAGTGGAACGAATCTAACGGGAGACCCATTTCATTTTACTCTGGATGATAACCGTTTTAGGATGTTTGCAAATCCCGGTGCTAACGCTATGTTGGTTCGTGACCCTGCGGGAACATGGCTATTTTTTACAAATTTCTTAAATGCGGGTGTCAATCAATTTCAAGCTACTGATAGAGTGATTGCACCTTATGCGGGTACTTTTACTACCCAGACAACTCTTATGATGGATAAGGTTGTTGAAGCTATTGATGGTTCGTATCCGTTGACCCCGCTTGTCATCTGTGAGTTTGAAGATGATGATGGGGAGGTAGGCAGAAATGGAAATGCGTATGGTGAACTGGATGGTGTGTTTCACATATCTGGTTCAAATCAAACATCAGAGAATACGCTAACGATTAGTGGTGATGACTATATTGTTTTTCAAGATATTGCCCGATTAGAGTTTCAAAATTTCATGGCTGTGAGGTTAGACACATGAGTTATCAAACAGGAACAGCTACAGATGTAGATGACCTAATGGCAAAGCTGAGCACGTTTGCACAGGCAAATGGTTGGACTGAAGATAAGGCTGTAGCAGGAAGTGGTGATGGTTCAAGCTCAGAAACCTATTTATCGAAGGGTGTTACTTTTGTTATTTTCGATGCTCAGTTAGATACTAGTCACCCGAATGTTTATCATGCGGTTAGCCAAGCATTAGATGAGCCTTCCCTTGATGTTTATGTGGCAACTGGTCATAACGGGGCGAGTGCTGCCAGTGCTCAACCGGGAACTTCCACGGTAAAAGATACAAATTGGCTGCTGCCCAATATGACTGCCTATCATTTTTTCACTGACCCGACTAAAGAATATCTACATATTGTGGTGGAGACTACAGCAAATGAATTCAGACATATTCATGTTGGGTTACTGGATAAGATCGGTGCGTATGATGGTGGGCAATATAATCAAAGCACTTCTCCTGATCAGGTTTTCAATACAATAGATGACCCTTCTAATTTTCAACACAGTTATCCGTGGACTAAGTTAGGTAACGGGGCAGGGAAGCATCAACTTCTTCGCGTTAATATTGATGGGGTTGATTGGAAGACAACTGCTGCCCTTGACACTACTTCTGCATTTGTTGCCCCTTTGCGTATGCAAGGACAGGGAGAAGTTTTAGATAACCACTTTGATATGAGAACTAGCGGATTAATCAGGACTACTCAACCGAATAGATTTAATTCAACAGTTGTCTTGTTTCCTATACCGTGTTTTATTTCTAGGAGCGCGACACAGAGAGCACCTGTCGGTAAACCTTTTGATCTTAGGATGTGCAATATAAAAAATGTTTCTCCCGGTGCAGAGATTTCCTTTGGCGGGGATGATTGGTTGATATTCCCGTTTGTAGAAAAGAAAAATCCCAATACAGATGATGAACTTCCAAACTCAGGTTGGTTGGCGTTTGCTTATCTTAAGGTTCCATAATGGTTGATCTAGTAGAAGATTCACCGATCTTCGAAAATCCATTTGCGGGTATTGCGGCTGTTGCATCGGAGGGGCAAGCCACTTTCCCTATTCCGATCTTTGTTGCAACAGAAGAATTCATTGGTGATTCAATTGACAATAGACCTGTAGACATAGAAGGTTCTTTGCAGGTTGGTCAACTCTGCCCAATGTTTGTTGATGACTTTTATTTCAGGGTTCATGTTACTCCAAACTCAATTGCGTTGGGTAATCTGGTTAGCTCACAGGTTAGAACCTTTGATGTATGGAATGCATTTTTTACCAGTAATAATAATATTAGTTTGACTCCTGATGGAGATACAACGGGAGTTGTTCTGACTGAACCTGCTGTTCCCCCAACTTTATACGGTGCGCTAGAATCTAGGGAGTATGAACTTAATGTGGCTCTGAGTGGCCCTGCCACAATTGATATTGTGTATACGTGGGTTTTTGACACAGAAGAAGTTGATTTTACACTGACTGGCAACAGGGTAATTATTTTTTCATTCTCCCCAGATTGGAGTGATTCCGTAGTTGAACGGTATGAATGGTTGACCCAAGTAATTGAAGCGGATGATGGAACGGAAAGAAGGAACCGACTGAGAACTAATCCAAGGAGAAGTTTGGAATACAGGGTTTTGGTTAATGAAGATGATAAGCGTTGGCTTGAAGTTTATCTTTGGGATTGGAAAGCAAGATTATTTTCTGTTCCGATTTGGACTGACTGTGTTTTCACTACTGCTGATAGCCCAATAGGTGATTTGGTAATTGATGTAGAGTTCACAGATAATACATCCTTCAAAGTTGGGGGTGTCGCAATATTCGTTTTCGATCAACAATTAGTTGAAGCTGTAGAAATTGCGAGTGTTGACCCGACTTCTTTGACGTTAGTGAGGGCAACTACTAAAGAGTGGCTTTCAGGTTCAAGAATTTATCCTGCGTTGGTTGGTAGACTGACTGAAGATCAGAGGGTAAATCAACCGACTGCTGATATAGATTTTGCAAGTTTCAAATTTGAATTTGTGGACAATGAAGCAATTCCTGCTGTAGATGCTACAACTGCATATCTGGACATTGATGCCAACCCATCATTTGTTCTTGAGAAAGTACCTAACAGGGCAGAAGATTTAGATTTAACATATCAGTCTAAATATGGTCTTGTAGATTTTGGTATAGCCCCTGCTTTCGTAGATGATCGACAAGGATTCCCAGACATAGTAACTAGGTTTTCTTTTGCTGATGAAGGCAAGGAAGATATTTGGTTTTGGAAAGAATGGTTACATGCACGGGCAGGTAAACATCTTCCGTTTTGGATAGCCTCTCAGTCTGTGGATTTTGTTCCACTGGAAACAATCGATAGCACGGATGCAGGTATAACTGTTCGGGATTATCAGTATCGAGACTTTATTGATTTTTCGGTAGGCAAAAGAGACATTGCAATATTCAGTACAACAGGGTTGGTATTTTATCGAAGAATAACATCTGCTACTTCGACAACCCCCGGTGAGGAAATCATTGGAATAGATACGCCGCTAGGCACTACGATTCCATTAGCGCAAATTAAACAAATTGCATATTTACATCCAAGCAGGTTAGACGTTGATGGAATAGAAATTTCTTGGGGGCATACTCAATTTGCCAGAGTTTCATTCACTGCTAGGGTATTAGGAAAATGACTTTTGAAGCACAAGAAGAAGGTGATGGATATCCAATTGAATTATATGAATTCAAGTTGGGGAGTGAGGAATTTTTTCTGACTTCCCATGATGCTGACATAACCCACCTGTCAAATACTTATGTGTCTACGCAGATGCAAAGGCAAGCTGTGGAACAGAATACGGAAATTGAAAGACAAGAATTGAAGATAGATATTCAAAGGGATGCTGAAATACTGGATAATTTTGTGGCGTTTCCCCCTACTCAAATAATGACCTTAAGTATATTCAGAAAACATTTGAATGATGGTGCTGATGAATTTGTTGTGGTCTGGAAAGGCAGGGTGTTGACAGTTGAATGGTCTGGTTCTAAAGCGGCAATTGCTTGTGAACCTGTCTTTACCAGTTTGAAAAGACCGGGATTGCGTAGGAAATATCAGGCTCAATGCCCACACATTCATTATGGTGCTGAGTGCAAAGTAAATAATTTAGCGTTTCAGACTATCGGTACTGTTTCAGCATTTACAGCAACTACAATTACTGCCCCAGAATGGGCGGCAACCGCAGCAGAATTTTATAATGGTGGGTACATTACATTTGATAACAATAATTTCAGAACAGTTTTTGATGATGATGGGGCAGGTACTTTAACTATCCTAACTCAGTTTCCTGACATAGAAGTTGGAAGTAGTATTGAAGCCTTCCCCGGCTGTAATCATGATTTAACTGATTGTAAAGATCGATACGACAATGTACTTAATTACGGTGGGTTTCCATATAGCCCAGAACGTAATCCTTTTGGTGGTGCAATTTTATATTAGGAGATTTGTGATGTTCGTTCAATTTATGGTAATAGTGGCTTTGATTCTTTCGGTAGTAGCAATCCTGCTTAATGTTAGACCCAATTTGATAAGGGATTTAATGCCGGGGGCAAAAGTGGCTGTGAGTATTTATCGGCATAAAGAGTCTGGTAATTTAATTTATTGTCGAACTGGTTCCCTTCAAGGTGACATGCATGAGTATGTTGGTGAAGGTAAGATTGATGCTAGTGAAGCAGTTGAGTGCTAGTGATACTAAGGTCAAAAACAGGTAAATAGATATGTGGGTACAACTTGCATTATTAGTTCTTTCTGCGGTGGTAACAGCAATGCTTACCCCGAAACCCCCTGTGCCTAAAGCAGCAGCGTTGGCAGATTTTCAAGTGCCAACAGCAGAACAGGACAGAGCTATACCTGTGATATTTGGAAAGGTCAGAGTGACAGGCCCGAATGTAGTTTGGTATGGAGATTTAAGCACAGTAGCTATCAAGGGAGGGGGCAAGAAGTAATGCAGGTATATGTAAGTCTGAAATATTGCAGGGTGTTGAAATATTGCTTGCATGGAGTAAAGCGTTTCTGTGTCCGTAATGATTTAGATTTTAAAAAATTAGTCAAAGGGGAAATGCCCGTAGAAGAGTTTGAAGCAACTGGTGAAGCACAGGCTTTGAAAGTTGTGGCTCTGGCAAAGGAGGTTGCAAATGGGCGGTAAGTCTGGGGGAACGGTTGGTTACAGATACTATATTGGTATGCATTTGGTTGTTTGTTATGGCCCTGTGGATGAAGTTCATGAAATTCGTGTGGGTGACAGACTGGCTTATGATGCGGGTGGTGCTGACCCCGCACTAACTTCTTCGGGTACTATAATCATTAGTAAGCCTGAATTATTTGGAGGGGAAGAAAGGGAGGGGGGTGTTGGTGCTACTCCAACAGGCGGCGAAGAAGGATTAATAGGTGGAATCGTTCAAATAACTAATACTTTTTCTAGGGGTGGGGATGTGGACGTTGCCTTTGGTGAAAATACACAGGTAGTCAATCCATATCTTGATGGCGTACTTGCGGGTGAAGTTCCTGCCTACAGGGGCGTTATGGCTTTTATTTTTAATGAATTTTATATAGGGAACAATCCTTATGTCAAAGATTGGCAATTTGAAATATCGAGATATCCCGGCGTATTAAATCCTGCCACAAAACAAATTGGAACTGATGCCAACCCTGCCAATATGATTTTTGAATTGTTGACTAATATTGATTGGGGCATGGGCTACAATGTAGCTGATATTGATAGTCCAAGTTTCACTGCTGCGGCTATTACTTTAGAAGGGGAAGGTCTGGGTCTCTCCATGATTCTAACTAGTTCAGATACCATTGAATCTTTTATTGAGACTATTTTAGAACACATTAATGCTTCTCTTTATTTGGATTTGGCTACTGGATTATTTGTTATCAAATTAATTCGTGATGATTATGTCATTGCCGCTTTGCCGCTTTACGATGAAAGCAATATAGTTGAAATGCAGAATTTTTCTCGTAGGGGTTGGGGGGAAACCATTAATGAATTGACGGTTGTATATCACGATCAGGTCACTAATAAAAATGTCCCTGTTACTGTTCAGGATATGGCAAATATTCAGGTTCAGGGAACAACAATTAATACTACTAGGCAGTACCCCGGTATCTCAAATGCAGAGCAAGCTAATATTATAGCGTTGCGAGACCTGCAAACTTTGTCTAGCCCATTGGCTAAAATCAAGATGAAGGTAAATCGGGATGCGTGGGATATTGCTCCCGGTGATGTGTTCAAAGTATCTTGGCTTGCCTTCGGAATTGTTGAAGTAGTATTCAGGGTGGGTGCTGTAGATTATGGCAACTTGAAAGATGGTCATATAAATATTGATGCCATTGAAGATATTTTTGGATTGCCTTCTGCTGTCTATGCTGCCCCACAACCTTCAGGATGGGTTGAACCTAGTGGCCCACCAATTGATGCAACATTTCAATTTGTAGAAGAAGCAACCTATTACGATATAGTCCAAGCAATCGGTGAAGATGATGCTGCTAATGTTGCGATGGATCAGGGGTTTTTAAAAGGATTTGCAGTAGGCCCAACTTCAACCCATTATAATTTTCGATTGATGGTCTCCCCAGATGAAACTTTAGCGTTGTACGTTCAAGATGGGTTAGGTAATTTTGCTGCCAGTGCCACCTTAGTTGCTGCTATGGTAACAGGAGCACAAACCACTTTTGTCTATGAGGGTGATACAGGCGGTTTGCCGTTCATGGAAATTAATACTTTCATTCAAATTGACAATGAATTTATGTCAGTAATTAGTCATGATGTTGATAACAAAACCATGATCGTAGATCGGGGTGTGGTTGATTCTGTACCTGCACCACATTTAATCGGGGCTAGATTATATGAGAATCAAGATGCACGGGCTTTTAGTATTACTCAATATACTGATGGGGAACAACTGGATATAAAATTATTAGGTTCTACAGGGCAAGGCACTTTAGCTTTGGTGGATGCTACTACCATAATTTTTACACTGACAGGCAGAAAAGATAAACCTTATCCCCCTGCTAATCTTGCGGTGGAAGGTCTTGCTGCATATATTCCCCAAGGTATGACATCTGGTGATTTTGATGTTACGTGGGAACACAGAGATAGAACCCAACAGACAACACATGCCCACCCACCACAAGATTTCGGTGATATTGGCCCTGAAATCGGAACAACTTATACGCTCAGATTTTATAATGAAGATAATGTTCTATCGAAGACTGAAGTTTTAATAGCAGGAACTTCTTTTACGTGGACTACTGAGATAGCAGATAGCGGGTTGGGAAGGGTCAATAATGATTTACGAATTGAATTAGAAGCAGTCAATAGTGTGTCTGGTTTGACCAGTCATTTTTTTCACGATTACGCATTTAGAAGGGCCGATTACGGTTATAGTTATGGTTTATTCTACGGAGGTTTTGTCTGATGCCAGCACAAACAGGCCCGAATGAGGGCATAAAATTTGGGTTCGATCTTGGAGAGTTCTGGAAAACAGATAACGATCTGACTTTGAAATTAATTGATAGCACTATGAATCTTGGAGTTATCGATAAAGATTTAGCTGCTCAACCGGGAGGCCCAACAGAAGGTGACAGATATATTTTACCTGCGGCTTCCACGGGTGCTGCGTGGGCAGGACACGATACAGAAATTGCTGTGTTCATTGACCCTGATGGTCTTGGTGCAATTTGGGAATTCCATGTTCCAAAATTGGGGTGGCAAGCTTTTGTTCAGGATGAACTGAATGTGTACTACTGGAATGGTGCAGCATGGACTATCCTTGATACCCCTTCAAATATCAGTGATGCAGTTACATCATTGGCAGGTAGTGGAACCCTGACTATGGATTTGAGTAGTGGAGTTCGAAATTATGAAACCACTTTGACAGGTGCAGCCACTTTAGCGTTTTCAAATATTCCTGCTGCGGTTCAAACTGAGGTATCAGTTAAGGTAGTTCAGGATGGTACAGGTGGGTGGGCTTTGACACTTCCTGCGGGTGGGATTTCCCCGAATGGTACTCCCCCTGTTCCAAGTGCGGGTGCGGGTGAACGTGATCGTTGGCTATTCGTTATCGATGAAGCAGGAACTATTGAAATCAATATAGTGGGTCAACTCTATGCCTAGATTATTAGCACAAGCAGCAGCAGGGAAATATCTACTTGATAACCCCCCACCAACTGCACGGGAGAATCTTTTAAGCAATCTGGGTATTGGATTTGAACATCAATATTTGTTTGAAGGTGGGGCAAGTACATTTGATGATGATAAGGAAGGCAATTTGGATTTGACCATAGGTGGTTCTGCCACACATGCAGGAGACCAATTGCTTAAAGATTCCCCTGACTCTATCAACATGGGAAATGCAGGGGCAAACTATTTAGATTACGGTGCTGTTGCCCTACCTGCTACCACTTACATTATGGAAGTCTGGTTTCGTCAACCCAATCTGGGTCAAGCTAAATGTGTGATGATCGGTCAAAATGGAAACATCGATTTAATTCTTGGGGCGTTTGATCTGACCTTTAATTACCCCACCTGTCAGTTGTTGGTTGGGGGTGGTGGGCCTACTACTTATTGGGAATCTGAAATAACTTTCTATGGTGATGCCAAAGAACATCAGTTGATTGAATTTCATGAAGTTGGTGACAGGAATAATTATATTGTTTGTATTGATGGGATGCCTGTAGCCAGTGGAACCAATGGTGGATATCTGGTGAATATGGGGAAACCTGCCTTCAATGGTATTGCTTCCGAAACTGCTAGTGTTAGATGCGGGGCAGATTTCGGGGCTGCTTATTTCATGGACAATGGCGGGGAACTAGACCTTCAAGATGCAAGGCTTTTGTTTGAAGCTACACGGACAGATGATAGTCATCAAATGCTGACTACTCCGCAATGGTTTATTCTGGATTCTGTAGACACTACTATTTTAGGTGGAGACCCAACCATATCAAAACTTGGTGATACTACTCATAGTGAAGCAGGTATAAATTCTGGGGCTATTCCAAGGAACGGCAAAGTATATTTTGAACTTCGTTTTCAATTGCAGGGAGATAATCAGTTTGGATGTATGCCGGGAATCCGACTCCTAAATACCAGTGTTCTTCCGTGGGGGCTAACCCCGCTTGCTACTGATGGATGGAGACTTGAACAATCTCAGTTTAGGGATGGGCATGGTGTTCAAATTGCGGGAACTGTAGTTACTAATAATGGTAATATATTCCCACCAAGAACAGGTGAGTATTATCAGTTCGCTATCGATTGGGACACTGGTGACTGGTGGGTTGGTCATGAAAATACGTGGATTGGTGGTGGCATTATTTCCAATGTAGCTAATCCAAGTACGGGAGCATTTCCTTTGGGTGTTAATTCCCCTACAGGGATAGCTACTCTGGAATTGGATAAGGATTACTGTGTCAATCTAAGTAAGCTTGCCACCTTCGGGAACAGTGAATGTGAACTTATAACTGCTTCCGCAGATTTTTCGGAAACAATCCCCACGGGATTTAGTGCGTGGGATGATGCTTTATGAGATGAGACTTTTAAAATTCATGAGGAACGAAAATGAAGATTTTTATAATTGCTCTTATGCTCGTATTTTCTACTGCGGTTTTTGCTAACGGAGACCACCACCACCATGAAGGCGAAGATGGAAAGGATGGAAAGGATGGGATTGATGGGGTTGATGGTGTTGATGGGATTGATGGTGTCTCTGGTCTTAATGGTGTCAATGGTCTTGATGGTTCTAATGGAATTTCAAAATCAAATCTTAATATCGGTTTAGCTTCCTCAATTGCTTTATCAAATATCGATTTCAGTTCTTCTACCCATCAGTGGCAGGTTGGGGTTGGAATGGGAACTTATGATGGTGAACAAGCTGTAGCATTTGGTGCAGGTAAACTTGTCTCAAAATACGATATGCTTTTTAAGGTGAGTGGAACTGCTGCAAATAGTGAACTTGGTTTGGGTGTTGGTCTTGTATGGAAGATTAAGTGATGGATAACGAAGACATTACTGATCGGGCTAGACAACATCATGAAGCCCACATGGAAATCCCAGACCCCACACCTTTTGAAAGAATAATTTCATGGGTTAAGATTGCCTTTGCCACCAAGAAAGCTGCTATGTTTTTGTGGGCAATGTTCTTTGGTGTTTCTGGTACGGCTATTGTTGGACAGGTAACGGATACACAACCCTTCAAGGAAGCTGCTATTGAATTGGGATTGATCGAACCCCCACAGATAGCACAGGGAGCCACAGAAGATGCTATGTTGGATGAACTTCTAAACATTCAGGAAGATATTAGGGTTGGGATGCAGACAATCACTGACAATCAGCGGGAGATTCGTGAGCATACCCATGAAGCCCCTGAAGCCCCTGTAAGCTACGATCTGCCAGAACACACCCACGTACCCCCAGATTTAACGCACACGCACCCTATAGTGGCTGCTGAGAGCGTTGAGCACGTACATGAAGCCGTATCACATACCCATCCTTCACCTATGTTTGAAATGTCGGATGCAGTGAAAGCTGTAATTGCAAAAGAATTAAAGTTGAGTTTGGATGCGGAAGGTGGGCATGTTGATATTCTTCATTGATTTTGACCTTAGTATCAATCGGCTATAGCGCAAATCGTTAGGAGGTTTTACACTTGACTTTGCTAATTTGGTGGTACGAGATGAGAACCTTAGTTTTAGAAATCAACGATATAGCTTTGGCTGCTTATATGAAAATGAGTGGGTGTGAGTTTATAGCCTATGATGGTTCAAAATTTAAGTTTAAAAATCCAAGTGAAAGATCGATTGATGATTGGTCTCTTGAGTATACTAATTCCTGCTGCTGCTCTCATGACAACCAACTTCTACAGTTAAGAAACATGGTGCGTAGGCACAACAACTCTTAGGGGTATTGATTATGACCGCAGCAACATTTGATTTCGAAATTGAACAGGGAGCCAAGCTTAGTAAAAGATTCCAATACAATGATGAAGATGGGGTTGCCGTTCCCCTGACTGGTTTTTCTGGTCGGATGCAAATCAGAGAAACCCAAGATGACGGTACGATTCTTCTTGAAATGACTACTGCCAATGGCAGAATTATTTTTGAAGCGGGTGCTGTGATCGGTCAGATTGATTGGTTAGTTGGAGCTACCCTTACGGAAACGGGAACACTTGATTGGGTCTCTGGTGTTTACGATATGGAAATAGTTGAAGATGCTGACCCAGATAATGTAATCAGATTATTGGAGGGGAAGGTTACGGTTGATCTGGAAGTAACCCGCTAATGTCTAGCCTGTGTATTATTCAAGAAGACCTGACTGAAATTATTCAGGTTGAAGAAGTCACTTCGATTATTAAGAGTGATGATGTTCACACAGTAGTTGTTGGAGTAGGGCCGACTGTTATTGTCAGGGAAGAACCAACCGTTCAGGTGGTTGATGACAGAACCCCGATACCAATTATTGCAGAATGCAAAGTTGGCCCTGCGGGGATGAATGGGCTTGATGGATTTGGAATCGTTCAGGTTGATACTGGCCCATTTGCAAATGCGGTTACTGGTTTAGCAGATTCGGTTGCAATAGCAACATACCGTTCTGCAAAATGGTTGGTGACAATCAAGGATTCAACAGCAGGGACGTACAAATTTTATGAAGTAATAGCAGTGCATAATGGGACAACCCCTTTATATTCTGTCTACGGAAATGTTGGTGATGTTATTTCTGTCTTTACGGATGTAACAATAGTTTCAGGATTTTTGAGGCTAGAAATAACGAACAACAGTACCAATTCAATAGACATCAGTGTGATGCGAATTGTTACAACGGTGTGACGAGATGAGACCTTTTAATAACTTGGAGCATTACGATGTCTAAACAGTTTTTCGATATTGAAAAAGGGCTACAGATTGATACTGGCCCTGTTATCCTTGTTGGTTCTGGTGCTCCCGGTGCTACAACTGACACTGATGACGCAAGTGTAGGTTCCCATTACCGTGATACGGCAACGGGTGCTGTCTACACCAAAGATACAGCAGGTACGGGATTTGACAAATGGGAGCAACTTGCTACCCAAGAATTTGTTACTTCTTCGGGTCTGGGTGTTGACTGGAAAGATTCGGTACGGTTAGCAACCACTGCTGCCCTTCCTGCCTATACCCAAGCGGGTGCGGGAGTAGGTGCAACCCTGAGTGCTGATGCGGTAGGTATCTTAACGGTTGATGGGATAGCTTCCGTTCTTGGTGATCGTATTTTAGTCAAGGATGAAGCGGGTGCGCCCGGTGATGCCGATCATGGTTTGTATGAAGTCACGGTTGAAGGTACTGCGGGTGTCGAGTTTGAATTGACACGTACCACTGATGCGGATGAAGACGCTGAAGTTACTTCCTCAATGGCAGTTGGTGTTGAAGAAGGTACGGTTAATGAAGACACCTATTGGGCGATTACTACAGACGGTGCAATTGTTGTTGATACTACCCCAATTGCATTTGCCCAAATTGCTTCTGCTGCTACTGAAGCTGAACTTGGTTTCATTCGTACCTTCATTGGTAAGTCTGCTGCGGGTTCTGAAACTCCAACCTACTCTTCCAACAACTACATCACGGATGCTACCAGTTTAGAAACTGCGATTGGTGCTCTTGATGCTCAGTTAGGTACAACTCAGGGAGACTTGGACACGGCTGAATTGGATATTCTGTTAGGTCGAACTGAATCCAGTTTAACCAATGTCACAACCGTTCAGGTTCTTGATTCGGTTCTAGTGGATGATGTTTCAACCTGTAAATGGACTGTGCATTGTGAAGGTAATCTTCTGGCTGATGCTGATGAAAAACGTGTGGTTGAAATTCTGGGAACCCATGATGGACATATTAATGGTGCGGGTGCGGATGCAACTGATACTGATTTCACAGTGTATGCCAAGCTGAAGATGGGTACTATCACTGGTCTGACTTTCACGGTGGATATTTCAGGTGCAGGTGTCGCTCAGGTAATGCGGCTAACCATTACTTCCACCACTGCGGTTGATGTTCGTGCGGTACGCGAAGTTATATTGACAGCGTAATAACTGGTGACGGTTGAACGCGCCTTCGAAGTTCCTTCCCTTGTCATCAATGACTTGGGGGGGATTCTTTCGGGTACAGCAAACCCCACAACTCCCGGTCTCAATGCCCCCATCAGTTCTATCTACCTGCGGGATAATGCAGGGGTGGGGGAGGTTTGGAGGAAGACAGGTGCTAGTGATACATCTTGGGACTTGACTGATCAGGGTGGGGGTTCGGGAAGTGGCTTTATTGGTTTGGGTATATGGAGATACAGAACTGCAATAACCGATGACCCTTCAACTGGTAGGCTTCAGTTTGATGACACAACGGTAGATGATGCCACTGAGTTATATGTCAATGTTACGAATGATGGTGGCACTGACATGACTAACTTTCTTGCCCTAATAAATTCTGGGGATTTGGTTTATATCCAAGATCAAGGTGATGCAACGAGATTTATAGTTGCTGAAGTGGGTGAATCGGTATTGGATACAGGAGTGTTTACATTTCCGATACTTACTATTGAATCCCAAGGTGCTGCAATGACTAACAATCAATCGGTTGGTTTTGTAACTTCACATTCTGGTGGTAGTGTTCAGCTTCCTATTTATTGTGATGAGTTTTTCTGGATGTTGAGGGCAAGCTAATGGCAGGTAGACCACTAAAATTAGGTTCTTTGGAATTGCCGACTACTCCAACAGTAATCTATACCGTGCCTACTGGAAAGTACACAATCGTTACGATGATTACTGCTGCTGTCCAAATTAAAAAGAAAACTAGTGTTTGGATTGGTTCTGAAATTGATGACGATATGGTTTGGCATGATGTTGAACCTGCTGAAGCAATATCACAAATGGAGTCTGCGAGTTGGGTGATGGAAGTTGGTGATGAAATCATTGCCGAGTGCGAAGCTGTTGACAGTGTTACGCTTCGGTTCGATGGAATTGAGATTGATCTGTAATGGGTATCGGTGGTATTTCTGCTTCACCAATCGGGGTGCTTCTAAGCACTGATCGAGGGATTGCTATAAATGGCAGTTCTAAACAATCTGACTATCTGGTAATGGCTAAGTTTATATGGGTTGGTTCAAGTCAGGTAGGTATTCCTAAAATTATTATTTTGAATGCGTATGTCAAAGATAATCCCGTAGCTGTTATAGGTGACATTCGTATTTATGATGCAACCAACGGACAGACAATTTGTGAAGTAATAGGAATTTCTACCATTGATACAAACAACATACAGGATATGGGTGTGATATCAAATGTCTCTGAGGATGTTGCGATCTGGGAAATTCAAGGAAGAATTACTTCTGGGACTCAGGACATTAATGCAGATAGTTTGAACATGGTGTTCTGATGACTATCCTAGATAATTTTGTGCGAATAAGGGTTGAAGATGCACCCGATTATTTCTATCGGGAAATTCAAACTGATGTGGTTGACCCTTCTATTATTGACCCTGCCAATCCAAGTTTTCCTGTCAGTGGTTTTGTTATTGAAGATCAGCAAATAAATGAGCCAACTGCGGTTGCTTCTGGTCTTGATATTACTACCAATGTGGGCAGTGCTATTGTGGATGATGTGACTTCAATTACTGCTGACCCTGATAATACTAAATTCTGTTTGGTGTCTGTGGTTCGTGATGATATTACCAGTTTGCTTGAAGTGCAGGTACAGGAAAAAGTTCTTGGAAATTATGCCCCGACACCTGATGGTAAAACTTGGGAATGTGATATTACTGAATTCTCTGTTGTTGCTGCGGGAACCGATCTGGTGGAGGAAACCTGATGGGTGATATAGTTGCAGAGCAGTTTTTGAAATGGCAGAAACGTGAGAACAATGCTGACCAGATTAAGACCACGAACCCGTTTGAGAATATGGTACGATTGGCTGCTGATGATGTTGTTCAAGGAACGTATAAATTTCACTGGTATTGTGAGGTCAGAAATGAAGCCCCGAATAATGCAGTGATTACTGTTCGGGCGCAAGTTAAAGGTAATATTGTCGGTTTTCATCAGTTCATGGTTCCACAATTAACTTTCCAGAGTTTCGCAGGATGGGACTTTGTTAGATTAGGCAATAGAGAAAATCCTGTTGT
>Ga0114925_10000631_pt1 | contig 16144 bp, 19 predicted proteins | sample SumtaG_2_FD_87287 | JGI IMG/M metagenome (GOLD analysis project Ga0114925, IMG submission 87287) | Deep subsurface microbial communities from Indian Ocean to uncover new lineages of life (NeLLi) - Sumatra_00607 metaG | ecosystem: Environmental > Aquatic > Marine > Oceanic > Sediment | place... | reverse complement strand
GCAGATGGCGCGCGCCGCCGCACAGCCGCAGTCTGCCGGCGGTAACGACGGCCTGATAGAGATATCGGACGACGAAGGCGAACAGTCAACGGGATCTGCAGATGCCACAGACAGCGAAGAGGTGAGCGACAGCGACGGTGGAGATAAGCTCAAGATCTCGGCCAAGGAGACCATCCCTTTAGGCGAGCTCAAGGGGATTCCGCTCGAAATAAATGGCGCAGAGATTGAGGGCAAAGATACCCTAGACCTCGACGAAGTCAGTGACCTGGAGGAGCTGAAGGAGGACCTGGGTCCGAAGGAGGAAACAGCTTCAGCTGAGCCCTCCGCGCCGGCCAGCCCGGAAGCCGCAGTAAAGACAGTGAAGATGGCACCAGTCGATTTCACAAGCCTACGGGTGACGGAGCTTCGCGATCGTTGCGAGGAGAAAGGGCTCAAAGGCTATAAGAGCCTCCGCAAGCCTGCCCTTATCGACCTGCTGCTCGAGCAGGAGCAATAATTTTATCTAGCAGTAGTACAGATGAGCTGGGGCACATGTTATAGAGGAAGCAACAACGTCCATGCGGGGTTCCCCGCCCTTATGAGTGAGGGGCTTTTTGCCACCGACTGGAATACGGCTTGTACCAGGAACAACCTACTCAAGAAGAGGGCGGGCGTCACAAACAATTACAACTATCGGCAGTACCTCATTCAGCATGCCGACTCTATCATCAAGGATAACCAAGTCGCCGCTTGCGACGATTGCTGTGCATGCTGGCAAAACTTCGGACCGCGGCCGATCGACCGATTCCCACACTACATATTTAAGTCGTGCACCGACAAGAGGACGCCATTCGGTTACCAGCATTCGGATCTGAAGAATATGTACCTTACACGCTGCGCCTTGGAGAGTAGGCTGGCAGCACCGATTATGACCCAGGCGAATATGCTCGCCACGGGGCAACGGAACTGGAATTAGATATTATCTCCTCCTGATAATATTTAAGGCGAGACAAATACTAAGGAACACAGATGAATGTTCTGAGTGTGGATGTTGGTATGCGATGTCTTGCAATCTGCCTTTTCGAGGTTGCGGCGGCCGGAGAGTTTGTCATCAAGAAGTGGGAGGTTCTCGACCTGACGGGCGAGGGATCACGGACCTGTGCACACTGCGACGAGACTGGCAAGAGCTGCACGGCGGGGGCCAAATACCGCAAGCATGGGACGCCATACTGTCGGGTACATGCTAAGCGCCAAGCGCTCCCCCTCCCACCGCGCGATCTTCTTCGTGTGGGGCCAAAGTCGCGCGTGTCAGACATCCGCGCGCTTGCAGAGAAGTATGGTGTAGTCTTCCCGAAGGGCGCGAGGAAGTCGGAGTGTGTGCGATGCTTACAAGGCTTTCTTCAGGGGAAGTACATGGAGGCCCTGCCGAAGGTTGATACGCGAAACATCGATCTTGTGACTTACGGGCGGCGACTCAAGACGCAACTTGGCCTTTTGCTGTCCGGGGTCAGGCTTGACAAAGTCGTCATTGAGAATCAGATTGGCCCACGGGCCATCCGCATGAAGGTTTTGCAGGGTATGATCACCCAGCATTTCATAGAGGCGGGGTGCGAACATATTGTCAAGGTCTCTCCTGCGAATAAGCTGAAGCCATTTTTAGGAGAAAACGAGAAGACTAGCTACGGCGAGCGAAAGAAGATAGCAGTCAGAGAGACTGCGAAGAAAATCTCGGAGCAAGAACACTCTGCGTGGCTGGACCACTTCGCAACCCACAAGAAGAAAGACGATCTTGCGGATGCTTTCCTACAGGGGATATGGTATCTGAATAATCTTATGATATAACGACTGCGTCTTACTTAGAATTATAAGTTCTAATTAGTAACATAAATGGCTTCCTTCACACTCCCCGAGGTAATCAATATAGGTGGTGAAGACCCCGCCGTAAAGCCGCGCCTGGGGTCTACAGACGGAGAAGGTACAATCCGTATTTCCAATCTGCCGGCAACCCCGGCAGGCCCCAAGAAGTCAGTGAACTTCGGGCCGGGAGCTGAGATGCTGATGAATCAGAACAGGCAGCGTTCTGCATCTCCCAAACCGGATATCGCCCTCTCTGATCTGCGCGCTCTCGATGCGGCGTCACCGCGTGTCGGGGGCATGAAACAAGCCCGCAATAAGATGTTGTCCAGTCTCCCCTCCCCCAGGCCTATAAAGCTGAAGGTTACGGAGCCTACGTTGCCTACCGATCACAAAGTAACCGCAGAAGGCAAACCCGCCCCCACGCCGGCACCAGGGCAAAAGCCCGCCATGGGCGCCGCCTCTGCCGCGGCTGCGCCGGCCGAGAAAGGCACCTGGGACGGCTACAAAAAGTTCAACGAGATACCCGTCAACCCTGAGGCCCAAGTGCCAGACAAACCCAAGCTCAGCCCAGAAGAGACACTACGCCAGAAGCTCATATTCCTCAGGAAGCTGGAAGCGCTCTCCAAGAAGGGCATCGAACTGACGAAGAAATACACCATGGAGGACAGCCTCGCGGAGATGCAGGGAGAGTACGAGATGATAAAGGCCGAGAAGGAGAAAACGGGCGCTGTTAAATTCCAAGGGAAGATGCTGATGGCTGCTGTCTCCGCCATCGAGTTCCTGAACTCCAAGTTCGATCCGTTCGACCTCAAGCTTGACGGTTGGTCCGAGTCGATCAACGAGAATGTCACTGACTACGACGAGGTCTTCGGGGAACTGCACGAGAAGTATGGCGGCAAGGCGAAGATGGCGCCGGAGTTGAAGCTACTCTTCATGCTCGGTGGAAGCGCAGCCATGGTCCATATGACTAATACTATGTTCAAGTCGTCGATGCCAGGCATGGACGACATCATGAGACAGAACCCCGAGCTTATGCAGCAGTTCACGCAGGCCGCCGTCAACACGATGGGGCAGCAGAATCCGGGGTTCGGTGGCTTCATGTCAGGCATGATGTCTGGAGGGCCCCCCGGTCCTATGCCGCGCGCCGCGCCGCCAGGGCCGCCTCCACGGCACCCCATGTTCCCCGGTATGCCCCAGGGAATGACGCCACCTGCGGGCTCGCCGCCAGGACCACCGCCGGGTATGCGGCCGCCGCCTATGCCGAAGAGTGCGGGAGGGCGTCCAGACGTAGGTATGGCCCGTGGGAGACCTGTATTCCCCGATGCAGTCAATATGGAGTCAAATTACAAGGTGCTTAAGCCGGATAAGACACCCAGACAGAGACGACCTGAGATGAAGGGACCTAGTGATCTCAGCAGCATACTGTCGGGGCTGAAGACAAAGCGTGTGAATATCCAGCGGCCGGCCACCGGCGAGGCAAAGAGCACAATCAGCGTCGAGGACTTGAAGGAGGTGCAGGCCAACGAAAAGGGTGCGCCAAAGAAATCCAAACGGAAGCCTCGCTCCGCTCGTAATGTTGTCAGTCTCGACCTCAACTAGAACCACATACACCACCACTTTATGGTTGTATATGTGCTACTCCAGAACCTCCTTCACGTTGATAGTATTGGATACTTCTTTCTTGATGCTCCTCTTGTTGTGACTGCGCTCGGCGTCGCTGCCTCCGCCCATGGTCTGGTTGCAAAGTTCATGCCACTCCATTGTCAAGGCATCGTCATCCAGATAGTCTGGGTGCTCCCTTACCCATTGCTTTATGCGCTTGATCTGTTTGTGGGTTATACTCTCGATGGAGCGGTCCAGTTTTGTATTCTGTTTATCCTTGGTCCACTGGTCCTCTTCCTTCACATAGAACTGTAGTCGTTTCCTATCACTGCAATGGATCGGTCGGTCCTTTGGGTCCATATCGGAGAGATTCTTGACGAAGATGTTGCTGACACCTTTCACATAGCCATGCTCCCTAGTATAGAGGAGATCTTCGAGCGACACCTTCACCTTGTTCACGAAGTCAGTCAGATTCATTGCGTCTTTGCAGTGGCTATCAAGGAACATATTGATTGTCATGTGATTGGTACTGTTGTTGGCGCTGTTGATCACCATCTGCGGATTCTCGGTGAGTTTGCTCAAGACGCTGTTGGTGGCCTCGGTGAGCCCCACCATCTTCTCCGTGAGACAAAGCAAGGCCTCATCCTGCGCCTCCGAGCGCGCCCCAGGGCATTTCTTTCCATGGCGCCATAATGTAGTGCGGCTGTTGAGGCATAGTCCACATTGGGCACACTGATATGCCCTTGCAACTTTTTTGCAACTTTTTTTCTCGCCCTCCATGTTTTTGGAGGAAACTGGGCACGCTGCGAAATTGGTGGGAGTAGGACTAACCGTGCCCCTACAAGCTGCCTCTGCAGAACATATGTCGCCGACGTGCTTATTTTGGGTTTGCAACTTTTTGCAACTTTTTGTTTCATTTTGTTTCATTTTATGCTTTGTAGTGGCGATATGCTTGTTAAAATTATATTTGTTATTCGATGCATAGTCACATTTTTCACAGTAAAATCTCGGTTTTGAGAGTTTGCAACTTTTTGTTTCATTTTGTTTCATATAATGAAACAACAGAAAACTTCTTAAGCCCTTCCAAGCCGCCCTTAGTGCCTTTTTTTCAGTTATGGAGGGGGCATTTCCGCCTTATTTTTTTGGAAAGTTGTTACAAAGTAGTAGTGAAGGCCATTTTTGGGAAAGGCGGAGATTCTTTATCGCTGTACACAGATTTGGACATTTTAAAAATGTCCAAAATGGATTTTCGCGCAAATATTTTTTCTGAGTTTTGTTGGCGCTGTTTTTAGGCCCACCAGTGCTTTTTTTTATGCTAGCCTACTGTAATGGTGCTTGGCTTCCTCCTATACGAGGCAGTTGATGTAGTGTACAATGTAGGGCGTGTTGGCTGGAATGGCGTAGCGGGCGCCTACCGCTGGTACTATGGTATCGAAGAGGAACCCGATCGCGAGTCAGGCCACTCCTTGACTGACGCGGAGGTGGCGGCCATCGTGGACAGGCTGGCGAAATTGGAGGCCCTGGTGGCCACCGCCCTCCCGCTGGGTGATCAGGGTGCGCCGCCGCCCTGCCAGCCACCAAGCTCATCCGACGAGCGGACGCCGACAGGAGCACTTACACGGGCGTCAGCAGCAGCAGCTCGACCAGACACATCCTCGTAGTACCCCGTACCGCGGTCCCCGGACCGGAATACGAAACCAGGCCGACGGCCCGTGAACCGACGGGCAGGGATGTAGCGCACCCAGGTGGAGGCGGGCACGACGTACCCACTGCTGGCCCATGCCGGCTTTTTCGCCGCATGGCGCCGCGCCATCTCCTGCCTCTGTGCCTCAACTTGCGCCTCAAACGCCGCCGAGGGCGACTCGTCGAAAAGATGCAGTGATCTGACAAGCCAGCGCAACTCGTCTAAGTGTCCCTTGCAGCCTGAGAGTAGCTTTCCCGCAAGATTCTTCGCCTCCTCTTTCTTGGTGGGGGGAGTAGTCGCCTTCTTTACGAGTTCTCCTTCCAGAAAGACCTGAAGGTTGGCTACGAGGGCGACTCCCACCCTTCTCTCCGTTGCCGCCTCAGGGACCAGCGCGAACTTGTATCCCCCCAATGACATCGGTCCGCTATAATGCACATTCGACGTGCGGCATCCAGGCTTTGCACACGGTTCCCAGTGAGCATGCCGTATGCTGAACATCAGGTCGCGGCTGTAGTCTCGCGGGTAACTGGGGTTTGGAAACCGAAGGCTCGTTCCGCGGCGAAAAAGCTTTGAGACCAGACCTTTTAGTTCTTTGTTGAGCTGATCCCAGAGCTTGTTCTTGCCTTTCACAACCGGCCGCGCGTAAGGAGCACCGGGTTCGCGGGCTAACTGCGGGAACCCTCCCCCCGTGTAGCGCACACCGGCAGCTGGCGTCACCAACATCTTCTTCTGGAAGAGCAAACTGTGCTTTCCGGTGACTTCCGTTTGGAGATGAATCTTCACTGTGTAGTGTTGCTGGCGGGCTGCGGGCGTTCCTAATCTTGTCTCTTTCAGCAGGTAACTGCTGCGCTGTTTCCTGAAGGCGCGCTTAAGGGTGCGCCGGAGCCGCCGAGCCTTGTCCCCTTTGGCTCCACTTTTCCGTGTGTGGCTTGCCATGCTTATAGATAAATGAGACTTTATTTATCTATACCCTTCTGTAGTGCCTGTTCTTCTGTTCCTCCAAGCGCTTGCTCTTGACCTTCTGGAGGATGCCAATGGCCGCGTCGAGCTCCTTCGGCGATACGCGCCCGTCCTCATCGAAGTCCAAGAGTTTCTCGTACTTGCGGAGAGAAGGCGGAAGAATGCAGTATGGACTCTCCTCGTTAAAGAGGTGGTCGGCCATGACTGTGAATGCGGCGGTCAATATTAGCGAAACTATGACGTCACGTGTTCCCATCCAGAATATCGAGAAGATCAGCATCTGTCGTGCCACTGTGTTGCGGAGGTACTGCTCTTGCGTCTTGCTAAGCTTTATGGCAATATATTTCGAACCCACATTGAGCATTATCATGACGAGACCAGCAAAAAATTTGCTGTTGTTTAGCTGGTGGGCATAATAGTGCAGCCCACTTAAGACGAGCTTCTTCGGTCGAGCCATTCTCTTAATATTCGGGGAGAATAAAAATCATACGAGGTTCCTTCGTATACGGTGGGGCACAAAGGAGAGAAGATGCTTGACGTGGGGCTTTACATGCCGCCGCGCGAACTTGTGCGCCTTATTTCGTGCAGTATGCAACGCCTGAAATCCCTCTTTCCTTGCATGCAGCTGCGTGCACGCATTTGAGAGCATTAAGGCCACTACCGCTATCGGCAGCACCACGGCGAGTAGTATACGGATGCCTTTCTTCATATACTATTCTCTTAGAAATAATTTCCGAACTGTTCGGCTGAGCCTTCTACTGCGTTGTTGGTCTGTCCGTTTGCCTGCTGTGATGCAGCCAGGAAGGCCTCCACGCCATTTCGTTTGATCTGGCGGTCCAGGGAGACCTGATCTATCGCCGAGATGACGCAGACGCCATCTGGACCGCAGCTATTCTGGCAAGGGCTGCAGTCGCGTCCCGTCTTGCAGCTGTTGCCCGTGGCCTTTTGGAAGCCGCCAGCCATATTCATGACACACGACCCCGAGGTGCATTTATTGTAGCAGTGGCCACAGTCAACATCCGAGGCGCATTTCTTGGAGGTAGGCTTCCCGCCAACCCAGGGCGGGGCAGCGGAGTCCGTTGCCCGTCCCGGGAATCCGGCCGCCTCCTGTTCTTGCTTCGTGAGCGTGGCCCTGACGGAGCCGCTGCCGCCAGTGCCGAACCCCTCTCTCGCGCCGCCGCGCCGCGTCAGGAGGACTATGGCCGTCACTGCGGCAATCAGGCCAGCGTTCGTCCCTGCGGTCTGTGTGATGACCACAACCGCACCAACAAGGAGTGCTTTTCCTAAAGCGTCTATGTGGAGATGGTGCCCCTTCCCACCGCGCCGCTGCACAAGTACTAGTAGGAGTGCCACAAGTGCCAATTCTATGTAGAGTTTCATTCTATATACATTAAACGATATATTTTTTGGTAACGGATCATAAATAATTATCTTATTTCTTTATAAGTATGTCTCACCTACCTTTAGGTTATTCGGTCTTTGGAAGTCCGAAGGAAGACAAGATAAAACCCCATAAAAAGGCGGGCCGCACTCGTCGGAGGCGTGAACGCCCCTCCAAGGCAGACACTTTCCTAAACTCGATGGGCAGTTTTGATGACGGACAAGGCGCTGATGATTTAGCAAATTTCGAGCCTATTGGACCCGCAGAGTTGACACGCGGCGCAATGGGCAACTCTACGCCCAAAGCTGGAAGAGAGAAAACCGAGCGTAAAGAGACCGCTGGGCCAGAGCAGAAGGACGCACCTGTAACACCAAAGGCATACGGAAAGTTGGCCGGCGACGAGTATGCGAAACAGTACGGTCGGGCATATGATGCTCCTTACTACAACCCCTACGTGCAGTCCTACTCGGGAACCCCGCAGTATATCCCGTACTATGCCCAACTGGGCGAGGGCGGCGCCCCGAAAGTGGCCAAAGTGCAGCAGCCCGAACTCTTAAGGAAGCTGAACTATATGATACACCTCCTGGAGGAACAGAAGGACGAAAAAACCGAAGGTGTCACAGAAGAGCTCGTCCTCTACATGTTCCTGGGTGTCTTCGTGATCTTTGTTGTCGATTCGTTTGCGCGGGCCGCCAAATATACGCGTTAAGCTACGATGAAAGTATCGTTGGCGAGGAACGGCCGGTAAACGAAGTTATAGAGATAATAGGCCATAGGGCACTTCCACGCCGGCTTCTGCCTTGTAAGCATTTTTCCAATGATGATGTCGTTATTGGAAATATTCTCGACCAGGACAATGTCGAACGGGAACACTTGTTTGACCAACGTCAGGGCATTAGGGAAGCAATCCCAGCCCAGGGCTCGCGAGGATTGGACAAAAAAAGATCCGTTACACTCAATGCTGGCCTTCCCGCCGTAAGCTGTATGGGGGTTACGGAAAACATAGCAGCCCACGGAGCTGTCGCGGTCCATGACTAGACAGATAAACAATTGTTTTTCCTCCACGAGGTGTTTGATATGGGAGACAGATGGCGCAACGAAGCACCCGAACGCCTCTTTGATCTCGTCAAGGAAGTGGTAGAATAGGTTGATGTCGGCGCCTGTGATCAGCCGACAAGTGACAGTGTTGGGTATTTGAAAATTCGGCCGGGCCAGGGTGGACGTCTCGAAGGCGAGAGCTTCATAGACAACCATGGGCACCATAAAGTTTATGTCCCCCTCGCGCTTGAAGAGGAAAACGGCCGATGCCCCCAGCGCGCGTGATTTCCGGTAATGCGTGTATATCGTCCGCGGTGCCACCCCCTGTTTTCGCTTCGCCCGATGCACGCAAAGGAAGTCGACCAACGACACAGTCATTGGCTTCCCGTGGAGGATGCACTCCATCGTGCGACTGGTCATAGCCGACGCCAAACGCCGCTCAGCAGCGTAACCTTGCACAGGATTCCCACTGGCGGCAAAGGTTTCCCTATTCATGGTTACATATGGGTCCTCCTGGTGACCCTCGAGGTAGGCGAGCACGTCTCGTTGAGCCGGCGCGTAAGTTGCTTTCCCCTTGTCGTTCAGGTAGTGATTCTGGATGAGGCAACAAAAGAGGGAACGTTCGTGTTCGGTGAGCTTTGAGAATGGCTTGCACGTTATGGTGTCATCGAAGTATTTCGTTTTTGGTGGCGCCCCGTGCTGTAGGATCCCCGGAGGAGCAAGCCAATATCGGATGTTGTGCATGTGGAAGACTGGCTGCACAGACCAGAATCGGAACCGTATCTTGATGAAGAGATGGAAGGCGAGGTAAAGGAGTATGATCGAGAGAACCACGTACTGGATCATACTAGAAGGGGGTAGATTTATGCAGAGCGCCAAACGCTCAGTCAGGCTTGTACAGAATGTAAAGGTATTGGTACTCGTACTGCACAGGCACCAGGTCGAGTTTGGATTGCAAGACGAAGCCGACGCTCTTAGCCATATTGAGGATGTCGCGCTGCGAGGGCATATAGAGCTGGTGGCTATGCTTCCGTACAGCACCACTGTTGTCGTCTTTGAATGTCTCATCAAAATAGGCCTGGTCGCCCGCTTTATCGAGAGAGAAATTAGCCTTGTACTGGAATCCCTTGAACTTCACCTTCGAGCTGGTGATCCTGTCCTTGGCGTACCTCTGCGCCGAGACCATATTCAAAGGGTCGGCAACGTTCAGGATGGGGTCGAACTCGTCGCGGTTGACCAGGTGGATGATGAGGTAGCCTCCCGGCCGAAGCCAGGCGAAGGCATTTTGGAAGAATCTGAGCTTATCTCGCATATAGTAGATAGTGAAGTATAGGCACGTGATATGCGTGAATGAGTCTGCTGGGAAGAGGCTGACCTGCTCCGCGTCTCCCTCGCGGAAATCGAGGTCAGGATACTTCTTCTCGGCGACCCTGACCATATCTGGTGAGATATCGATTCCCATCACCTCGATACCTTTCTCGTTGAATAGAGCAACGTGCTGCCCTGTCCCGGCGCCCACGTCTAGTATGAGACTTCGCTCGTTCGGCGTGGTCCGGTTAATGATCTCTCCGACCTCGTACTCGTTCTTCACGCGATCGAAAATCAAGTCGTCATAGAGATTTGCGTAGAATTGGTCATACACGCCCACACCTTCTTTGGACACGAAGCTGTCTCCGCCAGTCGCCAGCGCGTCACCCGGAGAGAATCCTTCGCGCCGGACCGTGTGCCTATTTACGGCGGCGGTGGCCGCCATGACCAGAGCCAGGATAATTATTATTTTGAGCCAGGGGGAAGTTTTATTGAAGGCCTTTGCCGCCTTCTTGACTCGCCTCAATATAGTGCGGAGCATCTTGTATGTATTATCGGTATATTTTTTATGTCGCATCTAGTACAATGAATAAAAGCGAGATAAGCGACAAGCGGACAGCTAAGGAGTTCAAGGGTGTCACCTTCTCACTCTTTAAGAAAACAGCCGCTAAGAAAGAATTACTAAAGAGTCTGGCAAAGGGGGCCATTGAGCCTGCCTGCTACTGGAGTGCGGAGTACGTTTGCGCAGGCCATTTTGCCGAGCTATGGGAGATATTCCTCCTATTTGCAGCGCGCAATATCCATCTTGGCAACCCGGTGCTCCCCGCCTACCTTTGCCTCAGGTACAGGCACTTCAAAGACGTAGTGACGGGTGGATACCTTGGCAATGAGCTGGCGATGAGAAATGCTAGGAAGATCCGGCATCTTTTCGCCGAGGTAGTGTGTATTCTCTCCTTGTCCATGAAAAAGCATGCTTATACGGCGGTAAAGGTCAAGCCTGAGGATTTCTGTAGCACAGAACTCGCCGGCCGTTTGGTCGCGCCGGACCTTTCGCGCGGCGGAAAGGTTTTCAAGAAGGGGGATCCGAATGAGCTCTTCATAGCGGTCAACGAATTCGCCTACCACATCTCGGCGGCGTCGCGAAACGCTGCACAAGCTTGCTATTGGGTGGAGTGGCTCATGGCTTATGAGTCGTTATGCAAGAGAGAAAAGAAGAAGAAGCCGCGGTTATGTGCGCGGCGCGACAGCATACCAGTCGATCCGAAACACCAATGTGATTCGATCTGGATCATTTGGGGCGCCTTGCTGCATCGTGCCTCAGAGATGAGGGACAATGCGCGTTTAAAGGTTGTCAAGTCACTGCTCAATATGTTCTGTATCCGATATGGCCCGGGTGTGAGGCGCAAGCGCCGCTATATAATCTACTTCGCGATAGCCGCCCTGACGGAAGCCTTCGACGTTCAGGCTAAACTATACAAGGACGGTTCCGTAATCGAGGCCGCGAAGTCTAAGATTGATCTCATTTATGCGCAGATAAAGAAGAACGAGGTGAAGCCCAAAACTGATTACCTTTTTAATAATTCGATTACGGGAGGCAAGATACTGGAGAAAACTATCGAGAAACTCGACAAGATGGGCGCGATGTCTGGCTACATCCCCAGAGCAGAATAGGCCCCGCGACGTGGGCTTTCCCTTGAAGATAGCTACAAAGAACGTCGTAAGATCAATAAAGAGCGCGTTTTTGCCTGTACTGAACGATATAGGTCGCCTTCCTCGTACTTAATTAGATACTTTATTTTAGTGCATTTAATTAAGTGCCTTTATTTTAGCTAAACATATGATAATCGAGCCCACGCACAGTTATTATTGTCTATCAACGACGGGTCGGTGATGACTGTCGGATCCGTAACAGGACCACTTCTATTCCATGCCGATTTACAATTTGTACTATTTTGCTGTTCTCCACATAATATGGCGTCCCGGGATATAGAATTGTTTTGAATTATTAGTATATATGCTTTATTTGCAGTTAATTGGAAGGCAGAAGCAGATGGAGCGACGTAAAAATTAACTTGATGCACAGAAAGTGTCGGGCATGAGGGTCCAATCATGACAGGCGTACTAGCACTATATGAAACAACACTATTTACTGAAGTACCTTGCCCGCCTTCAAATATTTGAAATGATAAGTTTTCTCCGGTGAATAGGGTTGCGGCGTTTGTTGAAGCAAAGGCCACCGTAATTGTATTGTAATTGGCATCAGCTGGAGCTAAAAATCTTATAATATGTTGAGAAGGGGTGCCGGGGCCCACGCCGATTGGCGAAATCGTAACTGTTTGGTCGCCACCATGAATATCCCCAATTTCAATTAACTGTTTTGCAATCGGAATCACGGGAATTATTGGATTAGGTTGATATGTGACTTCTCCTGTAGTTGAATCGTAATGCAATGTATTTGATGGCGGCGGCACATCGCTGCTGGAATTTCGTATTGGTTTAACAACGCACGTATTATTTGGAGCCAAAGCTGGGGATGCAGTCACCGCACCAGTAGCGTTAATAACAATAGAATTTGCACCAGTTGCAGTAGAATTGTGTCCTAGTGCTATTGCATTGTTTCCATTACTTTTGCTGCCAGCTCCAATGGAAACTGAATCATCACCGACGACATTTGGTACAGGATTTGCGAGACGCCCAATTGTAATAGAATTCACTCCAGTAGTATTTCCATCATTTGCAGAGTGGCCTATTGTAATTGCTCCTTCTGCTAATTTTTCGCCAGCGAAATAACCGATCGCTATGCTGCTTTCCCCCTGCCCCACTCCCCCGGCGCCCCGACCAGCAAATGCTCCTAGAGCGATAGCATTTTCACCTTGTGATACATGTCCTCCCGCCTGATTCCCAATGGCAATAGCATTGGTTGAATAACCAGATCCTGATGTAGGAGGTGGATTGATCCCAACCGGCGGTGGGGAGGGCCAGAAACCAATGGCAATAGCTGTTCCAACACCACTTCCGGATGTACCAGGTCTTAAAATAACTTCATTGCAAAACGATATTCCACTAACATCTATAATATCATTGCAACTTAAATCAAGATTAAAAGGTACTATTGGATTAATGGAACCAGTAGGTCCTGTGGGTCCTGTAGCGCCTGTTGGTCCTGTAGCGCCTGTCGGCCCTGTCCAGCCTGTTGGTCCTGTAGCGCCTGTCGGCCCTGTCCAGCCTGTTGGTCCTGTTGGTCCAATCGGCGCAATATCCAATCCAATTATTATTCTATAGAAGTTGGCGAATGAATCAAAAATTCCTGTCTGCGAAGAAAGCGACACAGTAAACTGTCCACCAGTAGGGGTACCATATGTTGTGTGAGTGATAATGTCAAATACAGCCTGACAAAGGTATGGATAATCTGCGCACCGAGGCGAGCCTGCATACCCTCGTATAACCATCTGTTGTCCAACTAAGGTTCCTGGTTGGAGAAGAATAGGATATGTTGTTGCATCGCAGGCTGTCTTGTTAATTTGCACCTTGACTACAGCACCTAGCGCCTGCGGCGGCAGTGGCACTATCACCGGTGGAAACGGCGACGTCCAGTTCCAAGCCCCCACGATTTCTGGCCACGGGAAGCCGTCGGCGCCCGTCCCTGTTCCACCCATATTAAAGTTGCCAGATGCCGGAGGGTCCATATGATTAAGATCATCCCACCTCCAAATATTTGATACAGATATTGCATTTGCGCCAGTTGGTCCTGTAGGTCCTGTCCAGCCTGTAGGTCCTGTCGGACCTGTCCAGCCTGTTGGTCCCGTTGGTCCTGTTGGTCCAGTAGGACCTGTCCAGCCTGTTGGTCCGGTTGGTCCTGTTGGTCCTGTCCAGCCTGTCGGTCCTCTTGGTCCCACTGGTCCAACCGGGCCTGGTATGCAACATACGGGTCGACGACTCCTGTTGTTTCTGTAGTAACTGCTGTAGCAGCTCATCTTATGCTATATGTGGAGACAATTCTGCGCCAACTTGCGGCCCTGGCGCCACGATACGGGTGATGTCCGGGTCTGCAAGTTTCTCGTGCTTCGGCAGAAATCGTTAAAGGTGTAGTGTAGCCTTATACCTTAATATAAGCCCAGACAAATTAATGCGCGAGCGCCGGCAATATATAACACCAACTCGGCGGTCTATCTTAGAGGGAACCAGCCGCGGAATGAATCACCTTCCTTTGTTGATCATGCAACGATTCGGACACCTTCCCCTGAGGCAAAGAAGAAAGGAAATGCTGGACTCTTTTTCTTTGTCGGTCATCCTCTGTATTATTTTTTAAATATAGCTTACATAATTGATGGAGTTTATTATATTTTTTTCCACGGTTAAGAGTTTGAATTGTATTAAATAGTAGTTCTTTATTATTAAAATGTAATTCTTCTATTGTTTCTTGATTACTTATTACTGAAAATGGTTTAAAAAATGTTTCAAAATCTTTTTCGCTTATATTATCATTTTTTATAAATAAAGGAATATAAAGTTTATCAGCATATTTACAGTTGGAAGGAATATTAATGTTATATTCCTCTATTGTCAAACTGACTTTTGATTCATCTATTACTATTTTTTTTCCACAATAACAAACTAATCTCGCACCAATGTTTGTATGATTTAAAAATACTTCTTTAATAAAATCTTGTTGATTTAAGTTTAATCTTTCTGTTACTTGATCCATTGTATCATCAAAAAATATACAATCAAATTTTCCTAATTCTGAAAGAATGTCTTGCCACCGACCTTTTTCTAATTTTGCTTTTGGATATTTTACCAAAAATGGGTTCATTTTCTTCCATACAACCGGAGAACATTCTATTATTATATGTTCTTTGACACCTTTATAAGTTTGAATATGATTTGCAGAATATCCCAATCCAAAACCCATTTCTAATACGCGTCCATATGGATTTAATTTATCTATACAGACTTCCATATATGGTTTTTCCCATTCCATCATAATTTGATTACCATTATCTTGCAAAAGTATATCTTTTCCAAATTCATCTTTTGTATATTCTAATTTCATTTATAAATATTAAATTAATTTAATATTTACATTATGTTAATAATAATTATTTTAAGGCATTGGAGTAAAACTCGCACCTTTTTGTTCTGTTGTTACAGTATGAAGTGTAACACTAATTGATCTTGCTGTTGGTGTATAGTTGGCAAAGATGCCCGATCCGCCTTGTGTCGGAGTTGGTTCAAATGAAACTGCTAAATACAATGCGGGTGACGCTAGCGGTACATTATCTCTATTTGCTATACAACCTATATTTTTACTATCTATTTTAACACAACTCGCAAAACCCCCTCCTGGCACGAGACGTGACGCCCGAGACCCTAACGTTAGAGCAGCAGGAATTCCGGGGGCGGGGAGCAGTGGTATCGGAACAACCGGAATACCACCCGCATCTACTGGTGTTCCAGTTGAATCTACTTTACAAAAAATCCAAACGAATATATTTGTTATTGGTTGTGACCAACCATCTTCTAGAAATACGGGCTGGGCGGGGAGCGACGGCGCGTTCGTTCCAATTTCTGTTAAGTGAATAGCAGCACCATCTATAGAAACTGTGTCATACGCAATTGCCATACTTCTTGGTGTATTAAGTGCTTTTCCAACAATTAATTGATTTAATGTATTTGGAATACTGGTTGTTCCTACTGTTGTTACACCCGAAGTAACTGTCAATGGCATATCCATCTGCATCACATCTTCCATACCAGGTTGTAACCAATATCGAGTGCCTTCAGGCGGATTTAACCACGTAGCTTGCACCCCTTTTGTGTAAACAGGAAAATTTAATCCAAACGTAAAATTATCAAACCATATACCTGGTCCTATAGGACCTGTTGCACCTGTTGCTCCTGTAGCGCCTGTCGGTCCTGTGTAGCCAGTCGGCCCCGTCGCGCCTGTCGGCCCTGTAGCGCCTGTCGGCCCTGTAGCGCCAGTCGGTCCTGTCCAGCCTGTCGGCCCTGTCCAGCCTGTCGGCCCTGTCCATCCTGTCGGCCCTGTCCATCCTGTAGGCCCTGTCCAGCCTGTGGGTCCAGTCCAGCCTGTAGGCCCTGTGTGGCCTGTCGGTCCTGTGTGGCCTGTGGGTCCCGTAGCGCCTGTCGGCCCCGTGGCGCCTGTCGGTCCTGTGTGGCCTGTGGGCCCCGTAGCGCCTGTCAGCCCCGTGGCGCCTGTGGGCCCACTCCCTGTTCCCCCCGTCGGGATACTCCACGTTTCGAAGGAAGCGATCTTTTTGCATCCTCCGCAACAACCATCTCTAAATGTTTTCCCTTGGAACATAACCTTATATACT
>Ga0114925_10000630_pt1 | contig 16154 bp, 12 predicted proteins | sample SumtaG_2_FD_87287 | JGI IMG/M metagenome (GOLD analysis project Ga0114925, IMG submission 87287) | Deep subsurface microbial communities from Indian Ocean to uncover new lineages of life (NeLLi) - Sumatra_00607 metaG | ecosystem: Environmental > Aquatic > Marine > Oceanic > Sediment | place... | reverse complement strand
GAAGATCTCTCCGAGCTTCTTGAACAGGAAATCGTCAGCGAGAGCCGCACGGTTGCCGGATTGATCATAGACTCCCTCGGTGAGATCCCCGCCGCCGGTACCAAGCTGGTCATCGAGAAGATCGAATTCACGGTAAAGCTAATCAGCAAAACGAGGATCCTGGAGGTGGAGGTGAAAAAGCTTTGCCACTGACCGTCATGATCATCCTGATGTGTACGATAAGCTCGGCGTTTTTCTCCGGTTTGGAGACAGGATTGTTGGCCGCGGATCAGCTGACCCTGTATCTGAAGAAGGAAAAGGGTATTAGCTATGCTCGGGCTGCGGATTTCCTTCTCCTCAGACCGGAGCGACTGCTGGGCACCACCCTGATCGGGACGAACATATCCGTGGTTACCGCGGCCATCTTAGTGGCAAGCACTCTGCGGGAACAGGGATTCGAATCGGTCGCCTGGCTGGGAAGCCTGGCTTTGATTCTTTTTCTGCTGCTCTTCACCGAGATCATCCCCAAATCCTTTTTCCGCAGACGTGCCGACACGATCGCCGTTCGCCTGGCGCCGGTGCTGGTGATCTTCTACTTCCTTTTTCTGCCCCTGGCAATGATTCTGAACGGTATCGTAAAAGCAATTCTGCTGTTCTCCAATCCCAAGGCGAAGCGCAGCAAGCTTCCCCAGTCTCGAGACGATCTGCGTCTGCTCGTTCGTCTGGGATCCAGAGAATCGGGCTTGGACAGAACGGAGCACAGAGTTTTCGAAGATATCTTCGATTTTCGTACCACCCTGGCCCGGGAAGTCATGATTCCTATGCACGAGTACCCCGTCTGCGCCAGCACGGCAACGATCCAAGAGGCGGTGGAGATCAGCTACACCAACGGAATTCGATTTCTACCGGTATTTGAAGGGCGGGCGGATAATATCATCGGCTATTTCAACGTCGAGAGCCTGCTGCGGCTCGATCTGAAGGCCAAGAGGAGGCGAGGGATCCGGGAGCTGATGGCGGAAGCCGTATTTTATCCGGATGTCAAGCGGATTCCCGATCTTTTCCTCGAGATGAATCGACGTACGATCGATGTGGTTTTTCTTTCCGACGAATACGGGGCCGTTTCCGGGTTGATCACGCCCGCTGAAATCGCCTCGGAAATCGTCGGTTTCGTACCCGGAGAGGTCTTTCAGCAGGCTGAGGATATAGAGGTTTTGGCACCCGGCCACTACATCGTCGCCGGCGTCGCGGACATCGAAGACCTCTACCACGAGACGGGGATCCCGCTGAAAAAGAGCAACTACGACACGGTGGGCGGATTTATCTGCGAACAGCTGGGCAGGATTCCCGAGATCGGTACAACCTACGAGCACGGGGGATACCTGTACACGGTGCTGGAGAGGGACGAGCGGCACATAATCAAGATTGAAATCACTCGAGGGGACGCTGATGCGATTGAAAAGAAGACTTGAGGATGACGGCGGTCTGGTTCTTACCCCCCTTATCGACATGGTGTTTCTGGTTGTGATTTTTTTCATGTTGAATACAACCCTCTCCATCAATCCGGCAATTACGGTGGAGCTTCCCGAAGCCTATACCTCTCAGGCTGTATTGCAGGAAGAAATCGTTGTAACTTTAACGGAGTCTGCGGAGATTTATATTGGGAAACAAACCGTGCTCCGGGACCGCTTCGCCGCGGAACTGAAAAAAGAGATGGTGCGCCTTCAGCGTACCGATGTGATTCTACAGGCTGATGCGTTGCTGCCGTACAGAGATGTGATAGAGATTATTGATCTGGCCAGGTTGACCGGAGTGGAGACGATCTCGCTGGTGACGGCGCAAAAGAGCCTCCCGGAATGAGAGAAAACTACCGGCTCTACCTCCTCGTTTCCCTGGCAATTCATCTCTGTCTGTTTCTCCTGTTGTTCTTGCTGAAAGGGCCGCAAGCTCCGGAGCTGATTTCCCGGCGCGTGGTGATAAAGTTTTCTCCATCCCTTGAGCGCCGTCCTTCGGCGGTTTCACCGGAGCAGACCCGACTACCCGATCTTGAACCCCGGGAGTTGGCGGGGAGCCTGCAGATGCAGGGACCGAAGACACTCTCCGTGCCGGGTACCGGAGCTGCGGCGGTGCCGCTTCAGGAGGTACGGGATATGGGAAGCGATCGTCTTCGCTACACGGCGGAGGAGAAACCGGTTCTACCCAAACGAAGTATTTCCGTTGCACCTCCGCGACCGGAGGAGCTTCTGGCCCGGGAAATAGAGACTCCCGTTCCACCGTCGCTGCTGCCCGAGGAAAATGGAATTACCCGGGCCGGTGCGCTAGAATGGAAAGGCAGGGAGCGGAGGCTTCTGAAAACGGCTGGGATTCCGTTCCCAGACATACTTCTCGAGGAGGGTTTGGAGGTCGACGTGGCGGCTGTCTTCAGCGTTGCACCCAGCGGGCAGGTCATCGAAGTGGATATTGTCCGCAGTTCCGGCTATGCCTCGGTGGACAGGGCCGTCGAACGGGCTCTTCTGAGCTATCTCTTTGAAGCTTCCGACGATACGAGTACGGATGTCGGGCAGATCCGGTATCGATTCAGACTGGAGCGCAGCGATTGAGTTCGGATTCGATTCAGCTTAAATGGCGTTTTCTTGAAATTCTCATCCTTCTGGTAATTATTACTCTCGGTACGCTCTTCGTGCAACAAATAGGGACCCGGCTGGACCGCAGAATGGAAGAGCTCAAGACAGAAGTCCTCCACATGCTGGAAGCCAGGATCGGGCGGAGAATCAGTTATGAGAGGATGTCACCGTCGGTCTTTGGCTATCTGGGTATTCGAGGGCTGATCGTCTACAGCCAGAACGATCCGGAGGAAGTACTGCTGCGAATAAACCGGGTGAAGGTGTATTATAATCTGTTCCGATTTCTCTCCACCCGGGCAGCCATACTTGCGCTGTCGGAAATTCAGATAGCCAATTCCGAGTTCAATATCGACTATGACCGAGATCGGGAGCTGTTGGATTTACTGGATTCCCTGAGAACGGGCAGCGGTATCACTTCGAACCGCAACTTTTTCAGGCAGAGCGACGGCGACCGCCGGGAGGAGGAGTTCCCCCAAATAGACATCAGTGGGAGCAATATAACGCTGCGCTACACGTACGGGGATTGGCAGTTAAGCGTCACGGATCTCTTTTTTACCGCGGAGAACCAGGGGGACTTGTATGAGATCGGGGTCCGTGGTTCCATCGAAGTGCAGCATACCAGAAAAGGATCGCCCGTTCCCGCCTGGCTGTCGACCCGGGTAAAGATAAACGGCAGCCTGGACAGATTTTTTACCTGGTCGGACCTGGCGATCCGGATCTACAGCCTTTCCACGGAAACGATCGATCTAAAACGCCAGACCCTCCAGGTTACCTACGATTCCAGCAGTCTCAACGTTAGAAAAATTCAGGACCGAGCTCCCCTGGATCTCCAGGTCCTTTACGATACGGCGAGCAAGGATCTGAGTTTTCAGTTCACCGCCGAGCGTTTCCAACCGGCCAGTCTTTTTCAGCTGACAGGACCTCTGAAGCGCTTCAGTCCGTATCTGTTGAGCTATGTGAGTTCTTCGGGATCTGTGGATGTGAATCTCGACGAACTCCGCCTCCGCTATTCAGCGGACCTGCAGATCGAGCTGCCCGGGGAGGTCTTGCCCTTCGATGTGTCCGTGTTCAGCCGTATTACCGGCAACGAAGAGATAATGTACCTCGATCCATTGGTTTTTGATACATCCCGAGGCAGAGTGGAATTCCTCGGCAATGTCCTGGTCAAGAATCTGATGCCCTCCGGTCTGCTCCGTATCAACGATCTCGAGCCTGTGGAAGGGCAGAATCTCAACGCAACCTTGAACATCGAACGGGGCGTCCAGGCTCTCTCGATAGAGGGGAAAGCTCTGAGCCTGGGGGAGACGCTTTTTGACAGCTTCACCTTGAACCTCGCACCCGAGGGAAGGAGTGTCGGGTTCACCGTGGCTGCGGTCTTGGAGGGAGCTCCTGAAAGTAGTTCCCTCGAGGCCACGGGTGGCCTTAGTTGGGAAGCCGAGCCTACACTGCAGGTGGAGGCCAGCCTGAACCGGATTCCCCTCAATACGATCTACAGGCTGCTCGTTCCGGAACAACGGATATCCCCGCGACTCGAACAGCGGCTTCGCCAATACACGGTCTCCGCGGCCGCCGGGGCGACGACGGATTTTTTTGATTTCACGCTTTCCGCCGAGCAGGTTGAGGTCCTCGAGGAAGATCAACCGGACAATACCCTCCGCTTCGCCGGGAATATGACCGGCGATACTGCGGAGATCACCGATATCCGTGCCGAGTGGCAGGGATACTCCCTGAGGGGTGATATCACAGCAGAGCGGCTGGAGGAAAGCACGGAGCTGAGCTCTCTGTTCTGGTTTGAAGATGTGCCGTATCAAATCGATCTGGATGTTTTACCGGGGAACTCGGTGCGGGCCAGCGGTTCTTATGGTTTGGAGGGATACTATTCCTTCACCCGGACCATAAATCCGGTTCTACTCTCGGGACGGGTCGTTCAACTGTGGGGCAACCCTTTCAGGCTGAGCAGCGAGAGTCTCCCGGTTACCCTGAGACAAGGCACGATGTACGTGTCCCTGGATATGGCGGGACTGATGGACGCCGATGGTTCACCCTATGCTACCTCCTCGATGATCCGGGTTCGGAATATCCCGTTTTCCACAGTCAAGAAGAACTCCCTCGAAATGGCCTTCGAGCTCTACGATGACAGATTATTCCTGAATCGTATCGCCTACCAGGATGGGATCTCCGAATTAATTGGTAGCGGTATCGCCGATCTGGAAGATCTTGTACCGATCAAGGCAAACGCCTCCATTCGTCTGCAGTCACCCCAGGGCGCAGAACTGTACAGCTCCGATGTTCGGATCGATGGCACTCAGATCCAAGGTCAGCTGGAGTTCGCCCGGTCTCCAATCGAACGGTTCGGTATAGAGGCGGTCAACGGCGACGTCTCCGGGTCGATCGCCATCGACGGCACTCGGCCGAGGCCGGATCTGAAGGTTGTCCTCTCCCTGAACGACGGTAGGCTGAACCTTGACCCCTTGGGATTGGAGTTGAGTGCTACCTACACGGAAGAATCGGTTGAACTCAGTTCCCTGAATGTTTCTTTTCTCAGACACAGAATCGAAGGGGTCAGGGGTAATCTCGATATCGAGAGCGGAGCCTTTGAATTCCAATCCCGCTACCGGGCCGAATACTTTGAGCAGATCGTAAATTTACAGGTTGATTTACGGGGAAGCATCGGCGGGCTTCCCTGGCCGTTGACCCTGGACAGAGTTCTGGAGAACGACATAAACGGTCTGCTTACCTTGAGCGATATAACCGTGGACGACCGCAGCGTGCCGCAGTGGTTGGTCAGCCTCCAGGGCGAGGGGGGTGTTCTTTCCTTCGACGGCGGTCCGAGCGAGTCGATTCACGGTACGATCGGCCGGGACGGGAGTTTCACCCTGAATCTTCTCGAACCTCTGCCGATACAGGGTAGGGCACGGGGAACGGTCCTGCGGAACCAGCTGGAATCGGATTTCACCATCACTGCCCTGGACATGCGGATCATCAACACGATGACCCCGGCAACCGACATTTTTACCTTTACCACGGGAAGCGCTCAAGGAGCTCTGCGTATCGTCGGTCCGATCAACGACCCCGATTGGATCGGTTATCTGGATGTGTCTAATGCCGAACTAGAGTTTTCCCTTTCCCCCGACACGGTCAAGCCGCTCAACGCCCGTCTTATTTTCGATGGGAAAAACTTCACTTTGCCCCGCACCACCTCGTTCAGTGGAGATACGAAAATCGAAGGTGAGGGATTCTTCTACATCGATCACTGGAGACCGGAAGGGGTTGAGCTGATTTTCTACGTCGAAGAGTATCCCGGAGTTCATGTCAGTTACCCCTTTGATACGGTCTTTGTGGATGGCTATGCAACCGGCGCGGTTCGAGTACGATCCGACTCGACAACGACCCGCCTGGACGGAAAGATTCGGGCGAACTCCTGCAGGATAGCCCTTCAGCGTAAGGAAAGGGACCAACCCGTATCGGAGGTACGACCAGCGCTTCCCCTGTCTGTGGATATAGATATCTCGACGGGTAGAAGCGTGGAGTTTTACTGGCCGGCTATAAACTTTCCGATCGTCCGTACCTATGCCAGACAGGGGGAGCAGGTAGCGATCTACATCAATGAGGAAACGGGTGAGTTTTTCATGGAAGGGGAGGTAGAGATTCGGGGAGGCGAGGTGTTCTACTTCGACCGCAGTTTCTATCTGAAACAGGGAAGCATCGCTTTTAAAGAGACCTTGGACGAGTTTGATCCGTGGATCTACGCCCTGGCTGAAATTCGGGAGAGGGACTTCAACAACGAAGAGATCAAGATCTTTCTCGAGGTAAACAACAAACTCAGCCTGTTTTCCCCCCGATTTTACTCCGAACCCTCGCGGCCGGATGTGGAGATCCTAAACCTGATCGGCGGCACGATTCTCAATCGCTTCGGACAGACAGATTTTGGGACGGCCGCCGTGATGTTGACCAGCGACATTATCGGGCAGTTCGGCATCCTAACGCCTTTCGAGAGGGCCGTCCGGGAAGTTCTGAACCTGGATCTGTTCACCGTTCGCACTCAGTTCCTGCAAAATGTTCTAATAGGCAAGATTCGGGGAGAGAATTTGGTGGAGAATAGCTTTAATCCCCTTGACAATACTACCCTGACTCTTGGAAAGTATCTGGGAACCGATCTGTTTCTCGAGGCTTTGGTGCGGTTTCAGAATGTGGATGACCTTACCAGCTCGAGCAACATCAGAACGGAGGGAGAGCTGAACTTGGAGTGGGTAACCCCCTTCTTTCTGCTCGAATGGACATTTACACCCACCCATCCCGAAAACCTGTTTCTTTCCGACAACAGCATCGGGTTGAGCTGGAAATACTCGTATTGAGCAGACCAGGAGCTAACGCGAACATGACAGCACACATCGACACCTATACGAACTATCCGTGCGATCGTCGCGGCCGGCGTTGTGCAGGCCTGCTGCTTGCTCTTGTTTTTATTCTCTGTGCCTTGCCCCTGTCGGCTCAAGAAGAGTGGTACATGGGGAAACCGATTGCGGATTTCACCTTCATCGGACTGGATACAGTTTCCGAGAACGAGCTGCTGCCCCTGGTACGGCCCTATATCGGCACGGAGTTCAGTCTGGAAGTTTTCTGGGAGATCCAAGAAACCCTCTACGCCCTCGATTATTTCGAATCGATCGAAGCCAATGCCGAACCAGGAGACGATGCTCGCGAGAGCGTGATCATCGAGTTCACGGTGCAAGAAAAGCCAACAGTGGAAGAGGTAGTGTTGGAGGGAAACAGGCGTCTGCGCAAGAGGGAAATACTAGATAATGTTCTGATCGCCGTGGGGGATATGGTGACGGAAATCCAGGCCGATCTCGATGCCCAAGCCATAATGGAGCTCTACCTGGAAAAGGGATATATCGATGCTTCGGTGAAGACAGTCCTCGAATCCGGGGAACAAGAAAATACGGTGATCGTCAAGTTCATCATCAATGAAGGGGCGCAGACGGCGATCAAGTCGATCATCTTTTCGGGGAACAGCTTCGCCTCCGAAGGAACCCTGAGACGACAGATGAAGACCAAGCCCCAATCCTTGTTTTCCAGCGGTGTGTTCCAGGAGTTGAAATTCGAGGAGGATCAGCAGAGAATTCTCGATTACTACGCCGAGCGGGGCTATATCGACGCCAAGATCGAGGAGGTACAGCGCACCATCGAACGGGATGAAGAGAAGGGCAAGAATTTCCTGAGTATCATGATTTATATCGATGAGGGCCAGCAGTGGACCTACGGCGGTATGGATTTCGAGGGGAACACAATTTTTGCCGATGAGGCTCTGCAGGAGCTGGTTCGCCAGCAACCGGGAAAAGTACTGGATAAGATCAGGCTCGAGGCGGACACTCAACGAATAGCGGATCTGTATTATGAAAATGGATACATCTTCAACATAATCAACCGGGAGGAGCAACGGGACGCAAAGAAGCAGGAGATCTCCTACACGATTCACATCGTGGAAACGGACAGGGCGCACATAGAGAACATCATCATCAAGGGTAACGAAAAAACCAAGGACTACGTGATCTACCGGGAGCTTCCCTTCGAGGAGGGAGACATTTTCAGTAAGGCCAAGGTGCTCCAGGGGCTGCGCAACCTCTACAACCTACAGTACTTCACAGCGGTGCAGCCGGAGACGCCTCCGGGGAGCGCGGAAGGATTGATGGATCTGGTGATCAATGTGGAGGAGGGGAGCACCGCCAACATCAACTTCGGGATCATGTTCGCCGGTGGAGACTACCCGATCTCGGGGATGCTCAAGTGGGAGGAGAACAATTTCCTCGGCAAGGGACAATCCTTGGGCGTGAATGCGGAACTGTCTACGCTTCGTCAGATGATCTCCCTGAGCTTCGAGGAGCCTTGGCTGCTCGGCCGCCGTTGGTTGGGGGGGGTGAGCGTCAGCTTCGAGCATGCCATCGTTCCCAACGTGACCCAGGACAGCCTCTTCCCCATCTTCAGCGGTGATGAGGACAACGCCGTACCGGACCCCTACCTGGGCTACTGGGTTGATCCGGATACCGGCCTGCCGTCCACCGATGCCGATGCCATCACGGACTACGAATACGCCCTGAGCCAGGGTGAGTCGATTCCCGATCAGTACCTCATGGACTACACGATCTGGAAGTTTTCCCTGGGTTTTACCACAGGCTACCGCTACTCCACCCCCCTCGGCTGGCTGGGGATACGGTCGGGAATCAGCACCAGTCTGGAACAGATCACCTACGACGCCGATCTGTTCCGGCCCTTCGACCCGGTGCTCCGGGAGGGCAACGACGCCTGGAAAAATGTGAACAAGCTGTGGGTGACCCTGTACTGGGACAAACGGGACTACTTCCTCAATCCCTCCAAAGGGTTCTACATCGGCCAGGGAGTCACCTTCGCCGTGGGTTTTCCCTTGGGGACCCGGGAGTATATCCGTACGGACTCGACCCTGGAGGGCTTTCTGACTCTTGTTGACATTCCCGCCTTCGAGAACTGGAACTTCAAATTGGTGCTGGCGGCCCATTCCTCCTGGTCCTTCATCTTTCCCCAGTTTTGGCGGGAGGATGTAATCGCCATTACCAACGACCTGTTGTACGTCGATGGTTGGAACATCGCCCGGGGCTGGCCGCTGGAGCGGGACTTGAAGGCGTTGTGGGATAATCGTCTCGAGCTGCGCATGCCGATCGCCGAGCAGCTGCTCTGGTGGGTGTTCTTTTTGGACGGGATAGTCGCCGCTCCGGAAATCGCCGATTTGAAGGGGATGACGCTGGATGATTTCAGGTTCAGCGTCGGCGGGGGCTTGCGGTTTACCATCCCGCAGTTTCCGATTCGCCTGTACCTGGCCAAGCGCTTTCGAATCTTGGATGGAAAAATCGTGCCCGAAGTGGGGGATCTGCCCTTCTTCGGTACGACCGTTGAATTCGTCATATCCCTGGGCGGAGACACATTCTTTTAGGAGAAAAATAATGAAGAGAGCTGGCATAGGGTTACTCGTAGTTCTTGCCGGGCTGCCCTTATTCGCCGAGCGGATAACCAAGGTAGGAATTCTGGACATCGAAAAGGTGTACGCGATTTATTTTCGAGAATCGAAAGCGGTGAAGGAGCTGCAGAATCTGCGTTCCGATGTGCTGCGGGCAATCAACAGGATCGATGAGGAAATCCTTTTCTTGGAGTCCCAGAAACTGGATGCGGAGAGCAGGGGTGACGGGGAGGCCGCGTTGAGGTTGGATACGGAGATTTTTCAGAAGCGGCAGTATCGGGATGACTACCGGCGAATCAAGATGGACCAGATTCGCAAACGTTCGGAGAACCTGTATAAATCCGACGAGTTTCTGGATGAGCTGCTCCAGGCGATTGAATATATTGCCGAGAGTGGAGGTTATTCTCTTGTTCTCAACTCCAGCGGCCAGTTTTCCCAGTTCTTCTTCTTCTACACCAAAGAGGTGGATATCACCGAAATGGTCATTCAAGAGCTGATGCGCCGGGCCGGGCAGAGCTACGACGGACAGTAGGATGAGCAGGATCCTGGCGGTTGATTTGGGAAGCAAGCGAGTCGGGCTTGCCATTACCGATCCCCTTAGGATGATTGCCTCTCCCTTTAAAACCCTCCACTACCGTTCTGAAAAACAACTGGTAGCCGATCTGTTGGCTGTGATCGAGGCCAATGCCGTCGAAACCGTGGTGATCGGCCTTCCCCTGCACGAGGACGGCGGGGAGAGCGGGGGATGTGCCCGTTCGCGCACCTTTGCCGCCAAGCTGAATCGACGCGGGGTGGATACGGTCCTTTGGGATGAACGCTACACCAGCCGGGATGCGGAGGAGAGTTTGAGGCGCTGCGGTCTGAATCGCAAACGAGCTCTCTCTAAGATCGACAGTATTGCCGCCTCCTATATTCTCGAGGACTATCTCTCTGAGATTCGAAACCGATGAGAATTGCCGTTTCCTGAAGTGATTTAGAAAGTAAGCCCCTCTCGCTCAAACCTTTTTAGGACTTCAGACAAAGATATCCACGGTCCGCTCGAGATTTTCCACCTCCGGGGGGGGCGGCGGCGCCTCGGGAGTGGTCTGCGGTTGCGGCGGGGGTGGTTCGGGCGGCGGCTGCGACGGGGGAACGTAGCTTTGGTCGATACTTCCTACATCCATATTGTACTCTCCATCCTCTTTAAATATAATCTATCCGTATGCCCCCGACAACCCCCATGATGCGCCAGTACCGGAACATAAAGAGCAAGCACCGGGATACGATTCTCTTCTTCCGTCTGGGGGATTTCTATGAGATGTTCGAGCAGGACGCCGCCGAAGCCTCCCATTTGCTCGATTTGACCCTTACCAAGAGAAACGGGGTACCCATGTGCGGGATTCCCTATCATGCCTCCCAGGGCTATATCTACAGACTCCTGAAGGCGGGAAAGAAAATCGCGATCTGTGAGCAGACCCACATTCCCAAAGCCGGTCTGGCGACCCGAGAGGTCGTGGAGGTGGTTACCCCCGGCACAGTGGTCGACGAGAACCTGCTGGAAGCCGGTGTGAACAACTATCTGGTCTGTCTCGGGCAGTCGGGCCAGATGATCGCGATCGCCTACATTGATCTTTCAACCGCCGATTTCTATGCCAGTCATTTTCCTCATGACCAGCGCTACGAACGCTTCAAAAGGGAGCTGCTCAGCCTGGCGCCGCGGGAGCTCCTGGTCCAGGAGTCTCTTCTCGCGGAGGATCCACAGCTCGAGAACCTGCTCCGTGAGCACGAAGGTCTGGTGATCAACCGTCTTCCCGATTGGAGTTACGATCTTCAGAGCAACAGACAGCTGCTCAAAGATCAGTTTCAAGTAACCAGTCTGAAGGGTTTCGGGCTCGAGGAAGATTCCCCGGAAATCCTGACCGCCGGGGTCCTGCTGAGCTATCTCGGGGACACGGCCAGAGGTGTGCTCAGCCATATCCGCAATCTTCAGGTCTACACAGACACGAATTTCATGGGCCTCGACGAATCGACGTTGAGGAACTTGGAAATCAGCCAGAATTTGAACGACCGCTCGAAACGCTACACCCTCCTCGAAGTACTGGATCAGACCCGCACCGCAATCGGGGCCAGAAAGCTCAAACGCTGGCTGCTCAAGCCCCTTAAGGACATCGATCACATCAACAGACGGTTGGATTTGGTGGCTTTTTTTTACAAGAATCAGATCGTTCTATCGAAAATCAGAGAACACCTGGGTCGGATGTTCGACCTGGAGCGCTTGAGCTCCAGGGTTGCCCTAGAAAAAGCCCATGCCAAGGATCTTCTGGCCCTGAAGAGCTCCCTGTTCACCGCTAAAGCCGTGGCTGAGCTTCTCGAGGATCATCCCGAGGTCGGCCCCCAGTTCGGAAAACTGCGGGACAACATCGGCGAGCTCGAAGAGCTGGTCGATCTTCTTGAACGGGCGATTCTCGAGGAACCGGCGATCCAGATCAACGAGGGAAACCTGATCAAACCGGGATACGACGTCGAACTCGACCGGATGCGGGATGTGAAGGAGAACGCCCGCAAGCTGCTCAAAGCGTACCTGGACGAAGAGAGGAAAAAAACAGGAATCCCCTCCCTGAAGCTCAAGTACAACAGAATCATCGGTTATTTCTTGGAGGTGAGCAAATCCAATCTCAAATCCGTACCCCCCTATTTCATCAGGCGTCAAACCCTGGTCGGAGGCGAGCGGTTTTCCACCGAAGAGCTCTCGGATCTGGAAAGCGAGATCCACAATGCCTCGGAGCAAATCATCGAGTTGGAACGAAAGCACTTTCTTGCTGTGCGGGCTTCGGTACGGGAACACCTCGATCGGATCCTCGCAGTTTCCGAGGTCATATCCGAACTGGATGTACTCCAGTCCTTCGCCTTTGCCGCGACATTGTACGCCTACGCTCGACCGAACATCGTCGAGGAAGAGATCCTAAAGATCAAGGAGGGAAGACATCCGGTAGTGGAGGCTCACCTACCGGGGGGCAGCTTCGTGCCGAACGATCTGGATCTCAAGTTTGGGGGCAAGACCTTTGTGCTGCTCACCGGTCCCAATATGGCGGGAAAATCCACCTATCTGCGGCAGAATGCTCTGATCGTGCTTATGGCGCAGATGGGATCATTCGTCCCCGCCTCGGAGGCAACAATCGGGATCGTGGACAGTATCTTCTGTCGTGTAGGGGCCACGGACAATCTTGCCCGGGGGGAATCTACATTTCTCGTTGAGATGAGCGAGACAGCCAATATCCTCCGATCGGCAACGAACAGATCTCTGATCATCATGGACGAGGTGGGACGGGGTACCGGGACCAAGGATGGCTTGTCCATAGCCTGGGCAGTCACCGAATATATCCTGCAGCAGGTCGGGGCCTTTACGCTCTTCGCTACCCACTATCACGAGCTCACAGCCTTGAAGCACAAGTGTCTGAAAAATCTGTCCATGGCGGTGTTGGAACGGGATAGAGAGATCGTGTTTTTGAAACAGGTTCGGGAAGGTCCGACGGACAACTCCTACGGCATCCACGTAGCCCAGCTGGCCGGAGTCCCTGTGGAAGTCGTCCGTCGAGCCGAGGAGATGCTCATCGACCTCAAGGAAAACGACTCCAGGAGCTTGCAGTCAAAGGCCGAGGTTCCTGCGGCCGGACCCCCGGCGCAGCCCATGCTCTTTACAGCGGAGCAAGTGGTTCACGACGAGATCCGCTCCCTCGATATATCCCGAATCACACCTCTCGATGCCTTGAACAGGATTGCCGAGTGGCAGCGGGAATTACGCCGTAAGCAGGAGAAGCCCTAAGCCTTCAGCCCAGCAGCTTGAGGACGTTTTCGCCTTCCAGGTCCAAAAGCAGGTCCCCCCCCGTCTTGATTCCCTGCAGAATGTCGGCAAGGGACTTGCCGGTGGGGGTGATACTGCGACTGTTCTGTTCCGCCGTTTCCAGACGACTTAACTGAACTGCAAACTCGCGGATTTCCGTGCGCACGTTTTGTATCAGCCGCTGCAGAGCCGACGTGTCCCGTGTCTCCAAAATCCTCTCCAGTTCGACCTTGAACGGTTCAAGCACAGCCTCCCCTCGGTAGACAACCCTCTTGAGATACAGGGCTGCATCTCCTGCGGCAGCGGACGGCTCCAGGAACCTTTGGAATCCTTCGAATCCTCCGAGTATGCTCTGGTAGCGTCCTAGGGTTCGTTGGACGACCAGCATCTGTTTGCGGATTTCCGGGATAGGACTGTCACCTGTATCGGCGGGTACGGCCGGCCGGCCGTCTGCACCGCCGCGGGCCACAGGTCTTTCGTTCACGCGCTTGTGAGATACCTGTCCGGATAAATTTTCACCTGGGTTGATTTTCATAGCTCCCCTCCCTTGAAGAGTTATGGGTTAATAGTATACCAGGATTTCTGTTCTGTCAAACCACGAACGGAAGGGATATAATTTTTTGGAAGTAGGAACGCGCAGGAGTTCCGCAATCCCGATGCGCTGGATCGAAAAGACAAGAAGGTCGCTTCTAGAAATCCTCTACCCCGGTCTCTGTTTGTGCTGCGGGCAAGCCCTGCTGTTTCAAAGCACTTTGAGGTTTCCCATCTGCACATCCTGTCAAAACGCACTCCTGCCCATCACTGGGCATAGGCGCTGTGCCGTATGCAGCATTCCCCTCATATCTGAATTGGAGCGCTGCAGCCGCTGTTCCAAGCGGGATTTTGCCTTCGAATCCAATTTTTCGGTCTACGAGTACCGCGGACCGATTCGGCAGATCATCTCCCAGTTCAAGTTTTCCAACCGTAGAAGCCTGGCTCGGTTCGTTGCCCATGTCTTGGAGTTGGAGCTGGCAGGCCGATTCAGAGGGATGCCCATCGTCCCCATTCCCGGCAGCAGAGGCTCGGTTCGGCGAAGGGGTTGGGATCCGATGCTCGAAGTGGCTCGGGCACTGAAGCGGGATGCAGGCATACCTGCTTTTCCCCTGCTGGTGCGTCGCTCCGGAGGAGCGCAGAAGGGATTACAGTACCGGGCTCGTCTGGAGAACTTAAGCGGCAGGGTAGAGCTCAAGCGGGGGGCGCGACAGCTGCCCCAGCGGGTTGTGCTGATCGACGACATCTTTACAACCGGGGCTACCGCCGATGAGTGCGCCAGGGTACTGCGCCGGGATGGTGTGAAGAAGGTGTTCGTGCTCACGCTTTCCGTGGACATGTAAAATTACGGTAGGTTCGTCCAGGTCGGCCAAGCCCTTTTCGACGAGTATCATTAGTCCAGTTGCGGTGAATGGCTTTGAGATGGAGGCTATGGGATAGCTCGTGTGCTCAGTAGCCGGCATCACCGTCGCGATCGTCGCTAGTTCCGGTGCACGCTGACAAGATGCGCGCCAGGATCACCATTGAGAACACCTTCACCCCATGCAGGAACGACAGCCCCGGGCCAATGCCTCCGAGATCGTCTGCCACTATCTGGCTAGGAACACCGAAACTCTCAAGGAGATTCGCACTCGATGCGCCGGTGGGCGTTGACATTCGGTATCGGGTTTGTTATTTTTAAAGTACCTTAACAGTATACAGCTTACGCTTGAACTTAGGGGTCGATGATTCGGCTCCTTTTTTTTGGAGGGCAGGTTACCGAGGATGAACGACGGGCTCGACGAACAGCTGCACAACGAGGTGGAGTCTATTGTTTCAGGGATGGGATTCTCCCTGGTGGAGTTGCGGCATAACCGCAGCACAAATCAAAATCACATTACCCTGGTTGTGTATCGTCCCGAGGGTGTGGGTGTGAATGACTGTGCGGCGATATCGAAAAATCTGCATCCCCGCCTCGAGCTGATTGAAGGACTGGAGAACCTGCGTTTTCAGGTTAGTTCTCCAGGTTTGGACAGGGTACTGAAATCCGAGCGGGAATATACAATTTTCGCTGGAAGAGGAATTCGCCTGATGCTCCATGGACAGAGGGAATGGATCCGCGGCAAGATTGAAGGTGTTCAGGAGGGCGTGCTCTCGCTGGATGAGGACGGAAAGATGAAGAAGATAAAAATAGCAGATATTCGCAAGGCGAAACTGGATTCGTGAGGAGGTTGGGAAGAAAAAAATGGCTTCCAAAATGTCGGACGCGATCAAGCAGCTGATTCAGGAACGGGGGATCTCTGAAGATCTAGTTCGCAAAACAATAGAGGAATCACTTCTTGCCGCCTATAAGAACAAGTATGGCTCCATGGATAATGCAGTCGTGCGCTTCAGCGATGACGGGGACGAGGTGACAGTATTCTCCCGAAAGAAGATCGTCGAAGAGGTGGAAGATCCTGCCCGGGAGATCTCTCTGTCCAATGCCGTTGAGTTCAACGAGGAGAGCGAGATCGGGGACGAGCTGCTCATTGAGGTAGGTCCGAAGGAGTTCGACCGCAGCGCCGTGCAGAGCGCAAAGCAGAAAACCAAACAGACGCTTCGGGAGATACAACGGAACACCTTATACTCGGAGTTCAAGGAGAAAGTCGGTGAGATGATCATCGGCTATTATCAGCGGGAGCGTAACGGCAATATCTTCGTGGACCTCGGAAAGACCGAGGGAATCCTGCCGAAAAAG
>Ga0114925_10000629_pt1 | contig 16167 bp, 12 predicted proteins | sample SumtaG_2_FD_87287 | JGI IMG/M metagenome (GOLD analysis project Ga0114925, IMG submission 87287) | Deep subsurface microbial communities from Indian Ocean to uncover new lineages of life (NeLLi) - Sumatra_00607 metaG | ecosystem: Environmental > Aquatic > Marine > Oceanic > Sediment | place... | reverse complement strand
GCAACTCCGGGCATGCAGCCTGAGTACATTCCTGCAGCGGAGCGGATGCGTGAAACAGACGTAGATCCGATGACCGGGCAGGTTGTGCTGAGTGAAGAAGAACCACCGATGTTCGTTGAGCCGCCACCGCAGCCGACGTATCCACCGGATGATGAAGAGATTCCACCGTGGACACCGGAGAGCGGAGTCGAACCCACACCAGCACAATATCGTCAGTGGGTTGGTTACGAACCCGGCGAGAATTTAGAACCGAAGACACCGCGTGCAACTACCAATCTCAACCCGGTTAATTTGCCAGCGAAAGAATATGACGATGTCGGTCGGCTTCGTAGTGCCTTAGGCAACTTCACACAGAGTGCCGGTCGCCTTGTATCCGGTATTCCTAAATCAGTGCAGTTGTGGTTTGCACCGGATGTTGATTTTCTCGACTGGATGGACGAGATGGATCGCATCGATGCGACAGATCGAGGAGCATTTTACGAACAGTACGATCGTGCAGAAGAAGCTCGGCACAAAGCGGAAGGTCTTAATCGATTTGGTACTTCGGCAAACGTGTTCACATCTGAACTGTTTGACATGTACATGGAGACAAAGGACAACACTGGCGACACGCTGACCGCCAACCGCAAGCGCGCCCGGGAGAGATATCTTGAAGCCATGCAGAAAACGGTTGACCGTCCGCTGTATCGTGCCGGTGAGGTATTCGATGAAGTAGTTCGTGACACTTTCCCAGCGAATCCTGAGTATCAGGAAGAGTGGTTGACTGGAATAATTCCGAGTGGACTGGGTTCTGTTGCTGGTTACTTGGCAGTATTTGCAACAACAAGGCGACCGACGGCTGCAATCATTGAACGGGCAGGTGTTGCTCCAACCGGGATAGCTGCAAAAGGTATTCAGGCTTCTGTCACTGCCGGAGTCGGTGTCACAACACAGCAGGCTTTCGCATTCGAGGGCGCACTACGCGAAGGTGCATCCATCGAAGACGCGATGCGTGCAACGTACAGTGGCTACACATATCTGGCAGGTGCGTCAGAAGCAATACCGATCGCAAACTTTTTTGATCGCGCTGACAAAGCCAGCGGCGGCGCAATTAAGCGCGCCATCCTGCGCATGCTTATACAAGGTAGCGAGGAGCTGGCTCAGGAGTCTTTCCAGACTGTCATGGAGAACCTGACTGCGCAGGGACTCTATGACCCAGAGCGACAGCTCTGGACTGGTGTAGGCGAAGCTGGCGCGGCTGGATTCACGACTGGCGCGATTGTCGAGTTTCTTGCATCACTGATGCCGGGTCGTCGTCGTGGTGCAGCTCAACGTGGTGTGGATCGCGATGAAGCGTCATTGACTGATCAGCTCGAAGCAGCGCGACAAGGTGCAGAAGAAGCTGGCGGCGATGCACTGGACCAGACAGAGTCGATGTCCGAGCTGTTGGCGCAACTGGCTGAAGGTGAAGCCGAGTACCAAAGGCTAGTCAAAGAGCGATTAGCGGCACAACAGGAAGCACGAGATGAGCGTCCCGGTGATCAACGTCCGTTAGCTGTACTGGCAGAAAAAGAAGCAGACATTGCTCGCCTGCCATTCGAACAAAAGGCCGAGGTTGCAGCTGCCGAACTTGCCGAAGCAGTTGCTGCTTCCAAAGCAGCTGCATTCGAACGAGCTGAAGCTGAAGCAGCGGAAGTGCAGGAAGCCGAGGCCCGGGAAGCTGAGTACCAACGTGAACTGGAAATTGGTGCAGAACGTGAACGCGTTGGCGAAGCTGTCGAAGCGCAGGAAGTTGAACCGGCGAGAGTTGAAGACATTGTCGAACCCGAAGTTCGCGAGGGACTCGAACGGATGCGCGAAGCTCGTGCAGCCCGGGAAGATGAAATGGTTGTCCCTGACATCGAGGAAGAAGAGGCACCAGTTTTAGCTTTACCCGCGCCGCCTGTCCGCGTCACTCCAGAAGGGGAAGCATTACTGCCTGCTGAAGCCGCCGCCCGGGAAGAAGAACTGGCAGCTGAACGGGAAGCAAGAGTGGCAGCTGCACCAGTCGGGCGAATCGAGCGACCGTTTGTAGTCGATGAAGCAGGAAGAGAAGTACAGGCTCCCGAGGTCGCTGCACGCGGTGCCCAGCTCACTGAGCAACTAGAGTTACCTGTTAACGAGGTAACTGCAGCTGCGCAGGAAGCGGCAACGTCGCCGACCAATGATCTGGTTGTAACAAGAAAACAATTAGAGGCTGGCACTTATAAGAAAGGACACCTGACACCGAACCAGACAGCAATCCCGGGTGTCGATGTCGCGATCGAAAGTCCTGCGGGATCCGTACGCACAGGCGTTGACTGGACGCAGGACATGAGCGATCACTACGGGTACATCAAACGTACGGAGAGCGCAGAGGGACCGAATGAGCAGCTTGACGTATTCGTTAACCCGAAAATCATGGAGTCGGAATACGACACCGTGTTCGTTGTTGATCAGGTAAACGATGACGGTACGTTCGATGAACACAAAGTCATGATGGGCTACCGCAGTCAGATGGAAGCGGTGCGCGCATATAAAAGGAATAACCCACGCGGCAGGAAAGTCGGTGTGGTCACACCGATGTCGAAGATCGAATTTCGACAGTGGCTGGAAACTGGCGATCAGACCAGAGCATTGGCACCACAACCAGCAGCGCCGGAAGTATTAGCAGGGGAGGAAGAGTTCCGTGAGATTGCAGAGAGACGCAGGCGTGGGCGTGGGCGCAGGCGTGAAAGAAAACCGGTTGTACGTTTCCGTGCTGGCGAAGAGCCAACACCTGTCGCGCAACCTTATTCGCGCATGCGCGAAGCGGTGGAAGCAAGGATGCCAGCGACCTTACCTATCCGCCGCCTGCAGCAATTCATTGACAGGCAGGTCCAGAAAGGGGCGTTCACGGCTGAAGAAGCAAAGTTCTTTGACCTAGTGGAACAGCTCCAAGGTCGCGGACCTACAGTAACGCGAGAAGAAGTTCTCGATGTTATGGATTTCAGGCGTCCGGCAATCGAAGAAGTTTTGTTACAGGCACCGGCACCAGCAGAATTTGCTAATGCAGATGAAGCGGCACGGGCGATCGAGGGCGTCTATGGGCCGGTAACCCCGAGAAGCACTCCGACTGGTCAGATAGTTGCTTACGATGATGCAGATGGCAAACACGTTGCTACCGTGTACTGGGATGCAGTGGTACCGGGTGCCACACACATGGTTATTTATAACTCTATCGATAAAGTCTCGACATTCCCACGACACGCTTCGTACCAAGCTATAGAAGGAGGAGCCAAATATCGCGAAATTTTAATTGTACTTCCGGCACAAGCTGGTCGTTTTCAAGGATCATTCAGGCATCGTCATTTCCCGGAACATGAAAACGTATTAGCGTTTGCTCGCGTGGCCATCATGGAAACCGAGGATGGTCGCAAGGTATTCATGGTTCTGGAAATGCAATCCGACTGGCACCAGACTGGTAGAGATCTCGGGTACAGATCTCCGCTGGAACGTGAAAAAGAATTGCAGGAACTGAAAGCTAAAGGCGTGTTTCCTCAGGGTGAAAGTGCCGAATGGCTTAATCGTGTTTTGGGTCACCCAGATGAAGGACCGCCTGTCGATTACGCACCCTACGCAAAAACGTGGCCACTAATGACCATGAGACGCCTGATCAGTCATGCGGTAGCTGAAGGAGCTGATGTTATTGCGTGGCCTCGCGGTGAGACAATTGCGGAAATGTACGACGAGCGCATGACCGTCGATGAAATTTCGTACGACCCAGAACATAATTCGCTCATGGTTACCGATGAGTCTGCAGAAGTCTCTCAAACTGAAACAGTTCCTATCGACAAAGTCGAAAGCGTAGTTGGCAAAGAACTCGGTGATCGTTTGAAAGGACTGGTAGCGGAACGTAATGCAATTCGGGACCAGTACACAATGAGCGAAGAATACGATGAGGACGCTGAAGGTTATCCGGTCTTGGATCCTGATGGCAATGTTGTGACTGATTTTATGGGCGCACCATTCGTTGTAATGCATCCGGAGCATGTCAAAGAAGTATTCCTATTCAAAGAAGATCTCCCCGGCAGTGGACCAATCAAAATGAAAGGCTCTGCACTGAGGATGGGCGGTGAAGCCATTATCACTTTCTATAATAAGGAGCTGAGACAGAAAACTGATAAGTGGATAAAACGATTTGGAGCCAAAGTCAGTGAGATGAATGTCATGGAGGATGGTAAACCTGTCCCAGTGCAAGGTTTCGAAGTCACCACAGACATGCAAGCTGACACGATGGTGCGCGGCTACCCGTACTTCCGGGCTGGTGAAGAGGTAGCACCTATCAGGGAAGTCCAAGTCAAGGACGCAAAAGCTGCAGTGAAACCACTCACGGATGAACTGGTAAGAATCAAGCCTGCGATCTTGGCCAAAGCATCAGACGCACCAGCGGAAGTGTACGCTGCCATGCGCCAGCGCGGCATGCTTAAAGCTAAGGGTGTGTATTATCAAGGCAAGCTCTACATCTTTGCTAACAATCACAGCGATGTACGTGATGTTGTTCGCACGATGCTGCACGAAGGTGTCGCGCATATGGGACTGCGCGCACTCTACCAGAATGAAGCTGAACTGAATGACATGCTCGATGGTGTGTTTGCGTCTCTTACCGATGAGCAGATTGCGACCATGCGTGGACGCGCAAAGGTGTACAGAGATATCGATCTGGACACACCGGCAGGTCGCAGGGAGTTAGCCGAAGAACACATTGCACATCTGGCCGAGACAGATCCGAATCACAATTTCATTAAGCGTATAGTGGCGAAGCTCAAACAGATGTTCCGGGCGGCTGGCATGGATCTGGAATGGACGAATGATGACATCGTTGGCCTGATCAGGGATGCACGACGTGAACTGCGTGAGATGGTACCGCTGGAGCGAATAACCGTCACCACGGATGTAGGGGATCGACGCGCCGATATTGCGTTACGTCAACATGACAAACGCACTGGTGTGGTCGAAGCACTGCGAGAGTGTTTATGAGGAGAAGAAAATGATCACAGATCTATTTAGCTTTGGACTCGGAGTTGCAACTGGTCTCGTGCTAGTGCAACTGTACCCACCGTCTGCACGCATCGGTGTGTGGATTGTTAATAAGTGGAAAGAACTGCTTGAGAAAATAAAGGGCTGAACCATGCCAACACTCGCCACCTGTATTCGTAAAGCAGGAAAGGCACTTAATCGAGTTGACGCGGAAGCTATCCGCGCCATCTACGATGACCTGCGCGGTCCTGATATGGACGCGGAGACTGCCGCGAAACAAGCAGTAGCAGAGTATCTGGACACGATGACAGACGAGCGTGCTGACATCGAGAGCCAGATAGAGGAGGGCGGCGGTGTGCTTCCCGGGAAAGACGAGATTCGTTTTGCTGCGGATAATACGATCGTTAAGCGTATATCCAAAGCTCTGGGTATCACTAACATTCTCGATGGTGATGAACAGCTTGACATCGAACCAACAGGAAAAAAGGGCAAGGTCCGCATGCATGATCTTGCGAACGCGTTGCAAGCCAGAACTAACGCGTTGCATCCCGGGCTCAGTGAACGAACTGATGAAGCGAAAGATATCATTGCAACAACACTGGCGGATGAAGTCGAAGCTGCCATGGAACGCTCCGGCCACGCCGGTCACTGGTACAGCGACAAACTGCGTAATGCAGTTGCACTAATCGCGGAGATCCATCCCGAGCTGGCCACGGATCCGGATGCTCAGGCAATGTTCCTCGCTGGGTTGGCTATCACATCGAATGGTCAGCCGATGGAAAGTAATTCGAAGATGGCTGAAGAGCAGTATCAGGCTTACAAGGAAACGGGACGCTTCCCCATCATGGGCGTTGGTAAAGAAGCACAAGCCATGAAGGATGCATTCGAACGGCTCAATACATTACTGGACCAGAAAGGTGTCACTGACACGCGGCTGTTTCTTGCCACGCCGTACACGCGTCGTGAGCTTGTGGATCTCGGATATGAGAATGCAGCGAACGGGGAGCCGATGGGTTTTCAGACATTCGGCAGCGCGATATTCGGACCTAAAATTGGCGCAGGTTTCTACCAGAATCTGATTGGTAACTATTCTCCTCTGACTGCTGATCGCTGGTTCATGCGTACGTGGGGCCGTCTGTCAGGACGATTGATGCAGGATCCGAACTCCAAGGCCAATAATGACCGTCGAGAAAGGCTACGTGCGTCACTAAAAACGAAGAAAGGCCAACAAAAGTTGGCCGAGCTGGGCTATAATGTACTTGATCTGGCGAATGACACGACGTTGGGTGACATCGCTGTGCTGCTCCATCAGGAGTATTCCCGGACAGACTTCAAGGACAAGTCTGAATGGAATAAAGCAGGGATGCGACTCGACACAGGTCTGCACGATACGATTGGCGCTCCGGTTAACAGCTCGGAGCGAACGTGGATTCGCGAGGTTGTTGCCGAAGCGCAGTCGAAGCTGGAGCAACGTGGACTGGATGTCGATACAGCAAGTTTGCAGGCGCTGATCTGGTATCCGGAAAAGGAACTTTATCAGAAGAATGGAGTAGGTGATGCCAGAGCAAAACCCACCGACTACGAACAAGAGTTTGCGAGAATCGCCGAGTCGCGAGGAGTTGACCCAGCCCGAATTCGATCTATCTTACGACGAAAGACAGGTCGAGGGACAAGAGGAGTTCGACCCCGGGACACTGAAGGATTCGAAGCTCTTCGACAGCCTCTTAAAGAAAAAGAGCGGCGCTCCGGACTAGTCAAAGCCGGTGTCGCAGCGGTCAGGAGGACCGGCAGAACCACTCACCGAGGACGAGTTCCAGCAGGGACTAAAGGACTGGTAATTGACGGCGCGTCCGTCACCACTACACACAAACCAGAAGTCTTCGCTAAAAATCAATGGACCCGAGTCGGTCTTTCTGCTCCCACAATTCATGAACTAGATACAACGTCCGGCGCTGTTGCCAGCGCCGAGTCGTTTGTACGTGCAATTACCGCTGCAAAGAATGCGCACACCTCCGGCGCAGCTGTGTACGTGTACGATCAAGTTGACTATGAAGGTGCGCGTCTGTTTGTTTCTGAAGACGGCAAGGCCGGGTTCGCGTTAATGGGAGATGACATTGTCTCCATGTTCAAACATCCCGATATGGATGCGCCGGGTGTCGTGCAGTCGATGCTCGCGCTGGCGGTGCAGCAGGGTGGTCGTCGCCTTGATGCGTTCGATACCATGCTGCCATATTTTTACGAGATGCAGGGATTCAAAGTTGTCTCGCGTTTAGCGTGGGATGAGTCACAGGCACCGGATGGTTGGAACAAAGAAACTTTTGCGAAATGGAATGACGGCGAGCCTGATGTTGTGTTCATGGTTTATGACCCGGATAACTACAATGAGTATCCACCCGGCGAAGGCGTCATGGTCGAAACATACGATGAAGCCGTTGCCATGCAGGAAGCAGCTCGCGATGAACTGATGTACCCGGACATCGGATCCATGAGAGCGCGCATTGAGGACGATGTCAAAGAAGACTTCGTTGATGAAAATCCTGATCACCCACATTCAGTACTGTGGAAGATGGCGGTTACGGTGGAGGATCAGGCGCAATACGCTCCAGCCACACCGCAGCTAATCAAGGACCGGGTCACTAACCTCGGCGACAAAGCGATCGAAAAGCATCTCGCACTCATCCACCGTAACTATCTCGGCGACTTTATGCCTGACGACCGCATGTCAGAGATCGATGTGTACAACCACGAGATCCGCGTCATGGAGGGACGTAAGGGTGAGTTGATGCTGCAGTACGAACCAACCGCAAAGAAGATGTACTGGCACAAAGCGAAGCACCCTGAGATGCACGCGAAACTGGGTGAGGCAATGTTCCACTCCACGATTAAAGGACTGGATCCAACCAAGCCATACAAGCCGCTGAAGAAACGCGAGCATATGACCGACGCCGAGAAGAAAGCAGACACACTACGTCGGGCCGAATACAAAGTACTGAAGGATTTCTTTGACAACCAGCTCGATGAGGCGTCACGCGAATTGTATGCAGAGGTGCGTGACAATTACGCACACCTGCGCACCCAGATGGAGAACGCGATTGAAGCGCGTATCGATGCAGCTGAAGCCAGCGGTCAGGCCAAGCGGCAAATGAAACTAGAGATGCGCAAAATGTTTGAAGCTGGGCGGGTTGCAGGACCATACTTCCCGCTCGATCGCTGGGGCGATCGCTGGGGCGTTGCGTACGATGAAAACGGTGAGGTCTATTCATTCAGTAAGTTCGAGAACAAGTCTGACATGGTGGCGTGGCGCGACAACATGCGTGAAGCCGGATTTCAAGTTAAGACCGGCAAGAGATTGGCTGATGATTTCTCGATGACGCAGGCAATTGACCCTGCACTGGTCGCACGCATTCGTTCGATGACTGAAGGGGTTGAAGGCGGTGAGCAGATTGCTGACCACATGTATCAGCTCTATCTGAGATCTCTGCCAGAGATGTCGATGCGCAAGCACTTCATTCACCGCAAAGGGCGAATCGGTTTCAGCGAGGATATCTTGCGCTCGTACGCTGCTGCCATGTTCCATGGATCCACGCAGGTTGCACGCATGGAGCAGCAGCCGAAACTTGAAGACGCGTTACGGAGAATGCGCGAACAGGTTGCTGCGGCAGAAGAGCTGGAGGACGCGCACTCCGACTGGGCAGCTCCGCTGTACAACGAAATGGTGGCACGTCACCGGCTGGCAATGAATCCACCGCGCTCTGCGTTTGCGAGCTGGGCTACTAATTTAGGATTTGGTTGGCTGCTCGGTGTCACACCGGGCGCGGCTATCCTGAATCTATTCCAGACACCGATGTTCGGAATGCCGACAGTTGCAGCGCGCAAGGGCAATGGCACAACTAAGACCACGTACGAATTCGGACTGGCGATCGCTGAGTACTTCAGTACACGCATCGGCGGGTACAAATCGAAGTTGCGCGGCGATGAGCTGAAAGCATATGAGTGGGCCGAGAAGACCGGCATTTTCTCGAAGACAATGTCACACGATCTCGCGGATCTGATTGAAAAAGATGACTCTGCGTACGGGATGCGCAAGACCGTTATGAACTTGGTGTCATTCCTGTTCCATCACACTGAGCAAGCGAATCGCAATGTAACCTTCATGGCAGCTTACCGTCTGGCGCGCAAGCGTGGCCTCGATCACGAGGCTGCGCTCTATGATGCTGCGGATCTTAACGACAGAAGCCACTACGACTACTCGGCCAGTAACCGGCCACCAGTGATGCAGCAAAACTTTTGGAAGGTGTTGTTGCTGTTCAAAAACTACGGCGTGCATTCCACGTACCAGATAGCTCGTGCATTCAAAGACGGGTTCCGTGCGCAGGAAGGTTTGTCACCAGAGAAGCGTGCCGAAGCACGCCGCAAGTTCACCGGCATCATGATGATGACGGCGGTACTGGGCGGTGTGTCATCGCTACCGCTGGCGTTCCTTGTCGAGAAAATTCTCAACATGGCATTCGGTGATGAAGATGAACCGTATGATGCTGGCAACGAATTCAAGATGTACCTGATCGAACAGGGTTGGAGTGTTGCACAGGTTAACGCACTGCTTAATGGCGGCTGGGATCAACTAACCGGCGGCACCATGTCGAGCAGGATCTCGTTATCATATCTCGGACTGGGCCGGGAAGCGTACGCGCCGCTCGAAGGCCGGGATCTGCAGCACCACATAATGGAAGAAGTTGCAGGCCCGGTGCCGTCAATTTTTCTGTCACCGCTTGTAGGCATGCAGGATATTAAAGAAGGACGCATTGAACGTGGCATCGAGAAAATGGTGCCGAAGGTTGTGCGTGACATGATGCGTGCTGTTCGCTACAACGCAGAAGGTGCGAAGACGTACAGCGATGAGCCATTACTGCTTCCTGAGCAATTCACTAATTACGATCTGTTTCTGCAGGCGATGGGCATGACACCTAATAAGTTGATGCTTCGCTACGAGCAGAATCGCGAACTAAAGAATATGAATACCCGTTTGACAAACCGTCGTAATCTTCTTCAGGACAAGGCTTGGATGGCAATTCAATATGGTGATGCGGCAGACAAAGCAGAGGCACAAGCCGCTACACTGAAATGGAACATGGCACATCCTAACTGGATTATTGGCTGGGATGAATTAAAAGCATCAGCTATGTCGCGACGGCGAATGAGCATTCAGACATTCGGTGGCATAGCATTGAATCCAAGGATGGATTACAAACTCAGGAAAGAGATGACTTGGTTACCAGTCGATACTGGGGAACCGTTACCAGTGCCCCCGGGAGTAGAATAAATGTTAGACATCTCACAATTTCGCGAGTACATCATTCGGCCTGCGTTGACCGTGATCAACGCGCAGTCTGTCGCAGCCGAGGAACTGGTACTGGGAACTGCGCTTCAGGAATCGAGGTTGATCTACATCAAGCAGCTTGGCAACGGGCCTGCGATGGGTGTGTTTCAAATGGAGCCTGCTACGCATGACGACATCTGGAATAACTACCTCGCGTATCAGGATGAGCTGCGTGCAGATGTCCTGACACTCGCAGCGCCTAACGGCGGTGAACATCCTTCAGCCAATGAAATGATTGGCAATCTCTGGTACGCCTGTGCCATGTGCCGGGTCCACTACCGTCGAGTATCGGATCCCCTGCCGCAGGCTGGCGACGTGCCCGGGATGGCGTCGTACTGGAAGGAACATTACAACACTCATCTGGGAGCCGGTACCGAGGAAGAGTACGAAGAGAACTGGTTCTCCAACATGGGAGGTGACTGATGAAAAGGTCTATACTTACATTACTGGCCGCGTTGCTAATAACAACAGCTCAGGCCGACGATGATGATCCGCCACGCAACCGGCCACCCGATAATCGTCCGCCTGACAGGAGCGCCCATGAAGATCGAACACGAAACAGTGCCGAATCTTCCGCCGAATCCGTCGCTACTGGAATTCGTGGAGATGTGTCTGGAGGAGCAGGAGGTGACGCTACAGCCATATCAGAAGGATCTGCTTCAACGATTGGAGATGTTTCAGGAGGAGATGCATCGAATGAAGGTGTCAACATCGGTGGAGATACAGTATCCAACGAGACAAACTTCTTCGCCTTCAGCACCACCTTCCCTCAAGCCTCTGGTTGTTTTGGAGGGGCACAAGGTGGTGGCGGTTCGGGTTCCGGAGGAGGATTCCTCGGGCTCCACTTTCTTAACAATGACTGTTGGACTTCAGCCCTAGCTGAAGCCGAAGCGAATGTCGATGTCCGCGCACGTCTGAAGTGCGGCGGCAAGAAGTTCCGCAGCGCGATCGCGTTTGACCAGCGGGACGATAAGCAGGCGTACTGCGTCCACTACATGGTGGAGGTGTACTCTCGCGAGATCGAACACGTCAAAGATCAAGTAGAAGCAGCTGTCGATACTGGTGCCCTGACCGAAGTGACTGGTAACGAATTCGGTTATGCCATGGCACAGGTCAGCGAGGAAGAATTCGATGAGCATAGTGAGGAGACAGCAGAAGAAATCGCCGAGGTTCGGAAGCAAGCGGAAGCCGCCGAAGCACGAGCAAGGGAAGCGGAGGAAAAGATCCGTAAGTATGAACAGCAGGAGCAGGTGAAGTACGGTCAGTTGCAACAGCTCCAGCAACAAGTGAGGGAAGACTATGAACGAACCAAGCCCAAAGAAAAGTAATGGTCACTGGCAGTTCATTGTTGACGGCTGGCCGGTGATCAGTGCAATCGTCGGTGTGTCATGGGTCATTTCACTGGTCCTAGCTGACAACTATGTAACCGGGATTCATGAACGCGAGTACAATAAGACAATCATAACTGAGCCGCTGATCACGCAGATTAAGGAAGACATCATTGCTATCCAAGGATCAGTGTCTAACCTCGAAGGTAACGACACCGAGATACGAACTCAGCTCAGTACAGTTATCACAAGACTGGACACACTGATCGAGATTCAACTACAGGGGCAATGACGATGTTAGAAACTGTGCAGAAAGTAGTACCGGGCACACGGCAGGTTCAGATCGTACCGCTGGTGACCATGGGGATGGTGATCGTAACGTGGGCGCTGGTCACCTTTGTCATACCTGATGACGTGACGGTGCCGGAAGAAGTCTGGGGAGCTGTGACAGGCATCCTTATCTATGGCCTTCAGTACTGGCACGGGCCACGCAAATGAAACTCTACGTTATCGCGGGGCTCGCGATCGCGCTTATGCTGTTCGCCTACTGGGCGCACGGCAAGGTGTATGACTCGGGTTACGCTGACGCGACGGCAGAGCAGCAGAAGCTCGCCATCGAGGAGCAGAACAAAGCGATCGCACAGGCACGCGTTGAGTGGGAACTTACCGCAGAGGCCGGTGAACGTGAGATCGTTATCGAAGAAAGAATTGTGGAGAAGATTCGTGTTGTCGAAAGAGAGATACCGACCGTTGTCGAAAGGATCGTGGAGGTTACTCCTGAGTGCGCTGATCTTGGTCCCGATTTTCTCGGGTTGTTCAACGCCGCCATCAGTGCCAGTAATAGTGGAGAAGACCCGGGTACCGGACTTACCACCGAACCTGACACTTCCTTGTAAGCAAATGCAGCACGCCGACTCGGCGTTGCTCGAAGAGATCTTGCAGACGCATACCGCAAATATGGAGTCAGCAGGTCGCTGTCGCGAGCGCCACAGTGCAATTCTGGAACTGTTCGAAGAGATAGAGGCCAGTCAGGAGCCCTGATCCATCACATACTGCACCCCGAACTACGTCGAGGTGGCCTTCCCGGTGGTTGGTTACACGGCGGGTTCGGGCACGGTCCTACGGCAGGGACACAGAAAAACCTGTAGGTGCTTCCGGTATTGATGGATCGACAGTAAAATTTACACTGTTCGATGCAGCTGACTCCTCTCCGTTGGTTGCGAGTGTCGTCGCGTGACAGCTGTAAGATCCTTCTGGCAACGGTGGTGAAGTCCACGTATCGGTTCCACCAGTGTTCGGTTGGTTGCCAAGCAACACCGAGTTACAGAAAATATTGTAAGACGCGATCTCTGCATCCGCGAGCGGAGTGCCGTCAGTATTTTGTGTCGGTGGCGTCCAGTTAAATGTCTTCGGTTCTACTGCGAACACCAGCGGTGAGATTACGAGTAATGCAATTGCCCATTTCAAAAGTTTCATGCTGTCTCCTGTAGATCTATTTCCAACGTGCCCTCGTCGGTCTTCTCATCGAAATACTTCTTGACCACGGCGACATTGCACACGCGCCGACCGGCCAGCTCGTACGTCGGGATCTCGAATTTATTCTGTTTGATTGCACGCACAGCTGCGCGCCGATTCACGTAACCGAGCAGTGCGGCTACCTCTTCCAGCTCCATGTAGGGCAGCTGGGTACTTGCATCAGATTGCGTCATGCTGCGTAGGATAGCACACGCTGTTTCATGGCATTGAGGATCCGTTCCTGTGTGGCATCCTTGTCATTCAGGGCGTCGATCACATCATCGTCCATGGTACCTTCGGCAACAATATGATGAATGACGACATTGCGATCCTTCCGACGGTGGCCCCCGATGAGACGGGCGTTGGCCTGTTGGTAGAGTTCGAGACTCCAGTTCAGCCCGAACCAGACCAGCGTCTCGGAGCCCGAGTGATGGAGGTTGAGACCATGTCCGGCACTCGCCGGGTGCAGCAACAGGACTTTAGTCTTTCCCGCATTCCACCGGTCCTCGCTCTTGGTGTCCGTGAGGAGATCCCAGTCAACCTTCGCCTTGGTAAGCGCAGCCTTCAGCCTCGCGAGGTCCGACTTGAAGTTGTAGCAAACCATGATGGGACCGTCAGTCTGCTCCACGATCTCCAGAAGCACCTCGATCTTCCCCCGGTGGAATTCTTCCCAAGCCGGGGCCATCGTGTACACGGCACCATTAGCAAGCTGCAGGAGTTTTCCGGCCAGCACCCCTGCGTTAACTGCGGTGATGTCCTTGTCATTGATCTCGACCACATAGTGTCGCTCAAGCGTGCGGTACTGGTCCCACTGTTCGGGGGTCAGGTACGCGGAAATGTAGTTCCGGACTACGGGCGGCAGCTCCAAGTGATCCTCCTCACGCAGGGTGAGGCAGATATCGTTGAGCTTCTCCATGATCTCCTCTTCGGCGTGCGCCTTCGGAGTCCACTTAAACTGATTGTAACCGGGCGGATCGAACCAACGATCACGGAAGGCGGTCAGTGTCTTGCCGAGACGTTCGCCCTTATCTAGCAGGTAGATCTGCGCCCAGAGCGCCATGAGATCTCCGGGCGTGCCGGTCAGCTCGATGCATCGATCGAACAGGGGTCGAACCTTTCTGAGCTTCTGCCATCGCTTGGCCGACCGGGACTTGAACGAGCTGCTCTCATCGAGGATCACCGTGTCCCACTTCCACGGCTGGATCACCGTGCGCCCGGGGGCATGCTCATTCACCAGCCACTGGGTGTTCTCCCGGTTGATGCAGTAGATGTCCGCGTCAGCCCTTAACGCCGCTCTCCGGGCCTCAGGAGACCCCACAGCGATCGACACCCGGAGCCCCTGCGTGTGTGCCCAGTCGAGTACCTCGTCCAGCCAGACCTTTCTGGCGACCCGTAGCGGGGCGATCACGAGTACCTTGTCCACCTCGAAGTCGAACAGCATGTCGAGGATGGCAGTCAGGCTGATGATGGTCTTGCCCAGTCCCATGTCCATCCAGAGCGCGCAGCCGCCGAATCTCAGCAGCGTCTCGCGCACCCACTGGACTGACCGGGTCTGGTATTTCCGGAGATCCTCCCGGGTGAATCTAGGTATGGATCCCGAGGATAGTTTTGCCGTCTGCGTAGTTGTCACAAAAGTGCGCCTCTGCTCCATGGTCCCGCAGCTTCTGGTACTCCTTCCACTGCAGCTCGCTGGGCTTGCCTTCCGGATCCTTGAATTCAATCCAGATGTGCCGTCCTTCCTTGATGAACAGGCGATCGAATGCTCCCTTTCGCCCGGGCGTAACTATTTTCTTCACGTACCAGCCGTCCAGTTCTGCTATCCGGACGGTGTCTCGCTCAATCTTTTTCTCCACCCTCGCCATGGTCTCCCCTTTGAATCCAAATTTTTTGATACCCGGTTCCGAATTGCATGTAGTCACAAGTAAGTTCTTCGCCAGCTTTAATGTCGCAAAGCGCAAAACAAAATTTTTCGTGGTCGTTCTCGATATTCGGATCGTCGGAATGGTTCATGAATCTGTCATTGTCAAGACTGACGTAGTAGTGATTACCCTCCAGCCATGCGTAATGATGTACAAATTCCTGTGCTACTAGCGGCAATGTTTCCAACCACTGTTTTTCGATTGCTTTGTCAATGAGTGGATTGACTTCCCAGACTACCTGATCTTTTACCAGATCTTCTTCGGTAAACAAACCGAGCCCGTGAATCTCAGAGGGCGCAACACGGGTTTTAATAATTAGCATCAGTCATCCTTCCTGTATCGTTTGTCGCGGAACCCGTCTGCCGCGACCGGCAAGCCTTCACACCAGTCAGGCAGTTCGCACATCAGTTCTGACGCACCAGCGATCGAACCAAAATCTTCACTCGGCTCCATGATGATCTCGTCATGCACAGTGCCTATAATTGGGTAGTGTTCTCGCTCTAGGTTCTGCATGCCATGCACCATGACATCACGCGCAGTTGCTTGTACCGCGTTCTCAGTGAGTCGCCCCCCGTACGTTTTGGTCCGGCCCCACTGCCGGGTGTACGTGTCGATTCCGAGGTAAGTGAGTTGGCCTTCATCATTCAGTTCTGGTTTGTAATACGCGAGTCTGCGTCCGCTCGGCAGTCTCATGTAGAGCCAGTCGTCTGCAGTGCCGAACATGATGTTGTTAGTCTTGAATACCTTCCCGGGTCGTGCCACCGCTGCGATCGCGTACTCTTCGAGGTTGTACCACAGCTGCACGATCATCGGGTTGGCTTCACGCCATTCGAGTTTTATTTCATCAGCCCGGAATCCTTCTATCTCAACGCCTTCTTTGCGCGCCGCTTTCTGCAGCGCACGGTAGCCGCCCTGAAACCCCAGCGCCAGCTCGCAAGTCTTACCGAGGAATCGCTCGTCCGGGTGCGTCTGTTTCATGGTAAGCAGGAATTCGAGTTCCAAGGGCAGGCGG
>Ga0114925_10000627_pt1 | contig 16195 bp, 10 predicted proteins | sample SumtaG_2_FD_87287 | JGI IMG/M metagenome (GOLD analysis project Ga0114925, IMG submission 87287) | Deep subsurface microbial communities from Indian Ocean to uncover new lineages of life (NeLLi) - Sumatra_00607 metaG | ecosystem: Environmental > Aquatic > Marine > Oceanic > Sediment | place... | reverse complement strand
GGATTGGCAGTTGGAGCGGGGATTACGATGCCTCTTGCGGTAGCAGATTTAGTCTACATGGCGGATGACGCTTGGGCGGGATTCTTTTTTGTTAAGCGGGCCATAGTTCCCGAATTTGGTTTATCATTTATGTTACCCTTGCTAGTTGGCTTCCAAAGAGCTAAGGAAATCCTTTTCTTTGGTGATAGAATACCCGCTAAAAAAATGTATGAGTATGGCCTTATTAATGGTGTCATACCCCACGACGAATTAATGTCTCATTGCCGCAAGATTGCGGAGAGATTAATACCCCCAAATGGGCCAAGCGTTAGTTTGAAATTTATGAAGAAAATCATGCATGATTATTTCCGAGATATCATTTCTCAAACATTAGATAAAGAAAACATAGGGTTACGAACATTATTTAAAACAGCCGATTTTCGAGAATCCATGAAGTCTTTACAAGAAAAGAAAGACCCTCAATTTAAAGGCAGGGAAAACAAGATGATTAAAGACATTCTTATAAACCCTTTTAATTTAGAAAAAGAAAGAAAAAGATCTAAATATACTAAATAAGGCTCTTACTGGGTTGATAAGCTTAGATGGATATTAACGCTCTTAGCGATATAATTTATGAAAAGGAAGATAATGGTCTTTGTACCATAACTTTCAACAGACCTAAAATTCGAAATGCGATAACTCAAATTACTTTCCTTGAAATTGAAACAGTTCTAGAGGATATGGAAAAAGATAAGAATGCTAGAGTTTTAATAATGACTGGTTGCAAAGAAGCTAATACTTTCTCTAGTGGGGGATATTTCTCGCAGAAATTCTTTAGTGGGTTAAGTCCTGAATTGAAAAATCAAATTGATGTAACAGATATAGCACAGAAGAGATTGTGTTTAAAGCTATGGGATTTTTCAAAGCCTATTATTGCGGCAATTAATGGTTTAGCAATTGGATCTGGGGCTACAATTCCCCTAGCTGGTGCGGATTTAATTTATATGTCTGAAGAAGCATGGTTGGGCTTTTATTTTATAAAACGTGCTTTAGGTCTTGAAACGGGCACTTCATTCTTACTTCCTTTTTCTTTAGGCTTTCAAAGGGCGAAGGAAATTCTTTATTTCGGGGATAATATTTCGGCAAAGAAAGCGGAAGAGCTTGGATTAATTAATAAAGTTCTCCCTCCTGATGAGTTAATGCCCCATTGCCGTAAAATCGCAGAAAGATTAATACCTCCAGAAGGTCCAAGCGTCTCTCTAAAATTCATGAAAAAAATCATGCATGATTATTTTAGACCTATAATTCTGAGGCAATTGGATTTAGAAAACGAAGCGATTAAGCAGACTATAAAAACACGTGATTTTCGAGAATCTATAATAGCCCTAAAAGAAAAAAGAGACCCTAAATTTAGAGGAAGATAGGTCGCCAATCGCTAAATAATATCAATAATAATATATTTGCTTCGAAATGCTTAATAAAAGTGTTTTATATTTATTATTTTTATTAGTATTTATTATATAGATCTTATAATTAATGGATATTGATATGACTGATAACTGTAAGTTTGTGTTTGTAACTGGTGGAGTTATGTCTGGTATAGGAAAGGGCGTTGTCTGTGCCAGCTTGGGGAAGATCCTTCAATTTCGAGGGTTTAAAATCTCAGCCGTTAAAATTGATCCATATTTAAATGTAGACCCTGGGACGCTTAACCCCATCGAGCATGGTGAGTGCTTTATTACTGAGAAAGTCTGGGATTTTAAGCCAGTTGCAGAATCTGAGGAAGGAATCTATAAAATAAGCGAAATTGATCAAGATTTTGGGACCTATGAAAGATTTTTAGGGGTTGAAATACATCCCTCTCATAATATTACTTCCGGTCAGATATACCTGTCTACAATTCTTAGCGAAAGAAGAGGCAAATTTCTTGGAAGAACAGTCCAAATAATTCCACATTGTACGAATATGATAAAAGAAAGATTAATGGAAATCGCAGAAAAGGAGGATTTGGATGTATTATTGATAGAATGTGGTGGTACTGTCGGCGACTTAGAATCCAGTATCTTTTTAGAAGCATTCAGACAGCTTAAATTAGAATTACCAAAGAGTCACACTGCGTTTGTCCATGTAACTTTAGTTCTCTATTCAAAAGCAGTAGGTCAACAAAAGTCAAAACCCACTCAACACTCGGTGAAAATGCTTCAAAGCGCGGGATTGCAGCCAGATATAATAATTTGCCGTAGTGAGAAGCCTTTAGACGAAGATATCCGGAAAAAAATTTCTCTCTTTTCTAACGTACCGCTTGAAGTTGTGATTTCAAATCCAGATATTGAAAATGTCTACGAATTACCTCTACTATTCGAAAAGCAAAATTTAGGAGATTCTTTATGTCATTTATTGGATTTAAAAGCGAAATTAGTGTCCTATAGCGAGGTTACAAATTACTCTGAATGGGTGAAAATGGTTGAATTATTTAAAAATGCTACAAAAACCGTTAAAATTGGAATGCCCGGTAAATATTTTAACATCTCCGATTCTTATATCTCAATAAACGATGCCTTAGAGCATGCTGCCGTTCACCAAGGTTATAAAACAGAATTAAAAATGATAAACATCACTGAAGATACAAATATAGCCGAAGAATTAATAGATTGCGATGGAATTTTATTAACACCAGGATTTGGAGAAAGAGCCGTGGAGGGAATGATTAATTCCGCCGAATATGCGATGGAAAAGAAAGTACCGTTTTTAGGTATTTGTTTTGGTGCCCAATTGTTTTTCATAGCATTTTGCAGAAAATATTTAGGGTTAAAAGGCGCTAATTCTACAGAAATAAATAAGGATACCCCACATCCCGTAATTGACCTCTTAGAAAGTCAAAAGGATGTAAAAGAGAAGGGAGGGACAATGAGATTAGGCGCTTTAAAAATCTTACTAAATGAAAATACTAGATTATTTGATGCTTATCAGCAAAAAGAAATATTAGAAAGATTTCGTCATCGGTACCACATCCAAGAGAAATATATATCAGATGCGGCTAAAGAGAAGGGTATGAATGTATCAGGTAGAGACGAATCGGGAAAAATTATTAATAGTATCGAATTAAATCGTGAAGACCATTTTATGGTTGGTACGCAATTCCATCCTGAATTCAAATCTAGACCCTGGAAAAGTTCCCCAATTTACTTAGCTTTTATGAATGCATGCATAGAATTTAAAAATAAAAAGTAAAACTTTTTCTCTAATTTTGGACATAATGCTGGATAATGATCCTAAAACTTATTGCTTTCTAATTCGAAATAGTCAAACTTGTGTAAAAACTAAAGTAGCAAAAAAGCATTTACCTTATTATGAATGCGAAAAATGCATCTGGCGCATAAAATCGGAAGATATACGACACTTAAATTCTCTTAAGAAAATATATGAGAAATACGGAAAGAAAAAGTGGAGTTAAAGATTATAACCAGTTAATAATCATAATGATAAAAATTAATAGCAATATTTTCTTTAAAGTTGTAAGAGAATAATGCTGGATTATTAATATGTTATATAAAAAAGAAAAACCCGCTATCTTGATGCTACAAGATGGTCGTTATTTTCAAGGAATTGGATTCGGAGCAACTAAAAAAGTTACTGGTGAACTTGTTTTTAACACTATGACTGGTGCGGGATATAATGAAACACTCACCGATCCCTCTTACCAAGGGCAAATCGTAACAATGACGCACCCCCTTGTTGGAAATTATGGTGTACCAGCATGGGAAAAAGATGAATATGGTATTTTAAAACATTTTGAATCAGATTCCATAAAAGTTACTGGTTTTGTGGTAAATGAGTGCTGTAAACAACCTAGTCATTATGAAAGCGTGAAAACCTTAGACGAATTTTTAACGGAGGGAGATATTCCTGGTATTGAATGGGTCGATACGCGTGCAATTACTAAAATCTTAAGAGAAGAAGGTGTTCAAGTAGGATTGCTTGCGGTATATAACGCTGGAGAGAAACCAAATATAGAGGAATTAAAAGAAGAAGTAAAAAAAGCAGAGGATCCTAATCTCAGACATCTCTCCAGTGAAGTTACTACAAAAGAGGTAAAGTCTTATAAGCCTTCTGACCCCAAAGGTACAGTTGTTGTATTAGATATGGGCGTAAAACTCAATATATTGCGAAATTTTATAAGTAGGGGGTTAGAAATAGTAGTCGTGCCTTATAATTATAATTACGAGCAAATATTAGATTTTAACCCGAACGGAGTATTTATTTCAAACGGACCAGGAGATCCTGCTATATATAAAAATGCCATTGAGGTTTGTGAAAATCTAATTAAAAATAACATTCCTACATTTGGGATATGTCTGGGCAATCAAATTATTGGAATAGCTGCGGGCGGTACTTCATATAAATTAAAATATGGACATAGAGGAGGAAATAAAACAGTTATCGATCCTGAGACAAAACAATGTTATATTACTTCTCAAAACCACGGATTCTGTGTGAAAGATTTTGAAAAAGAGGGTTTTAAAGAATTTTTGAAAAATATTGATGATAAATCAAATGAAGGCCTAATACACGAGAGCAAACCAATTTTTGCGGCTCAATTCCATCCAGAAGCTTGTCCTGGACCACTTGATTCCCTATATTTATTTGATAAATTCATAGATCTTATGGAGCTGAAATGATTATGCCGTTAGACAAGACTATTAAGAAAGCATTGGTGCTAGGATCTGGCGGCATACGTATAGGACAGGCAGGTGAATTTGACTATAGTGGTTCCCAAGTCCTTAAGGCGTTAAAAGAAGAAGGGATTGAGACAATACTAATTAATCCAAATATCGCTACAATTCAAACAGATCCTCAGATGTCAGATAGAGTGTATTTACTTCCAATCAACCTTAAATATGTTGAAGAAGTAATTAAAAAAGAAAGACCTGATGGAATTTTATTGGCATTCGGTGGGCAAACCGCGCTTAATGTAGGTGTTGAGTTGAATGAAGCAGGAATTCTAAAAAAATACAATATAAGAGTTTTAGGAACACCAATAGAAGCTATTGAAGCTACAGAAGATCGAGATCTTTTTGTAAAGGCGATGGAACAATCCAATGTTAAAGTATGTAAGAGTCAAGCTGTAAATTCCTATGCTGAAGCGTTAAAAGCTGTTGAAGAGATTGGATTCCCTTGTATGCTTCGAGTAGCCTACACTTTAGGTGGAAGAGGCTCAGGTATAATTAATAATATGAAAGAATTTGAGAGGATGGCAAGAAAGGGATTAGCTCAATCAAGAATCAATCAAATTTTAATAGAAGAAAGTATCTGGGGTTGGAAAGAAATCGAATACGAAGTTGTTAGAGATAATGAAAATAATTGTTTTATTAATTGCAATATGGAGAATTTTGACCCGGTAGGGATTCATACGGGCGAAAGTTTCGTTATTGCTCCAAGCCAAACACTCACAAATGAAGAATATCAAATGTTACGTTCAGCTTCCATACGCGTTATAAGAAATCTTGGAATTATTGGCGAATGTAATATTCAATACGGCTTAGACCCCGTCTCTAAGGAATTTCGTGCAATAGAAGTAAATGCTCGACTTTCACGCTCATCTGCTTTAGCATCAAAAGCGACGGGATATCCTCTTGCATATATTGCGGCTAAATTGGCAATTGGCTATACGCTACCTGAATTAAAAAATAAAATAACGGGTATTACTACGGCATGTTTTGAACCAGCATTAGATTATTTAGTCTTAAAAATTCCGCGCTGGGACCTACAAAAATTCCAGAGAGTTGATAGGACTATAGGAAGTCAGATGAAAAGCATCGGAGAAGTGATGGCTATCGGTAGAACATTCGAAGAGGTTTTACAAAAAGCAATACGTATGCTCGATATTGGAATGAAGGGTTTCGTGGGAAATGATATAGAACCGATTGATGATATCAACGAATTAAAATATGAGCTCCGTAATCCCACAGACTTAAGAATATTCCGACTTACAGAAGCGATGAAGAAGGGGATTTCAATTGATGATATTTATCGACTCTCAAGGATTGATAAATGGTTTTTATATAAACTGAAAAACATAATAAATATCGAAGAAAACCTAAAAAACTTGGATCTCCTTAGTGAAGACAGAGAGGAATTAAAGTATTGGTTTGAGAGAGCAAAAAGATTCGGGTTTTCTGACGGACAAATCTCAGAAATAATTAGTTCTCCTGTGTTTGATACTATTAAAATAAGAAAAATTATACGAAAAGAATTCGGAATTCAACCTTATGTAAAGCAAATTGACACGCTTGCAGCAGAATGGCCAGCCCAAACGAATTATTTATACCTTACTTATGCCGCTTCAGAGCACGATATTGACTTTGAAGAAGAAGCAAAGAAAAATTTAAGAAAAATAATAGTATTAGGCTCAGGCACATATCGTATCGGCGCTTCTGTCGAGTTTGATTGGGGTTCCGTGAATTGCCTTTGGGGGCTTAAGAAACTGGGTATTGACCAAGCCATAATGATTAATTATAATCCAGAAACGGTTTCTACTGACTATGACGTAAGTGATAAACTCTACTTTGAAGAACTTTCAGGGGAAAGAGTAGTTGATATATGCGAACTTGAAAATGCTGAAGGAATTGTTGTTTCTGTCGGAGGTCAAATTGCCCAAAACTTAGCCGCTAAATTCTCAAAGTATAACGAGTTCTTTGGGAAAACGGGTCTAAATATTAAGGGCACTCATGGGTCTCGTATTAATATGGCTGAAGACCGTCGTAAATTTAGTATGTTACTTGATCAATTAGATATTCCACAGCCAGAATGGGACACATTAACAGAAAAGGATAAAGCATTAGAGTTCGCAAAAAGAGTACAATATCCTGTATTAGTTAGACCCTCTTATGTCTTAAGTGGTGCTGCCATGAGGGTCTCGTACGACGAAAAAACATTAAAAGATACCCTTGATCTTGCAGCCGCAGTTTCGAATGAATACCCTGTAGTAATGACAAAATTCTTTTTAGGCGCTCGGGAAGTTGAATGTGATGGTGTCTGCGATCAATATAATGTTTTTATTGGTGCTGTTGTTGAACACATCGAAAACGCGGGAATTCACAGTGGAGATGCCACTATGTCAATTCCTCCTCAGACTATTTCACAAAAAATTATCGATACTATTCAAGATTATACAAAAAGAATTGCTTTAGCACTCAAAATCCAAGGTCCATTCAATATACAATATTTAGTAAAGAATGAAAATGTTTTTGTAATTGAATGTAATCTTCGGTCGAGCAGAAGTATGCCATATGTCTCAAAAACGCGGGGAATTAACATATTAAGACTAGCCGCAGAAGTAATCATGGGAAATAAGATACCCAAGAGATTGCTGGACTTACCTTATGGAAAGTATGTTTCAATTAAAGCACCCATGTTTTCTTTTATGCGATTAGATAAAGCAGATTATTCCTTAGGTGTTGAAATGGCTAGTACGGGAGAGGTTGCATGTATTGGAGATGATTTCCCAGACGCATTGATGAAAGCTCTTGAAGCAGCGGAAATAAATATACCTATTCATGGAGGAAATGTCTTAATTTCCGTAGGTGGAGACGAATTAAAAAAGCAAGTTGTCCCCTTAGCAAAAAAATTAAAAGAATTAGGATTTACGATTTTTGCAACTGAAGATACCGCTTTAGAATTAAAGAACAATGGAATTTATGCTGTCAGGTTATACAAAATTCACGAATATGGCAGTGAACCCAATATTATGGGTTGTTTACAAAACGGAGCAATAGATTTAGTTATAAACATACCATTGCCAACGACGGTTGAAAAAAAGTTCAGAACTATCATGGAAGATGAATATAAAATCAGAAGAATGGCAGTTGATTATAATATTCCTGTAATTATAAATTTACAACTTGCTGAAGCATTAATAAATGCTATCGAAAATGTTAGAAGAAAAGAATTAGTAGTAAAATCTCTTAATGAATATCAAAGTACACTTAAAGAGGTTTATTGGTAATAAGAGATAAGAAAATTCTTAATCTAGATTTTATATTTCTTTTTATTATTTTAACTTTAACTAGTTATTGTTGGGTTATTATGTTGTATTATATAATGTAATTTAATTAGTTATATTATATTTTATTTGAAAAACAAACATATGTTTGATAACTATGATCTATAAAACTGAAAAACCAGCTATATTAATGTTTCAAGACGGAACCTATTTCGAGGGAATCGGTTTTGGTGCTACAAATAAAGTTATGGGAGAATTAACTTTTACTGCGATTCCTGGATCTGGTTACGTTGAAGTATTGACAGACCCGACATATAAAGACCAGCTCATACTATTTACATACCCTTTAATAGGAAATTTCGGTGTTCCAGCTAAAGAAAAGGATGAATTTGGAATTGTTAAACATTTTGAATCAAATTTTATTCACTTGAAAGGGATGATCGTGAATGAATATTGTGAGATCCCCAGCCATTATGAAAGTGTTAGAACTCTAGAAGATTGGATGATTGAAGAAAATATCCCTGGAATTCAGTGGATTGACACACGGATGCTAACCCAAATGCTGGTTGAGGAAGGAAGCAAATTAGTCTTAATTGAGGTACTAGATCCTGGTCAAAAACCCAAAATTGAAGAATTAAAAAAAGAAGCTCAAAACATTGAAGATCTAAGTAATAAAAATTTCGTAGCAAGTGTTTCTGCAAAGAAATTGAGAAGAATTACACCTATTGATCCTAAAGGAACCGTAGCTATTTACGATTTAGGGGTAAAAAACAACATTTTAAGAACTTTACTCTCTAAAAATATAGAAGTTATTGTAGTTCCTCACTTATATAATTATGAAAAACTAATGGAATTTAATCCTAATGGTGTTCTGATTACTAATGGTCCCGGCAATCCAAATATATTAAAAGATGAGATTTTAGTAGCTAAAAAATTAATCGATAATAATGTACCCACAATGGGAATTGGATTAGGTAACATGATAATCGGATTAGCTGCGGGTGGAAGTTGTTATAAAATGATTGCCGAGCACAGAGGAGGTAGAACGACGGTAGAGAATGCCACAGATCACTGTTATATTACTTTTCAAAACCATGGATATTGTTTAAAAGATTTCAATAAAGATGGCTTCAAAGAACTATTTCACGATAAAGATGATAATACTAACGAGGGCCTAATTCACGAGTCTAAACCTATATTTTCTGTATCATTTAATCCAGAAGCATCTCCTGGTGCATTAGATATGAAAGATAAAATATTTGATAAATTTATTAATTTTTTGGAGGTCTAATCAAGGTTGCCATTAGATAAATCTTTAAAAAAAGTACTAATTTTGGGTTCAGGCGCAGTAAGGATTGGGCAAGCGGGCGAGTTCGATTATAGCGGGAGCCAAGTCCTTAAAGCATTAAACGAAGAGGGAATAAAAACGATTTTAATTAACCCAAATATTGCTACAATTCAAACAGACCCTCAAATGAGTCATAGAGTTTATCTTCTTCCGATAAATGTGAAATATGTTGAGGAAATAATTAAAAAAGAAAGACCTGATGGAATCTGTACATCTTTCGGTGGTCAGACAGGTTTAAATGTGGCTGTTGAACTACATGAAGCGGGAATCCTAGAGAAATATAATGTCAAAGTTTTAGGAACACCAATAAAAGCAATTGAAGCTACAGAAGACCGAGACCTATTTGTCAAAGCGATGAAAAAAGCCGATTGTCCCGTATGTAAAAGTGTAGCTGTGAATAATTATAAAGATGCAGTGAATGCGGCTAAGGAAATTGGATTTCCTTTGATGTTAAGGGTGGGATTTGTTTTAGGAGGTAAAGGATCTGGATTTATTCACAATTGGGAGCAATTTGAAAGATTAGCGAAAAGAGGTCTAGCACAGTCGAGAATTCACCAAATTTTAATAGAAGAAAGCGTTTGGGGATGGAAGGAAATCGAGTTTGAAATCCTTAGAGATGCAGAGGATAATTGCTTCATCAACTGCAGCATGGAGAACGTAGACCCTTGTGGAATACACACAGGTGACAGCATAGTTATGGCTCCAGCTCAGACTCTACCAGATGAAGAATTACAAATGTTGCGCTCTGCGTCAATCCGAGCGACAAGAGGTGTGAACGTTATCGGAGAGTGTAATATTCAATGGGCGCTTGATCCTTTTTCAAAAAGATTTAGAGCAATTGAAATTAATGCTAGATTATCGAGGTCTTCTGCACTTGCATCGAAAGCTACAGGTTATCCTCTAGCATATATCGCTGCCAAAATTGCTGTTGGTTATACTTTACCCGAGCTAACGAACCAAATTACGCTTAAAACTACAGCAAATTTCGAACCTGCTACTGATTATATAGTTATGAAATATCCGAGATGGGATCTGACCAAATTCAACAAAGTTGATAGACATCTAGGACCGCAAATGATGGGCGTTGGAGAATGCATGAGTATAGGACGAAATTTTGAAGAAGTTTGCCAAAAATCCCTTCGAATGCTTGATATTGGATTAAAAGGATTTGTAGCCAATGACCTTAAGCCAATTGAAGATATTAATGAATTAAAATACGAGTTGAGGAATCCAACTGATTTGAGATTTCTTAGAATTGGCGAGGCTATTAAAAGAGGCATTTCTATTGATGAAATCTATAAGAGATCAATGGTAGATAAATGGTTTCTCTATAAATTAAAAAATATAATTGATATTGAACAGAGTCTAAAAGAATTAGATTTCCTAGGTTCTTCTGACGAAGAAAAGAAGTATTGGTTAATGAGAGCTAAAAGATATGGCTTCAGCGATGGCCAGATCGCCAAGATTATTGGTTTGGATACTCCAACAATAAGGCGTTTAAGAAAAAGATTTAATATTATTCCTTATGTAAAAAAAATTGATACTTTGGCTGGGCAATGCATTCCAACCCGGCAATATTTATATCTTACTTATTGGGGAAATAAACACGATATCGATTTTGATGAAGAAGAAAAAGAAAATCTAAAGAAAGTAATAGTATTAGGATCAGGTACATATAGAATTGGCGCAAGTGTTGAATTTGATTGGGGAACCGTCAATTGCGTATGGGGGCTCCAGAAATTAGGGATTGATAAAACTATCATGATTAATTATAATCCTGAGACTTGTAGCACAGATTATGACATCCCGGATCGATTATATTTCGAGGAGCTCTCTGGCGAAAGAGTCTTGGACATCTGTGAACTTGAAAAGGCTTATGGAATTGTTTTGAGTGCGGGTGGTCAAATCGCTCAGAATCTTGCTGCTAAATTTGCCAAATATTCGGAATCTTACCGTAAGGCAGGTATTAATATTTTAGGCACACATGGCTCTCGAATTGATATGGCCGAAGACAGATCAAAGTTTAGTTCTTTATTAGATCAACTGGAAATAAAACAGCCAGAGTGGGCGATATTAACAACTGAAGATGAAGCTTTAAAATTCGCAAGAAAAGTTGGATTTCCCGTATTAATAAGACCCTCTTATGTTCTAAGCGGTGCTGCTATGAGAGTTTCTTATGATGAAAAGACTTTACAAGATACGCTTGATTTAGCAGCCGCAATATCACGAGAATATCCGGTTGTAATTACTAAATTTTTCATTGATTCAAGAGAGGTGGAATGCGATGGTATTTGCGATGGTGATAATGTTCTTATTGGTGCTGTTGTGGAACATATTGAGAACGCGGGAGTGCATTCGGGTGATGCTACTATGGCAATACCGCCGCAAACGATCTCAGATAAGGTGGTCAAGGAAATTGAGAGATATACTAAACAAATTGCACTTGCTCTTAAAATAATGGGGCCATTTAACGTTCAATACTTGGTTAAAAACGATGAAGTATTTGTCATTGAATGCAATTTACGTTCAAGTCGTAGTATGCCTTATGTTTCAAAAGTGAGGGGCATTAATCTAATGAAGCTAGCAGCAGAAGTAATAATGGGTAATAAGATTCCACAAAGACTATTAAACTTACCATATGGTAATTTTGTTGGTGTGAAATCCCCAATGTTTTCTTTTATGAGATTAGATAACGCAGACCCAATACTCGGCGTAGAAATGAACTCAACGGGCGAAACGGCAGTGATTGATGATAATTTTCCTGGTGCTTTGATGAAAGCTCTAGAGGCTGCCGAAAACGATATTCCAATTGAAGGGGGTAATGTTTTGATTTCGGTTGGTGGTGAAGAATTAAAAAAACAATTAATACCGTTAGCAAAGAAACTGAAATCTTTAGGTTTTACTATTTTCGCCACGGAAGACACAGCAATATCATTAAAAAATGAGGGGATTGAGGCAGTACGGCTTTATAAAGTTCATGAACTCGGCCAAGAACCGAACATAATGAAATGCTTGCAAGAAGGCAATATTGATCTGGTAATTAATATCCCCCGAAAGTTTGGAGAAAAATTCAGACAAGTAATAGAAGATGAATATAAAATAAGAAGAATGGCTGTGGACTACAATATTCCAGTAATAATTAATTTGCAATTGGCTGAAGCAATTATTAATGCTATCGAAAAAGTGCGCCAAAAACCAATAATTGTAAAATCATTAAACGATTACCACTCGGAATTAAAGGAAATATATTGGTAATTAAGATTAAAAACATTTATTAAAACAAAAATAAAAATTAAAAGATTTAAGAGGTGTTATAGAAATATATTATCGTGGATATATTTTAATCAGACTAAAAATAATCGGCACAGAGTGGAAAGTAATAGATAAATTGAAAGGATTAAAGTCATCCGAGGGGGGAGAGGATTGGAAAGTCGACTACGCAACTCCTGTGTATGGAGGATGGGACCTTATCATTGAATGCTCCTTTACAAAGCTTCAAGATCTAGATAAAATAGTCACTTATTGCAGGGTTGACGATGAATTATCTCAATGGATCGAAGAAACTACTACTTTATGCGGAACAAAACCAAATTTTCCATTCGAATAAAGTTTCAATCATTATTTTTTTATTAGATTGTCAATATAATAATTAACTCTTGATTAATTTCCTTCAGAACTGATTTATAAAATAAAACATTTCGATTCATTAATGTTATTTTCTTATATTAATCACGTCAAAAACATTTAAATTCATTAAAACAAATTTTAAATTAGTTTGGTGGTATGATTAAAATGGAAATGAAAAAAAAAACTTTTAATGAAATCCTTGGAATAGATAACGATGACAAAAAAATCATCGAAATGATTGAGAGAGATCCAAGTATAACTCATTCTGCAATAGCTCGCGAAATAGAGAAAAGCCAGCCGGCGGTTGGGGCGAGAATTATAAAATTAGAGAGAAAACATCTTTTAACCAAGCAGGTAGGCTTTGATATTAAGGAAGTAGACATCAAAACAGCGATTGTTTTCGTCTCTACGAAAGATGTTGAGGATATTATAAAGAAAGTAAATGATTGTCCCTTTATTAATCATACTTTTAAAATTTCAGGAGAATATAATCTTTTATGTTTTATTTCGGCTTCTGATTTACAAACTATTGAAAAATTAGTGGATCTGTGCTTTAGAAGGGATCCAAATGTAGTAAAAGTTAAAACTAATATTCTCATAGAGAGTATTCATTCATTTGTTATCCCAATAGACTTCCAGATTGAGCAGTTTGACGGAAGGCATTGCGGACCTAAATGCAATCTAAGTTTCGGGAACGAAAAATTCAAATTCAAATACTTAGATAAAGATATAGACTAAATTTCCCTCCTTACAATCCGAAATTTAAATTCAAAGATATGTTAGAGGATATTGATCAATTTTTTTTAAAATAAAATTAGAATTTACCTTGAGTCTTCGCAATTTCATATTTGCATTTTTCTCCGCAGCCAACTTCATCATTAGGTTCATGATCTTCTGAATCAAAGTCGATCGGGAGTATAAAATCTTTACTAATTTCCGTAACTATTTGCATAGATACGGCAGAGATATTAGGATTCCTTCGAAAGTGGTAATTAATTATTGCGTCAAGCTTATTTAATTTGGAACTTGCTAAAAGAATGCAAACATTATATTCTCCACTTAGTCTAAAAGCGTTAAGCATGAATGGACAATACTTTGCCATATTCATTATTTCTGCAGGTTTGCTGGCTTTGATTTCGACGATGGCTAAATGTAAATCCACTTTTCTAAAGTTAATTCCTGGTTGGAATTGTAATATCCCATTTTTTTCAAGCTTCTTTATTCTCATGCCTACAGTCGGTTGACTTCGATTTATCTTTGAAGCTATTTCCGTGTGAGTAAGGTTAGGATCTTCTTGGACCAAAGTGATTATTTGACGATCGATATCATCTAACTTTAATTTCTCGCTTATCATTTATATCATGATTCACTTATTTTGTTAATATATTTAATTTTTTTTATCATTTATAATTTATAAATATCCTCTTATAATTTATAAACTAGCAAAAATAAAAATGAAAGCGCAATTTGAACTAAATTCTAATCTATTATAATTGCACTAAGTTTACATTGAGTTGTACAAATATGGCATTTAATACAATTATCTTCTCTATCTTCAATAACAATACATTTAGGAGTACTGTCTTTATATATAACCTTATAAATCTTTCTAAAGCATGCCTCCTCACAAACAAAATTAGGGCATTCCGCGCACTTGCTCGTGTCTATATGGTGGAATTTATAATGGTCTATAGAATCCATTTCACTCATTATATTATCCATATTAAAAGTATCTTTTATGTATTTTTTTTATATTTCATAAAAATGATATTATTATTAGCTCAACCCATATTTCAAACAAATATCTAAAGTATTCCTCAAAAAAATGCCTACTGTGCAAAATAAAATTAGCTGATTTTTAATTAACTATCTTCTAAATTTATTCCCAAATCCTTTAATTTCTCACGAATATAATCGCTTATATCATAAATCTTTCTAGTCCGTAATCTATATCGAGTCTCTTTAATAATGTCTAATAAATCTTTGATTAATTTACTTTTATCATCTGAAACGTCAGAACTCTCCGAAAAAAGCTGTTTTTTCAGATTAGGAAATATTCCAAAAATATCATCAATATTTATAATGAATTTAAAAAATCGATCCTTAAAATTTTCTGTAATCTGGACTTTTTTTTCTAAAACAAATCTATTCACATCTCGGAATAATGTCATTATCTCAGCGATAGCTACTGGTGTATTAAAATCATCATCCATCGCTTGAATTAGATTATTTTCAGCCTTATCGATTCTTAATATTAAATTACCAAGCTCCTCGGTTTTAGTCTCAGTAGTAGAGAACTCATGGATTTTTTTAATTGTATTGACCAATTTTTCATAATTCTTTTTAGCTTGCGTAATTGTTTCAAGACTATAATTTATAGACTTACGATAATGACTTGATAATAAGAATAGTCTAATTACCATAGGATCGTATTGTTTAATTACATCTGCCACCAAAAAGAAATTTCCTAAACTTTTAGACATTTTTTCATTGTCCACATTAACAAATCCATTATGCATAAAATAATTCGCAAAGGTTTTCCCCGTAAGTGCTTCAGACTGAGAGATTTCATTCCGATGATGCGGAAATTTTAAATCCTGACCGCCTCCGTGAATATCAATAGTCTCCCCTAAGTAGTTTATTGCCATAGCAGAACATTCAATATGCCAGCCTGGCCGCCCTTTGCCCCAAGGACTTTCCCAAACAGGTTCGCCTTCTTTAGATTTTTTCCATAAAGCAAAATCCTTTCTATCCTCTTTATCCTCACTATAAGCACTATCCTCCTCCTCTATTTCTGCGTCTAAATCATCTTCAGAAACATTCAGCAAAATAGTCATATATTTAGGAAAAGATTTCACTGAAAAATACACGGACTCATTTTTTTCATAAGCATGTCCTTTTGAAATCAGTTTTTGAATAAATTCAATCATAAAATCTATAACTTCTGTCGCACGAGGATTTTTATAGTCCTTTTCTATGTTTAAAATATCCATTATTTCCTCGTAATCTTTAATATATTGCTCGCTTAATGTATTGATGTCAATACTTCTCTCGTTTGCCCTTTTTATGATTTTATCATCAATATCTGTATAGTTCTTAACTAATTTAACATCATATCCTTTGAATTTAAGATAACGTCGGATTATATCAAACGCAACAGCTGATTTAGCATGACCCAAATGAGGACTATCATAAACGGTAGGACCGCAAACATATATAAGAACCTCATTGGGAGTTAG
>Ga0114925_10000625_pt1 | contig 16209 bp, 17 predicted proteins | sample SumtaG_2_FD_87287 | JGI IMG/M metagenome (GOLD analysis project Ga0114925, IMG submission 87287) | Deep subsurface microbial communities from Indian Ocean to uncover new lineages of life (NeLLi) - Sumatra_00607 metaG | ecosystem: Environmental > Aquatic > Marine > Oceanic > Sediment | place... | reverse complement strand
TGGGAAGTCTGCTTTACCTTATCTTTTAAATTCGGGGTTTCGTGTATACCACTGTGCCATGGCGTCGTAGTTAAAGTCCGCTGCTGCAGGGTTGGCTTGACCAGATGGCCTACCTACCGGTGATTCCCTCTTGATGGCCTTGACCAGGGAGAGAGCTTGCTCTATCTGGGCTGTTTTACCTTCCAGTGAGAGTACTACTGTGCCTTCCGAGCCACCAATACCGCCGGCAGCAATCGGTACTACCTTCACTCCCGTGAGTATCTCAAACGCCTGGACTTCAGTGACTATCAGGGCATTGGGTATGGGAACCAACCCTGACGGTAACCCTGTGCTGTATTTGAAACGGAAGATGCCAGCGGCTCGGGCAGCCTGCTCTACGGAAGGGATGAGCTTCTCCAGTCCCACGGGTACAATAAGGATACTGCCGCGAGGAGGGATGATGGGTAGGGCTTCACCTATCGTGCCCCCTTTTGGTCCTGCTGTCAATACACCGGCATTCCCATCCGGGTCTACGGCATTGGCTCCCTTGATTAACACATCTGCTTCCCTGAACTCCTGGAGGGCCTCGGCGGTGGAGATGTTAGCGGGCTTACCTTGGCGAAGCACGATGGGTTTCAGTCTCGTGCCAGCCGGGATTGCAGCGAGCTCACCATCTACGATTATTCCGGCAGCGTAATCACACTTGGGCTCTAACTTATTCCCGGTTAGCTCTTCGACGACGAAGGCATTGGTAGTACCCCGGCCGATGACGACTATACCTTGTTCAAGGGCTTGCCTCACTTCTGGCAGGACAGCTACTGCTTTGGCGATGAGCCGTTTGGACTCTGTAGGAGTAAGGCTGAACAGTGCCCTAATAGGGGCTTCCGTTATTTCTTGATTCCAGCTCGATTGGTTGTAAAACATTTCTCCCTCCTTGATGCATCATTCTAAATTCTAAACTGTTAGCGGTACGATTGCAAACTGCTTATCAATTTCTGGTATCTGGTTCTCCTGTCATGTAGCAGAATAGTTTGATATCAGATATCAGTGTCAATGTGGACTATGACCCGCATTGATGAGCCATGTTTATTCATGATACAATTGTGGGGATTAGAGCCTTTTCTCTGAGGAGATAGATGAGACAAGAGCCAGAATGGGAACCTAAGTTGCTCGGCTTCCTGTGTAAATGGTGTAGCTATGCCGGTGCTGATTTAGCCGGCACCAGCCGTAAGAAATATCCGGCCAGTATAAGAGCAATAAAGGTGCCCTGTTCCGGAAGGGTAGACCCGCTCTTCATTCTTAAAGCGCTGCGTTTGGGTTTTGATGGCGTGCTGGTCTCTGGTTGTCACCCCGGTGATTGCCACTATCAAACGGGAAACTACCGTGCTCGGAGGAGAATGGCTATTACCAAGAAGTTTCTGGAATACATGGGTGTTGAGCCACAGCGGATTCAGGCTAGCTGGGTTTCAGCTTCAGAAGGAGGCAAATTCGCCGAGGTAATCACCGAGGTTACCAAAGGACTGAAAGAGGTCGGTCCTAACCGATTGTTTGCTGATGAAAGAGATGGAACAGAAGCTACAGAACGAGGCTAAGGCTTTACTGGAGCAGGGCAAGGTTGACTATATTATTGGCTTTGAACCAGGAAGCCTAAAGTTTACCACTACTCCACTAATAACCAGAGATAAGAACGATGTTGGCCGCATGGTAATCGATTCTTTCATCGTGAATAATCTGGCTGACTTTCTTACCGAACTTAAAGGTCGTGTTGGTATTGTCGCCAAGGGCTGTGATAGCCGTTCTATTGTCAGTCTGATACAGGACAACAAGATAGCCAGGGAAAATGTGGTTATCCTGGGCGTTCCCTGCGCCGGAATTATTGACCTTGGCAAGGTAGAAAAGCTAATTGGTAAAGACCGGGATGAGTTGGACGATATCGGTCGGGAAGGGGATAAGGTAGTAATAACGGCTGACGGTAAGACAAGTGAGTTTCTCATTACCGAAGTCCTTTTTGATAACTGTCTTGGCTGCGAGCTTCCCACCCCACAAGAATATGATATCCTGCTTGGTGAACCGACTTTACCAGTTGTCGATAAGACAGTAAGCCAGAAAAAGATAGAGCAGTTAAAAGAGATGGCCCCGGAGCAGCGGTGGGACTTCTGGAAAAGCGAGTTCAGCCGCTGTATCCGATGCTATGCCTGCCGCAATGTCTGTCCAGCTTGCTTTTGCGAGCGCTGCTTTGTTGAGGAAACTGAACCTCAGTGGTTGATGCCTTTACCGCGGTGGCAGGATAACCTCATGTTTCAAGTAATCAGGAATATCCACGTTGCTGGTAGGTGTACCGACTGTGGTGAATGTGAACGTGCCTGCCCGGTGAATATCCCCTTAAGAAGCCTGACTAAAGAAATGTATGACATAGTTGGTGAGCTGTTCCACTTTAAGACAGGCATGGATATAGATACCCTGCCGCTTATGACCCACTATGAGCAGGAAGAAGCAGAAGATTTTATCAGGTAAAAATGGCTAATAAAAAGATAAACAAAAAAGATACCGGAAAGCTCCTGACTGAGTGGAGTAAGGAGTTTACGGTACTTGTGCCATCCAGGGAAGGTGATAGCTCCAAAATGGCTAGGTGGGATGGTATGGATACCAGCTTTCTGGAATGGTATCGTAATACGGTGATACCGTCTAAGGCTTGTCCTTTTCCCCCGATGGAAGCGATATTTCACTTCCACAAGGACAGCGATGGCTACCAGCTAGAAGTACCTGCTCTCGATAAGCAAAAGCAACTGATTTTTGGTATTCGCCCCTGTGATGCTAATGCCCTGGCTATATTGGATAAGGTCTTTGAGGATGCCTATGAAGACACGTATTACCTTTCCCGAAGGAAGAATACATTGTTGGTTGGGTTGGGGTGTACCAATCCCTATGAAAGTTGCTTTTGCACTTCATTGGGTAGCGGCCCTGCTGATTCAGCCAATGTTGACATAATGCTTGCTGACATTGGCGATGAGTTTTCAATTGAACCGATAACTGAGGCGGGGAAGGAACTAGTGGCTAAAACCAACGGGCTGGAAGAGGCAACCGAGGCTGATGATACTAGAACTAAAGAAGCAAAAGAGGCATCCTATCAAAAGGTAACCCGGAAGATAGATGTTAAGAACACTGCGGACAAGCTGCTGGCTTGCTTTGAGAATGAAGAGTATTGGGAGAAGGTAGCAGCTAAGTGTATAAGCTGTGGTATCTGTACTCTCCTGTGTCCTACCTGTTACTGCTTTGATATTAATGATGAGCTGGTTAAAAAGCAGGGAACAAGATTTAGAAGCTGGGATAGCTGTGGTTTCTCATCCTATACCAAGATGCCGATGGAAAACCCTAGAGGGGAGAAGTGGCGGCGAGTGCGGCAAAAGGTATGCCATAAATACGAGTTCTACCCGATGAATTTTGATGTTATTGCCTGCACCGGTTGTGGGCGGTGCATTCGTCTTTGTCCGGTGAACTGGGATATTACCCAGACGCTAAATAGTCTGCCGTCTAAGACGTAATCTGGAGAACTGGTAATGACAGATATTAGCTACCGAACGAGATTTCTGGAGCAGGGTAATGTTTACCTGCCGCACATCGTGGTCATCGAGAAGATAATTGATGAGACCCCGGGTGTCAGAACCTTTCATTTCAATTTCAAGAATGAGAAGCTGCGGGAAGAGTTTACCTTTGAGTCGGGACAGTTCGCTGAATATTCAGTCTTTGGTGTTGGCGAGGCCCCCTTCTGCATTTCCTCCAGCCCCACCCGACACGGCCACCTGGAATTTGCCCTGCAGCGAGTAGGCAGGGTAACCAATGCCCTGCACCGGCTGGGCGTTGGCGATGAAGTAGGTTTCCGGGGACCTTACGGCAATAGTTTCCCCCTTGATTTGCTACAGGGAAAAAATCTGGTCTTTGTTGGTGGGGGCATCGGTCTGGCGCCTCTGAGGTCGCTAATCTGGAATGTGATTGACAACCGGGATAAATATCAAAATATAGACATTATCTATGGTGCCCGTAGCCCGGCTGACCTGTGCTTCCAGTACGACTTGGATAGCTGGGATAAAGACAGTTCCATCAATATGGTAACCACCGTTGACCGGGGTGATGAAAGCTGGAAAGGACGGGTGGGCGTAGTGCCTAAGATACTGGAGGAGGTGGCTCCCTCAGCTAAAAATGCTGTGGTTATTGTCTGCGGCCCGCCGATTATGATACGGTTTACCTTCCCCGCGCTGGCAAAGCTGGGCTTTACCCCGGAGCAAATGATAACCACGCTGGAAAAGAGAATGAAGTGCGGTATCGGCAAGTGCGGACGGTGTAATATTGGTAATCTCTATGTCTGCCGTGACGGGCCGGTCTTTACCTACGCCCAGATTAAGAATTTTATCTCCAGCGAGTATTAATTATACCAGCGCCCCCTCCATCTGGGCGACAATTTGCTCGTTGGTATAGTGTTTCAGGTTTATGGCATCGCTGGGGCAGCCACCGACACAAGCGCCACAGCCCTTGCACAGCGCTTCATTAACCCGGCAGACCTTCTTCTCTTCATCAAAGTCAATAGCGCTGTATGGGCATACCAGCAGGCAGGCCTGGCAGCTGGTGCAGATACTTTCGTCGATAATGGCAGTGGCGGCTTCAATCTCTACTTTGCCTTTACTAATCATGGCCAGAACCTCGGCGGCGGCGGCTGAAGCCTGAGCCACGGTATCCGGTATATCCTTGGGGCCCTGACAGCAGCCGGCGATAAATACACCGTCAGTCATGGTAGCTACCGGGTCTAGCTTGGGGTGCTTCTCCAGGAAGAAGCCATCGGCGCTGCGATTGATATTAAACAGGCGAGCCGTCTTCCCCGCATCCGGCTGCGGCTCCAGGGCGCAACTGAGGATGACCATATCTACGGGCAAGCGACGCTGAAGTCCGGCTAAGGTGTCCTCAAACTGAACAACGAGCTTACCTTTCTCCTCAGGAGTTTCAGCAATATTGGTTACTTCCGCTGGTTTACCCCGGATAAAGGTTGTCCCTTCACTCAAAATCCGGTTATAGAACTCCTCGTAGCCCTTACCAAAGCTCCTGATATCGATGTAGAACTCATAAACCTCAGCGTCGGTATGTTCCTTTATCAGGTGGGCAAACTTCATCGAGTACATACAGCACACCCGTGAGCAATACTCGTGATACTGCTCGTCCCGGCTGCCAACGCAGTGGATAATGGCTATACTCTCCGGGTGTGAGCCGTCTTTGAGCAAGATTTCACCGTCGGTTGGTCCCGCCGAATTAACCAATCTCTCAAACTCAAGGCTGGTGACAACATTATCCAGTCGCCCGTAACCATACTGATAGATGGGGGTGGGGTCAAACACTTCAAAACCAGTAGTGACGATTATAGAGCCCACTTCCACTTCGAGTATCTCATCCTGCTGCTCAAAATCAATCGCCCCGACTTCGCAGAACTTCTCACAGGCACGGCATTTACCCTTTATAAAGTAGATACAGTGCTCACGGTCGATGACTGGAATGTTGGGCACTGCCTGCGGGAACGGGGTATAAATAACCTTCCTCTTTCCCAGGCCGGCCTCAAACTCACTGTCTACCTTTGCCGGGCATTTGATCTGGCATATACCACAGCCAGTGCACTTATCGGCATCAACGTATTTTGCCTTCTTTCTGATTTTGACCTTAAAGTTGCCGATATAGCCAGAAACCTCCTCGACCTCGCTATAGGTTAATAACTCAATATAGGGATGAGAGCCGACCAGCGTCATCTTCGGCGTGAGAATACAGGCGGAGCAATCCAGGGTGGGGAAAGTCTTATCCAGTTGCGCCATATGCCCGCCAATGCTGGGGCTTGTCTCTACCAGATAGACCTTATGCCCGGAGTCAGCAATCTTGAGTGCTGCCTGGATACCGGCAATACCACCGCCGACTACCAGAGTATTAGGGTTGATAGGCACTTCCCTGGTTTCAAGCGGTTCGTGATAGTAGACCCGACTTACCGCGGCGCTGACCAAAGCCTTCGCCTTTTCGGTGGCTTCCTGTTTATCCTCAGTTACCCAGGAGCAGTGCTCACGGATATTGGCCATCTCAAAGAGGTAGGGGTTTATCCCCGCTTCCTGACAGGCACGGCGGAACGTCGGTTCGTGCATTGTCGGTGAGCAGGAGGCAACCACCACTCGATTGAGCCCTAGTTCTTTAATATCCTTCTTAATGAGTTTTTGCCCCGGGTCGGAACACATGAACTTGTAATCACGAGCGATGACTACCCCGTCCAAATCCTGAGCAAAGCGGGTTACCTCTGCTACATCCACGGTGCCGGCGATATTGCTCCCGCAATGACAGGTATAAACGCCAATTCTAGGCTCCACTTTTAACCTCTTGCCTTAATATGTATTCTAGCACTATGCCAGGTGAAACTATATTGGTATTCAATCCTAGAGATGTCGAGTCGATGCCCAGTGCAAGACCAATCAGTTGCGTGATGAACAAAACGGGCAGGTTATAATGGGTCTTGAACTTACTGTTAACGCGACTCTGATAGGCATCCAGGTTGGTCTGGCACAGTGGGCAGGGGGTAACGATACACTGGGCACTATTCTCCAGGGCGTTATCCAGCAGCTTGCGAATTAGACCCAGGACCCGGCTCTCTTCGGAGATAGTCAAAGCTCCCCCACAACAACGAGCCTTTAGCGGGAAGTAAACTGCTTCAGCTCCCAAGCACTCTACCAGACGGTCGAGAGACTGGGGAAACTCAGTGTCATCAGTGCCGTAACGGGGACGAACCAGCTGACATCCATAGTAGGGGGCTACCTTAAGTCCATTAAGTGGTCGTTTAACCTTAGACGCAATAACCTCAGGGGTAATATCATTTGACAGTACCTCTGTTAAATGCCTTATTCGTAGATTCCCGTGATATGCCAGACCAGCAACGGCTAAAGCCTGGTTCACTTGCGCCATTAGCCGGGGGTGGTCTATTAGGTGTATGTGTGCTCGGTATAAGGTGACAAAGCATGAACTGCAAGGTGTTACCAGGTCAAGTCCAGCCTTCTCGGCCAGCGCTAGATTGCGGGCGGCGACAACGATAGACTCTAACTCATCTACCGAGCCATATGGAGTTGAACCGCAACAGGTCCAGCCCTCAATCTCAATTAACTCCATATCCAGAGGTTTGGCGATAACCTCAACCGAGAGACCGAGACCTATTGCCGTAGCCTCAGCCGAGCAGCCGGGATAATAGGAATACTGTTTCACTAATTACTTCTAACCTCTCTAAATTTCTGTATAATCCGAGATAAATCCTCTTTACCTTTAACCTTCTTCGGTATTAGTGGCATACGCTTGTGTAGCAGTAGTTTTAAGCCTACCGGCAGCATCTTGAGTGCTGCCAGAGGGTTAGTCCGTAAATAGAACATGAGCATCATGCCAAACTCATGAACTCGTCCGTTGCCCTTAATAGAGTTGACAAAGCTGCGATACATCGCCGGGGTGCGAGTTCCCTTAACTCTGTAGCCGTGCTGAGTTGCCAGGCTTTCTAAGGCATGAGCCAGCTCACTTGGTTTGACACCACGGGGGCAGCGGCAAGAGCACAGGTGACAGGAAAGGCAGAACCACATAGAGCTACTGGAGAGAACCTTATCCCGCATTCCGGCTCGTATCAGGGCAATAATCTTTCGCGGTGGATATTCCATTTCGCTGGCCATAGGGCAGGAGCCAGTACACGTACCGCATTGAATACAGGACAGAATGTGCTCACCGCCAGGGGTAGCTGCCACTTCTTCTACGAAGGTATTCATACTCAGTTTAATAGTAACAAAAAGCTACGTATTCAGCAAATTTACACTGATAGGGTTGTTTAGCAACCTATTTAGCTGCTTTGAAGTAGGAGGATAAAGGGAGTGAGGTCAGTAAATTATCTCTATTGTAAGCTACCATCTATTTGCCGTTACCATCCTCACAATGATAAACTAGGTGTGTAAAAGGGGTTGTATATATATGAGAATACTGGTAACCAATGATGATGGCATATTCGCTGATGGATTGTGGGCACTAGTCAAGGGGCTAAAGAGCATTGCTCAGGTAATAGTTGTCGCCCCAATTAAAGAGCAGAGCGCTGTAGGCACTGCTGTTACCTTGAGCCAGCCATTAAGAGTACAAAAGGTATCACTGATAGTACCAGAGGTAGAAACCTACTCGGTAGAGGGCACTCCGTCCGATTGTGTTATCCTGGCTTTGGAGAAATTGATTAAGAATAAAGTGGACATGGTTGTTTCTGGCATAAACCACGGACTGAATCTTGGTGATGATGCTCTTATCTCAGGAACAGTGAGCGCTGCCTTGCAGGGATACCTGCGTGGCTTTCCGGCCTTGGCAATATCAGCCGCCGCGGTAGATAGCCTCCAACTGGATAATGCGGCTAAACTAGCGACACTTCTGGCTGAGAAGGTCGCCTCCAGGGTGTTGCCTTCCGATATCTTGCTTAACATAAACTTACCTGATTTACCCCCGGCTAAAATCGGGGGGGCACAGATTACTCAATTAGCCAGCAGGAGTCATATCGACACCGTTGAAGAAGGCAATGACGGGAGACGTCAATACTATTGGTTGTTACGCCAAAGGATGGGTAAGGCTGCCGATAACCAAACTGACATATGGGCAGTGGAGCGGGGAGACATCTCTATCACTCCGTTACATACCAGTTGGCTTAACAGGTCGGCGCCGGCCATCCCGGATAACTTATGTGCCCACCTACTCCATGAGTTACGGTAACACCAGGGATTTTAGCGTTCTTTGGATAATTAAGTAGCAAACGGAGGTAAAAATGCTGGATATTAAGGATTTAGCTGTAGAAATAGAGGGCAGAGAAATTCTGCATGACATAAATTTGACTATAAAAACTGGTGAAACGCATGTCCTGTTTGGTCCTAATGGCAGCGGGAAAACAACCCTGATTATGACGATAATGGGCTTCCCCAAATACAAAGTAACCAGAGGTAGTATTATTTTCAATGACCGGGATATAACCGGGTTGACCCTGGATGAGCGTGCTCGTCTTGGTATTGGCATGTCCTTTCAGCGACCCCCGGTAGTACGGGGAGTAAAGACGCGCGATATGATTGCTGCCTGCCTGGGAGAGCAAGGAAATGAAGAAACTATCAATCGGCTGGCTGCTCAAACCGACCTTACTGACTTTCTGGATAGGGAGATAAACTACGGGTTTTCCGGGGGTGAAATAAAACGTTCTGAGATGATGCAGCTCATAGCTCAAAAGCCACAGCTGGCATTACTGGATGAGCCTGAGTCCGGAGTTGACCTGGTAAATATCGCTCTTATCGGGCGGCTCATCAATGAGTTGTTGGAAAAAGATTGCCCAATAGTCAGTCGGAAGTGTACGGGGTTTATCATTAGCCATACCGGCCATATTCTGGACTATGTCAATGCTCGTACCGGCTATGTTATGTGTGCTGGCAGGATAGGCTGCGAAGGAGACCCTCATGAGATTCTGGCGACCGTTAGAGAGAGAGGATATGAGGAGTGTGTAAGTTGTTTTATAAAGAGAGGAGGCGTGAAGATTGCATCAGATGTTCATAAAGAGCGAGGGTAGTATGGTTGGTTGCTCTACGGAGATGGTTCTTAAGGAGAAGACTAAATGAGTGAAGCCAAGACTTCCAGGACGTATCGAGATAAAGCTCAGGCAGCCGTTAATAAACCGGCTGCTCTTGGTGAGGATATAGATTTAAATAGTTATTTAGGTTCGACTGAAGCGCAACCTTACCAGGCTGACCCATCACAGCTACCAGCCAAAGCCAAGGAGCGGATGCTGGAGGCAGGCGTCATTTTGGATGATGTGAGCCAAAGGTCAGGAACTTATATCCAGATAGATAATACACCAGTGCACACTTCAATCAGGCAAGAGGGTGTAGAAGTAATGGCAGTCAGCCGAGCTCTGGAAAAGTATGACTGGATGGCGGACTACTGGTGGCAGGCAGTAGCCGTGGATACGGATAAGTACACCGCCAACGTGGAGCTGAACCAGTTTGATGGCTACTTCATCAGAGCTCTTCCCGGTCAAAAAACTATATTTCCGGTTCAAGCCTGTCTCTATTTGTCAAAAGCGCGACTGGCTCAAAAAGTGCACAATATCATTATTGCCGAAGAAGACTCAGAATTACATATTATTACTGGCTGCACCACTGCTTCTAGTGGAGAGCCCGGATTACATATGGGAGTCTCTGAATTCTACATAAAAAGAGGTGCTAAGGTTACCTTTACGATGATACATAGCTGGAATTCAGAGACAGCCGTGCGTCCCCGGAGTGGAGCCATAGTAGAAGAGAATGGCTTATTTCTCAATAACTATGTACTTATGAAGCCGGTTGGCTCGTTGCAGATGTATCCGGCCACTAAATGCGTGGGTGAGAACGCGGTTGTCCGATATAATAGTATACTGGTGGCTGCTAAAGGGTCATCTCTGGATGTTGGTTCCCGGGTACTCCTTAATGCCAAGGGGAGTAGAACAGAAATCGTATCACGAGCGATAACTACTGGAGGTAGTATCATCGCCCGGGGTTGTATAGAAGGCAATGCACCTGAGGTGAAGGGTCATCTTGAGTGCCGTGGGCTGATTTTGCAAGATGGAGGCAGGATTCATGCCATCCCGGAGCTTAAGGGTAATCTGGCGGGTATTGACCTCTCCCACGAGGCAGCGGTAGGGAAGATTGCTGAGGAGGAAGTGGAATATCTGATGGCTCGAGGACTAACCCGGACCGAGGCTACGGCTACTATAGTTAGAGGTTTTATCAGAGTAGACATTGAAGGGTTACCACCGTTGCTAGGTACTGAACTACAGCGTGCCATTGAAGCCAGCGAAGAAGAAGTGATGTAGGGACAAAGCAATATAAAAGGGCTGAGACTTCCTTTCTATCGGTGCTGTATTAGCTCATATCTCTTGACGGAGTTTGTCCCCTGTGGTTATACTACAAATTGTCAGACGCACTAGCCCGGCTATCCTGTGGAGTATTGGCCGTAGTTCCGGATTAGCTTGACTGTGAGCTAGAAAGTGGCTAGGATAATAGTATTGATACTAACCTGTTGTTCATAGCAGTTAGCTGCAGCCAAATGCCTATTAACTATAGCTTAGTGGAAAGGAGGTGAGCTCAATGGCAGCGAAGGCTTTTGTTCTAATTGAAACCGCGGTCGGTAAAACTAAGGAGGTGGTAGCTAAAATCAGTCAGCTGGAGGGGGTAAAATCAGTTGACCCGGTGACCGGGCCCTATGATGTTATTGCTATTGTAGAAGCCGAGAACCTGAATAGTATTGGTGATTTGGTTACCAGCAAAATACACCCTATTTCTGGCATTTCTCGAACGGTAACTTGTTTGGCGATATGGGCTGACTAAATCCAATCATACTTTTAATCTGGGCCTCAATTAGCCAGTCGAAGAAAGAGAGATAAACATGGACTTTAAATTCAGTGAAGAGCAACAGAAATTTAGACAGGAAGTACGCGACTTTTTAGAAGAAGAGCTGAAACAAGGATTGTGGCAACCGAGTTGTGATGCCTGGATAATGGGCTTTGACCCGAAGTTCACCAAACGGGTGGCACAAAAAGGCTGGATTGGCTTAACATGGCCCAAAGAGCATGGCGGGCAGGGGCGCTCCTATGTTGACCGGCTCATTCTTACTGAAGAGATGCTGCGCTACGGAGCCCCAGCCGGTTGCCACTGGTTTGCCGACCGTCAAGTAGGTGGTGCCATTCTGCTCTATGGTACTGATGAGCAGAAGGAAGAATTACTGCCTATGATTTTGCGAGGTGAAGCCCGTGTTGGTCTGGGGATGAGTGAGCCGGAAGCCGGTTCTGACCTGGCTTCACTTAAAACCCGGGCTGTTGAGGATGGTGACTATTATATAATTGATGGGCAGAAGGTATGGACTAGCGGTGCTGACCATATGAACTGGATTTACCTGGTAGCTCGAACGGACCCGGATGCCCCTAAACATAGAGGTATTAGTGAATTCCTTTTTGAGGCTGGTTTACCCGGAGTTACGGTTAACCCGATAGTAGATATTACCGGCCGGATACACTTTAACGAGATTTTTCTTGATGGTGTGCGTGTTCCCAAGAAGTGCCTGATAGGAGAGAAAAACCGTGGCTTTTACCAGATTCTGCATCAGCTTGATTACGAGAGAAGTGGGATGGAGCGATTGATGGGTAATTACCCCCTTTTCGAGGCTCTCATCCAGTATGCTAAAGAAACCAAACGAGATGGCAAGCCATTATCCGAAGACCCGCTGGTTCGTTCTAAGCTGGCACAACTTAAGATTGAACTTGAAGTTGGACGGTTACATATGTATCGGATTGCCCTGGTGATGGATGAGGGGCGTGCCCCGAATTGGGAATCGGCAATGGCTAAGGTATATGGCACCGATTTTGAGCAACGCCTGGCTAACACCGCGATGGAGATTGCTGGACTCTACGGGCAGCTTTCTCCTGAATCCAGGTGGGCACCTATGCTGGGCATGGCTCGTGAATCATATCTGTCATCCAAGGGCTATAGTCTCCAAGCCGGCACCTCAGAAATCCTGAAGAATATTCTGGCTTTGAGAAAGCTGGGGCTACCCACCCAGTAGTGGCGTTCATTCTCCAGAAATGACAAGTAATAATACACAAGATTAGTAGGAGGCATGGTAATGGATTTGGCTTTCTCTGAAGAACAGGAAATGTTGAAAACAATGGCTCGTGATTTTTTAACCGATAAGTTACCCAAGGAGGTAGTTAAAGAGATAGAGGAGAGTGAACCAGGTTACCTGCCGGAGTTATGGCGAGAAATGGCGGAACTGGGTTGGGTGGGACTTGTATTGCCAGAACAGTATGGTGGTGGTGGCATGGGTTTCCTTGACCTGGCAGTGCTGCTGGAGGAAATAGGAAGGGCTTGTCTGCCTGGCCCTTACTTCTCCACGGTGGTTCTAGGGGGTTTACCCATCCTTGACGCTGGCAGTGAAGAACAAAAGCAGACATACCTACCTGAGATAGCCAGTGGTGAGACAATCTTTACCCTGGCTTTGACTGAACCCAACGCCAGATATGACGCCGCCGCTATCGAAGTTAAGGCTACTGCCGAGGGTGATACCTATATTTTGAGTGGTACCAAGCTCTTTGTTCCTGATGCTCACATTGCTGATTATATGCTGGTCGTGGCCAGAACCGATGAGAAATCAGAGGATGAGGACGGGATTACTGTATTCATAGTAAACGCTAAAAGCCCGGGCATAAGCTGCACCGTTTTAAAGACCATTGCTAACGATAAGCTATGCGAGGTGGTCTTTAATCAGGTGAGTGTACCCGGGGGAAATATTCTGGGGCAACTAAACCAGGGTTGGAGTGAAGTGCAAAAAACAGTCCAGCGAGCAGCGGCAGCCAAATGCTGCGAGATAGTCGGTTGTATTCAACAGGCGCTGGACATGACTATTGACTATGCCAAGGAAAGAAAGCAGTTTGACCGTCCTATTGGCAGCTTCCAGATTATCCAGCATTATTGCGCTGATATGGCAACCGATGTTGACGGTGCCAGACTCTCGACCTATCAAGCGGCCTGGATGATAAGCGAGGGTCTGCCGTGCGCTCAGGAGGTAGCCGTGGCTAAAGCCTGGATCAGCGAAGCTAGTCAGCGCATTATGGCTCTGGCGCACCAAATCCACGGTGCCATTGGCTATTCCATAGACCATGACTTGCAATACTATACCAGACGAGCCAAAGCAGCTGAGGTTACTTTTGGTGATGCCAGTTTCTATCGGGAGGTAGTAGCCCAGGGGATGGGGCTATGATAATTTAGTTTGGCCATAGATTCAGGATGTGGCTTCCAGTTTAGTTATGACTTCGTCTATCGTCTGCTCACTGGTAGAAGCGCCGGCGGTTATTCCTATGTAGGGTCGACCTTCGAGCCAGGATGGCTGAATGTCAGCGGCGGTTTCCACTAAGTACGTTGAGGCAGCCGTGGAACATAACTCGGCGAGGCGATTGGTGTTAGCGCTGTTACGGTCACCGATGACAAGCATCAGGTCAACCCGGTTAGCCAGCTCGAGTGCAACCGCCTGGCGTTTCCTGATATCGTGGCATATGGTGTCAATAACTCGCAGTTCGGAATCTCTGGTAAGGGCAAAGTCGATAATGTTCTTGACAAATTCGTTAAAATGGGCTGGTATTCGAGTTGTCTGTGATAGAATACCTATCCGAAGGGGTAGATGGTTAAGTTTGGTGATGAATTTAGCCTCTAAAGCGGCGGTGCCCTGATTATTAGCCCAACCAAGAGTTGCCTTGACCTCGACGTGATTACTATCACCGTAGATAATAACGAAAAAGCCAGAGTCAGCTAATTTGCGGGCGGCAAGCTGTAGACGGTGTACGAAGGGACAGGTAGTGTCAATTATCTCAATATGACGGTCCTGAATTTCTTTCTCAAGTTGCGTACTTATGCCATGTGCACTAACCACCACGGTATCACCCTGTATATCATTCACGTCTTTGGCTACTCTAACCCCAATTTTAGCTAGTCTTTGTAATACTTGCTGATTATGTACCACCGGTCCCAGTGTTTCTACGCCGCCCCGCTCACGCGCAATGTTTTCCAGGATATTAATGGCTTGCTTAACTCCGAAGCAAAACCCTATTTCACCCGCCTTTTCAATTCTCATGATTGGAGACTTCCTTTTTGGTGTAATTACCCCGATATTCTTGAGGGAGGAGTTCAGCGATGCGTTCCATTGTATAGTTAGTAAGTCTGGCTAACTCCTCTTTAGTTAATTTACCATTAACTGGTGGCAGAGAAAAGGGCTGACCGATATTAACCGTTATCTGAGGGCGGTGCAGTAACCAGGCTACACCCCTGAGTTTTTCGGTGCCGGTAATGCCTACCGGAAGAATGGGGGCATCACTATGACGGGCTATTAATGCTGAGCCAGATAAAGCCGGCTGCAGTTGAGCATTGAGGCTTCGTTTTCCTTCAGGAAACATGGCCAAGGCTAGACCTTCAGCCAGAATCTGCTTTGCCTGGCGTATTGCTTGTCTGTCTGTTTGTTTCCGATACACTGGAAATGCGCCAAAGCCGCGCATCAGGTAGCCCAAAAAGCGGCGGCGAAACAGTTCCTCTTTAGCCATAAACATTACCTTTCGGTCAAGGCTAATACCAATCAGAGGCGGGTCGGTTAGGTTAATATGATTAGCCACCACCAGCAGTGGTCCTTGACCAGGGATATTCTCTTTGCCCTTGACCTGGTAACTGGTCAGGAGACTAAAGAACATCCTTAATATTGCTTTGGCCACATAATAGAACCAGGGCACTATTCCACACTCCATAAAGAAGAAGATTAGCAACGATTGATTATACTCTACGGCTAGGCATAAAGGCAAGCATCAGGATACTTACTGTACCGAACCTTGACTAGCCGGCTAGTAATAGCTAGACTGATACTGTTGGTGAACTAATGAAGGTTATTGGTCTTACTGGTGGTATCGGTAGCGGCAAGAGCACGGTATCGCGGTTTTTGGCTGAGCTAGGAGCGGTTATCATAGATGCCGATAAGGTGGGGCATGAAGCCTTCAAGCCGGATACCGAGGTGTGGCGGGAGGTTGTAGAGGTTTTTGGGCGGCAGATTCTTACCCCTGGTGGTGATATCGACCGTAAAAAGTTGAGTGAAATAGTATTTGGTAATGTTGAGCTGCTAGCACGACTAAATCAGATAATGCACCCCCGGATGTATGATATAGTAAAGGCTCAGCTTGAGGAATATCGACGGCGGGGGGTGGAGGTGGTAGTGCTGGAAGCACCGCTATTGCTGGAAGCAGGCTGGACTTCATTAGTAGATGAGGTCTGGGTCACGGTAGCCGCTGAGTTTACAGTTTTAAGTCGGCTTCAGGAGCGGGTAGGGCTAGTTAAAGAGGAGCTTCTAGCGCGTATCCGCTCTCAGCTATCTTCAGAGGAACGAATTAAGTGTGCCGACGTGGTAATTAACACGGATTGCAGCCTTGATGAGGTAAGGGCCAGGGTAAGAGAACTGTGGGAGGAACTCTGGACTGGTAGAACAAGTGAAACGAAAACTTGACACCCAGCTATTGTAATTGGTAGAATGAGTAGGTTTTAGGAGGAGAGAGATTTACGCTGTTATTGAAACTGGTGGTAAACAATATAAGGTAATCCCTGGTCAGGCTATAGATGTCGAACG
>Ga0114925_10000623_pt1 | contig 16241 bp, 14 predicted proteins | sample SumtaG_2_FD_87287 | JGI IMG/M metagenome (GOLD analysis project Ga0114925, IMG submission 87287) | Deep subsurface microbial communities from Indian Ocean to uncover new lineages of life (NeLLi) - Sumatra_00607 metaG | ecosystem: Environmental > Aquatic > Marine > Oceanic > Sediment | place... | reverse complement strand
TGTTAATCGCGAGCAGGATCTGGATAACGAGGGCCTCCGCAAGTCAAAATTATCATATAACCCAACGGGATTCCTTAAAAAATATCGCGTCATTCTGAAATGAAGTTCCCCGTCGCAAGTGATCGGGGTAATGAATCTCCCTGCTTGACAACAATAATCCCCTGCCGATATAATCCGGCAACCCCAAAAGTATCATTCAGCCTTGTTATAAGATGCTTTCTTTGAATTCAAATCTTATTTACGTCTCACACTAATTATCGCTGTTGTGATAATCAGGGAAAAGCTGAAATAAATGGATCGACGTACCTTCCTCAAAATTGCAGGCATGGGCAGTCTATCCATTGCTGCCGGCTGCAGTTCCGAAGTCGATAAAACGCTGTTTTCCCTGGTTCAGGCCCCGGATGACATGGTGACCGGCAAGGCCGCCTGGTATGCCTCCACCTGCAGAGAGTGCCCGGCGGGTTGCGGTATTCTCGCCAAAAACAGAGAAGGAAGGGTTATCAAAATCGAAGGAAACCCTCTCCACCCTGCCAGCAACGGCAAGCTCTGTATGCGAGGCCAGGCTGCTTTACAGAGGATTTACAACCCCGACCGAATCAAAACACCGCTGATCAAAGACAAACAAGGATGGCGACCGCTTTCATTTTCCCAGGCGCTGAAGCTCTTAAAGGACAGGGCTGCCGATGCCGCACAAAAAGGATCGGATCGCGTGCGGATGCTGACGGAAATCGAAGGTGAAAGCCTTTTGAAGCTGTTCACGGAATCGTTGGAGAAATGGCGATCATCCCCTCCACTGGTATTCGAACCTTTTGCCTATGAATCACTCAAAGCCGCCAATGAAAAGGCTTTTGGCCTCAAAGGACTGTTCTCCTACAACATGGAAAACGCCGACATGCTGGTTTCGTTCGGTGCGGATTTTCTGGAAACCTGGCTCTCTCCGGTGGAATATACACAAAAGTTCAAAACCATGCACGCTCTGAAAAACGGAGAAAAAGGTCTGTTTTTCCATGTGAGTCCCTTTCAATCCTTAACCGCTGCCAACGCCGACATCTGGATACCCTGCCGCCCGGGCGGCGAGGCCGCCATTGTTCTCGGCCTCATCAACGAATCCCTCCGGCTTGGCCGGGGCCAGAGCCTTTCGCTGTCGATCCGCTCCGCCATAGCACGCACGGCATCGGATTACACCGAAGACCGGGTCACCGATAATTCGGGAATATCTCCTCAACATTACCGAACCCTTCTTTCCCGGCTGACACAATCGGGAAAACCTCTGATTCTCGGTACCGGAACCGGCGCATCGGGAGTCAACGCGCTCCAGACAAATATCGCGACAAACTTCCTGAATCTCATTCTGGATCCGGAATTGAAGCGCATCGATTTTGAAAACCGACACCGGGTCGAAATCGCCGCCGCCAGGTCCGAGGTCGTGGACTTTTTCAAGGCATTGAAACAGGAACCTGTAGATCTCCTGCTGCTGAACAACACCAATCCCGCCTTTACCCTTCCATCCGGAAGTGGTGTCAAAGATGCCCTGAACACAAAATCTCTTTTTGCTGTCAGTTTCAGCAGTTTTATGGATGAAACCTCGCAGCACGCAGACCTGATCTTTCCGGTGAGCCTGCCTCTGGAAACCTGGGGTGAATATGAAGGCAAAACCGGCCTCGGGACAACTCTGCAACCGGCCATGGGGCGTTTAACCGACGCGCCCGACATGGGCGATGTTTTTTTAGAGTCCGCCCTGGGATATGACCTCTCGGCGCGCAATTTCAGAACATATCTTTTTGAACATTTCGTCCGTAAAGGATACATTCAAAACCAAAACCACTGGCTTCAAACACTTCAACAGGGCGGCGTTTTTCATCAGGCACCGGCCCATCGATTCGATGAGGCGATACCGTATACTGTTACCGACACCTTTTACTCCCTGAGGAAACCTCCGGATGAAGAATTGATTTTCACGGCAGCACCTTCCATCCGGTTCTTTGACGGCCGCGGCGCAAACCTCCCCTGGCTGTGTGAAATTACAGACCCGTTGACAAAAATTGCCTGGCAGACACCGGTGCTCATGCATCCGCAAACCCTTGCAAAAAATGGATTGACCCAAGGGGATATCATTGCGATCCGATCTAAATGGGGTCATCTCGAGGCACCGGTTTATGGAACCGGAGGTGTACGGCAGGATGTGCTGGTAATGGGCATCGGCCAGGGGCACAACTCATATGGCCGCTATGCCGAAAACATGGGGCTTAATCCACTTGAGCTGCTTTCGCCCGAAACCGATCCGATTTTTGGCGGCCCACGTTTTTATGTTCAACCGGTCTCCATTCATAAAACCGGCCGTTCAATGCGACTGGCACACACCGACGGCAGTCGCATACAACACGACCGTAAAATCGCCCTTTCCGTCACACCGGACAATCTAAAACAGGGGAAATCACATGAGCAACACGGTTTGACCATGCACGACTTTCCGCTGACTTTGCCGTTGCCGGAGGGCTACGATCCCAAACGGGACTTCTATCCGCCCCATGACCATGATACATATCGATGGGGTATGGTCGTGGATCTCGACAGATGTATCGGATGTGCCGCCTGTTCGGCGGCCTGCTATGCCGAAAACAACATTGGCGTGGTCGGAGTGGAAAGGATCATCGAGGGTCGTGAAATGTCGTGGCTGAGGGTGGAACGCTATCACGATCCCGAACGCATGGACAACATAACGTTTCTCCCCATGATGTGCCAGCACTGTGACAACGCGCCCTGCGAAACGGTATGCCCGGTATACGCCCCCCACCACTCTAAAGAAGGGCTCAACAATCAGATTTACAACCGGTGCATCGGAACCCGCTTTTGTTCCCAGAACTGCCCTTACAAAGTACGGCGTTTCAACTGGTTCGACTGGAAATGGCCGGATCCGCTTCATTTGCAGCTGAATCCCAATGTCACCGTTCGCAGCAAAGGGGTCATGGAAAAATGTTCTTTCTGCGTTCAGCGGATCAAGAAAGCCCACGGAATCGCTAAAAACGAGAAGAGATTGATACAGGACGGCGACGTTATACCCGCGTGCGCGCAGACCTGTCCGACCGGAGCGCTGGTGTTCGGAAATTTAATGGACAAAAACAGCCGGGTCAGAAAACTGGCGGAAGACCCCCGAGCGTATCAGGTTATGGGATACCTGAACACAAAACCGGCGGTCATATATTTAAAAAAGGTGGTCCAGGAGTTATAAAATAATAAAATGCCTGAGTTGACATTTGCAAAAATAGATCAAACCGTTCTGGACACATTAAAGCCGCCGTCCCGCAGTTATTGGCTGACGGTCTCGATACTGTTTCTCGGCATGCTGGCCGGTGCGGCATGCTGGATCTACCAGATTTTAATCGGCGTCGGCGTGGCCGGAATGAACAACCCGGTGGCCTGGGGGACCTATCTCATCAACTTTGTTTTCTGGGTGGGAATCGCACATTCCGGAACCCTGATTTCCGCCATTCTTCACCTGCTTAGAGCCGGCTGGCGCAATCCGATTGCAAGGGCCGCTGAAACCATGACCGTTTTCGCGGTCTGCACCGCAGGGCTCTTTCCGTTTATTCATCTGGGCCGTATGTGGCTGGTATTTTACATGCTTCCCATACCCAACCAGAGAAACCTGTGGCAGAATTTTCAATCACCGCTCATGTTCGACGTCGTTGCCATCAGTACATACCTCATAGTGAGTTCACTGTTCTGGTACACCGGGATGCTGCCGGACCTCGCCACCATCCGGGACCGGGCCACAGGACTACGCAAGAAGATCTTTACGATTATCTCTTTAGGCTGGACCGGTGCCCATGAACAGTGGCGGCATTACGCTCGCGGGTATCTGTTTTTCGCTGCGCTGGCAACCCCCCTGGTGATCTCCGTTCACAGCGTAGTATCCTGGGATTTTGCGCTGGGAGTTGCACCCGGCTGGCACACGACCATCTTCGCGCCCTATTTCGTGGCCGGCGCCATCCATTCCGGCCTGGCCATGGTGCTGACCCTGATGATTCCCCTTCGGAAGATCTTTCATTACGAAAAAATTATCACCATAAGCGTTCTGGAAAGTATTGCCAAAACCATTGTCTTTACCGGACTGATTGTGGGATTCGCCTACGTCACGGAATTTTTCATCGCCTGGTACAGCCAAAACCCGGTAGAATTGGCAATCTTCCTGTATCGCCCCACAGGCGACTACGCTCTTGGATTCTGGATCATGGTGATCTGCAACACCATGATCCCCCTGCTCTTCTTTTTCAAGCGGATCCGGACGACGATCCCCTGGCTGTTCGGTATTGCCATCTGTATCAATATCGGCATGTGGTATGAGCGTTTTGTGATTATCATCAGCAGCGTGAGTCGTGATTTTATCCCTCATGCCTGGGGGGTGTATTCCCCGACGTTCATTGAATTCGGGATAATGCTGGGCGCGTTTTGCCTGTTTTTTTTCCTGTTTTTCCTCTTTGTCAAACACCTGCCGTCAGTCTCCATGACAGAGATGAAGGAAACCCTCAATCAAGGAGCAAGCCATGCCGACTGAATGTTCCGTAATGGGGCTGTTCACCGATGAAACTCAGGCAATATCCGCCATAGAGGCCATCAAGGATTCACCCTGGCTGCTGCGTCGTGTGCACAGCCCGATCCCCAGCCATAGAATATCCGACGCCTTGAAATTGAAAACGAGCAAGGTCGGTTATTTTACGCTGGTCGGCGGGATCATCGGCTTTTTTACCGGTTTTCTTCTCGCGGCCTTTACAGCCTCTCAATGGAATCTCATTGTCGGCGGAAAGCCGATCATTGCACTGGTGCCTTTTTTCATCGTGGGGTTTGAGTTCACCATCCTGTTTGCTATATTCGGCAACGTCGCGGGTCTCATTCACCAGATGCGGCTGCCCGAATTCAAGGGGCTCGAGCAGTATGATCCGCGCTGTTCGGGTGAGCACTTTGGTATCATGGCGTCCTGCGAAGCAAGCGATTTGGAAAAACTCAAGGTGTTTTTTCAGACCAAAGGCGGCGAGGTGAAACTTTTTCCTAATGAGAAGACTGTGGGACAATAAAAATTAAACCGGGCTTAGAGGATAAGGCTTTTTATAACTAAATGAAAATTCAGGGTGTTTTTATTACAAAGACTTATTACCAGCGGGGCGTTTAACAGAGAGAACTTCTCGACCCCTCAACTAAATATACTTATAAATTGATATGCCATCTGACGACAACAACACCGCTGTTTTAAAGAATAAACACTTTTCCCTGATCTGTTTTTCTTTGGTCGTTATCGGCTTCGGCACCTTTCTATTCGGACTGGCCGGGCAGCATCCTGAAAGAGCCTGGCAGGCGTATCTGATAAACTTTCTGTTATGGTCGGCCATTGCCCAGGGCGGACTCCTTTTCTCCGCAATTATGCACACGGTAAAAGCCCGGTGGAGCGGACCTTTGTCAAACCTCGCCGAATCTTTTACCGCGTTTTTTCCCATTTCTTTCGTTCTCTTTCTGATTCTTTTTCTGGGCAAAAACCATATCTTTCCGTGGCTGCACCAGGATCTGCACGGCAAAGAGGTCTGGTTGAACCTGCCGTTTCTTTTTACCAGGGATTTTATCGGACTTATTATCCTGTACGGATTGGGATTTGTTTATCTTTATTATGCCCTGTGGCTGAAACTGGATCGCTCCATATCCCAGGGAAAAATCCGGTCGTTTTTATATACACGATGGGATCGAAGTATTCCTGATGTGCAGACCTGCCGCGACCGGATGACGGTTTTCGGCATTCTATATATGTTGGCCTTTGCATTAATCCTGTCTCTGATCGGCTATGATCTCGTAATGAGCGCGGACCCCCACTGGTATTCCACCCTGTTCGGGGCGTATACGTTCGTAAAGGCATTCTATGTCGGTCTGGGAGGCCTGATTATCCTGGCATCGATACTGCACCTGAACCCGGAGATTGAATTTCAACTGAAACCGTCACAGTTTCACGACATCGGCAAACTCTTTTTTGCCTTCTGTCTGGTGTGGGCGGATTTTTTCTACTGCCAGCTTGTCGTCATCTGGTACGGAAACATTTCCGAAGAGACCGCCTACGTCATTGAACGAACAGTACTTCCCCCCTGGAATGCCCTGGCCTGGTTTGTTTTTATCATCTGTTTTATCATTCCGTTTATCATTCTGCTGAGCAAGAAGGTCAAAACAAAACCGCAGTTCATGAGTGTGCTTTGCGCCATTGTTATCATGGGAATCTGGCTGGAGCACCTCCTGATTCTGGGACCGGCACTCAATCACCATGCAACCTCTCTGCCGCTGGGCCTTACCGACGGTTTGATTTTCTTGGGATTTTTTGGTTTAATTGCTCTGGCCGTGAAGTTTTTCCTGAACCTGTTTCCCGAACTCGTCAGGATTGAACAAGTGGAGGCGGACTGATGGAAATTTTGTTCACCTCCATTGCACTGGCAGCGGTTCTCATACTGGCCGTGCTGATCGGCACGGGTGGCAAGCCGATGATATTTATCACCTCTTTTGGTGAAGCCGTATCTTTACTGGCAAAAAACAGGGGACCGCTGTTCTGGTCCGGGCTCAGCATCTTACTGATCCTGGGTTTTCTTTACTTTTTTTACATATCCCCGGCAACCCGGATCGGTCCCGAACAGCCGATACCGTTCAGCCACCGTGTCCATGCGGGCGTTAAGGCGATACAGTGCCAGTTCTGCCATCCCTATGCAGGGCGATCGATTCACCCGGGGTTGCCGCCGGTTGAGAAATGCCTGTATTGTCACAATTACATCATTGCCAATCACCCGTGGATTAAAAAAGAACATGAATATTATAACACCCGAACCCCTACACCCTGGAAAAAAGCGTTCTATCTTCCGGAACATGTTCTGTTCAACCATCAGCGGCACATCAAAAAAGAAATTAAATGCCGGAAATGCCACGGACAGATTGAAACCATGGATCGGATCCGGGGAGAGCGATTTAAAATGGGGTTCTGCATCGAATGCCACAACCTTAAAAAAGCCAACTTGGGATGCTGGTTGGCATGTCATAATTAGGCCGGTGTCAGAGGTCAGTGTTCAGGAATAAGCGAAGAATAGACTTGGCGGTTTCGTAAAAAGTCTGATGTTGCTCTCTCCGTGAGCAATTTTGGGATTGCTCAATGTCGTTCGCAAAATGACTTTTTACGAGCCTATCAGGCTTTATATAATGAAAAATGAATAGGGTTTCCGTTCAGACGGGACATAAGGGCTATAAAGACAGATAACAAAAACAAAAGGAATCGAGCTTTTTAAGGAGAGGAATTGACCCGCATACAACCATTGCCATCGCAAAATCATACGACCGCAAAAGGATTTTGCATCACCTCGGCTTTCTGGCTGGTCGTCGCGACCTTCATGGGGCTCCTCGGCGCCACTGAACTCATGGCACCCGATCTGACCGAAAACATCGGCTGGCTCGTATTCGGAAGAATTCGACCCATCCATGTCAATCTGGTCCTTTTCGGTTTTGTCACCCCCGGCCTCCTCTCCTCGGCGTTCTATTACGTGCCGAGACTGCTTCGGACCGAGCTCTACAGTGAAAAACTGGGGGTAATCACCGTTCTGGCATGGAACTTTACCCTTGTCACCGTCGTCGTCAGCCTGGCCATGGGATATTCTCAGGGGCGGGAATATGCTGAAATGATCTGGCCCATCGACATGCTGATTGTTCTGGCGTTTACGCTGGTATTTATCAACCTGATCATGACCGTTGCCCGGCGAAAGGAACCGATCCTTTATGTCTCTGTCTGGTACGTGTGTGCAGGTATTCTCCTGACGGCCGTTACGTTCAGCCTCGGCAACGTCATCTGGAAACCCGACAGCGGCTCCCTGGTCGGCATTCCGGACGCAATACTCCTCTGGTTTTACGGTCATAATGTTTTCGGCCTTCTCCTGACCCCCCTGTCCGCAGGCGTGGCCTATTATGTCATCCCGAGGGCCTGTAAGGCGCCGCTTTACAGCCATACCCTCTCCCTGGTCGGTTTCTGGTCTTTGCTGGTGGTTTACACCCATATCGGAACCCATCATCTGCTTCAGGTGCCGGTTCCCACCTGGCTCAAGGTCATTTCTATCGTGGACAGCGTGGCAATGGTCATCCCGGTCATGGCATTTCTGATTAACATCTGGTACACGGCCAAGGGAAAACTGGGGGAGATTCATGCCGACATCGGCGCAAAGTTTGTCTTTACCGGCACCATCATGTATTTCTTTGTCAGTATCCAGGGTTCAATGATGGCGCTTCCGGGTGTACAGCGGGTAACGCATTTCAACAACTGGGTCATTGCTCACGCGCACGTCGGCGTTTTAGGGTTCGCCGGAATGATTGCTCTCGGCGGCATCTACTATCTTCTTCCGAGGATGACCGGCAAACCGCTGTACAGCAGATTCCTGGCGGATTTCCAGTACTGGATGATCTTGATCGGTGTTGTGGGATTTACCGTGGTGCTGACCATCGCGGGGCTCATCCAGGGAAACGCCTGGCTCAACGGCGAAACCGTCTACCGGGTACTCCCTGAAATACATATGTACTACATCGCCCGGGCGTCGATAGGGCTGATGATTTTCAGTTCTGCGATTGTGGGCCTGTACAACATTTTAAGATCGATATTTTTTAATTCCGGAGAAGTTTCATGAAGATGACCCCAAAAACAATTGTTATCGGCAGTCTTCTGATACTGGGGGTCATTGTGTTTATGGTGGTGTTCATACCTTACGCCACACGCATCGAAGCGCCGTCCGAAATCTTCCGTGAGCGAACGACCCGGGAAGCGGACGGCAGGGCTGTCTATATTGCCAACGGTTGCGTGTACTGCCACACTCAATCCATCCGATCAATCGACTGGGGATTGGGTGCTGAAAGAATCGCCCAGGCAGGGGACTATGTTAAAGACACACCGATTCTGCTGGGCTCGGAACGCACCGGACCCGATCTTTCACAGGAAGGGGGAGAGCATCCGGATGACTGGCACATGGCCCACTTTGCCAATCCTCGATACACGCGCCCCCTTTCAATTATGCCGGCATTTGCTTTTCTGGACACGGAGAACATCGAACGTTTGACAACGTACGTTCAGAGCCTGGGATTTAAACAAGCAGACATTCGGATGGAAAGGCAGCGTTACTGGAAAAAAGAAGCCGCCAAGGCGTATGAAAACGGCCCGGTGGCCAATGTAAAATGGCTTCACGACCACGTACCGGAAGGCTGGCGAAACCTTCCCAACCCCTACCCGACCACAGAAGCCGGGTTGGCCAGGGGGCATAAAATTTATCAGGACTTTTGTCTCGGATGTCACGGCTCCATCGGTGACGGGATGGGTCCGGCACAGCCGTATATTTATCCGCCCCCCTTGAATTTCACCATTTTAAAAGACAGGGGTATTTCCGGCGGAATTCTGTACTACCAGATTATGAACGGCATCACCGGAACGGCAATGCCCTATTTCAAGCGTGAGCTCGAATCGGAAAAGATCTGGGATGTCGGCAATTATGTAGCGGTATATTTCATCAACCAGACCGATGCCGATACGGAGCCAAAGGGGATTGATGCCGCGTATGAACCGTGATTAAAAATGTCAAATGCTAAAATAAAAGCGGTAAAAAATAATTTGTCATTTAGTTATTTGAACTTTATTTTGCCTTTGAGTTTTTTTATTTGAAATTAAATTATGTATTTCCCGTATTTCATAACATACATGGTCCTGGGTTTTGCCATCAGCCTGGTAGTCTTTTTCTGGGCCCTTAAAAACGGCCAGTTCCAAGATCAAAAAAGAGCCAGATTTCTGCCCCTGGAAGAAGAATCTGAAACCTTCGGTGCCAGGATTTCCAGATTCAACCGTTATGAAGCCTATGCCCTCCTGTTCCTGGCGATTGCCGGGTTGGCGGCCAGCGCGGCGGCACTTATTTTTTTGCTGTTAAACGGAAAATATTTTTAAGAGGAAAACCGCATGCGACATTTTAATCTGCTGAACTTTCAACATATCATACTATATGTTTTTCCAACCCTGATTTTTATGATTATATTCGGGTTGGCGCTCGGTTACAGTCACCTCCGAAGCAAAGACGCGGAAGATCGGAAGAAAAGAATTACACACCGCTTTCCCGATGGGATTGAAGACAGGGATGCACCGTTTCCCCTGGCCATGCTTTTAATCATTGCCGGAACACTCGTCTGGGTATTCTTTTATATTCTGGGGACAGGCCTGCTGGGGGTTAAAATATAACATGGAACATTCAACTGAAAAAGAATCCACTTTTATCACCTGGGTCATCATCGCGCTGCTTCTGGTATGGATACTGGGCAAGGGATTTTTCTCCTTTTTTGTCGTGGGGGACATGGGACAGCCCACCTGGAACTACCGCCCGATAAAAGACGTTCCCGGAGAATCACCCTATGCAATTTATAAAGTACTGCCCTATCCTCAACACGTAAAAGGAGCCAAGGGGGAATAGATGAAACGGATTTCAATCCTGGTTTTGGTGATTGCAATCATACTCACGGCGGCCTACACGGCGATAACCCTTTATGATGAGAATCTAAAGGTGGGCCGCATGTGGGAAACCCCTGCTGTCCGGCCGCACGAACAGGCACTCCTTATCATGAAATCAGGGGTTATACCGATTGACGGCGGAGAAATCCTTTATAAAAATACCAGAGGGGTAGATCTGAAATCCCCTTTTGAAAGTGATGATCCTGAAGTTATTGAATCGGGAAAGTCTTTATACTTTACCTACTGTGCCCAGTGCCATGGAAACCATTTTGACGGCAACGGGACCGTAGGCCAGAGCTTTAATCCTCTACCTGCGGATTTAAAAGATAAAAAGGTTCAAACACTGCCGGAAGGGGTTTTATTCAAATCGATCAGTTATGGTGTCCCCGGCGGCAGACAACCCCCTCTGGCGACCACCATTGATGTTACGGACCGCTGGCAAATCATTGCTTTTCTGAAATCCCTGTCCCCTCGAAATTAAGATGCGTATTGATTTTGGATCCTGTGATCTCTGTGGCCTCCCCGTTGGTGACGGAACGTATACGTCTCTTCTGACGGGAAAAACGTATCACTTCTGCTGCATGGGATGCAGGCAGGTCTTTCACATGCTTGCGGAAGCATCCGGCGCCGGAGATCCCGTCCGATTCAAAGAAACCGAACTTTTCAAAAAATGCCGGAACATGGGCATTATCCCTTTATCCTCTCCTGCGAAACCTTTCGAACCGGCGGCGGATTCACGGCCTGATCATCAGCGGAGCGCCCTGAACCTGAATTTAGTGGTCACAGATATGTGGTGCCCGGCCTGCGCCTGGGTTCTTGAAGAAGTATTGAAAAAACGTCCGGGAATTACGAATGTCTCGTGTAATTTTTCCACAGACAGACTCCGTTGTGAATACGATCCTGTTCAGTCGTCTCCGGACCAGATCATCAGCAGCATCAACAGTCTTGGATACAGGGCGTTCACTCCCGGAGAAGAACTCGAATCCGGAGAAAAAAGGAAAGAGTTTATCCGCTTCGCGATTTCCGCATTTCTCACCGTCAATGTAATGATGCTGTCCTTCGCGCTCTACTCGGGTTTTTTTACTCAGCTTTCCCCCGACGCAGTGTACAAGATCTCCCTGCCGATTTTTGTAATGACCAGCATCGTTATTTTTTACGGGGGCCTCACCATTTATTACAGGGCCTGGGCCGGATTTACTTCCGCTGCTTTCGGCATGGAAACCTTAATCACCACCGGTGCTTTCAGTGCCTATCTCTACAGTACATTTAACCTTTTCTCCGGAAGCATTCATCTCTATTATGACACCGCCGCGATGCTGATCACTTTAACCCTGCTGGGCAAAACCATCGAAAGGAAGGCCAAAGCGTCCGTACAAGAAGATCTTGGAAATTTTTTCTCTCTCAAACCCACAAAGGTCAAACGCTGCGGCGAAGAATTTCCAAACGGCCGTTATGTTTCCGCTGAAATACTTCGGCAGGGCGATCTCTTCATGATTGAAGAGAGTGAAATTATCCCCGCAGACGGATTGGTTTTAGAGGGTTCGGGTTCTATCGATGAATCGTCCCTCACGGGAGAGGCCCGACCCGTTAATAAAACAATCGGAGAACGGGTCCGGAGCGGAACCCGGATTCTGAGCGGAACGTTCAAGGTCAGGGCCGAAGGTGTTGGAGAAGCTTCCACTCTGGGGCAGATGATCAAGATCATGGAAAACGCGCTGGAAGAAAAAACACCTCTGGAAGAAAAAACAGACCGGATCCTCCGCTGGTTTGTTCCGTTCATCCTGACACTTTCCTTTGCAACCGGATTGGCCTGTTTCTTTTTAGATTTCTCGATTGAAACAGCCTTGATTCGATCCGTCACAGTGATGGTTATCGCCTGTCCGTGCGCCCTGGGTATCGCCATCCCCATCGCACGGGTTGCGGGTATTTCTCTGGCCGGAAAGAAAGGCATTCTTGTCCGGGATTTTTCGGCTTTTGAACAGGCGGTCAAAACTGACGCCGTGGTTTTCGATAAAACCGGAACGCTGACGAGAGGCAACTGGAAACTATTGGAAATCTTGGTCGAAAAATCATTTAACAAAGAACAGATCCTCCAACTCGCTGTCGCCCTTGAGCAAAATTCAGATCATTTTATCGCCAACCAAATCGTTAAACATAGCCCAAAAAACGTTTCACGACCCGCTTTACTGAATCAGGTACGCTGCTATCAGAATGGTGTTTCCGGAATAATCGGAGAAGACGAAGTTAAAATAGGGTCCAAAGATTTTATTGCCGCGGGTTTGGAAGAACATCCCCTCATCTCTGAAGCCGGGCATAAAGATGTTGCATTTCAATCAATGGTCTATATGAGTTATGGTGACCGGCTCTGCGCCAGGTTTATTTTTGGAGATGTTCTTAAAGAAGGAGCGCTCAAAACCGTTGAGAAATTAAGGGACATGGGTTACAGTATTGCACTCGTTTCCGGAGATGGTGACAAAACGACGCAATCCGTCGGAAATTTGTTGAGCATACAGAATGCTTTCGGCGGCAAGTTGCCGCAAGACAAGGCCCTGTTCGTGAGTGAGCTGCAAAGAAACGGAAAAAAGGTCGCCATGGTGGGCGATGGTGTCAACGATGCCCCTGCCCTTATTCAGGCGGACCTGGCCATCGCCGTACACTCCGGCAGCCATCTGGGAAAAGAGGCGGCGGATATCACGCTGATGCAGGGAAACCCTGAGCAAATTCTGGTTTATCTGGATCTGGCCAAGCAGGTGAACAATAAGATTCAGCAGAACCTTATATTTTCCTTATTATATAACACGCTCAGCATACCGATCGCCATGAGTGGCCTGTTGACGCCGCTGGTTGCCGTATGCGCCATGCTGCTGAGCAGTTTGAGCGTTACCGGAAATACGCTGCTGTTGATACGAAAATATGCCTCTGCCGATTCGGAGATGTATTGAGTAATGCTTAAAACTGGTTTCAAAACCTCACAGTGAAGCCTTTTGACAATTTTGCTCAAAAGTTCTTAGCGAAGCGAAGCGTTAAAATTTGTAACCGTTTGAGGGCGTTAGCCCGAGTTTTACAAATTTAGCGAAGCGAGCTTAGAACTTATCAAAATTTTCAAACCAGCGAACGGGAGGTTTTGAAACTGCTTCTAGAGGTTTTTAGACATGACAAATTCCGAAAAATTTAAATCCCGGCCGATTCTTTTGCTGATCGCCGGAGCCAAGGGCGCCGTGGCATCGACGATAGCCGTCGCCGTTGCCGCCATGCGAAAAGATTCCGAAGCTATTTTGCCCAGCCTTATCACTCGCAACAGTTTCCCTTATCTGGGTCCGCCCCAGGCCATCTACGTGGCAGGCTGGGATACTCAAACCGCGGAACTGACCCGTTGCATTAAAAATCATGGGGTGCTGCCTGAAAACCTCTGGAAACCGCACCGAACGGATATAGAGGATACCGTCATCGCCGGAGCAGCCCCTTTGGATCAAAGCCTCTTGGATCAGATTGAACATCTGATGCAGGATATCCGAACATTCAGGGATAAGCATCCCGATGCCCGGCCGGTCCTGATTAATCTTCTGCCGGCCAATGTTCAGATGAACCTCGATCGCTATGAAAGTCTGTCCCATTTCCTTTCCGAAATAGAACCGATGGCTTTTCCGGATTTGGCCTATGCCCTGGCGGCCATTCGTTCCGGCGTCCCGGTTGTGAATTTCACTCCCAACTATTTTGAAGTTCCAATGATTGTCCGGGAAGCTGTTAAACAGAACGTTCCCATCGCCGGCTATGACGGCAAGACCGGTCAAACCTATCTCAAGGTCGTTCTCGCCTCGGCCTTCAAAGCACGAAACCTTTATGTGGATGGATGGTACAGTCTCAATATTTTGGGCAACACCGACGGGAAAAACCTCATGGATCCGGACAGGGCCGCTGGAAAAGTGGCCAACAAAACCAATCTTCTGGATGATATACTGGGGTACCCGGTCGGCCGGCAATACAACGCCCCTTCGCACAAGGTCCATATCGATTATTATCCGCCCCGCGGTGACGCCAAGGAAGCCTGGGACGTTATCGATTTTCAGGGGATGTTCGGCCTTCCCATGAGTATCCGCTTGAATTTTCAGGGTCGTGATTCGATTTTAGCCGCCCCGATGGTTCTCGATCTGGCCCGCTGGATGGCGGTTCTTAAAATGACGGGTCGCTCCGGGGCGATTCCTGAACTTGGATTCTATTTCAAGAAACCTCTGGGTGAAAATCCGCCCTTGAGCTTTCAGGATCAGATACTGAGCCTCGAAGCACTGGAAAAAGAGTGCGATGTGAAATTGACCGGAGAGGAAGGGTAAAGTTTCAAGTGTGTAAAATTACAAAGACACCTTAACTTCAGACACTTCAAATTTTTAAATTTCTAAAGGAAAACCTGTGATCTTCGCATACAGCACCAATGCTTTTGTCAAGTATTCACTTTTTGAGTCTTTGGAAAAAATCGCCGGTCTGGGATTTCGAGGTGTGGAAATCATGGCTGACAGACCCCATCTCTATCCGCCCGACTTTGAAACATCGGATGTGGCCCGTATTAACGAAACACTCCAAAAACATAACCTGAAAGTAACCAACCTGAACAGCTTTACGCTTTTCGCCGTGGGTGACACCTACCTCCCTTCCTGGATCGAACCTGAAGAAGATAGACGCGAAATCCGCATCCAACACACCATTGAATGTCTAAAAACAGCAGGCGAACTGGGGTGTAAAAATATCTCCGTCCCTCCCGGCGGTCCTCTGAACGGCATGTCAAGGGATGCCGCCATGTCTCTGTTCCATCAGGGACTGGATGAGGTCATTCCTCTGGCGGAAAAACTGGGGATAAAAATTCTGGTGGAACCTGAACCGGATCTGATGATGGAAAATACGGCGGAGTTCAAATCCTTTATCAGAGATGTGCAATCAGCGTCCGTGGGAATAAACTTTGACATCGGCCACTTTTTCTGCGCCGGTGAAAATCCGGCAAATGCATTCGAAACGCTGTTTGAATGGATTGGGCACGTTCACCTGGAAGATATTGCCACGGACAGATCCCACAATCACCTGATTGCCGGGTGCGGAGTCATTCAGTTTCTTGAAATCTTCCGGACCATGAAGAAGCTGGAATACCGGGGGGACATCAGCCTGGAGCTTTACCCGTATGTGAACACCCCGGAAGCGGCTGGCCGGGAAAGCCTCGAACATCTACGCCCGATCTTTGAAGAAGCGGGTTTGGATATCATTTGAAAGGCCCGATAGACGCTATTTATCAGGGAGGAGTACAATTGTGTAGCAAAGTTTGCGAACTATTTGAAAGATCTATATTTATAGCCCCAAGAGTTTTTTCGACAAACTATGCAGCTCAGAGTTTGCCAGTGCAACCACTTTCTTCTTGACCGTCCGAGAGTAATACTCCTGTTCGGTTTTAGTTAGAGGGAGGCCTTCCAGCTTCTTCTTGAACAGTTCCTTCTGCTTTGGTGACAAAACTTGTGCCAGTGCGTACTCCAGAGAAAATTCCTCATATTTTTCTTTTCGCCGTCTGGCTTTTTCGGCCTTTTTCTCAAAATAAAGTTCAAACAGTCCTTTCAAACGTTCAGGAACAAGCTCTGCATCATTACATTTTAGAGTTTGGTTATGGGCCAAATAATTCCTCCATGTCTTGACCAAAGCTTTATCTTTTTTGGAAAGGCCTTTTTTGAGCTTGTTC
>Ga0114925_10000622_pt1 | contig 16249 bp, 17 predicted proteins | sample SumtaG_2_FD_87287 | JGI IMG/M metagenome (GOLD analysis project Ga0114925, IMG submission 87287) | Deep subsurface microbial communities from Indian Ocean to uncover new lineages of life (NeLLi) - Sumatra_00607 metaG | ecosystem: Environmental > Aquatic > Marine > Oceanic > Sediment | place... | reverse complement strand
CGAGCCCATCAAGGGCGCGAGCCAGCGGGGTCTCCACTGCCATCGCGCGGGCTACGAACTCGTCTGCGCTCTGGGCCATCGCTACCTCATCAGCTTACGCTTGAGCGCCGGGTTGCTCACGCGGCCCTCGGACTTGAGGCGCCCGGCCTCGGTCAGAATGTCCTCTTCGGTCCAGTCCCGCGTATCGAGCTTGGGGAGACCAGCCTTGCGCCGGTAGGTCTGGATCTTCTGTAGGGCGGCGCGCACCTGGCCGGACGGTCCAGCAAAAGCCGCCGCGATCTCCTCGACCAGGTCGCCGAGACGTTCGGCCTCGTTGAAGTCCTCCCCGGTGTCGTCTCCGGTGGGGATCGCGCGCAGGACCGTGCTGTAGCTGACAAGCAGGCGGATCGCCGCGGTCCGGGCTGCTCGCGCTTCATGCGGGCCCACCTTGGCCGGGAGCTCGAAGCCGGTCGCCTGCACGGCATCCTCCGCGGTCAGTCCACGAATCTGGCCCACTGGGACCTTCCCACGACCTCCAAGATGTCTTCGGTTCTCTTCCTCTCGGAGCCACGCGAGAAACTCGCGGTCTGACTGAGTCTGCGAGGGATCCTTGTCGGCATCCCTCGACCGCCCAAGCTCGGCTTCGACGACATTGGCGATGTAGGCCGGGTCTGACAGACCATCAATCTTGAACCTGCGTGCAACCCGAGCTCCCGCGTTCTGTGCTTCCGGGGAAGCGCCGTTCGCTGCGGCCTCCGCCGCGCGTTGGTCGTAGACGTCCATGCCGAAAGCCTACCTCATCAGGACGCGCTTGAGGCGTTGAAGGACAGGTTCGGGCTCACCGGCCTCGCGGCAGACGTTTCCGTACCCACGGCGATAGGCTGCGTCGAAAAACCAGGGTCCCAGGCGCAGCAGTTCCTGGTGGACCTGCGCGCGAGGCTTTTTCTGAGCTCGAGCGATCTTCTCGGTGAGGCGGCGACCCCGATCGAGCGCCTCTTCGTACCCTCGCATCGGGCGCCGGAGTTGGAAGACGCAACCCAGGGTGCCACCATTGGAACCGTTGCACGGCCTCGAGGATACGTCCGGGCGCCGACGGAATCGCTGCCACACACGCTCGGCCTGCGTCGAGACCTGCACCGAGCTCGGTTGAACCCACGGCGAGTCGCCGCTGCGGCGCGCCATCTCCATCAGCGCTTCGTAGGTGATCGGGCCGTACCCAGGGCACGCCGCCGCATAGCCAACTTCCCAACGGGGCTCGCCTCCGACGTGGAGGCCCGCCTCGATGAACCCCCGGACTGTCTCGAGCGGGACGTAGCGCCGGTCGACCATCCGTGGATCGAGGACCAGAACGCGCACCCGATCGGCCGGCGTGCCAGCGTCGGGGAAGCCCAGCAGCTTGCTCGGGAGGACCGGACCTTGCCCGACGACGAGGGCGAGGGGGTCCGACAGATCCACTTTCGGGTTCTCGACGGCACTCATCGCATCAGCCTCCGCTTGAGTTTGTCACTCAGGGGCGATCCTCGCTTCGGTCGGGGGTTCGCGGGGTTGGACGCGACGACGCCTTCGGCCTGGAGCTCAGACGCAGGCACGAGGGTCGCCTCATCAGGGTCGGGTTCTTCGGTACCCACGTCAGGCTCATTGCGGGGAACGATGGCCGCTACCAGCCGACCGTCGACCTGGTGGACGGGTACCGCGAAGCGAAGCTCTCGAGGGTCGACTCCGGCACCGCCACCATGCAGGTAGACGCCACCCTCCTTCGAGCCTTTGGGGGGCTTCCACTTCAGCCCGACCACGTAGGGCGGCGGTCCCTCGGCGAGCTCGGCGTCCATCGGTCGCACGTCGCTAATGTCGCCGTCAACGACCTCATGGCCCAGGAAGGTGTCCGGCATTCCTGCAGCGCGAGGGCTGTAGGCCTCGGCCTTTCCATCCCGCCACTTCTCGGTGTCCAGGAAGACCACGGCGACCTTGCGGCGGGAGCCGAGCTCGCGGACCAGCCGCTTCTCGTTACGGCCGGAGTAGGAGAAGGTCAGGTCGTAGTTCGAAGGCGGCCGTCGGTCGGGGACCTTCGTGTAGTCGTAGAACTGAAGCTCGGGGAGTTCCGAGAAGAGCGCGGGGTACACGAGTTCCCAGGGGATGTCTGAGTAGACGTTGAGCCGCACCATCGGGATGCGCTCGCGTCGGCCGGTGCCCAGGTGACGCTTGCAGGCCTCGAAGAGGATGCGGCCGAACGCATCGGGCTCCATCATCAGCGCCGTCGTGCGGGCCTGCTTGAGCATCATGTTGTAGGGGTTCGCCACGTTGCGACCGCTCCACACGAGGCAACTCTTGATGCACTCGGCGCTGGCGCCGATGCAGGTGTTGATGTTCGCCCCGCGGGTCCACACAGGCAGTCCGCCCCGGACCCGGCGCTGCAGGCCGACCTGGCGCCCTTCAGTCACCGCCCACAGCGAGGCGGGAAGTAGCGAAAGCCCTTTGACTTCCACCGGGGCGAACGGAAACTCCTTCCCTGTCTTGTAGTTCTGCCCCAGGATGGCGTCGACCATTCCATCGGGCGTCCGGTAGATACGGGCGTACTCACCGGCGGCCGCGACCTCCTCGCGGAAGACAGGTGCCTCGTGCACATCGCTGTAGCCGTCGAAGTCCTCGGCCGCCGCCCTCGATGCGACCTCGAGCCCTCGATCGGTAAGCTTCTCGCCCTCGACCCAGCCCCTCTCGCGGAACCGGGGCAGGTACATCCGGCTTCGCTTCTCCAGTCGATCGCCCCCGGAAAGGGAGGCCAGAGCCTCGGCGATGCGCGGGGTGATCGGGTAGGTGTTCACCTGGGGGGCGAGGAGACGGGGAAAAAACGGGAGAAGTTTGGAGTGAGCCTCCTCGAGGCTCATCTTCAGTACGGTAACGTGGTCGATCTGGAGGTAGTTCAGGCGCTCCCAGGCGTAGTCGGCGTTGACCCGGTCCGGGTTCTCAACTAGGTCACAGGCCAGGTCGATCGCGTCGCCACCGCTCGTGGGGACGCGATCGAGGCTCTCCGCGGGCACTACCGGGATGCCCTCGCTCTCGGCGACGGAGACGGCTTGTTCCACGGTACCCTTGACCAGGCTCTCCACGTTGCCGTCGGCGTCGACGATTGCGTACATGCGGGCACCCTACCACCGGGCCTCGCCATCAGAAACCCTGGGCGCTACCAGCCGGCGGCGAGCTCGAGGTTGTCACCGCGCCAGGCGACCTCCTCAGCCGTAAGGGGCGTCGTCCGGTTGCCGTAGTCGCGCCGCCACGCCCGGTAGCTGAACCCAGACTCCCGAGCGGCAGCGCGGATCTGGGGGACCAGGAGGACGTCCGAGACAGTCTTCGGGAGCGGCACGTAGGGGTCGCCGGCGTCCACGAGTTCGTAGGTCCCGCCCGGGTAGGCCCCGCAGTGGGCGAGCCGGTGGCCGAGCATGGCCTGGGGATCATCCCCAGCGCCGTGCTGGTGACGATCACGACGACCGCAAAAGGGACACTCCACCACCACCCAGAGCCCTCGCTCTGCGTCGTAGCGTGCCTCTGCCTTGCGCACGTCTTCCATGCACAGATTGTAGCAGCCTAATCCTATTTGTGCCCATTTGGGCCTACCTAAATGCCGCTAAGTCGCAAAGTAGGGGACGCCGAGTAGGTGCTATCGGGATTTGCTCTTTACGCGCCTGTCTTCTCGGCGAGCTCAACTACCAAAAGCCCCAACCAGGAACGGCCCCACCAGCCCGGCGAGAACGACGAGCCACGCCAGCCACGCCGGGACAGGAGGTGGCGGCGAGTTGGGCGCGCGTTCAGGGGGCGCCATTGGACGACCCGTCACGGTCCCCAACGGGCGCCTCGGCTGCGGCCGCGGCGGCGTCGCGTACTTCCTTGGGCAGCGCGGCCGCGGCCTTCGCCGCGGCCTGCAGGACGTCAGGCGGCAGCGTCTTCACGAGGGCCATGACATCGCCTTGAAGTCGCTCGCGGCGAGCTCGCTCGAAGTAGGCACGCGCGCCTCCCGCGACCATCATCCCGAAGCCGAGGATCTCCGCAAGCATGTCGGCCGAGATCCCCCAGCGGGTCAGGAGCCCGGTGGCGCCGGCGAAGCCGATGATGCCTGAGACCAAGGCTGCCCCGGGGTCGGATGCGTTCAGTGCGCGATCGGTTTTCGTCTGCTTGAGAGGCATGGCCCATCCTAGCCCGCGGCATCCGCGAAGCGCGAATTCAGGACCTCGCGCGATTCGCGTTTAGGACTTAAGGACTCGACTTCGGAACACTCGCAGAGCGCGCGAAGTCCTACTTGAGCATTTTCGCTCCGAAAAGTAGGACTTAAGGACTTCGCGCCCCGTCGGGTCCTTAAATCGAAACGGCGTCCTAAACACCCCTCCCTATTCAATTCCTTGTACTTAGCCTTCACTTAAGGACTTAAGGACTTAAAAAGCCTAATTGTGGGGCGGTAAAAAAAATTAATTCTGAGAGAGCAACAATTGGAATTCGGGTCCTCCGAGTCCTTAAGTCTCCTGGTTCCTCAGTAGATACAACGACTTAGGTGTAGGACTCGGCGAAACTCCGAAGTCCTTAACCCCCCGGGCGGTGCGCAGCACGCTGCGCACCGCGAGGACCACGCTCAGCCGAGCTTTTGGCGGATCTTCCGCAGCATGACGGGGCCGATGCCGTAGAGCGCGAGGAGTTCCTCGTCCTTCGCACCACGTAGCTCGTTGAGCGACGGCCACGTGTCGAGGATTTCGTCGCGGGTGGCGTCGGGCAGCGTGCGGAAGTTGTTGAGGAAGGCGGTCAATTCCGCCCCCGGGTCCACCTGCCGTCCCCCCTGATCGCCCGATGGGGCTGTCAGACCCTCCCCCGCAGAGCTCGGACCCGCGGAGGAGGGACCGGAGCCGGCCGGCGTAGGCGGCGGGGAAGGGACGACGGGCGTCTGGGGGGACGGCGGGGCCGCCGTCGGGGAGCCTGGCATCGGCAGGCTGGACGACGAGGCGGTGGAGGCCGCCTGGACATCTTGGACAATGGAGCTCGCCAGCTGCACCTGCTCGCGGGTGAGGACGTCGCTGAGAGCCGCGTCTCCGGGCAGGTGCGCCTTGAGCTCGCGAGTGAAAAGCGCCATCAGGGGCCCCACATTAGCGGGCTCCTGGTTGGTGATCAGCTGCTCGAGAGCGTGAATCTGCTGGGGGAGCATCCCGGCGCGGAGGGTCTCCCAGGCCGCAGCCGAGAAGAGCTCACCGAAGCGCTGGGCCTTCTGGACGGGCGTGAGGTGGTCGAAGCTGGGGGCGGGGGCCGGGGCGGGGCTCGGCGCTGGCTGAGCCGCTGGGGTCGGCTGGAAGCCCCCAGGAGGGGCGCCCCCACCGGGAGGGGGCCCGAACCCCGGAGCGGGGCCGGGCGTGAAGCCAGCGGGTCCAGGCGCGGGGCCGGGGGCCGGGCCGGGCGAGAAGCCGCCGGGCGCGGGACCTGGGGAAAAGCCGCCGGGCGCGGGACCTGGGGAAAAGCCGCCGGGTGCGGGGCCAGCGGGCCCCGGTGAGAAGCCACCAGGCCCGGCGCCTCCCGTCGGGTCGAATCCGCCCATCCCTGCGGCTGCCTGCTGCTGGGCCTGGGCGGCCTCGGCAGCGATGTTCTCCAAGAACGAGCCCAAGCCGCCGTTGCCCATCGCGGAGAGGATGCTGCCGCCGAAGCCGAGAAGGGCCGGGCCCATCTCCTTGACAAAGCTCCAGCGGTTCTCCTCCTTGCGCTCCTGGCGCGCGCGGTCGAGCTCGTCGCGGTGGCGACGCTCCGACATCGCCATCTGCTGCTGCACCGACCACCAAAACCACTGGTAGCCCATCGAGAACATCTCGAGAGCGCGGTTTTGGATGGCCTCTTGCTGCTCGTTGTGCGCCGTGAGCGCAATCGCCATCTTGAAGAGGCGGTCCTGAGCTTCGGCCGTCTGGGTACGGGACTCGCGCAGCGCAATGCGGTTCTCCTCGTTCATCTTGCGCTGCTCCTCCAGCACCTGGCTGTTTGCGCGCAAAATGGTGTTTAGGGTCATGTCCACCTGGCGCATGACCATGGAGTTGGCGTCGACCATCTGCCGCTGCGTGCGTTCGGCCATCAGCTGGGCCTGGCTCGAGGCGTACCCATAGGCGTCGTCGTACCCCATAGGGCCCCAACCGGCGGGGCTCACTGCGTGGCCCCGCTGGGGGGACACGACCTCGGGTTCCTCGCCGGCGGGATGGACGATGAATTTGTAGAACGCGCGGCGATCCTTGCCGTCGGCGTCTTTGTAGTGCTGGCGGACGCGATATTGGCGCTTTTCCTCGGCCTCCTCGCTCTCGGCGTGGACGTAGCCCATCGCCAAACAGATCTGCGCGAGCTCTTCCGAGGTCAATTCGTCGCCGGGCTTCGGCGGGACGTTGAGATCGAGCCCGTTGACCTTGTGCTTGGTGCCGTTGTCGGCCAGCCACTCGACTTCGACCTTGTAGCAAGCCGCCAGGACCTGGTTGAGCTTCTTCTCCATCCCCATCGGGACCGGGTAAGCGATGTCCGGGAGCTCAAAAGGGGTGTGGGGCTTCATCGAAAAATCGCTTCTCATATTTTTCGGGAATCTCCAACTTTCGTGATCTCGGGGGGTTAGCAGCCGCAACCGCAAAATTATTTTCCAGAACGCGCGTTCCGCGCACATGCGTACCCGAAAAATTGGGGATTTCGAGCTCGGCCTGCAGGATTTTTTTCGCAACTGAAAAACCCGGAGCTCGCAGCAGGTGAGCTCCCTTTTCCCGACCAAGCGTCGGCCCAGAGGTTCAAGCACCATGCGCAAGCCCACTAAGTTCAACCCGGACAAGTTCCGTTCGGACGTCCTTCAACTCAACCCTCACGACGCGGCCGACGTGGCCCTTCACTGGAAGACCAAGGCCCACTCCATCAAGAACGAGATGGCGCAGTCGACCGAGAACGCTCTCGAGATCGGCATCACCGGCGCCACCGCGTTCGGCCTCAGCTACATGCAAGGTGGCTGGGCACATGACCGCAAGGTGATGATGGACAAGTGGCAAAACGGTGAAGCCCAAGCCAAGGGCTTCGATCCCACCAAGACCTCGCCCTTCGTCGAGGGCAAGCAGGAGGATCCCACCAAGTTCATGTCCATCGACAAGACCTTGTGGGCCACGATCATCCTGGGCGCGGCCACCGTGTTCAAGCTCGGCGGCAAGAAGTACAACCACTTCCTCCGCGCTGGTGCCCTCGGTGCCATGGCGACCTGGGCCGGCGGCCTGGGCCACGACATGGGCTACACGGGCGCGCAAGAGGCAGCCAAGGCGGCGACGCAGCAGGCCTAATTGAGAGGCCAAGACCTCGGAGCTCTGATGCTTTCGCGCTCGAGCTCCGGGGCACAACTTCCCTCGTCCGTGGAGTAAGGGGTTGCCCTGCGGACACTGCCTAAACCACCCAACCAACCAACCACTCAGCGGAGATACTGAAAATGAACGAGCAAGTTCAACAAATGATGGCTCTGGCACGGCAACAACAAGCCGTGGCACAGCAAGGCGTCGACGTTGGCGCCTGCGGCCCCATGGCCGTTAGCGCCGGCATCGCTGGCCTCGGCCAAGGCGGATTCCCCGCCGGCGTCCAAGGCTGCGCACCCGCACCCGCGGTGCCCGCCGGCATGCTTCAACAAAACTGCAGCGTGTACCAGGAGTGCTTCGTGCCCCTCGGTATTCGTTTCGGTGTCGACACCGCCGGCAACATCTATCCGGCCAATCAGATCGGCCTCGCGCCCGATCCCACCCTGGCCGCTCCCGGCTTCCAGTTGTTCCCGCGCAACGGCAACTTCTGGATCTTCGGCGTCAAGTTCTTCTGCCCGCCCGGCGAAGTCGTCTTTGACTCCGTGATCACCGGTGACAGCGACTGGAACCACCTCCTGGGGCCCACCGACTGCGCCACCTGGAACACCATCGAGTGCTTCTGTCCCGTCAACTGGGGCTGCATCTCGATCACCAACCCCCTGCGCATGACCGCGCGCGCTGTGACCGGTACCACCGTCATCGGCGTCAGCGGCTCGGCCTGGGGCATCCGCCGCTCGAGCACCGGTACCTGCGGGCCCTACAACGGCTGTCCGCTTCCCGGCGGCTACGTCGGCTGAGACCACCCTGGGTGGGCGCCAGTCCCGCTCGCAACTTACGAGGGGCCGGCCGGCAGCTAGGCGCAACCTCACCGGAGGGACCGCGCGTGTTTGGAGAGACGCGCGCGGCCCCCTCCACCTTTCGATTTCCCGACGATGCGACACCTCGGACACAGCGCGAGCTCGAGTCCCACCGCCACGGTGGAGGGGGCAGTCTGTCGTCTCGACGACCGCGGACAAGTGCAGTGCGACTTCAAGACGCCCAAGCACTCGCGAGTCGCCAACCCACGACCCGACGGGCAGACACAAGGTCTTCCGCCGGGTTGTTCCGTGGACCTGGCCACGGGCCGCTGGGCGTGTCCCGGCCATCCGATCGACGGCAAGGACGCCTCGGTCAAACGACACTTTCAAGACGATGCCGGTCAGCGATGGGCTGTCGCTGGCGATGACATCGTGGTCCCCGCGCTTCGAGCTGTGGCGGTGGGCGCTCTAAACAAGAAGCTCAACTCAGCGGAGAACGCCATGAACCCTTACCAAAACGGTCTCTCGGTCGGCCAGCAACAGCAGGGCCCTCTCATTCCGGCGACCGGGCAACAAGGTCCCCTACAGGCCACCATGCAGCAGGGCCCCTTCATCCCGGCGACCCGCCAGCAGGGACCGTTGATCCCCACGACCTTCCAGCAAGGTCCGCTCATTCCGGCCCAACGCTTTCCCTACCCGCCCGTCCCCGTGGCACCCGAGTACCCGGCCTGGCCGCCAGGTACGTTGCCTCCGGGAGGCACGCCTCCCAACGGCACCCCGCCCGGCACGCCGCCCAACGGCACCCCGCCTGGCACGCCGCCCGGCGTGACGCCGCCCGGAGCTCTGCTCCCTCCTCTGCTCGGCCAAGGCGGGTTCCCTGCCGGCGTCCAAGGCTGCGCGCCCGCACCCGCGGTGCCCGCAGGCCTCCTGCAGCAAAACTGCGACATCTACCAAGAGTGCTTCGTCGCCCTGGGCCTGCAGTTCGGCGTCGACCAGGCCGGCGGCATCTACCCGGCAAGCGCCATCGGCGGCATCCCCCTGACGACGTCCAACGTCTTCGAGTTCCAGCTGTTCCCGCGCAACGGCAACTTCTGGATCTTCGGCCTCAAGATCTTCACCGAGCCCAACGTCGCCGAGTTCAACGTCGTGCAGACCGGTGACTCCGACTGGAACCACATGCTGGGGAACGTCGACGTCGCCACCTGGAACACGACCGAGTGCTTCTGTCCCGTCAACTGGGGCTGCATCTCGATTACCAACCCGCTCCGCATCCAAGCGCGAGCTCTGACCGGCGGGGGCGTCGTTCAGGGTGTCCGTGGCGCGTGCTGGGGCATCCGCCGCTCGAGCAACGGCTCGTGCGGTCCCTTCAATGGCTGCGCCATCCCTGGTGCCGTGGCTGCCTAACCCACCCAAGAGAAAAAAGAGCGGAGAAAACAGACATGAACGAGCAAGTTCAACAAATGATGGCTCTGGCACGGCAACAACAAGCCGTGGCACAGCAAGGCGTCGACGTTGGCGCCTGTGGCCCCATGGCGGTGAGCGCCGGCATGGCAGGTCTTGGCCAAGGCGGATTCCCGGCTGGTGTGCAGGGCTGTGCACCCGCGCCTGCGGTACCCGCCGGCATGTTGCAGCAAAACTGCGACATCTACCAAGAGTGCTTCGTCGCGCTGGGCATCCAGTTCGGCGTCGACCAGAACGGCGGCATCTACCCCGCCAGCGCCATCGGTGGCATCCCCGTCACCACCTCCAACGTCTTCGAGTTCCAGCTGTTCCCGCGCAACGGCAACTTCTGGATCTTCGGCCTCAAGATCTTCACCGATCCCAACGTCGCCGAGTTCAACGTCGTGCAGACCGGTGACTCCGACTGGAACCACATGCTGGGGAACGTCGACGTCGCCACCTGGAACACGACCGAGTGCTTCTGTCCCGTCAACTGGGGTTGTATCTCGATCACCAACCCGCTGCGCATCCAAGCGCGAGCTCTGACCGGCGGCGGCGTTGTGCAGGGTGTCCGCGGTGCGTGCTGGGGTATCCGTCGCTCGAGCAACGGCTCGTGCGGCCCCTTCAACGGCTGCGCCATCCCCGGCGCTCCTGGTATGGGCGCTCCTGCTCCCATGCCCGCCCCGATGCCCCAGTAGAGGCAGACAGTGAACGAGACGGTCCAGCAAATGATCGCCCAGGCCCGCGCCGAGCAAACGCCGGTGTCGGTCGGGGCGTGCGGTCCCATGGCGGCGAGCGCCGCCATGGCCGGGCTGGGCCAAGGGGGGTTCCCCGCTGGCGTACAGGGCTGTGCCCCGGCGCCAGCGGTACCGCCCGAGCTGCTGCAGCAGAACTGCAGCGTCTACCAGGAGTGCTTCGTGCCCCTGGGCATTGCCTTCGGCGTCGACCGAGCCGGGAACATCTACCCCGAGCAGTTGATCGGCCAGGCGCCGGACCCGACCCTCGCGTCACCCGGCTACCAGTTGTTCCCACGCAACGGCAACTTCTGGATCTTCGGCGTCCGCTTTTTCACCGACGTCGGCTTCGTCGAGCTCGACTCCGTGATCACGGGCGACTCCGACTGGAACCACCTTCTGGGGCCCGTCGACCCCGCCACCTGGAACGTCGACGAGTGCTTCTGCCCCGTCAACTGGGGCTGCATCTCGATCACCAACCCCCTGCGCATGACCGCGCGGGCCATCGACACCATCGCCACGACAATCCTTCCGGTGCGAGGCACCGCGTGGGGTATCCGCCGTGCGTCGGTCGGAACCTGCGGACCCCTGAGCGAGCCGGTGGTATGCCGCTAGGGTTCGCCCATGCCGGAGCTGAGCTATGAGCTGGGGTATTCCAGGAGCATACGGGGGCTTCCCGCCCTACCTTGACGCACCCGGATGGGGTTGCGATCCCTTCCCGGATGGCAACACCGTCGGTCCGGTGATCGCCCCGGCGGTCCCCTGGATCACGCAGTACAAAGTCCTACAGTCGGCCAAGCCCAGCTACCGCGGCGGCTTCGCTGACGTCGACTACTTGCTCGAGCCCGACGCCATCCAACGCGGGTGTCGCAAGTATTGGCACATCGAGTGCTTCGCCATCGAGAAGCAGATGCTTCGCGAGCAGGCAGAGCAGACCTTCTCCGGGACCTCGACGACGACGCAGATTGGCGGCATGGCCGGCTCGAAGCCGAGCTCGCAACTCAAGCTCCTGGTGGAGTGGGTGTGTGCTCGTCAGGAGCGGCGCTTCTTCATCGCGGACATCGGCACGGGTCTGGACCTCCAAGTCGGCCCCACGACTCGTCCTCGAGCGATGATCCTGGCGCCTGACCCGGCCGCCATCCCAGAGACCTGGCCCAACGACTTCAACCTCGAAGACCAAGTGACCGCGACGGTCGTGACCGCTCGGGCGACGCCGATCAATGCCGGGTACACCCCTTGGAATGGACGGTACACGCAGAGCCTACTCCTCCCGGCGGGCAGCGAGGACACGCTCTACCATGAGATCCCCCGCCTCGCGCGCGAGGTCATGCTCTACGAGACCGACCTGACCCCGGAGGGCGGCCTGAGCGGAGCTCCGAGCACGTGGCGCTACGCCTTCGACCAGGTTGTCCCCGGCGGCCCCTACATCCCGCTCGGCCAGGGCGGTCCCTTCCCGGCGGTCGACGCCTATAACATCCCGCAAAACGGGGCGAAGTTCGTGTGCATCCAGCCGCCCGGCGGCGGACCTCCCACGGCTCGCCTCATCACCCTCGTCTACACGTTGAGCCTCTGATGGAACTGCGAAGCCACCTTTGCGCTCCCATCGGAGAAGCCACTCGACGAGAGATCCGGCACACGCTCGACAACCACAAGGCGGACAACGCCTACTGGATCAGCGCGATCCGAAACAGCGGCAAGGAACCCCCTTGTTGCTGCAAGTCCATGGGCATCGACTACCGACCCCCGGTGGGGAAGGAGACCGAGAGCCCGGTGCAGGAGTTCTACTCCGCGCCCTTCATGTTCACCCGCGGGCAAGGTGCTTGCGGCGACATCTGTGCCTACGACGCGGCGGCCCTCGAGGTCCTCTTCAAGATTCCTACGCGGATCCTCGTCACTCCCCAGGGAGAGACCAGCTACCACGTCGTCATCCTGACCCCCGCGGGCCCCCTGGACCCCACCAAGAACTGGGACACGAAAAAGTGCGTCTGTCACCTCTTGCGCAAGACCTGAGCTCGATTTGACGCTCAGCGCGCACGTTTCCCGATTTCGTGAGAACATCAAGCCGGCCAAGCCCAAGGATCTGTCATCATGCCTCAGTCTGGAACCATTCTACTCGCTGGAGGAGCCGCGCTCCTCGCGTTCATGGCGATGCGTCGCCGTCGCCCCGTCGCTGCCTCGAGCGGCATCCTCTGTGATCCGGGGCCCTACCAGTACAACAACGCTCAGGTCGTGCAGCGCATCGACGGCTACCTGGACTCCGGGCGCCGCGACCCCGCGAGCATTACCGTCGACGTGGCAACCGACCTTTTCAACCCGCACCCCAGCGGCGCGAACGTGGTCTTCCCGCCCGTCATCAACGCGCAACAGAACCTACCTCTGCCCGGCGTTCAGTGCGCCTTCGAGCTCGTCGGTCGAGACGTCCTCAACCGCATGCAAGAGCGCGGCATTCAGCCCGGCGTCGACGACGACAACACGCCCGTCATCTTCGGTGCCGGCGACGCCGACATGCCCGGCTACCCCTGGGACTCGCCCTTCGTCCAAAAGGACAACTACCCGACGCCCGGCATGTTCTTCCTCGTTGGCGCGCCAACGAAGGTGGGCAGCGACCAGTTCACCATCCAAAGCGACGGTCACTTGGTCCGCGCCGCCCTGGGCTCGGCGATGGCGATGGCCGGCAACTACAAGCCCGATTGGGTGAAGTCGCCCCCGGAGGGTGCCGACTCTTCGCACCCTTACTTCAACACCAACGCCAAGCGCCTGCGCTCGCAGATGGCGAAGCTCATCCGCTACTCGCCGTGGAACGACGAGCTCTACGGCCAGACGAACGCCAACTACGCCGGCGGCAACGACCCGACCAAGCCCGGCGGCAACGCAAGCAACCCGGCCACTACCTACATGATGGAGCCGTGCATGCGCGGACTGAACTGGCTGCCCCGCCACGCCGACAACATCGGTCGCCTCGCCCAAGGCCTCGCGCCCAAGCGCACCACCACGCTGAGCGGCGAGAAGCTCACCGGCGACAACGCGGGCAGCAAGCACATGCAGCTTTGGATCCCCGCGGTCAACCTGGCGAACCTCGCACCCAACGTGCCCGACGCCTCCCTGACCATCACCACCAACGGTCTCAACTTCCCCACCGGCGACGCGACGCTGGTGCCCCCGCCCGCTGTCTGGGGCAAGGGCATCGTGAACCCCGTCGGCGGCGTCTCTCAGTGGGGCTGCCCCGGAGTCCAGTAGCTCATGCGCGGAGTCCACGGCCACTCGATCAGCGTCGGCGCCCAGTGTGGCGACCCGCGGCTGATCACTACGCCCTCGGGAGGAACTCCTGGGGACCCATGTCCCGACAACTTTTTCGGGAGCGGGTGGATGTGCGGCCAAAGTGGCGCCGATGAATGGATCGGCTCAGCGGCGCGCCTCCATGGGCACCTGGGGGATTCCTGGAAGATGCTCCAGACGGCAGAGATGAGTGCCGGAGGGACATCGGAGACCGCTCGCCTCGGGATCCCGTACGACCGGCTCATGGCGGAGTACGAGGCGCTTCCGACCGAGTCGGCTTGGCGCTTCGAGACAAACAACGAGTACGTTCTCAAGATCATCGCCTGGATGGTCGACGCCGCTTGCTTGATCGAGCAGCTCGATACGGCGACGCGCATGTATAGGGTCGAGCCCCTCCCGACCCCTGCTCCCTCGCCGGCGCCGGTTCCCGGACCGAGCCCCGCGCCCACACCGGGCCCCTACCCCGGGCCCACTCCGGACCCGAGCTCGGCGCCCAAGCCCTTCACTCAAAAGTTCGGGGAGTCCGTCCTCATGCTTGCTGGCCTTGGTCTCCTTGGCGCTGGCATCTACGCGTACACCCAACGGGGACGCGGCCTCGGCCGAGGCCCGAAGCGTCCGCTCCCTTCTCCCAAGTAAGGAACCACATGGCCATCAAAGCTCTTCCCGCCCTCGCAGCAGCCGCCATCGGCTACTTCGTCTTCGTCAAGCCGACTCAGGATCGCAAGAAGCGAGCTCAGTCGACACCGACGCCTCAGCCCGCGCCCCAGCCCACGCGTCCGCGCATCATCATGGGGCCCGACTGCAGCTGGGAGATCCCCAACGTCTGGTGGACTGACGTGGCCCAGCCCGCCTTCGCCAACTTCATCGCCCAGAACACCGTGGGCATGAACGGCGCCCAGGCAGCCCAGGAGGCAGCCAACTGGAACTCGCAGGACGTGACCCGGGGTCTGCTCCAGGGCGAACTCCCCGAGGAGTGTTCGATCCCCTTCACCCTGGGACCCAACTCCACGCCCGCCAACACCAAAGAGGACAACCAGATCAAGCTGTTCAACTTCGTCTTGAACCGCGTGCAGGGTGGCCTCATCGCCTTCATCCAGAGCCAGGGCACACAAGTCCAGCTTCAGCCGCAGTAGTCGATGAGCCGTGGGTCCCGCCTCAACGAGTTCCATCAGCCCGCAGCACACCCCGTGCTTGTGGGCATGATGCGAAGCGGCGTGCCCAAAGGAGCAGACCACGAAGGCGACCCTGGAATTCGCGTCCACCACTTCGACTCTCGGCCGGGGGGCCTGGGAGCGGGGCGGTACGCGGACCTTCCCGAGCTCGAGCTCGGGAACATGCTGCCCAACCCGCCGGCTTCGTTTCCGGCGGGTGCGGGCGGCTGGACCGCCAGCGGTGCAACTCCGAGCTCGCGAGCTCCGCTGACTCGAGGCGGCTTCGGTGGCCGCGGGTACTCGAGCTACGGAGGTGGCTACTGGGAGCCCTACTACTACGCCGGCTACTACCCCTGGGGTCCCGTCCGCTACGCGATGCCGGGGCGCCAGGACTGCCAGTCCCCGCTCTCGGGTGACTGTACCGTCCTCTACATCACCAAGCGCTGGGCCATCGTCTGCTTCATGTGGGCATACAACCTCGCGCGTGAGCGTGCCGCCAACAACCTGGGCGGCGTCACAGCATCCATCCTACGCGACACCGGGCCATGTGGGGCGGCCAACACTGAGGCCGCCTCCGAGCTCCGTCGACGCGTGCGCCTGGCCGCTGCCGTCCTGATGCGCGGAGAAGGGGTGGACGTTCCCCTTCCCCAGCCGCCCAACGCGACACGTCCCCCGGACGCCGACCGGTACCGGCAACCGTGGCTTCGCGCCCTTATGACCGGGTGGGTGTGAAATGAGCACGTCCAGCATTGACCAGCAGGCCCTACTCGCGTTCCTTCGGCAGAACAACCTGGTCCTCGCCCCCGAGAACCGAATGATGCGCTCGCCCGGCGGCGGCGGGGCTGCCTTCACGGGCATCCGCGCCGGTACCTACAACGTCGGCGGTGCGATGGTCACCGTCAACTCGAAGGGCCAGATCCTCAAGATTGTCCCCGGCGGCGGTGCCACTGGGCCGACCGGCCCAGCCGGCCCGACTGGTCCGACCGGTCCGATGGGAACCCAAGGCCCGACTGGCGCGACCGGTGCCACTGGCGTGACCGGGGCCACTGGCGCGACCGGGGCCACTGGCGCGACGGGTGCCACTGGTGCCACCGGTGCGACCGGTGCTACCGGCAACCAAGGCCCGACCGGAAATCCTGGACCGACCGGGCCCGGACCCGTAGGCCCCACCGGTGCGACTGGCGCGACCGGTGCCACCGGGGCCACAGGGGCCACCGGCCCGACTGGTGCGACCGGAGCTCAAGGCATCCAGGGTCCGACCGGGGCCACCGGTGCCCAGGGCCCGACGGGTTCGCAGGGGTCCACTGGCCCCACGGGTCCGACCGGAGCTCAGGGAATTCAAGGTCCCACCGGTCCCACCGGCCCTGTCGGCGCGACTGGTCCCACTGGCCCGACCGGCGCCCAAGGCATCCAGGGCCCGACCGGCCCGACCGGTGCCCTGGGTCCGACCGGCCCGCAAGGCTTCACCGGTCCTACCGGTCCGACTGGGGCTCAGGGCATTCAAGGTCCCACCGGCCCGCAAGGCTCCACCGGTCCTACCGGTCCGACTGGGGCTCAGG
>Ga0114925_10000620_pt1 | contig 16264 bp, 16 predicted proteins | sample SumtaG_2_FD_87287 | JGI IMG/M metagenome (GOLD analysis project Ga0114925, IMG submission 87287) | Deep subsurface microbial communities from Indian Ocean to uncover new lineages of life (NeLLi) - Sumatra_00607 metaG | ecosystem: Environmental > Aquatic > Marine > Oceanic > Sediment | place... | reverse complement strand
TACACGAAGAATACAAAGCAAAGGACGGTGTCGCACCAAAAATCATCATAATTGGTCATAGTCACGGGGGAAATATTGGACTTAATATTGCAACTGGGTTAAAAGACGACAAACCTTCTTTCACCATCGATAGATTAATTATGCTCGCAACTCCTGTACAAAAATATACTAAGGACTTAGTAACGTCACCTCTTTTTGAAAAAGTATATTCACTTCACTCTCATCGCGATATCATTCAGGTTGTTGACCCACAAGGTCTTCACAACTATGAAAAAGATAAGCATGTTGATAAAAACTTTTTCTCTGAACGCCATTTTAAAAATAGCCCAAATCTGATTCAGGCACATATCAGATGGAAAAAGGCAATTCCACTCACCGGCATTAAAGATAAAACTATTGCAGCATACTTTACCTTTCTGGCTGGTATGGCAAACCTTACTGGTGAACAACGCGGACTTATACATGTAGAGTTTCTATTGCCACCATTTATTTCTCGTTTACCCGAAGTTATAAAAGAACTTGATGAACAAGAAAAAACTCATGGTGTCGATTCAGACAATCCCGATATCGTTATTGAACTGTAACGAAATTTTTACATAGAAAAAAAAGAAGGTCCAAGAATTGTTTCTTGGACCTTCTTTTTTATTTAGTATTTTTAAAAACTATTTTAGATACGTTTTGAATAGTCTAACTGTTCGTGCATCACCTTTTTTTTTCTGCGTAATTAATCAATGCTTGAGTAGTTTTTTTATTCATCCTTATATCATGATTACTAATGTAACGTGGTATTTTTGAAATGTAACCCCGATCAACATAAGTAAATACCTGCGCTAATAATGATGCGTTATCGTAAAACATAGCAACGCAACGAACCGACGAACTCATAACTAATAATAAAAAAATGCGTAAAAACAGTTTCATGACATACTCTCCTTATGTGCAAAATCTACATATATTATTTTTAGCAGTTCAGCATAAAACGGTCAATAATACTTTCTAGCTCAAACTTAAATTGAGTAATTTTTGAAGCACATACTTTTTGTAAAAGACTATTTATAGTATTCACACATTCATACAGAAGATCTGAAATTTGATTAGTACAATACGTCAGATAGTCCACGCTTGCGTGCAAGATAGTAAGATCTTTTTTATTTTTAGTGTTTTTCACTTCGTTGCACTTGTGTATTTTGTACTCCATGTACCCAAGTATTTTTTCTATTTGATTCACCAACTGATATCGCGCATCTAATAAAAAATCTTTAGCATATTTTACTTTGCGAGGAGCATACAATGCTTTGTTGTCTATGATGTCTGCGTAGTAATGTAATTCATTAAAATAACGAAAATCATTTGGTTGATGACACAACGTAGTCTGTTTATTGATAAAGCGCCGCAAGTCACCAGGGTAACCAACAACTGAATCAACAAATGAATCTAATGACTTAAAAGCTCGTCCATAAAAAACTTGCTGTGCTAAAAAAATGCCGGATGTCCATGAAAATGTAGCCAAGCCTGAAAGCCAACCAGACAGACCTTTATCTTTTTTCTGTTCAACACAGTCAACCAGCTTGTTATCCAAATCGCTGACTCGTTTGCCTAAGTTATCCATTTTAGCCGATAATTGCTGAATATTAGCCGTACCTGGACCGTTTTTCCAGTTATAGATGAAACCGGCTACAATGGCAAGTGGAAGCGCATACAAGCCAATTTTGATGTACTTATTTCTCTTAGTTTTTTTTGTAATTGAATTCTTGATCTTTTCGACTCTGATATCATCGACATGGACCTTTTTTTCAACCCGATCAACAGAGATAACCCCTGGAGCAGCCTGAAGAGGCAGCCATAGGACTAAGCTCAGAAAAAGACTCTTTTTGGATCTCATCATTAATTTTTCCCCTGTAAATACAATAATTATTCATGAACTCTTTTGCACTTTACATTTTAATACAATTGGAAAAAATAATCAAAAGGTCGATTTACTTCCTTATTGACAATTTGACAGCATTACACAGGGTTTAAAGCAATTAACAATTCTAATACTAAGATATTATGTTGAACTGGAAAAAAGCCTTTGTTCATAAGGTAACAATGGCTTTTTTATTAATTAATGCAACGTCTCTACTGCTGCTCACTACTCGACAGTTCAAGTGCTGGTAAAGCAATATTAAATCCGTGCTTATTCATTGTTTGAACAACAGCACGCGCATCATTGTCGCTAGGTTTTTCTTTAATCAGTTGTATCGGAACACTTTCTGGAGTTTCCTGAACAGCATTACGCCAATGTTTTAAGTATACCCCTTAGTCTGACAGTAATGTATCAACACTTTCAGGCTACGCGTGCTTAATCGATGAAATTAATAATGTATCGCGATATTTCCCATCACGAACATCTCGAATGTGTGTATGCCCCTTGGCAATAATATGGTTTAATGTTTCATGAGAAATTAAACGACCATTTTTATCCTTAATAGAATAAAAATTTATAATAATTTTTTAAGATACTGACCAGTGTAACTTTGTATATTTTGTGCAACTTTTTTTGGTGTGCCATGTGCAACAATGGTGCCACCACCGTCACCACCCTCAGGGCCAAGATCAATGAGGTAATCAACTGTTTTAAGAAGATCAAGATTGTGTTCAATGACAACCATTGAGTTACCTTTGTCCACAAGCCGATTAAGAACAGTTAAAAGTCGTTCAATGTCACTGTTGTGTAAACCGGTTGTTGGTTCGTCAAGAATATAAAGGGTTTTACTGCCGCGTTTTGCAAGTTCGTTGACCAGTTTAATGCGTTGCGCTTCACCACCAAATAATGTTTTTGAAGACTGGCCAAGTGCAAGGTAATCAAGACCAACGCTACACAAAAGTTCTAACCGTTTTGCAATACGTGCGTGTGCCACAAAAAATGGCAATGCTTCGTGCGCAGTCATGCGCAGCACATCAGCAATATTTTTTCCCTTGTACGGTTATTTGTAATGTTTGTTCGTTGTACCGTGTTCCTTTGCATGCTTTGCACTGCATAGTAACGTCCGCTAAAAAGTGCATACTTACTGTGATTTGTCCGTCACCGTTGCATTCAAAACAACGTCCGCCTTTTACATTAAAACTAAAACGTCCTGGTTTGTAACCGCGCGTATTACTTTCTGGCAATGCAGCAAATAATTTTCTAACTTCGTCAAAAATACCTAAATAGGTTGCCGGGTTAGAACGCGGCGTACGTCCAATAGGAGACTGGTCAATATCGATGTCATCAGCACCCGTTACTTGCGCACCCGCGTGAATTATGGGTGACTTACCACGACGACTCGTAATTTCTTGGCGCACAGCGGGCACTAACTCTTGCATTATCAACGTACTTTTTCCTGAACCTGAAACTCCTGACACTCCGCACAAAACTCCCAGGGGAACATCAACACTGACATCGTGTAAATTATTTTTTTCTGCTTCAGTTACCTTTAAAAAACCAGAAGGTGTACGAACTTTTTTTGGTGCAACAATTGCACACGCACCACTTAAATAACTTCCGGTCAATGAATTTTTATTTTTTGCGAGTTCTTCCGGTGTTCCAACGGCAGTAATTTCACCGCCGAGTATCCCTGCTTGTGGACCAATGTCAATCACGTAATCAGCTTGTTCCACCGTTTCTATGTCGTGTTCAACAACAACTACCGTGTTACCTTGATCACGCAAATGTTTTAATGTTTTAATCAAACGATTGTTGTCACGTTGGTGCAAACCAATACTCGGTTCATCGAGAATGTAAAGGACGCCACTAAGCGCAGAACCAATTTGTGTTGCTAGACGAATGCGTTGCCCTTCACCGCCCGAAAGTGTTCGTGCTGATCTATTTAATGAAAGGTAAGAAAGTCCAACGTCACGTAAAAAACGTAAACGACTGCGAATTTCTTTAATCAGTCCGCCACCAATTTCTTTTTCGACATCAGACAACCTTAGGTTTTCAAAAAAGGTACATAAGTTTTCAATCGACATGTCACATAAGTCAAAAATATTTTCATCACCAACGGTCACGGCAAGTGCATCTTTGTTTAACCGTTTTCCGTAACACAAAGCACAGGTGACTTTTTTTGCGTATTTATTTCCAAAAAAATCAGGATATTTTTCTTTCCACGATTCGCGGCTTTCTTTTTCCCACGGCCATTCGTGAATAATGCCAAGACCGTGGCATTTTTTACATGCACCAAGTGGCGAGTTAAAAGAAAACGAACGCGGTTCCAACGGTAAAACTGAACGTGCACAATGCAAACATACACTGCTTGAACTATAATTGTGTTCTTTATCGCCGACGATAACTTTGCACATGCCACCCGCAAGTTTGAATGACGTTTCAATTGCTTCATACAAACGCGCTTGTTCTTCTTGTGTAGCATCAAGTGCATCAATCAATAAATCGATTGTGTGTTTATAACTTTTTTTTAATTTTAATGCACGAACATCATCTTGTGATTTAAAACGATACGGTTGGCCATCAATAATAAAGCGATAAAAACCCTGATTAAAAAGCTGTAAAAGTTCTTTGGTAAATTCACCTTTACGTTCAACAACGAGCGGTGCCGCAATGGTGATAAACTGATTTGCAAAATTAGAAAGAATCATCGCCGTAACATTTTCAGGCGATTCAGCTTTAACCGGAATAAAACAATCAGGACAGTGAACTCTACCTACTCGTGCAAAAAGTACACGTAAATAATCATAAATTTTAGTAATTGTTCCAACAGTAGAACGTGGATTAGAACCAACCGTTTTTTGTTCAATTGCAATTGCAGGGCACAACCCTTCAATGCGGTCAAAGGCAGGTTTTTTAGCGACACCTAAAAATTGGCGTGCGTAAGAAGAAAGCGACTCCATATAACGACGCTTGCCCTCAGTAAAAAGAATATCAAGCGCAAGCGAACTTTTACCCGAACCTGAAGGTCCGGTAATAACCGTTAATTTCCCTTTTGGGATATCAACGTCGATATTTTTCAGGTTATGTTCTTTTGCACCAAAAACCCTTATCAAATCAGATTTTTTGGCATTTTTTTACTTTTATTCATTTCTTTGAGATGATTTTAGAGAGTTAGAAAAAACATTATTTTTCATATAGATTATTATACCATATAATGAGTAGATTAAAAAGTTTGATTCTTGCAATTAAAACCCCTATAATAGTCTCTGTAGTTTGAAACGTTATGGTGGATGTAGCTCAGTTGGTAGAGCACCAGATTGTGGCTCTGGTGGCCGTGGGTTCGATTCCCACCATTCACCCCATAAATAAAAGATTTTTATGCCGTCCAATGCATAAAAAGAGAGAGTCGGGATGTGGCGCAATTGGTAGCGCACTCGCTTTGGGAGCGAGGGGTTGCCAGTTCGAGTCTGGCCATCCCGACCATTTTTTTTATCCGTTAAAATATTCTATATACATTTTTAACAAAATTAAATAAGGTACGAATTCACTATGAAAACACAATCTTTTTTACTGAGCCTGACCCTTTTAACTTACGCCTTTTCTTGCTTTTGCTCAGAAACACGACAACAAAACTGTCCTTCAGAAAAGCTAGAGTTGATTCTTATTACTTCAAAAGCTAATAAATCGAATAGAAGAATAATTGAACGCAAATCGAGAAAATCTAGACATGAGTTTGATCCTCTACAACTCAATAGCATATTTAAAATTGAACCTTACAATGACGGTTATAGTGATAGTTCTCGTTACTCCTACGACCTACTCACCCCAATAAATAAAGGAAATTAAAATGAACAAGTACAAAACTTTTTTTGTACTTGCATGTTTACTGATAAGTTTAAACATTTTTGGTGCAGCTCAAAACAAAAACAATGCACAAAACGTATCGTTAGAAAACTACTCAACATTTTGTGCGATACCCATTAATTTATAATCCAGATTCCAATACTAACCGCCGTAGCAAATGTCACCCACACCGCGTACGGAATTAACAACCATGAAACAACGCGAGATTTTGGCCACGTAAGAAAAACAAGTAAATACACATTCAATGTTAAAAATGCGGCATCAAGAACTGCTGTTGCACCGATCATATGTTTGTTAAAAAATAAATAACAAAAAATAATGTTTAATAAGGCATTAGTTATGAATAAACCAATGATCAGCCAAAAACGAAAACCGCGTTCAAAAGTATTCCACACAAAGAGCGCAGCAATTGTTGCCAAAACAAAAATGGATCCCCACATGAAAATGGATGTCCATTCAGATGGCGCAAAAAATGGTAATTTTACATTTGTACGATACCAATCAAGACCCTTGTATGTATAAAACCGTCCGATCATCCATGTGACAAAACTAATAGCTGGAATAACAACATAATTCCATTTAAATTTATTCTCCATGTTCCCCTTTCACTTTTTTTCATTGTATAAAAAGTTCTTCAGGAATCTCAATGGTCGCTATTAAAAAAATTTCTTAATATCTTTGAATGCATATTCACGATAATCGTTTCGATCAATATCCCGAGCTTCATTATGCCATTTTGTTTTTCCCCAATATAATTCAATGGGAACAATGGTTCGCATTGTAGTTTCACCACGCCAATTTGTGTATTGTATTTTTATAGAACTTTTTAATTGTATTGATTCGGGAATAATCTTTTTTTCTGTTTCGTTTATTTTTTGGTTCATAGTGACTTAAACCTTTTTTTGTTGACGCATGATTTGGCCATATTTTAATCTTTGAGTGACAATGTCATCTTCAACTTTATAATACGAGTTTTATAATGTCATTTTATATCATTAAAACGTCCGGTGAAAAAGAAAAATTTAACTTAAAAAAATTACGCCGCTCTTTAAAAGAATCTGGTGCGCCACAAAAATTAATTGAAAACATTGTTAAAGAAATAAAAAAAGTAAAACCAAAAAGCACTAAGGCTCTTCATGCGCACGTTGCACGCATGCTCAAAAAAGAACGCGCACCCTTTGCAGCACGATACAATTTAAAACGTGCAATTATGGATCTTGGTCCGGCTGGTTATTTATTTGAACAATTCATTGCGCAACTTTTCAAACGCCAAGGCTACCGAGTACAAACAAACGAATATGTACAAGGAAAATGCGTTTCACATGAAGTAGATGTAGTTGCACAAAAAAATAAAGAACACTTCATTATTGAATGCAAATTCCACAGCAGACTTGGTTTAAAATCAGATGTAAAAATTCCGCTTTATGTAAAAGCTCGCTTTGACGATATTAACGCACAAAAAAAACGTGAACTGCGACATGCACAACAATTTTACGAAGCATATATTGTAACCAACACAAAATTTACTTCACAAGCAATACAGTATGCTCAGTGTGTGGGAATAAAACTTCTTGGTTGGGATTACCCAAGTGAAAAAAAAGCATTACCACATTTAATTGATGAATTTGAATTGCACCCTATCACCGCACTGACGACACTCACAAAACAACAAAAACGTAATCTTATTCACGAGGGTATTATTTTATGTCAGCAAGCACCACAAGCAAAAAAACTTCTCGCAAAATTTGGGATGGGACCAAGAAGAATTGAAAAAGTAATGCAAGAATCACGAGCGATATGTGAAATCGGTGTTAAAAAAACAAAAACTTAATACCAGCCAACAATAAAAAGAACATTACCACAAGTCTAAAGTATTGCTGAGGAATAAGATGAACAACATAACGAGCACCATACGCAGAAACCAATGCAGTAGGAATTAATAACAACAGACTATATCGCAATGTTGCCCCCAACCGAACTCCCTTATACCAATAGGTCAAAAGTCGTGCAGTATCAATGGCAACATTAATTGCAGCACCAGTCGAAAGATACGTCTCTTTAGGTAAATCAAATGACGTTAAAACAGTTGTTCTGATGCCACCACCAACGCCAAAAATTCCCTTAAAAAAACCACTTATTACGCCACTAAGCATCATACGTTCGGGCGTTTTTATAACTTTGAATGTAGGATACAAAATTATAAAAATAACGTAGACAATCAAAAAAATACCAAAATAAGGAAGCAACCAATCTGAGGAGATATGTTCAACTAAAACATACGCGCCCACAATACTCGTAATAACCCCGGGTATACCAAAATAAAGTAACACCTTATAATCAAGACCGCGCCAAAAAAATACCAGTTTAATAAAACTAATAACCCAGTGCAAAATTGCCGCAACTAAAGTTGCTTGTGGCACCGGGTAAAAAAGCAACAAGGTTGGCACCATGATGGTACCTGCACCAAAACCAGAAACAACTGCAACAAAACCTGCAAGAAAGGTAAATCCTGCAAGTAATAAAAGTCCGCTCACATTTTTCCTTTTTTAATGAGTATTTTGGAATCTTGAATATGATTGTGCTTGTTGACTTTAATAATCCGTCAAACGACAAAGCTTAAAATACCAGGAAGGGTAAGGAAGCCTGATACAAAAATTCTACCTTGGTTATCTATAGAAAAGCTCGTAGCTTCAAATCTAAATCCACCAAACACAATTGTCTTCCTCCCAAAAGGAGCAAAACTCAGATCAAACGTCCCGTTAGTATTCAATTGTATGACCACTAACTCTTCAGTAAGTTTTCCTGCGAATACCAAAATTTTTCCTACTGCATCGAGTATCACTCCAAAAACAATTGCAATATCTCCAGTTGTTCCAACTACTCTGCCAGTGCCAAAACCAAATGAACCGTCAAATTCACCAGTTGGCAGTAATCGTGCTATCGCAAAATTATTGGAAAAACTTTAATGATCAGGAATAATAAATCGTCCTAGATTACCAATTGTTCCTGGAACAATTCCAAAATTAATTCCAACAAAAGAAATTTTGCTCGTGTTATTTGATTCAAAAGAACCATCTAATAAGTCATCTGATTCGTCTAAGAAGGGATTAGCCAGAGCAACGGTCGCATTTCTTTCGATAATTGCAACAACAACTCCATCTTGATCATCCTCTTTGTTCTCTATCCCCAAATCAATGGAAAACACCATAAAAGAACACACGATGGCGCATACTATATTGTTCACACTATTCATTTTTTAACCCTTTTTAATAATTTTGCAAAGTATAACAAAAAACAAAATATATTATACACTCTGCTTTGCCACGTTTTAACATAGACGGATGTTATGAATTTAATTAATATAAAATGAGATCTATATTTTACTTTACTAGTGATTATGCAGATATGGAAGATTTAAAACAAATAGACGGCGTCGACATTTTTACCCTCAAAGAAACTGCCGAAGCAACTTCGTATGATTTTACTCCCAAAACATTTGAAGATTATTTGGGACAAGACGAACTGAAATCAAAATTAAAAGTTTACACCCAAGCAGCCAAGATGCGCCAAGAAGCTCTTGATCATCTGCTTCTTTTTGGTCCACCAGGTTTAGGAAAAACAACACTGGCTAATATTATGGCACACATCATGGAAGTCGGCATAAAAATTTGCAGTGGACCAATGATGGAACGTACCGGAGATTTAGTTGCAATACTTTCTGGTCTTGAAAAACATGACATTTTATTTATTGACGAAATCCACCGCATGCCGTCAGCCGTTGAAGAAATTTTATACAGCGCCATGGAAAACTTTCGTGTTGATGTTGTCATTGGTCAAGGTGCAGGCGCACAATCAATTAATTTACCGATCCACCCTTTCACTCTTGTTGGTGCAACCACAAAAACTGGTATGATTAGCGCACCACTGCGCTCACGGTTTGGCATCATCGAACGTCTTAATTTTTATTCACACAAAGATTTAAGTTCTATCATCATGCAAAGCGCACAATTTCTAAATTTTCCTATAGACAAAGACGCGGCGCTCCTTATTGCATCATGCGCACGAGGCACCCCACGAATTGCTAAAAAAATAGTTCGTCGTGTTAGAGATTTTGCACAAGTCGACAATAAAGATACAATCAATAAAGCATTAGTCACTCAAGCACTCGGTTTTTTGGGCATTGACTCAGAAGGACTCTGCAAAGTTGATCACATGCTGTTAAAAACAATCGTTATAGAGTTTGCCGGTGGCCCAGTTGGTCTTGAAACACTTGCATCAATGTTAGGTGAAGAGAAACAAACCATTGAAGAAGTTTACGAACCCTTTTTAATGCGCAAAGGCTATTTAGAACGCACACCGCGCGGACGACAAATTCCACACACAAAACTTCCTCTTTTAAAACAAAAATTTTTGGGACAAAAAAACTTGCTCTAAGATATTTTGCAAGTCGACATCAAACCGTCAAAATAGTAAACTAGTATAAATGCATTCCTTACAGACTTTTTAAGGAGTTAACATGGCCGGTCATTCCAAGTGGTCAACAATAAAACATAAAAAAGCAAAAGAAGACGCAAAGCGCGGAAAAGCTTTTACCAAACTTATCAAAGAAATTACCGTCGCTGCACGTCAAGGTGGTGGTGACCCTGCAGGTAACATACGACTGCGTACACTCATAGACAAAGCAAAAGATATTAACATGCCGCAAGAAAACACCATTCGTGCAATTAAAAAAGGCACCGGAGAATTGCCCGGTGTTTCATATGAAGAACTTGTCTATGAAGGCTACGGTCCACATGGCATTGCAGTCATAGTAGAAGTTCTAACTGACAACAAACGCCGTACCGTTGCAGAAATGCGCCATTTATTTTCAGCTAAAGGTGGAAACTTAGGTGAAAGTGGATCAGTCGGGTGGATGTTTGAAAAAAGTGGTGTGGTACGAATTTCTGGCGACACCAATGAAGACAAACTTTTAGAAGATTTACTTGAGTATGATATTCAAAATATTCAGACAGAAAACGGAAATTTCACCGTCATTTGTGATCCAAAATCAACCGCAGCAATCAAAAAACATTCGTCTGAATCCGGTTTGACTGTTAAATCAGCAGGCGTTGAATTAGTTGCAAAAAATCCTACATCGTTAGAAGATAAAGAAGCTGAAAAAGCATACGAATTTTTAAGTGCTCTTGATGACCACGACGATGTACAAAACGTATATACGAACTTAGCGTAGGAATAATTCATGATACGAAGCATGACCGGTTTTGCCTCAAAAATAATTCAATTAACGTTGTCCAACGACAGCAAATCAAATATTACTATCAATTTAAAATCACTTAATTCACGTTATTTTGAAACGAATTGCCGGATTCCCTACGCACTGAGCAGCATTGAATCTGAACTCACCAAATTGTTCAAAGAAAAACTATTACGCGGCAGTATTTATTGCACTATCCACATGAGCAACCCACAAATTTTTAAAAGCAGCATCGAAGCGTCCATGCCAGTGGCGCAAGGCTATGTCGATGCAGTTGATGACATTAAAAAGAAATTCAAAATTGAAGGTAATCTTGATATAGCAACCCTTCTTTCTCTTCCAAACATTTTTATAGTAAGTGATCAAGGTGTCGATGAAGAATCGAAAAAAGTAATCATCGATACCATCAATGAACTTATTGAAAACTTGATTGCGGTACAAACAAAAGAAGGTGAAGGACTGCGTGATGATTTAAAACAACGCGTTGAGATTGCGACCAAAGAAATCAATGATATCGAAGTCGCATCAAAAAAAGCAATTGAAGAACAAAAAAAGAAAATTCACGAAACACTCGCCGAGCTCGGATCAGACGAAAGCAGGTTTGCTGAAATTAAAAAAAGCGCACTCTACGCTATTCTTGATAAAATCGATATTCATGAAGAAATTGTACGATTCAAAAGTCATTTAGTTTCACTACATGCGCAACTTGATTCTGATAAAATTGAAAAAGGTAAGCGCCTTGATTTTACGTTGCAAGAACTGGGACGTGAGATAAATACTATTGCTGCAAAATGTTCTGACGCTGCTATTGGTTCTATGGCCATCAATGTTAAAGTTGAGTTAGAAAAAGCACGAGAACAAACACAAAATATCCTTTAGAAAAGGATCACAAACTAACAACTAAATGGTACACTAAACATACGCAATCAACATCGAATTAAAAAAAAGAAAAAAACAATTTTTATGTCCAAACATTTTACGCATTTACATTTACACACTGATTTTTCACTTCTTGACGGCGCTATAACCATTGAAAAATTAATTGACTTCGGTAAAAAACAAAAATTCAAATCCTTGGCCATAAGTGATCATGGAAATATTTTTGGTGCCGTAAAGTTTTTTAAACAATGTAAAAAAGCCGGCATGAAACCTATTTTAGGCATGGAGTCCTACTTTACTGAAGATGTAAACATCAAAAATGCCGACGATAAATATAATCATTTGTTGTTGATTGTGCAAAACGAAGTTGGTTATAAAAATTTATGTAAACTTATTTCATTTGCTTATCAAAAAGGTTTTTATTTTAAGCCACGCATTGATCGCGCTATTTTAGAAAAACATTCGCAAGGTTTAATCGCAACGTCAAGTTGTTTGGGTGGGCAAATTCCACAACTACTTATCAAGGATAAACAAGAAGAAGCTGAAAAAAAACTGCAATGGTTTTTGCAAATCTTTGGACCTGAACGTTTTTACCTTGAAGTGCAGCCAACTGATCAAGACGAACAAAAAGTTCTTAATAATAAACTCTATGAACTGAGTAAAACAAAGAACATTCCACTCGTTGCAACGGGCGATTGTCATTACGTCAGTCTTGATGATCATCAAGCGCATGAAGTCATGCTTTCAATTCAAACACACGGACAATTGAGCAATCCCAATCGCTATTCTTTTGGGAATTGCCGCACCTACATGCGAACCACCGAACAGATGCTTGAAGAATTTAAAGATCATCCTGAAGCTGTTTGGAATTCCGGTAAGATAGCAGACAGTTGTGATTTTGATTTTGCCACCGGCAAATTATTTTTCCCTAAATTTGAAATTCCACAAGAATACACGGCAGAAACTTTTTTTAAACATTTGTGCTACCAAGGTTTTGAAAAGTTAAAAAATACCGAACGAATTCCCCTCAATCAAGAAAAAAAATACAAAAAGCGTCTTGATTTAGAAATTGATTTAATTTCTAACATGGGTTTTGTCGGCTATTTTTTAATTGTCAGTGATTTTATCCGCTGGGCGCGAAAGTCCGGCATACCAGTCGGACCAGGACGAGGTTCTGCAGCGGGATCACTTGTTGCATGGTCATTAGAAATTACGAACATTGATCCACTCAAATATAATCTGCTTTTTGAGCGTTTTTTAAATCCTGAACGGATGTCGATGCCCGATATTGATATCGACTTTTGTATTGAAGGTCGCGATACCGTTATTAATTACGTTCGTGATAAATATGGCCATGATAAAGTGTGCCAAATTATTACCTTTGGTACCATGATGGCAAAAGGAGTCATCAAAGACGTTGCACGCGTTTTAGGTTTTTCTTTTGAAGATTCAAACACCATTACACGATTAATTCCTGACCAACTAAAAATTACGCTTCATGAAGCAATTGAACAAGAACCACGACTCAAAGAATTGATTGAAAGCAATCCAAAAGCACAGCAACTTTTTAATATTGCCTTTCGGTTAGAGGGCATTACGCGGCACGCTTCAAAACATGCAGCAGGTATCGTCATCACACCAGAAGCTGTTGATGACATGTTGCCCGTGTACGTACCACCAAAAAGTACCGAGTTGGTCACGCAGTACGCAATGACCGAGCTAGAAGATTTAGGTTTTTTAAAAATAGATTTTCTTGGGCTTAAAAATCTGACCCTTATTGACCGTGCAGTAAAATTAATTAAAAAAAATCACACTATCGATATTGATGTTGATAAACTTCCGCTTGATGATGAAAAAACATTTGCACTCTTGTGTGATGGAAAAACGTCTGGTGTGTTTCAACTTGAATCAAGCGGCATTAAAGAAGTATTACGCAAACTGCATCCAGAAAAATTCGAAGATATTATTGCGGTCAACGCACTCTATCGGCCAGGGCCACTCGGCTCAGGAATGGTTGACGATTTTATTGAACGCAAACATGGGCGACAAAAAATAACTCTTCTTTTCGATGAATTAAAACCAATTTTACAAGAAACGTATGGCGTCATTGTGTATCAAGAACAGGTGATGAAAGTTGCGTCTACTATCGCTGGTTATTCTTTAGGTGAAGCTGATATTTTACGTCGTGCAATGGGTAAGAAAAAAGTAGAAGTAATGGCAGAACAGCGCACATTATTTTTACAAAAATCAAAAGACAAAGGTTTTGATGAAAAAAAATCAGGGCAACTATTTGATTTAATGGCCTACTTCGCTGGATACGGTTTTAATAAATCTCACTCGGCTGCGTATGCAATGATCGCGTATCAAACCGCCTATTTAAAAGCAAATTACCCTGCTGAATTTATGTCATGCCTTATTTCATTAGAAACGGGCAACGCGGATAAAATGTCTTTTTATTTGCAAGAAGCTAAAGACATGGGTATAAAAATTCTGCCTCCCGATATTAACACCTCAAAAGTTGATTTTAGCGTTGTTGATGGGAATATTTTATTCGGACTACATGGCATTAAAAATGTAGGCAAAGCTGCACTTGAAAATATTCTTGCCGAACGAGAAAAAAAAGGTCCTTTTGCCGATCTGTTTAATTTTTGCAAACGCATTGACTTGCGCCTTTCAAACAAACGAGTAAAAGAAAATTTGATTGCTGCAGGTGCATTCGATTTACTGCCAGGAAACCGCGCACAAAAAACTGAAGAATTACAACGCGTTATTGGTTTTGCAATCGAAAGAAAACAGGCCGAACTGACCGGACAAATGGACTTGTTTGGATTAAATAGGAAGAAAAATAAAGAAGATGATCTGTATGCCTATCAACCGCGTAAAGAATGGTCAGAAAGAGAAAAGCTCGAAAAAGAAAAAGAAGTTGTTGGTTTTTATTTGAGTTCACATCCACTCGAAAGTCATCGCAAACAACTTGCGCAGTTTGGTTGCATGCCATTTGATGTAGCATTAGAACGATCACACAACACGAACAGTCAACAAGAATTTGTCACTATCAGTTGTGGCCTTTTAAAAAATAGAAAAGACATTTTAACCAAAAAAGGCGACCGCATGTCTTTTGTGCAGCTTGAAGATACTCAATCAGAAGCTGAAATAATTTTATTTCCACGACTATTTAAAAAAGTAGAAGTGTGGCTCGATGAATACAATGTCTTCTTAGTGCGCGGTAGTGTTGATTTTGCTTCAACTCAAAAATGTAAAATACTCGCGAATGTATTTATTCCACTCGAATTAGTTTTCCAAGAATGGCCATCAATTCAATCCGCAACGTGTGTCATGCCAAGCACTCTAGAAGAAAACGTTATACAAGAAATCAAAGAACTACTTTCATCTGGCCGAACTCCCCTTTCATTTCGTTTCACTGAAAATGGCAAAAATCTTGAACTCAAAACTAAAAAAAAAATTAGCCTTGATAATGAATTTAATCAGTTCCTTGATGAACATGACATTAAACTCGAGTGTAAATTATAAAAAAATCATTCCTGATTTTTACCTTCATCAATATATTGACACGAAAGCAAATAATATTCTTCATTAAGTGCTTCTAACTCAGAAAGAAACGCTTGCAATATACTTCCTTCATTACGTGCCACGTACCAATCAAGAATAATTTTAATATGATCTAATACTTTTCTATCAAGTGAAGTGCATGTTGAGACCATAGCTAAAATTAACCGTCTACGCGCATTAATTTCTTTTTGGGGGATGCTTTCATCTTTTTTTACAGTTGAAAGCAATTCTGATGCATCGTCATATTTTTGACCATCAACAAAGAGATCAAATAGCCGATATTTCATTTCTTGTTCGCGCAGTGAAAGATTCAATGATTCATACCAATTGATGAGTGTTGTTATATATTTTTCTGTTTCAGGACCAATTAAAAGAAGATGTTCATAAACCGCCGCTGCTTGTAGCACCCGCCCTTCTTTATGATAACGCCATGCAGCATCTTCATATTTAGTAATTGCAGTATGATCTTTAAAGGCAAGCAAAATATCACCCTCTAGCTGTGTAGCAAACGCAGTGTCATCAAGTGAGTGTGATAAAAGGCGATAGACACCAAGCGCACGTTCTTTTTCACCACGTGAAATAACATCAGCTAATTTGAACCATGCAACGGTATATTTATCAGACGGTATATGCTTCATTAACTCGTTCCCCTCATAATCGTACTATAACATATGATTCTGTTTTTTATATGATTCTGTTTTTTCTTGTTACAGACGTTCCCAATAAAACCCCTATTGAACACACAAATTGTAGCACATGAACAAAAAACATCTAAGTTTAATTTTCATGGC
>Ga0114925_10000619_pt1 | contig 16272 bp, 19 predicted proteins | sample SumtaG_2_FD_87287 | JGI IMG/M metagenome (GOLD analysis project Ga0114925, IMG submission 87287) | Deep subsurface microbial communities from Indian Ocean to uncover new lineages of life (NeLLi) - Sumatra_00607 metaG | ecosystem: Environmental > Aquatic > Marine > Oceanic > Sediment | place... | reverse complement strand
CCTACATTCAACGTTGAAGTGCAACACATAGGTTAGCGACTTCGAGGGGTGTTTTAAAACCCAGGCACTTCCTGGGCCTGTCGTTTAGCCTTGATTCTATCAATCTGATCTCCTCGTTACTAATTGTAGCGAAGTTAGTCTTCTTTGGCAAGTATTGTCTGACCAATCCGTTGGTGTGCTCATTGGTTCCTCTCTGCCACGAAGAGTAAGGTTCGCAGAAGAAGCACTTTATGTCAGTGGCCTTAGAGATGACTTCATGCTCAGCATTCTCTGGGCCATTGTCGAAGGTGATAGTATGCCTGGAGTCTCTGGGGAAGCACAGCAGGCGGCTGATGATAGCTTGAGATGTCAGAGTAGAGGTCTTAGCATCCAGTTTCTCAAGTTGAACTAACCTGCTTGAGCGTTCTACCATGGTTAATATAGCCGCCCTGCTCTGGCGTGAGATCAAGGTGTCTGCCTCCCAGTCCCCAAACCTGGCTCTGGTCTCGACTTCACGAGGTCTTTGTTCTATGCCCACCCTACCCGTTATCTTAGACCTATGCTTGTCTGGTGCCATACCCTTCCGCTTGCGTCTCTTGTGAGAACGCCTGAGACAGCGGATAAGCTCTCCTCGGTTGGGGGTAGAAGGATGGTAGACATACTGGTAGATGGCCTCATGGCTGATGGATAGGCCAGGATGATTTATCCCTATCCTGCCCGATATCTGCTCAGGCGACCAGTCCTGGGTGAGCTTGGACACCACGTAACCCCTGATCACCTTGCTCTTTAATCGCATCCTGTGAGAAGCCTTTGACCTGCGCTTATCCGCTCGTACCTGAGCACGATGGTCTATGTAAAAGTCGTAGGCAGGCGAGGGGTTGCGCCGCAACTCACGCGAGATGGTAGAGGGATTCCTGCCTAAAACACGGCCCATCTCTCGAATAGATCGCCCGTCTCTACGCATCGTATCTATCACCTCACGCTCCTCCAATCCAAGATGTTGGTATCTTGAGTGCATACATCCTCAGAATAACGAAATCCCTCTCGCTTTCCAAGGTGTTGCACTTCATTATTGAACCCACGAAATGCAAAATGCAAAATGCAGAATTGCTCCTTTTGTGCTGGCGCACAAAAGATCGCAGGGGACACAAACCGCAGATTACTTCCGTCGCAAAGCGTGCGCAGATTAAACTCCCCACCCTCGGTGGAGGAGAGGCAACCCGTAGAACACAAGATGCCGTGCGCCTAATATCTAGGTTAATTAACGTTCAAATAACTTGACAAGCCCTGATTTCTGTGTATAGTTCGCCTCAATGAGGTCTATTTTTTTACCCCTAGCCTCAATTCCCACGTTCTATACCCAGTTGGCAAAATATGGCGAAACCTACTACCCGCGCGTGTTTGACCGTCACGCCATCTACGAGCTCTGGCGCGAGGAGGAGATTGCGGCAGAGGAACTTCACCAAGCCCTCAAGATGGTTCGACCGGTAGAGCCTTTGAAGGAGTTTTTCTTAGGCTCACGCGAACGGGTGGCAAGCTTCCCGCAGCTTTTCTCCAAGGACATCAAACCAAAGGTGATAGTGGGCGCGAAGGACTGCGACATCCGCTCGCTTATTGAGATTCAGGACAACGTCTACCTGAAGGGCGTGCTCGAGGACCCGTTCTACAAGGAGCGCCGGGAGAAGTATCTCGTTGTTACCGTGGATTGCCCTGAACCTGCAGATACCTGCTTCTGCCTGCGGATCGGCGGCAAACCTTACTCTGTCTGGGGTGGAGACCTCAACCTATCCTTCGGCGAGGAAGGGATAATCGTCGATGTGCTTTCCGCAAAGGGGGAAGAGGCTGTGGAGAAGATGGGGGATTTCCTCAAGGAGGTGGATAAAAAAGAGATTAAGAAGCGCGACAAACATCGTACCGACGCCGAGCGCAAGCTTGCCAAGATCAACCCCGATGAGTTTGCCCCGGACCTTCCCGATCGGATTGAGCATCAACTTGACACCACGTTCTGGGCCAAGGCCCTGGCCAACTGTGTTGACTGCCAGGCCTGCGAGCGGATCTGCCCGACGTGCTACTGCTTTCTGCTTTATGATATCCCTGTCGGTAAGGGGGTTGAACGTGTCAAGGTGCTTGACTGGTGCTACCACGCCGCCTATGGCAGGGTAGGCGGTGGCGTGAACCCGCTTGCACATTTTTCTCACCGGCTGCGTAACCGTTTCGAGTGCAAGTTTATGGCCTTTCCGCGCAACTTCAAGGTTTCCGCCTGCACCGGCTGCGGGCGCTGTATCGCCGGGTGCACGGGTAAGATAGACATTCGTGAGGTCCTGAGGGCGCTGTGAATCCCTACGAATCCCGTCAGGCTAAGGTCAAGGAAGTTATCATCGAGACCCCGACCATCCGGACGTTTATGTTGGAACCAAGGCCACCTCTTGCGTTCCGTGCAGGTCAATTTATTGAACTGACGGCCCCCGGGGTTGGAGAGGCACCATTTACACCCTCGTCCTCTCCTTACGTGGAGGAGAGTATGGAGGTTACAATAATGAAGGTCGGTCGCGTCACCTCGAAGCTCTTTGATGTTCGTCCTGGCGACACATTGGCTGTCCGCGGTCCGTATGGCGTACCCTATGAGACAGACCACTATGAAGGGCGTCACGTGCTTATAGTGGGTGGCGGCGTTGGGCTCGCGCCGCTGCGATCGCTCTTCCTTGAACTTCTGCACAACGTCTCCGCATACAAGAAGATTCATCTCTACTACGGGGCACGCACCCCCAAGGATATAGTCTACGACCGTCTGTTCAAGGAGTGGGGCAAGATCAAGAATGTGGAGATCCGCCGCAGCGTTGACGTGGGGGATAAGAACTGGAAGGAGAAGGTGGGTGTTGTGACCGTGCTTTTGGACAATCTTCCCTTCAACCCCAAGGATGGCCTTGCCGTTGCCTGCGGACCGCCTGTTATGATGAAGTTTGCCACCAAAAGGCTCCTTGATCTGGGGTTTGCAGATGAGGATATCTACCTCTCGATGGAGAAGAACATGTCGTGTGGATTCGGTAAGTGCGGCCACTGCCGGCTGGGAGAACTCTTCTGCTGCAAGGACGGTCCTGTGATTACCTGGGATCGAATCAAGCATCTGGAGGATCCCTTCGTATGAGCAAGACCACTCGCACCGTATGTCCATTCTGCAACCTGGGCTGCGAGTTGGGGTTCGAGATTAAGGGAAGGGATATCAGGAGAGTAGATTATGTTTCCGATTCACGTAATGAAGGCAGTCTTTGCCCTAAAGGAAACGCGGCTGCCGAGATAGCCAATCACCGTAAGCGACTTTATCATCCTATTATAAAGGGCGAGCAGGCTTCGTTGGCAGAGGCGATAGGGTATCTTCGTCAAAGACTTACTGACTTCAAGCCTGACGAGGTGCTTGTGGTCTACGACGCCTCGCTTACCTATGAGGAGGCTGCTTTGCTCGCGGCATGGACCCGCGGAGCTGGCTACGAGAATCTGGCTTACGTAACGTTAGGTCCGGAGTCGGCGTTCCTTTACGGCAAGCGGCCGGCAACCTCTGTAGAGAAGATCACCACCGGTGAGTATGCCTTCATTGTGGGGGACGCCTTTGGTCAGGACTCGGTTATCTCTGGCTACCTAGGCAAGGCAAAGGGTGATAACCGGAAGTTTCGCTACATAGTGGTAGATGCGTTCGAGACCAACACCTCGCACTTTGCCCACAGGTTCGTGCAGGTAAAAGCCGGTTACGAGGGGTTGTTTTTATACGGTCTTTATAAACATATTGCGAACGAAAAGATTGATCTTGAGTCTATTGCCGAGGCATGCGGGGTTGAGGTCTCGACCTTTGAGGCTGTTGCTTTGATGATTCGCAACAAGGATGGTGTTCTTGTGAATGCGCCTTCCCGTGGCCGCAGCTTTGATCACTTTCTTACCCACGCAGCCGCTCTTGGGCTCGCCGGGGTGCTTGAGCAGATGAGGTATCTTCCTCTTGGTCGCAGGGTGCCTTCCGGGGTTAGAAGTTCCTTCTACTCCTATCTTCCCATGCTCATGGGAGGACGCATCAAGGCGGTTGTGAGTTTTGGCGCTTACTTCCCCTGGGGTCAGCCTCAACTGAAGCCGGTTCTTCGTAAGGCCGAGTTCGTGACCGCAGGGGCTCTTTTTATCCCGGATGGACGTTTTGAGTTGGAGCTCGTTCTGCCGATGGCCGCGGAGATCGAGAAGCAGGGAAGTATCCTTACCCTTTTCGGTGATGCAAAACTCACCGGTGAACTTCCCCCACTTTCCGGCAGCCTGCCAGCAGGGGAGTATATAAGGCGCCTGGGTGGGACGGTGAAGCCGGTAGAGTCCCTGGTTGGGAATCATGAAGCGTTGGATGATGCCGCGATCGATGAGCGTGCCGAGGCGCTTGTGTCTTACAAGGCAAAGCGAAGAAGGGGCAGGGATTATCTTCTTGTAGGAACCCAGTCAGCGATTGGCTTTCTTTCCATCTTTGCCGAAGAGGCCTGGGTTAAGCTTAGCCCTGAAGATGCCTCCTCGCTTGGGGTTAAGGATAAGGACGAGGTCGGGATTGAGACCGAACAGGGGGAGGCCTGGTTAAGCACGAGGATTCAGCCCGGTATACCTTCCGGGGTTGGGGTTGTCAGCACGAACCATCAACCCTCGCTTGCGCTATTTGAGCTGGGTACGGATTCGGCAACCGGCGAAGGCCTGCTTAAGCCTTCATGGAGCAGGATATGGAAAAGGTAATAGTCCTTGATCTTGATCTATGCTGCGGTTGCGAGAGCTGCCGGGCCGCGTGTATGCAATCCCACCACGGCGAGCCGCGTATCCGTCACGGGAATATAGCAGGCGAGGCCAATCTTCCCTCTGCCTGTCGTCACTGCGAGGACCCTTTGTGTGTAGCCTCCTGTCCCACAGAAGCCCTTGTAAAGGATGAGGAGACCGGAGTGGTTGTTCATCGTCCCTTCCTTTGCGTGGGCTGTCAGTCCTGCACCTTTGCATGTCCTTTCGGGGTCATTCAGCAGTATCTGGAAAGACACATCGCCACGAAGTGTGACTACTGTCAAGAGCGGGATGGCGGCCCCAGATGTGTGGCCAGTTGTTCTTCCTTCGCCCTTAAATATATAAGTGTTGATGAACTTCCCAAGACGCCTTTAAACGATCGGTTCATCTCCCGTTCAGCGTCCTGGAGGCGTCAATGAATATGAGCGTCGGCTGGGTGTTCTTCTATCTCCTTGTCTTCCCAGGGTTCCTCTTTACTAGCGTGGTTGGACTTCTCTACACCTGGATAGATCGTAAGGTAACCGCCCGGGTGCAGTTCAGGGTCGGTCCGCCCCTGCTTCAGCCGTTTTACGATTTCTTCAAGCTTCTAGGTAAAGATACCTTTGTGCCTGAAGGTGCTCCACGTTCTATTTTCCTTGGCGCTCCACTTGTAGGGCTTGCCTCGGTGAGTGTTCTATCCACAGTGCTTCTTGTTTCCAATATGTTCCCCCAGCAGGCGTTTGCAGGTGATTTGATAGTTGTTCTCTACCTCTTTGTGTTCGTGCCGATTATTCTGATCATTGGTGCTTCGGCCTCCTCCAACCCGATCTCCGCGCTTGGTGCCTCGCGTGAGATGAGTCTTTATCTTGCCTATGAGCTTCCGCTGCTCTTTGCTCTGGCCACAATCATAGTCAAGTCAGGCGGACTCCTGAAGATAGGGGATTTGCTGCAGTGGCAATGGGCCAATCATCCGTTTCTTTACTCAGCTTCAGGGGCGATTGCCTTTGTCTCGGCGTTTTTATGTATGCAGGCCAAGCTGGGGTTTGTTCCCTTCGATATAGCCGAGGCGGAGCAGGAGATCATGGGTGGAACCATACTGGAGTATTCTGGTCCTGCGTTGGCCGTGCTCAAACTAACCAAGGCGATGCTTTACTTTACGGCAAGCATCTTCCTTACCGTGTTTTTCTGGGGCGGTTTCCGCTCGCCGCGCGACGGCTGGTACCACATCCTGGGTTGGCTTAAGCCTGTGGCAATAATCGTTTTGATCATCCTTATCAAGAATACGAATCCCCGGCTGCGGATAGATCAGGCGTTGCGTTTCTTCTGGTCTATCGTTTTAGTCCTCTCGATCGTGGGATTCATACTTGCTGCTGTGGGGCTGTGATGCTTAAGGGACTTAAGAAAGGTGCACTTGCCCGTTCTTTGTGGGTTTACCACGTTTCCGCAAGCCCGTGCAACAACTGTGACATTGAGATACTCGACCTCCTGACCCCTCGATTCGACGTGGAGCGGTTCGGGCTTCTTCTTGTCGGCTCCCCGCGTCACGCGGATGTACTCCTGGTTACCGGCGTAGTCAATAAAAAGGTGCTCGACCGGGTACTCAGGGTTTACGCCCAGACCCCTAAACCCTGCCTGGTTGCTGCGTTCGGCTCGTGCGCTATCTCCGGTGATCTTTTTGTCGACTCCTACAACTTTGCCGGCCCTTTGGATAAACACATCCCGGTGGACGTTTACATAGGTGGCTGCCCGCCCAAGCCAGAGGCGATGATACTCGGTGTGGTGCGCGCTATCGAAAAGATAAATAAACTTAAGGACTTGTAGGACTAAGGATTTATGATGGCAGATATACCTCAAAATCTGGAAAAAGACGGCGCTTATATCGGTGGCAAAGGCTTTTCCCCTCAAAGGGACAGCGAGGCTGAGTTCAAGCGGGTAGAAGGGCAATGCCGCGAGTTCTACCCCGAGGGCGAGCTCAACCTTGTCCGTAAGCGCCGTTGGTACTGGGAAATAGAAGCCGATGACGTAATCAAGGTTGCCGATTTCTGTTTCAACAAGCTTGGCTGCCGCTTCTCTATTGCCGCTGGCGAAGATACGCCGAGGGGATTTACCATACTCTATCACTTCTCCCTGGATCGTCTCGGGCTGGTTATAAACGTCCGGGTTACGCTGCCTCACGACGATCCTCAGGTTGACTCCCTCACCGTTCTTGGCCGCGGCTTCGAGTGGATTGAGCGCGAGATGCACGAGATACTTGGGATTGAGTTCCGCGGTCTCGGTGATACCCGTCATCTCTTGCTTCCGGACGACTCACCTGATGACTATCATCCCTACAGGAGGTCCTTTGGCTGAACTCGAACGTAAGATAATCCCCATCGGGCCGTTCCACCCTTTGCAGGAGGAGGCCGAGTACTTCAAGCTGACGGTCGAGGGGGAGAAGGTAGTCGGGCTCGACATTCAGCTCGGTTACATGCACCGCGGCCACGAGAAGATATGCGAGGGCAAGACCTATGACCAGATCCCCTTTGTTGTTGAGCGCATCTGCGGTATCTGTTCCACCTCGCATCCGTTCGCATGCGTGCAGGCAATCGAAGACGCGGCAGGCATCGAGATCCCGCCCCGCGTCGCATACATCCGTACCATCGTCGGCGAGCTTGAGCGTTTGCACTCCCACCTCCTCTGGGTCGGGCTTGCCGGGCACTTTTTGGGCTACAACACCGTCTGGATGTGGGCGTGGAAGTACCGCGAACCTGTGCTGGAGATGCTTGAGCTAATCACCGGAAACCGCAACCACTATGCGATGTTCAAGCCGGGCGGGGTTCGCCGCGACATAGAAGGCGGTATGATCCCACCGCTTCTTGCAACACTTGACGACGCCGATAAGAAGATCCTGATGCTTACCAAGGCTATACTGGATGATCCTGTGCTTCATAAGCGGCTTGAGGGCGTCGGGGTCCTTACTAAGGAGAAGGCAGTAGAGTACAGCGTTGTCGGACCCACGGCTCGTGCCTCGGGTCTGGCGACTGACGTTCGCAAGGACGATCCGCATGCGGCATACGATTGGGTGGAGTGGGAAGAGATAGTTTTACATGAAGGGGATGTGTTTGCCAAGGCCAAGGTTCGTCTGCTTGAGTGCTTTGAATCCACCAAGATCATCCGTCAGTGTCTTGGGAAGCTGAAGGATCTGCCTGAAGGCGAGATAGATGCCCGCATGGAGTATCCGCCTGACGGCGAGGGTATCGGCCGCTACGAGGCGCCTCGCGGTGAGGTCTTCCACTACGTTAAGGGCGACGGCTCACTCTATCCTCGCCGCTACAAGATTCGCGCCCCAAGCTTTATGAATATTAAGTCCAACGAGGTGGCCGTCTTAGGCGCCTCGGTTGCCGACGCCGCCATCACCCTGGCTGCGGTTGACCCTTGCTACTGCTGCACCGAACGAATCGCGGCGTTCAACACCAAGGGCAAACTTCTTTACACGTGGGATGACCTCCTGAAGCTCTCTCAGGAGAAGACGGCACGCATGGGAGGCGGATCATGAACGTCCCGCTGCTTTTACTTATAGCGGTGCCATTCATAGGTGGTCTATTGGTGATTTTCCCGGGGCGTTTCCTGCCGATACTGCGGTGGATATTCAGTCTTTTGACCGTTCTTGCTACTGGATTGCTTTTGGCGCTGAACTTCACCTCGGTGAGCAATAAAGGATTCAGGCTCTGGCATATTTTGGGATCGGCAGAATCCCCTCAGTTCTTTACTTCTCCCATAACCCTTGTTATCGCCGCCGCCTTTGTCTTTCTCTGTCTGATCATAATGCTTTTTTCCTTCGGGTTCTTCCGGAAGAGTGAGGAAGCAGATACCGAGTATTATTCCTTAATGCTTTTCATGCTTGGCTCCGCAATGGGTTTGCTTTTCACCAACGATCTTGTTTTCATCTATATCTTCTGGGAGATAGCGGCGGTTGCTGCCTGGCGGCTTATCGGTTTCGGTCGAACCCAGGAGAAGATATCTATCGCCGCAAGAACCCTCCTTATTAATTTCTTCGGTTCAGCCTTTATGCTGGTCGGGTTCGCGCTTCTGGCTTCAGAGTTCGGTTCGCTTAATCTGGGCGATATGGTGGGCAAGCCCCCTCCTGTGCTTGCAGGTATCTTCATACTCTGCGGCGTCTTCGCAAAGTCTGCGGTGATACCACTCTACATCTGGGTTCCATCGGCATATGCGGTATCACCCACACCGGTAGTAGCTCTCCTGGCCGGGATGCTGGAGAACTTCGGACTTATCGCCTTTATGAAGATCTTTGTGGAAACCTTTGCGCTTTCCGGGGCTTGGCAGCTTTCCCTCCTGTGGATAGCGCTTGCTTCCAGTATTGTAACGGGTGGAGTCGCCCTTGTCGTTAAAGACTACCGGCGCATCCTGGGATACTCAACCGTAAGCCAGCTTGCGTTCGTTCTTGCAGGATTTGCTATATCGCCCCAGCTGGGCATGATCGGAGCGATTCTTTTCATAATCGCGCATGGATTAGGCAAGGCGACACTTCTTATGGGGTATGGAATAGTGGAGCGCGAGATGGGCGGACGTGGCATCAGACATAAGGGGCGGCTGGTTGCTAACTTCCCGATCCTTTTTGTGGGTGTTATTATCGCAACCCTTTCAGTCATAGGTCTGCCCCCACTTCTTGGGTTCTTTGCAAAGCTAGACGTCATCTTCGGCATCCTATCCAGCGGCAGGATCCTCATAGGAGCAGGATTTATCCTTGCTTCGATCCTCACCCTGCTCTACATGCTCAGGCTCTTTTCGTCCGTTTTTCTTATAGGCAAGAAACCGGAGCCACAGAGGTCTCAATCCGTTTTCCTCTCCATACTCGTTCTTGTGATATCCCTTTCCCTTTTCGGTGCCAGTTTTGCAATAAAGCCGCTTTTGGCCTACATCGGAGTAGGAGGATAGGATGCTGTATCTATTGCAGCCAATGACGTTGCTCGTTCTTATTCCTTTGGTCGGGGCGTTGCTGGCGTTTTTGATTCGTCCTGCTCGGCGTTATATAGCCATAGCAGCGGCTCTTGGAACCGGTTATTTCGCTCTGCGGATCTTCTTGGATGGGCTTAGCGGAACCGGAACCTCGCCCATCCATTTACCCGAGGTATTCGGGATTGCTAACCGCCTTCAAGCTGATGGGCTTTCAGGTGTCATCTTACTGCTTGTTTCCGGATTCGCGCTCCTTATATTCCTTTACAGCTTCCGCTTCCGTGGCGGGCCCCGGGATGACTGGAAGTTCTTTACCTTCGCTCTTCTCACCTACGGTGCGGCAAACGGGGCGCTTTTGGCCAGCTCAGTGCTTGTGCTTTACTTCTTCTGGGGGGTTCTACTTTTTACCGTGTATGGACTCCTGTTCTACGGCAGGGGAAACGTGGAGATTGCCGCACGCAAGATGTTCGTTCTGAACGGTGTGGCCGACTTCCTGTTGCTGTTCGGGTTACTTGTTTTTATCATATATACCAAACAGCAGGGAGTAGAGCCGGGACAACTTGCCTACTTCCCTGGGGTCAGGGCTGAGCGTTTTGCGCTTACAGACCCTCTGGCTATTGTTGCTTTTGTTTGCATCGCTGCCGCTGCGTTAACCAAGGCCGGGGCGTTCCCGATGCATACCTGGATTCCCAAGGCTGCGGAGTCGGCCCCAGCAGAGACGATGGCCTACATACCGGCAAGTCTGGATAAGCTATTGGGTATCTACCTGTTTGTCCGTCTTTGCTACTCCATCTTTGACATCCGTTCCAACCTTACGGTGCAGCTTATCTTCCTTACAATAGGGGCGGTTACCGTTCTTGCCGCGGTGTTTATGGCAATTGTACAGAAGGATGCCATGCGCCTTCTTTCCTACCACGCGGTGAGCCAGGTAGGCTACATGATCCTGGGTATAGCCTCAGGTACGGTAATTGGAATCGCTGGTGGATTTTTCCACATGATGAACCACGCTATCTACAAGAGTGCCCTCTTCCTTACCGGAGGAGCGGTGAGACGCCAGACCGGGGAGAGCGATCTTGAGAAGCTGGGAGGACTTGCACGGGCTATGCCCGTTACCTTCTTCTCCTTCCTTATCGCGGCTATGGCCATCTCAGGCGTGCCGCCGCTCAACGGTTTTGTGTCCAAGTGGCTTGTCTATCAGTCGTTTGTTGAACTGGGACGAACCCAGCCTTTCTTCCTTATCTTCCTGGTTGCAGGTGCATTCGGAAGCGTGTTAACGCTTGCCTCCTTCCTGAAACTTACCCACTCGCTCTTCCTTGGCAGGCGTCCGAAACCGCTTGAGAGGGTAAAAGAGGTATCCTTCACCGGCTGGTTCCCGCCTCTGGTGATGGCTTTGGTCTGCATCGCGTTCGGTCTCTTTGCGTTCCGCTTACCTTTACGGTATCTTGTGTCTCCTGCACTTTCGGCCTCGGTCATACTTCCGCTTGGACATTTTTCCCCGCTTGCGTTTGCAGCAGCCATTCTCGTTATTATGTCAGTTGGTTTCCTTATCTACCTCCTCGGCGGCAGCTATAAGCCTCGTCCGCGTAAGGTCTTCTTGGGTGCCGAGGAGTTGACCGAGGAGGAGATGCACTTCTCCGGTACGCACTTCTACTCCTCTTTCAAGGAGATCAAGATCTTTGGAGAGTTCTACCGCTTTGCAGAAGGAGGTTCCTTCGACCCCTTCCACTATATAGAAAGCGTTGCCCGAGCCTTAGGGAAGGCCGTGAAAGGGCTGATAGACGACTCTCTCAACGCACTCACACGGTTCATAAGGTCCTTTTTCAATCTGGCCGGTAAGGGCTTGAGCCGGTGGCAAACCGGGCGGTTGACGTTTTACCTGGGCTGGATATTATTTGGGATCTTGATCTTGATTTTGATCCTGTTCCTGAGTCGAGGAGGCGGCGGTGCTTGATCTTATCCTTATTCTGATCTTCATGGTTGTAGCTGGCATCGTAGCCGTGGAGATCCGCGACCTTTTGGCCTCGGTTATAGCGTTAGGTGCAGTGGGGTTTGCTGTAGCCATTGGATTCATAAGGCTTGCAGCGCCTGATCTGGCCATAGTTCAGATCGTGATCGAGGTTCTCTCGCTGGTTTTCTTTGTTGCGGTGATTCTGAAGACGACACACGTGGATTCTGCAGCAGGACGACCTTATAAACCGGCTGATATCTTTACCTTTGTGGTGTTCGGGGTGTTTGCGCTGGCCTTTGTCTACTTCGGTGTCAGGCTGTTTGCAGGTCTTGCCCCTATGAGTCGGGAGCTCGGTCAGGTTGCAAGTCACTATCTAACGCAGGGTCTGGCAGAGACCGGGGCAGTGAACCGGGTAACCTCGGTGGTGCTTGACTACCGGGCGTTGGATACCCTGGGCGAGACAACGGTTCTCTTTACCGCCGTGATTGGAGTCCTTGCGGTTCTCAGGCTTGAAGGGAGAAGGAAATGAGTGGAATGACCCCGATTGTCAAGGTGGTAGTCCGCCTCGTTGGAGGATTCATCTTCCTTTACGGCTGCTACATCGTGCTCTACGGGCATCTCTCGCCCGGCGGCGGGTTCGCAGGCGGGGCGATTATAGCTGCAGGCCTTATACTTTCAAGGCTTGCATTCGGCACAACCGCCAAGCAGGAGAAGAGCACCTCGATCTCCTCGTCCATCTTCGAAAGCACCGGTGGACTCCTCTTCCTTCTCGTTGGTTTGCTTGGGCTCTTTGTCGGCGGATACTTCTTTATAAATCTCTTTCCTTCCTTTGGCACACAAGGAAGGCTCGTCTCTGCCGGCTCCATTCCCTTCTCTAACATTGCGATCGGCATCAAGGTAGCGGCGGCTATACTTTCCATCTTCCTTGTGCTGGCGTCAACCAAATACATATTCAAGGAGTGATGCTGTGATTATCCTGGTTGCTTCATTGATTCTGTTCCTTGTTGGGCTTTATGCCATAATCACCAAGCGCAACATGATAAAGGTAGCGGTGGGGTTTTCGCTTATGGAGTACTCGGTAAACTTTCTGTTTGCTATTGTGGGATTTCGCCCCGGCGCCGTGCCGCCCATACTCCAGGCGGTTGAGGTAGGTAAGGTTTACTCCGATCCCTTGCCTCAAGCCCTGGTGCTTACCGCTATAGTGATCGGTCTTGGCGTTACTGCTTTCATGCTCTCGTTGATATTACGGCTTTACAACCGCATCGGTTCCTTTGATCTCGAAGAGATCCAGAGGCTGAAAGGATAGCTGGCTATGGAGACATTTCCGGTTCTTTTGATTGCAATCCCTCTGGGTGGAGCCTTCCTCGTCCCTATTCTCTACAAGGCCTGGAAGCGTTTGGCAGAGATCGTTGCCGGGCTTTGCCTAGCGACCGTTCTGGCTTTGAGTATCTATCTCGCCTTCTTCCTTGTACCTGGGAAGCCCTTGGTTTACCTGTTTGGCAACTGGCCGGTTCCTTTGGGGATCGCGTTTGCGGTTGATAAGCTCTCTTCCCTCATGCTCCTGATTGTCTCTATTCTGGCGTTCTTTTCCTATCTCTTCGCTACAAGATACATGGATCAGTTCACCGGGGCGGGGAAGTTCTACACCCTGTATCTTTTGATGCTCGTCGGGATGAACGGGGTGGTGATGACCGGCGATCTTTTCAATATGTTTGTGTTTATGGAGATCGCGGGTCTCGCTGCCTACGCGCTCGTGGCCTTCGGAACCAAGCCTAAGGAGCTGGAGGCCGGATTCAAGTACATGGTGATGGGGGAGATAGCAAGTCTTATGATCCTTCTGGCGATCGCATTAATCTACGCCGCTACCTCTACCCTCAATCTTGCCGATCTTTCCCGCGCGTTCGCTACTATGGATAAGACCCCTGGCTTTTACTTCGTGGTTATTCTCTTGATGTTCGGTTTTTCGCTTAAGGCGGGCCTTGTTCCCTTCCACTTCTGGTTACCCGATGCCTACCCCTCGGCTCCTGCTCCTGTTACCGCCGTGCTTTCAGGTGTCTTTACCAAGGCGCTGGGGGTTTATGCTATGGCGCGGATTCTCTTCAACGTATACGGCTTCTCTCGAGCCAGCTCCCCAGAGGTCTTTAATGCACTTCTAATCCTCGGACTTGTCTCGATCGTGGTGGGAGGCCTACTTGCACTCCCTCAGAAGGATTACAAGCGGCTTCTGGCCTACTCAAGCATCAGTCAGATCGGCTACATTGTGCTTGCGTTGGGTATAGGCAACGAGTTTGCACTTATAGGCGCGTTTGCGCATATCCTGAGCCACTCACTCGGCAAGGGGCTTCTATTTCTCACCTCAGGTTCTGTCGTCTACCGTGTTGGAGAACGCGACATAACCAAGTTTACCGGTGGGCTGGGCAAGCAGATGCCCTGGACCTCGCTTTCCTATAACCTGGGCGCTCTTTCTGTTGCCGGCATGCCTCCTTTCCTGGGCTTCTTCTCCAAGCTGTTTATTATCCTGGGCGCGGTAAAAGCGGGGTTCATCGTCCCTGCCGTCGTAGCCGGGCTCTTTGCTGTGGTTACCCTGGGCTATCTCTTGAAGATCACCAACAAGGTATTCTGGGGCAAGGAGGGTATAAAGGGGATAAAGGAATCCCCGTTCGTTATGGTCTTCACCATGGTCTGTCTTGTTGTTCTGTTGGTGGCAGGCGGCGCGTTCTTCTTCTGGCTCAAACCCCACCTTTTGCAGCCTGCGGCCGATGTTCTGCTCAGGGGGACCGAGTATGCTGATATTGTGTTCAGGATAGGGGCGGGGGGTTAGCATGCGGCGAGTGGTTTTATTTGTCCTCAGCTACGGATTGTGGTTACTCCTGACCTTACCAGGAGGCGATTGGCCGGTCTATGTTGTGGGAGCGGTGTTGGCGCTGCTGGTGGCTTTCTTCTTCGGTGGAGAGTTTACCCATCGGCCCCTTTCATTCCTCAACCCTCGTCGCTGGTTCTGGGGCATCATCTACATACCTGTATTCTTCTGGCACATGCTGGTGGCCAATCTTGACGTTGCGTTCCGCGTGCTTCATCCTGCCTGTCCTGTAAAACCCGGAATCGTGAAGGTGAAAACCGCGCTCAAGACAGACACAGCCAGGGCGTTTCTTGCCAACTCCATCACCCTTACCCCTGGAACCATGACCGTTGACGTGGATGAAGATGTTCTTTACGTTCATTGGATCGACGTCTTCGGTGACGGTGGGGATATCGAGGCCAACACAAAGGTAATAGTGGCGAAGTTCGAGAAGTACTTGATGAGGATCTTCGAATGAGTGTTCTCTGGATTAGCATCCTTATTATCCTTGGGGTTGCGTCTTTCCTGTGCCTTTTCCGCATCTTCCGTGGACCCACGATTGCCGACCGCATGGTTGGGGTTGACATCATGGGGATACTGTTCGTCGGGATAACGGCGATTACCGGTATAATTTACAATCTTTCATTCCTGGTGGATATTGCGATTGCCCTCGCCTTGATTAGTTTTGTCGGGACGCTTGCCCTGGCCAAGTACCTTGAGCGGAGGACGCTTGATGACTGAGATAACTGTAGTTGACGTAATCGGATACATCGTGATCCTTGTGGGTGTGCTTTTTGATCTTCTTGGAGCCATTGGTCTTGTCCGTTTCCCGGATGTTTACAACCGTCTGCAGTCGGCAACAAAGAGCGTTACCCTGGGCACCTTCGGGATCATGATCGGGATCCTGATCGTTACAGGCTTTACCCCTTTGGGGATCAAGGCGCTCATCTGCGGCGTTTTCCTGCTGTTGACCTCGCCTGTTTCGGCACACGCCCTTTCCCGCGGCTCCTTGCGCTTTGGAGCAAAGATGTGGAAGGGGACCGTGATTGATTCCTACGGCAAGGACAAACTGGGAGGGCCGCAGATCGAAAGCGAGGAAGGCGAAGCCAAAGAGAGTAAGGAGAAGGACGATGAAGTGGCCTAAGATTCGAGAACTGGGTGAGGCGATGCGATCTCTCTTCTCCGCTCCTTACACCACTAAATTTCCCAAAAGGGCAACCCTGCCTCCGCCTCGGTTCCGCGGCGTCATCCTTTTCGATGAGGAGAAATGTATCGGTTGCGGGGCATGCGTTGAGGTTTGTCCTGCCAGGGCGCGTGAGCTTGAGGATAATCTTGAGAAAGGCATCAGGCACGTGGTCTATCTAAAGGATATGTGCATCTTCTGCGGTCAGTGCGTTACATATTGCCCGACAGAGGCTATTCGCCACACCGTGGACTACGATATGACCTTTCTTGACAAGGAACAATACCGGGATGAGATCGAAAAGGAACTTTTGTTCTGCGAGCGCTGCGGTGGAGTGATAACTACCCGTGAGCATCTTAACTGGATCGCCCGACGCCTGGGGGAGCTTGCCTATGCCAACCCTACCCTGGTTCTGACGCGTCAGAGCAGTTTGGATACGGTTGAGATGAAGCCTGAGCGCGGTGATGCCGAGCCTTACCGCAGTGACCACCAGCGGCTTTTGTGCCCTGCTTGCCGGCGCAAGGTGATCCTTAACGAGCTCTGGGGATACTAAGTAAACCCCACGCGAATGCGTTGCATTCGCGCGGGGACCCCGAACAGAAAAAAAAGAGT
>Ga0114925_10000618_pt1 | contig 16295 bp, 14 predicted proteins | sample SumtaG_2_FD_87287 | JGI IMG/M metagenome (GOLD analysis project Ga0114925, IMG submission 87287) | Deep subsurface microbial communities from Indian Ocean to uncover new lineages of life (NeLLi) - Sumatra_00607 metaG | ecosystem: Environmental > Aquatic > Marine > Oceanic > Sediment | place... | reverse complement strand
TATTAAAGGGCAGATAACTGCCAAATAATCTTCCACAACTGGGATTGAATTCTGCCCTATCGGGCCGTACATACCAATTATCAACGAACTTCCTATAAATAAAACACTTCCTATAAATATCAAAATTGAACTCCTTTTCACAACGCCAGTTGATTTTATTATTAAATAGATATATCCCACCGCCAGAATAAGAAGTTCGATGGCAAATGGTGGCATAACCCAGATATACATAGTAGGTCTATAAAAATCCGAAAGAATTGACATAATAATAAAGACTACGAATAAAATAACTGCTGCTAATGAGATCATATATTTAGTTTTTTTAAATACAATCTTCTCCAGATATAGCCCTAATGGAAATGTCGCTATAAACATACTGACATTTGAGAAAAACATCGTAATTCTATCCTCAATAATAAGAGGTAATAAAAGCCTAATCCCTAATCCCAAAAATAATATTCCTGCTGAAATATTAAATGATTTTGATATTTCCTCCCTTTTCATCGCTCTCCTTACAAAAAGAATTCCGAAAATTAAGAAAATTATGACTGTAATAATCCACAAACTAGCACTAAGTAATTCAAATTTGCCAAATTGACTATTGTCAAATACACTCATGATAATTTAAACCTCTTCACTTATTCTATTTCTTTAATTTATTATAATTTTGTCTAAATAATAGTTATATTCTATTATATATTAAACATAATATATTTATTAAAATTAAAAAATTGGGTCCGTTAATGGAAGAAAATAGGGAAATAAAAAAAAACCGAGAACCTACTTTACCCTCTAAGACTTTATCCCAGAAAAAAAAGGTGGTTTTAACTTTTATTTTTATGTTAGGTATACCACTATCTTATCCTACAGTTATGCCCTTAGGAATAATATGCGCAAGTATATTATTATTCCAAAAGAATAAAAAGGCGAGTTTAATGGGGCTCTTCTTAATATTTGTTCAATTTCTTTCCGTCTTAGTTTTTGTAGGATTAAATCAACTTTCACAATCTATATGAAGAATTAAAATATTGAGAGCAGGAGAAAATGAGATTAAATAAGGATAGAAAAGTTTTGGTAGGCAAATTAATATTAATCTTTAGTATTTTAGTGTTTTGGGCCTATACGACTCTTAATTTTGAAGTTATGTTTAATAATGATAGAGTCACATTATGGGTTCACGGACCTTCAGTTGTTGAAGAGGGTGAAGAATTTGAGATTACAATCGAAACTTGGGACAAATTTGAAAGACTAGCAGGTGGATATGTCGGGAAAATTTCTTTTGATATCAAGTCTTATAATTCTTCTACTTTAGAAGAAATTAGCGCTGTTTGTAGTTTGCCTGACGATTATGAATTTACTTCGAATTTTATTTGGAGAGGTTTAATACCAGCTTATAAAATTACGGGTGCAGATAACGGAAAAAAAACATTGGAGGTGGAAATAAACACACCCGGGATTCACTATATTTTAGTTGAAGAAGACGATAACGAAAATAGATACTGGAGTAATCCAATTATAGTAAAACCAAAAGGGTCTAATTATAAAAATTTATATTGGGGAGATATACACGGGCATTCGCTTTACTCAGACGGTTCAGGATTACCTACTGAAGCTTATCAATTTGCTCGAGATGTCGCCTTACTAGATTTTTCTGCCTTAACAGATCATTCTGAGTATTTTTTAAGAATGGGTGATATTGATATATTTAATGTATTTCAAAATTATATTCAAATTACTAATGATTTTAATGAGCCTGGTAAATTTGCAACAATAGTCGCAATGGAATGGACGCCAAATTTTATTGTTCAAGGGAAAAGCTTAGCACGGGGGCATTTAAATTTTTATTTTAAAGGAGACGATATGCCATATTTTTCCACATTTACACATCTAACACCAGATGATTTATACGATTACATTAAAGAAAATTCTGATGATGATTTTATTTCTTGGGGGCATCATACAAATATCGGTCAATTCGGTTCGGATTTTGGTTTTTATGACGAAGATATCAACAGACTTATAGAAATATGTAGTGTTCATGGCTCATGTGAAACCCATGGAGATGATAATTTGTATCACCCCGCTAATGAAATTCAGGATGATGGATTTTCTGTAAGAGATGCGTTAAAAATGGGTAGAAGATTTGGTATTATGGCGTCTAGTGATACTCATGATGGGCGCTTAGGACATAGCATTGTTCACACAAAAGCAAGCGCTTACAACCAATATCCATATACCTTGGCAGGTTATCGTTTATATCATAAATATCCCGGCAGTATAACTGGTGTTTTTACTTCTAAGCTAGACCGCAAGCATGTTTTTGATGCATTATATTCACGATCTTGTATGGCATCAACATGGATAAATCGTCATTATATTGATTTTACGATTAATGGTCTTTCAGTAGGCGTTAATGATTCTATTGTAGTTGTACCCGACGCTAACTCTAACCGTTCAATTAATATAATAGCTTGTTCGGACGGCGTTTCGATGGACCCAGGCAACCCAACAAAGATTGATAATATTAAGATATATAAAAATTCAGAACTTTGGAAGACCTATAAGGATATCAATAAACATGTATTTCCTATTACTATAAATGATACTGAAACTATTACAGGGACGGAATATGATGGATGCATTAAGCGAGACGGAAAATGGTATATTCATGAACAATCAATGGAACCTGTAGATCCTGATGAATTAAAGACAGATATGGATTATTATTATATTCGTATGGTTGATACTAGCGGTGGAGCTGCGTGGATCGGTCCGATTTGGGTCGATGTTAAGTCTTAAAAACAGTTATTTGATATCAGGAACATGGGAACTCTCAGTATACGCAGATTATGATTGTCTTTTAGAAGAATTAATTATTGTTTGTTTCCATATTGCCTTCACCCAATCCCCCTACGCCATGAGTCTGAACGAGAAACTCTTTTTTATTTAATGCATTCTTGGGTTATTGAGAATGAGGGTCTATATTTTTGCGTATCTCACTAAGAATCTTTTTCTTCTCATAATTATAAATTAAAAGGATTATAATTAACATAAAAAATAAATATACGATTATCACTGTATAAGTTAATATATAGTAAGGTGAATACATTCCAGTTAACAAAGGATAAAATAAAGTAATAAAATAATAAAGAGTAGCCGCTAAAAAAATACTCCACTTTTTGACCTTTTTATTTTTATTAAGCATTCTTTTCTGCCAACTTGGCATTTGGTCATAATGCGGCATAGGTAATTTGCGGGAAATAATAAATCCAAGTCGCAATTTATCTTTATTTTGAATAACCATTTTCCTAATTTTTACATTTATTACCCAAATTATGATCGGTAATATTATTACAATTATGTAATATAGAATTAGAATTATTGAAAATAGTAAATATTCGAAAGGGGTTGGTTCAGGAGCTGGTTTTACTATATTCATATTTTTATTCTTTTGGATTATAATTATAAAATAATTTTTTGAATATTTATAGATTTGTCTATGAAATTATAGAAAATGTTCAAAGATTAGAGCCGACTTTTTAAAATTATTCGTGGATTTTGAAATTTAATTGAAAATATTTTAATGATTTCGTAGAATGTGGCTATTTCTTGCAAGACTTCACTAAACTAAAAAATTAATAAACAACCGAACACATACTAAATCATTATTTTTTAGAAAAAGAACCAATAAAATACAAAATGGTGAAAAAAGAAAATGGTAAAGCGCGTTGCAATTAACGGATTCGGAAGGATCGGTCGAAATTTCTTTCGATCCGTAATGAGCAACTGGAAAAACGATATTGAAATCGTTTCTATCAATGATTTATTCGAGCCAAAATATTTGGCTTATGTCTTAAAGTATGATTCAGTATTTGGAAAATATTCTGGAACCATAGAAGCTAGAGAAAAAGCACTAGTAATTGACGGAAAGGAGATTCCTATTACTGCGGAGAGAGATCCGGCTAATTTGCCTCATGGTAGCAATAATATTGATGTAGTTATCGAATCAACTGGCTTTTTTGTAAATAGAGATGGAGCTGCAAAGCATTTAACTGCAGGAGCTAAAAAAGTATTAATTAGCGCACCAGCAGTAAATCCAGATTTTACCGTCGTTTTAGGCTGTAATGACGATAAATTAACCGATGAGCATAAAATCATTTCTAATGCTTCTTGTACAACAAACTGTTTAGGTCCAGTCGTAAAGGTATTACAGGATAACTATAAAATTGTAAGCGGAATTATGACCACAATCCACTCTTACACTGGTGATCAACGCACTGTTGATACAGCAAGAGCTGGAGACCCCGTTAAAATGATTCGAGGTCGTGGTGCGGCGATTAACATGATTCCTACATCTACAGGTGCTGCTAAAGCTATCGGCGTGGTCTTTCCTGAATTGAATGGAAAAATGGACGGAATCGCCGTGCGTGTTCCAACCCCAAATGGAAGTGTAGTGGATCTTAAGTGTGTTGTAGAAAATGCAGCAACCGCTGCAGAGATCAATGCTAAAATGAAGGAAGCCGCTGAAGGTGCCTTAAAAGGCATTTTAGAATATACCGATGATGCAATTTGTAGTTCAGATATAGTAGGGAATCCTCACAGTTCGATCTTTAGCGCCTTATGGACTAAAGCGATTGGCAATCATCTAGGCATCATGAGTTTCTACGATAATGAGTGGGGCTATTCAAATCGATTGGCCGAGCTAATCGTTAAAAAATTATAAATCTTGAATAATCTGGGTATAAGTCCTTTTAGGTGATCAAAGAATTTAAGTTTTTACTCGTAAGCACTTAGAACGGTTTGAACTGAAATTCGCTTGCCATTAGGAATATTATACCCTATTTTTTTCTTTTTACTACTTTTGATTAAATAACTATATAAAAGGCGTCCCGCGAGATTTGTAAAAGGGATATATACATATTCTACTATGAAGGTGTGAAGCTTGTATAACTTATGCCCGTATTCCTTATCTCTCTGCTTTCTCCCTGCTCCGTTTCTTTTCACTTGCGAATGTTTACTTTCTATTTTATTGGTGGTGATGTGTTTTCCCTTAAAAATTCTAAATATTGGGGTAAGCATCTGAAGCATCCACTTTTTCGCTCCCGCCTGCATAGATAACTTATTGGTCTCAAAATTTACGAAAATTTTGCCAGTTCCTTCTTTCTTGAATGAATCGGATTGGTAATTCTCCAATTTTTGCCGCCATCGTTCTTTCTTAGTTTGCGATAAATCTGATTTTCGAGGTCTTCCTCTCTTTTTATGAACTTTACCTTTAATGAACTTGATCTCCCATTTAAACTTGAGCTCGTGCTTATTGCGGTAAAAAGCTTTCCAGTGTGTATAGATCTTATAATGTAAAAAGTGAGGACCGAGTTTTTCATATCTACTGATGATTATCTCTCCTAGTTGCTTTTGCTTATGTAATTGAACAACATGTATTACTTTACTGCCGAATAGTTTTGCAATTGACTTATAAGAAGGCTCTCCATCGGTGATGAGGATTTTAAGTTTTTCTCTACACGCTACAGGAATGTTGTGGAATGCTTCAAGGATGGAATTTTTGAGGTCTCCTTCATTTACGGTTCCAATAGAAAGGGTTTCATAATCATTATTGATAAATACAATTTCTATATCAGAATTGCCTCGAGAACCCAAATATGTCTCATCCCCTAATATTACTCCCCTTGGAAGTGCTTTTAATTTCTGCTCAATTATCTCTAAATTTTGTTGAAAAACTTGCGAAACAAACCATTTCTTAAATTTACTTAACTTATCTTGAGGAATTCCCCATCGTTTTGCCACTCCTGTGAGCGGATATTTTAAAACAAATAGCTCGTAAAGGATCATTTTAATCATTTGTTGGTAAGATAATAAATCCCACATTTTAATATCCTTTCCAAACCGTTTCCCGCATTTTGAACAAACAATTCTATGCTCTCTTTTATTATCTAAATTATTAAATCCATCCCATACGAGAGAGCCTACATGAGCGCACATAATATGGGATGTTGATTTTGAATTCAATTTTTGTGGTCCCGAAAAAAAATTTATAGGTATTTTTTCGTCTATATTGAGATAAATTGTTATTTTAATCCACCAACTTATTATTTCTAATTAATAATGGGGAGAACTCCTATTTTAATGTTTTCCTTGAACCTGAGCCTTCATACAACACAAAGATTGGTAGCTTGCTCACTAAACAAATAATAGATACAAAAATTTAAATGATACCAATCAAATTTTTTACAAAATGAGTAAAAGAAAAAAAATTGGGTTATCACCTAAAAGGCATTAATGCCAATAATCTTTATTTTTTTTTAAATTTTTTTTTATTCCGAGTTATAGATTTTGTCTATTAATACTTTAAAATAATATTTCTCTTAAGGATCATTAATTATATACTTTTTATAAGGTTTCAATTAGATAGATATAATAGATATAATTTTCATAAAATTATTGTAAATTAACTTTAAGGTGATAATTTAATGTCAGATCAAGAAGAAACAGATGAAGAAGGAATTCCCGTCGGACGTTTAACGGGTAAAACAACAAGTCATACTGTTAATTTATTAATCACAGACCCTACTGTTGGAAAGAAGAGTTATCTTGTAATATATGGTGAAGTAGAGGAAGATGGTGGAAGGGAATATTATATGTTCCATATTTTAGAGATGTGGAATGATTCTAAAGGAATAATGGCTAAATTACAAGTTCTTGGCGAACGACCTCAGCGTCCATTTGATATTGGGTCTGAAGTGTACCTCGCTACTGAAGAGCAAATTTCCAAAATTTTGGGCATATATAATCCACCTAATTTATCTGTATCTTTAGGAAAGCTTATTGGATACGATTTCGCTGTAAATTTATTAATCAAGAACTTTGGTAGAATTTTCATTACGGGAAAATCTGGTTCAGGAAAGTCATACACTATGGGAGTATTATGTGAAGAATTTTTGAAAAAAGGTATTCCTATTGTCATTATAGATAGACATGGAGAATATGGCAGTCTAAAGGTTGCAAGCGAAGATCGTGAGGAAGAAGAGGAAGAACCTACTGTGATTTATTGCCCTTGGTGCGGAAATGAAGTTTCTGAAAAAGCAACAGAATGTGGAGCATGTGGTAAAAGTTTAGAATTAGAAGTACCGGATGTACTGAGTTCAATTTTAATCGAGCCAACTGAGGATGAGGAAGAAAAAAAAGAAAAACATGAAGGCGCTGGAGAGAGTGAATATGTAGATAATATCATAGAATTTGCTGATTTAAAGAAGAATGAGGGAGGGGATATAGATATAGACTATATATTTTCTTTAGATCCTAAAGATATCGTTGCGCCCAACTTATGTTCTATAGTAAATCTTCGGGGGTTAGACCTTGAAGTTCAAGAAATTATTGCGGGCAAACTCTTGAAAAAGTTATATAATGCAAGTACTTCTAGACAAATCCCTCCATTTTATCTATTTTTAGATGAGGCTCACTTATTCGCAGGAAAGAAACAAACCGAGACATGTGAGGTTGTGAAACTATTTGCACAAGAGGGGCGGAAATTCGGAGCAAACATCGTTATTGGTACACAAAGGCCTCAATTATTAGATACTACAATTAGAGCCCAAGCAGGATCTTGGATAATTCATAATCTTTCTGATATTCGAGATATTGGAATTACCATCCAAAGTGCGGAAGATTTGAGCAAAGAAAATAAAGATGACATTCCGGGATTAGAGAAAGGACAAGCGATAATTAGTGGAGAAGCTGTTTCGGGGATACCTCTTTTTGTCCAAGTAAGAAGGAGACGAACGAAACATGGCGGTGTAGGATTTAATCCTCTTGATTTTCTCTCAGAACAAACCGTTGATGAATTAAAAAAGCGTCGAGAGAGGATTTTAGGACAAAAATCAGAAGACGAATTGGAAGCTGGAAAGTCGATGTTTCAAGATATTGTAGAAGCAAAATCTCCTACAGATAGTGTAGATGAGATTAGGAAATTAAGAATAAAAAATAAGGAATTAGAGATCGCCTTGGAAAAATGTAAACAAGGACTAACTGGAGGAGCCCCTAGCCAAATACTTAGTTTAGATGATAATGTGGATCAAAGAATAAAGGAACTGGAAACTGAAGTAAATGTATGGAGAGAGAAATATAATTATGTTAAGCAAAAGGCAGATTCAGAGGCACCAACCCAGCCGACTTCGATCTCTGAAGATAGTGGTGAAAAAAAAGCGGAGTTAAGCGGTAATATCTTAGCTTTAGAGAATGAAGTTGATAAATGGAAAACTCAGTACTTTAAAGCAACGAAATTAGTGGAAGATTCACTCGCAGAAGTGAAAAAAACTAAGGTAGCATTGAAAGCAGAACAAGAAAGAAAATATTAATCTTATTTATTAAGAATCTAATTTTATCTTTTTTTCGAGGAAATAATAGAGTAATAGTATAATTGTTCCTCCACCAAACCATATAAAAAATGTATAAATGGGATGCCAATATGTACCAGGGACCCATATTTCTGGACCGGCTGAGTAATCTCCATGAGTACCTATTATAGCGTTCACAAGAATTAGCAAAAACCTCCATAACCAATCAAATTTCTGGTTCTCAAATAATGGTTTTATCCAATTTAGGGGTTTAAAATCCATCTCCCGTATTTTCTCGGGGAAAGTTAAAATTATGCCAATAGCCGTTCCAATTATCAAGAAGCTAATTACCATTTCTAAAGGAACAACTATTATTGGAGGAAATTGAGTTCCGCCGAGAGGATACCACCAATTTAAATAAACCGCAATTGTTTCAAGAATAAAATCAATGACCATAGTAAAGATTCCAATAATGAGCGCAATTTTAAGAGTTCGATTATTAGGCAGAAAAATTAATAGTATTATATTTAATATTAAAATGTTTTGAATAAAGTCGCTTAGAATCCTAAAATTTTCGGGAGTTTTAATCCCACCAAATAAAATTAAGAAAACTCCTACAAGACATATTATAATTCCCGTTGCTCGTAATAATTTAAAATCCTTCATTCTATTGAATAATACTATTTATTTGTTATATCTTTTGCCCAGCTTTGTTTGAGCATATTAATTATATTCTTACTTTTGAATAAATAAATAAAAAAAATAATTGATATGATATTTATTATATTTATACGTTTAACTTCTTTTTCCTATTGGTAAAATATCTTTTTCAAGAGTCTCATTTAAAACTTCTGCCATAGCTAAATAAATAGCGCTTGAACCACAGAAAATTCCTTCTAAGCCTGCAATTTGTGTAATAAAAGTATTCCCAGTAAAATCGCCTAATGCTAGTAAAAAGAATAAAATTGCTAAACTTAAAAATACAATCTGCAACGCCCTGTTTTTATTCAATGTTCCAATAAACATAAAAGATGTAAATATCCCCCACATAAGGAGATAGAATCCCATAGCAATAACTTCTGGCGGATCCCCCCATAATTCTGTATTCGGCAGGATTTTTAGAAAAACAAGTGAAAGCCAAAAAAATCCATAGGATGTAAACGCAGTCGCCCCGAATGTGTTTCCTTTTTTGAATTCAATTATTCCCGCTATAACTTGAGCTAAACCACCATAAAATAAGCCCATGCCTAATATCATAGGCCCTAATGCGTAAAGCCCAGCATTATGCAGATTCAAAAGAACTGTTGTCATTCCAAAACCCATAAGACCTAGAGGTGCTGGGTTTGCTAAATCATCACTCATCTTATTTTCACACAGTTGTGAGCTATTAAAATATTTTTAAAGCATTATATAGTAAAAACAATTAAATAAAAGTCTTTTATTCTTTTAAAATATCCTTTAATAAATTAAAGGATTAACACGCGGTCTTTAGAAAAAGTATTATAAATCAATCTATTTAATTCTTAAATAATAAAATTATATAATTAGATTTTCAAATATGGGCAGAAAAGAAATAGAAAAAAAGAGAATTATACTCATTGGGGTATTTCTCTCGCTTTTCTTGATTGGAACAATTCTTATTTTTACAACGCCTACAAGTGTTAAAATCACTTATAGCCTTTCGGCTAAATCTAAAGATGGTAATATGGTATCATTTAATGTTTTCGAGCCAGTTGATGGAGATAAAGAAAAGAAAGCGGTCATTATTGGACATGGGGCTATGGTGAACAAAGAAATGTTAAAAGGATATGCGATTGAATTAGCAGCAGCAGGTTTTGTTGCAGTACCATTTGATTTTCGAGGGCATGGTCAAAGTACGGGGGCACTTAATTTTGGTGACCTTATCAATGACATTAAAGCAATAAAAGGATATTTAGAAGATAGAGGGGATATAGATGTGGAAAACGGACTGGGATATATCGGATATTCCATGGGCGGTTTTCCCGCTGCGGAGCTCGTAAAAAAGGATGATTCATTCAAATGCTTTATAGGAATTGGTACAGGATTACCTTTAGATGAGGATGATGCCGTAAAAATTGATTCAGGGCATGAATTAAATGTTTTAATGATTCTAGCTCAATACGATCAAGCATTTTCCATTGAAAAAATAAAAGAAGGCATGGGAATACGCATGGATATTGATGCGGATGATATAGATGTCAATAAACTTTATGGGAGTTTTAGTGATGGTACTGCCTCGAAAATATTTCTTGATGATAATAGCGATCATTTAACGACTGCCTGGGACCAAGATTTTATCAGAGAGGCGAGGGATTGGGTTATGAACACTTTTCCTGATGTCCGTGCCGTAGATCAATATTTCTATGTAAATGTAAGAGCGCTAATCTTTTTACTTCAAATTATTGGAGGTATTGGACTTTTCTTTTTACTAATTGAACCACTCTCGAATTTGATTATTAAAGACAGAGAGGAAGAACCTTATAAGATAGAATTAGAAGGGGAAACGGCCAAAAGCATTTCTAAAAGCTTTATTATTTATTCATTCATTCTAAGTTGGTTGTTTGTCTTCATGGCAGTGATATTTCTAATGTTACCATTGTTATTAGCAGGGTTAATGTTAGCGCTTTTGCTAGGACAAATTTTTGGGATCCTTTTGTTACTAAGAAAATATGCTAAGAAAACAAACTCATCATTAAAGACTATACTTACAGGCCCATTCAAAGTTTCAAGAGAAAAACTACAAAGGGAATTAATCTTAGGAATTATCTTAGCCGTGCTTTTATACTTTATTCTATATATTTCTATTGGTTTAAATTATTTAGGAATGATTCCTTCGATAAGTAAGATAATATGGATTCCTATTTATTTTGCAGTGCTATTCTTCATTTTCCTTGTGTTTAACATAGCTTTTGAATCAATACTTCATCAAAAATTTGAGGATGGGTTTAAGGGCATGTTTAAATCTGTAGGTGCGGCATTTGGGATTTTAGCGATGTACTTGACTACTTGGATTTTAGTTCCGTGTATACTTCTCGGTAATTACTTTTTAACATTAGTACTAATGATTTCGATACCAATCTATCTTCTAACTGTGTTCGTATCTGCAGTAGTATATCAAAAGACGGGCAGTGTTGTAGTAAGCGCAATAGCAAATACACTTTTTCTCATATGTCTCCTTAGTACATTATCACCGTTTTTAAACATATTTATAGTGCTTGAGCAAATGGGAGACTTATCAAGTTTGGCAGAAAGCGTCTTTTAGGATTTATTATTTCTTTTTTTCATTTTTTCACAAAACAAAAAGAGAGAAAAGAAATACTAAAAAAATTCTAACACTTTTATACTACAAATAAATTTAATTTCTTAAAGTTCTTTTTGAAATATAAGAAAGAAAAACAAATGAAAACCGAGGATAAGATGCAAAAACTCAAGTTTGAAGAAATACAGGAACCAGAGGATTTCTATATTATTTCTGATAATGATGATCTTGTCTTAAATTCGAAAGAGGCTGTGGAATTATTGCTAAAAGAGTTAGAGTCAGTAGAATATGATGACGATTTAGCTACTTTTTATTCAAAATTTCATAATGAAATTGACGACCGTACAAATGAATAAAAAATGAAAAATGAAAATTCTATTATGCTAAATGACCGTAGTTAAACCTATTTTTGAAAAAATTGAATAATACCTAGATATTACATCCTAAAATTAAGAACAAGATAATAATCTCAATCAAAAGAATAAGGTTTGCAAAAATGAGTCTAAACACATCTGAATTAAATGAAGAATTAAAATGTTATACAAAAATAATAGATTGTTATCTAAATAGTAAGAATGATATTATTAAACGTGAGGACTGTAAAAACCAATCTATAATTAAATTGATGGAAATACTAAAACGAAAAAAAGATAAACATTTAATTAGTAATTCGCTCATACTTGTGCTTTCTCTTTTCAATAATGAAGATATAGCACCAGATTTATTTAGCAATTTGGGCCATGAGATTGCAACGTTAAATAATAGTGAAAAAAAAGAATTTATTTCCGAACTAAAAAAGGAACTTGATATTTAAACTTTATAATATTTTAATAACACCTCTAATACTTCTGCGGCATCAGCAACAATGCAATAATCTGCAACTTTAAAAATAGGCGCAGTTGGATCTTTATTAATTGCGATAATTGTTTTTGATTCAGTTATTCCTACTACATGTTGGATTGCTCCAGAAATCCCAAATGCGAGGTATAGCTCAGAAAATATTGTTTCCCCACTTATTCCAATTTGTAAATGCTCTGGCATCCAACCGTCAAGTATGGGACGTCGAGTTCCTCCAACTTGTCCATCAGTATATTTTGCTAATTTATATAATTTCTGAAAATTTTCTTTTATCGCTAAACCATGACCGCCCCCTAAAACAAATTTCGCATCTGATAGTGTCGCTGAAGGTTTATCCTTACGAGTAGGAGCACCAATAATCTTTATTTTAATCTCACTTGGATCGAAATCATAATCAATTTTTTCGATTTCTATATTTTCCTTTTTCAATTTTTTCTTTTTGAATGTTCCTCCAGAAATAGTACACATCTGGGGTCTGGTATCGGGACATAAGATTTTTGCGCGAATATTACCTTGAAAAGCAGGTTTATTGCCTAATAATAAATTTGCCCCAAATTCGCTAGAATTTAATTCTAAATCTAAAACATTACTTACTAATCCTGTACGGCATCGGAAGGCTATACGTGCTGCTAAAGCATTGCCAGCTTCAGTGGATGGAAGTAAAAAAATGGATGGTTTATGCTTTAATACTAAATCATACACTAATTTTGTAAAGATTCGCTCGTGGTAATGCTTTAAATCGATATGACTTAAATAAATAATTTTATCAACGCCATGTTCTTCAATTGTAGGTAAATATTGTTCGGCATCTAATGCAAGAACAATAGCAACAAGTTTTTGACCTAAATTATCAGCAAGATCTCTTCCTTTTCCTAAGATTTCTAAAGCACAGTCGTGAACCTTCACATGGTCTTTAATTTCTGTAAACACCCAGATATCCTTATATTCATCAGTATTACTCATTTTTTGACACCTGTCCAAATTTTTTCAATTCTATGTTCTTGCATGATTTCGATTAATCTTTGAATTTTCTCGTTTACATTTCCTTCAATGAATTCATTTTTTCTCTTAATGACAAATTTCTCGGTTTTTACGACTTTTGTTGGGGATTTATTACACCCATCGATGTATTCAGGGCAATTTAGAGCGTTGAAATCAAAAAGTTTTACATCTTTATAATAAGATTCCTTGATTCCTAGTAAGGAAATAAGTCTTGGTTCATTAAAATGCCTTCCAACTCTTATTAATATAGGAAGATCTACTTCAATATTCTGAGATTCATGACCAAAATTCCTTTGACATTTAAAACATTTATCCTCTATTTCCATTGTGAAAATATCAGTAATAAGGGGTATATCGAGGGCTTCAGATAATTGGTAAGGCACTTGTCCTGTACTAGAATCTGATGTCTCGGTCCCAGTTATGATTAGGTCGTAATTCTCAATTTTGTCAAATACTTCTTTTAAAACTAAAGCTGTTTGAAGGGTATCAGAATAAGCAAAAATATTATCACATATTAAAATTCCATCATCGGCACCCATAGCAATTGCCTCTCGTAGGGCAGATTCTGCTTGAGCAGGGCCCATAGTAACGACTGTAACGTTTCCGCCATATTTTTTTTTTAGACTAATCCCTAATTCCAGCGCATACCAATCATCTGGGTTTATAATATTTTCAATACCTTCACGGACGATCGTCCCAGTTTTACGATCAACCTCTGGATCATGAACTTTTGGAACTTGTTTTATCAAAACGAAAATATCTAGCATATTAAAGGTTTCCTCTAAGAATTTGTTGAGCAATAATTAGTTTCATAATTTCGCTTGTCCCTTCATAAATCTCTGTGACTTTTGCATCTCGATAATAGCGTTCAAGGGGTAAATCCTTCATATATCCATAACCCCCATGAATTTGAATAGCTTCTTGGGTAATCTGACGAGCTATTTTACTTGCATAGAACTTGCACATGGCAGATTCTTTTGTAAAATTAGGCTGATGATCCTTTAGATAGGCTGCTCGATAAACGAGCAATCTTGCGGCGTCAATCTTAGTAGCCATCTCTGCTAATTTAAATGAAACACCTTGGAATTGAGAGATAGGTCTTTTAAATTGAATTCTTCCTTTAGAATACTCTACAGAATGTTCATATGCTGCTTGAGCAATTCCAAGAGCCTGGGCAGCAATACCAATTCTTCCAACATCTAGCGTTTGCATCGCAATTTTAAAACCATCCTTAAGATTCCCCAATATATTTTCCTTAGGAACTCGAATATTATTAAAGTATAAACTTGTAGTAGGATTGCCTCTCATACCTAGCTTATCTTCCATTTTACCAATTTCATATCCTTCCATACCCTTTTCAACTATAAAAGTGGCTATGCCTTTTTCTCCATTTGATGTTTCATATTTGGAACCTACCAAAAACACTGAACCTATGCCTCCATTAGTAACAAATATTTTGGAACCTTTTAAGATAAAATCATTCCCGTCTTGAACTGCTAAACATTCAATTCCGGCAGCATCTGAACCGGCATTTGGTTCTGTCCATGTAAAACCTGCGATCTTTTTTCCAGAGGCTATATCATATAAAAGTCTTTCCTTTTGTTCTTCAGTTCCCCATTTATATATCGGAAAAGCACCTACGGAATTATGGACTGTAAGAGTTAGGCCTGTGGAGGCACATATACGTGATATCTCCTCTATTGTTACAGCATAGCTAACAGTATTTAAACCCGCACCACCATATTTTTCAGGAATTTGGATGCCCCAAGCGTTTATTTTTGAAAGTTCTTTAGCAGTCTCCCAATTAAAACTAGCTTCTTTATCAACAATGGGCGCAACTGGAGCTAATACTTTTTCTGCAAATTTTCTAACATTACGTCTAACAAGATGTTGTTTTTCAGAAAGATCAAACTTCAATTTTAAAAACCTTTCTCTATATTATTAAGAATTTATTGTATTAAAATAATAAAAGCCATAAATAAGTTAAATATTTTACCAAAGTAATTAATCAACTTAGATCATCTGATGGTTTTTAATTTTAATCAAATCGAATCTTGTAAATAGATAAAAATTTTTTAAATTATGATTAATGATTATTTTTATTTTACCTTCTTTTTAAAAATCTCTAAATCAATCAACACTCTCATATTTTAAATGAAGTGTGAATTTTAATTGTTAATAATGAAACTGACGGAGCAAATTCAATTGGAAAAAACGGCTCAATTGTCCCATCTGTGCCATTTATCCAAGAATCTGTATAACTTTGCGAACTATTACGTGAGGCAAGAACTGTTCCATTTGGGGAACTGGCTTAGATACAATGATTTGTGGTACATTTTGAAGAACAAGGATGACTATCGGAAATTGCCATCACAGACCGCCCAACAAGTATTGAGGCTATTGGATAAAAATTGGAAATCATTTTTTAATTCCTGCAAAGAATGGCGTATAAATCCCGAAAAATTTCAGGGACGCCCTAGACCTCCTAAGTATAAGAAGAAGTGCAGCGAATTCATCATCATCTTCACTAACCAGCAATGCAGGATCAAGGGAGGCTATTTGTATTTTCCGAGGAGTGTAGGGCTCTCTCCCATCAAAACACGTCTTAAGGAATACTTGCACCATGTGAGGCTAATTCCCAAGGGACTTTATTATGTTTTAGAGATAATCTACGGGAAGGAAAAGGTTAAACTGAACTTGGATGAGAAGCGCATTGTTGGAATTGATTTAGGATTGAACAACATCGTAACCATGGTAAATAATGTGGGCTTAAAACCTGCCATTATTAAGGGCGGTGCGGTGAAATC
>Ga0114925_10000617_pt1 | contig 16295 bp, 12 predicted proteins | sample SumtaG_2_FD_87287 | JGI IMG/M metagenome (GOLD analysis project Ga0114925, IMG submission 87287) | Deep subsurface microbial communities from Indian Ocean to uncover new lineages of life (NeLLi) - Sumatra_00607 metaG | ecosystem: Environmental > Aquatic > Marine > Oceanic > Sediment | place... | reverse complement strand
TTCTGGCATGTAAACCATTTTCCGGTACGGCCTAAAGCGTGTGGGATTTCATCAAAAATCAGCAAGGTATGATGTTTATTGCATGCCTTTCTAATAATCCGCCAGTATTCTTTGGAAGGAATATAGGGAGTGCTTCTAACAGGCTCAGATATTACTGCAGCGATATCTCCTTCCTTTTCCAGAATATATTCTACATATTTTGCCCAGAGAATCTCCCATTCCTCAGGGTGTCCAATATCCATAAATCGGCGGTAAGAATCCGGAGGTGGCACATGCTCTGTTCCTGTCATTAAAGGTCCCATATTCTGTCTGAATACTGCCTCGCCTCCGATAGATATGGTGTCAAGGGATGCTCCATGGAAGGAATCCCACATGGAAATGGTTTTGAAGCGCCCGGTATAGACTCGAGCCAGTTTAATAGCCATCCCTACAGCTTCGGCTCCTCCAGGTGCAAAGAGCATTTTGTTAAGATTTCCAGGCGTAATCCGGGCCAATTTTTTAGCGAAGTCCACGACTACCTGGTTCGTATATCTTCTGGTACAGAAAGAAAGCTCGTCAAGCTGTTTTTTTACAGCTTCCACCACATCAGGATTTCCGAAACCTACCTGGTGCACATTGTTGCCGTGAAAGTCCATATATGTACGCCCCTGGATATCCTCTATATAGATTCCCCTGGCGCTTTTTATTCCATTAAGACAGGGAGTAGACAATGATTGTTTGAGAAAATACCTGGCATCTTCGTCCAATAAGGCCCGGGTTTCGGAATTAATATTTTCTGCCTGCCATGCCTGGCGTCTTTCGGAGATGTTTATATCCCCCTCTAGTTTATGCTGTTCATCGATCTGAAATGACATGAATTTCCTCCTAAAAAAGATTTAAAGCATAATTCCATCACCCAATATTAGCTGTATAGTCATCAACAATCTTTAAGGCTGCATCAATTTGATCAAGCCCCCATGAAAGCTCATCTTTTGTAATGCACAGCGGAGGGCATATGAGTAGAACATTCCAGCGCATATATGTAATAAGGCCAAGCTCTTTAAGCTTACCAAGCAACTGCCCGGTGATTGGATGCTTGTTCTCATAATATTTTACCGTCCATGGTATTAGCGGTTCACGAGTAATTTTGTTTTTTACAAGCTCTATTGCTGAAAAAAGGCCCATGCCCCTCACATCACCGACACTTGGATGTTTCCCCTTTATATTTTCTAATCTCTCGAGAAGATATTTTCCAAGCATCTTTGAGTTTTCAACCATCTTTTCTTCTCTATAAACATTTATTGCTGCAATAGCCGAAGCGCAGGCAACTGGATTTCCAAATTGGGTTAATCCGGCATAAAGAATGTTATTTTGATAATATGCTGCTATTTTATCTCTTACCATTACGGCCCCAAGAGGGAGACACCCTGAGTTTATTGCTTTTGAAAGGGTCATAATATCTGGAACCACATCCCATTTACAGGCAGCAAACCACTCGCCTGTTCTTCCAAATCCTGTCATGATTTCGTCAAAAATTAGAAGCATTTCATAATCGTTACATATCTTTCTTAATCTCTGCATATATCCATCAGGAGGAACTATTCTGCAGTTGCTTCCGGTTATTGGCTCAACGATAATCGCAGCAACAGTTTCAGGCCCTTCATTTTCTATAACCTCACGTATGGCTTCAGCACAATAGATATCACACTCCGGAAACTTCATCTTAAAGAAACATCTATAACAAAATGGGTCCCACACTCTCGTTGATCCGGGAACCCCGGGCTCGGTTGCCCGCCGTCTTGGATCTCCGGATATTGAGCTTGACCCATAGGTTGCTCCATGGTAAGACCGAAAACGGGATATAATCTTTTGCTTTCCTGTATATGCACGGGCGATCTTTAATGCGTTTTCATTGGCAACCCCGCCGCCTGTCACAAGAAAGCTTTTATTTACATCGCCGGGAGATATTTCTGCAAGCATCTTAGCAAGCCTGGCCCTCTTGTCGTTGGATGCCCCCGGATATACATAACACAGCTTGTCAGTTTGATCTTTAATTGCTTTCAGAATCTTAGGATGCTGATGACCTGCATTTACATTTGTAAGCTGAGACATAAAATCCAGGTACTTTTTGCCTTTATCATCCCATATATAGCTGCCCTCTGCTTTAGAAATAATAAAGGGCTTATAGGCCTTCTGACGAGACCATGTGTGAAGAACATATTCTTTTTCATACTGAATAGTTGTTTCTGAATCCAGGTCCACATCAGCAACTGACATTATGTTTCTCCTTTCTTGAATCAATGCAAATAATATTGATGAAAAATGACTTATGTTTGTAGAAACCCCATTTATGCCGTCTCTACATTAACAAAAATCAAAATCTCTATATCTTCATGTCTGAATAGATATAATTCAACTTAGTTGTAATGTAAAGGTTTCGATATTATGTGTCAAAATAATTACATTCATAATAATTATAATAATAGGTTATAATTGCAGGGGAATATTGTCCTTCACATCTTTGAGCTTTTTCTTTAAGAGGATAAAAAGGAACACACATCCGAGGAAAATGAAAAAGGAAATGCTGAGTGGCACCTTAAAGGTATGTGTTATATCTTTGAGTAATCCTCCAAGGGATGTCCCCATTACCTGCCCTGCTCCATGAATGAGGGTGGATACCCCGTAAATCTTTCCCATTTCTTTTTTATGTACTTCATCGCTAATGATACTGGCGTTTATTATTATATAACCCATATAGGAAAAACCAAAGAGAAAGGTTGAAACATAAAAGAGTGTTTTAAGTCCAAATGGAACAATAATAAATATTGAAAATGCTATTGCCGCAGTTAAGATGACAGCGACATTTAACTTGTTGAATTTATCTGAGAGTATACCCCAAACAAACCCGGAGTAGATTGTATTTATACCCATGCATGACCACATCATTCCTGTTGAGCGTGATGAGAAACCAATTTCGTTTATAGAATAAGCACCAAAAAAGGTCGCATAGATGATATAGGAGAATCCTGTAAGAAAATAAATGATCACTGTTAATATGAGAGGAATGTTCCCTTTAAAAATATGTATGATGCTCTTTTCTCTATCTTTTTCTGCTTTATCATCTTCCTGTATTCTATCAGGTTTGAGGAATATAAGTGAAAGGATCAAAGTAATAAGATTTATGAGTGCCAGAACACACCAGCTTATTCTGTATCCATTCGTTTCGGAAAGTGCGATTAACGGCGGAATAATATATCCGCACAGCATGATACCCACCCCTGCACCTCCCATTATTACGCCAAAAGCTTTGCCCTTTTTAATAAAGTGATGGTTTATGATTGATATGAGGGGGATATAGCAACCTGATGCTCCTGCTCCAAGAAGAATGGATGAAGCAAAAAGTATTGCAAAATGAGAAAAAAGCCCCATGGCGAAAAGGGAGAGGGAAAGAATAAAAATTGAAATCTTTATAGTAAACTCTGCACCAATAACAAGCGCGAGTTTTCCACTCAATAGTGAATTTACTGTATACCCTAACACAATACCCATCCCAATGATTCCCATTTTTGTAGTGGTGAGCTCTAAGGATCTCATCATATCCGGAAGTATGAGGGTATAGGCAAATCTTCCAAAAGACATTGTTGTGAGCTGGATTAAAAATCCGGTGATAATAAGACGAAGATGCTGCTTCATTCCGGCTCCCTGGGATAAGTATGTAAGAACTTAGATATATCATAGTTGGGAATGTCGCCGGCAAAATGCTCTATTTCACTTTTAGTGTGAAGTCTCCCCCGGTTTATGCCGGTACAGAATTCGTGGGCTTTATTCCATTCTCTTGCAGAAACCAGATACCGTTTCCAGAACGGGTAGGTTCTGCACTGGTGAGGACGTGTGGGATAAATGGTGCATATTTTATCCCAGAATATGCAGGTGTAGTCAACCTTTTCTATAAGTGACAACCTCTCTTCGTGAAATACATGAACAATCCAGGTATATCTTTTAATAAAACCCTCTTTGTCTGTTTGAAGAAATTCTGATATATTTTTAATATCAGTTTCAGAAAGATACACATATCCAGGGAATCCTGTGCAGCATTTTCTGCATCTTGTACATTCAAATTGTAGACCTTTTTCATAAAATGGTTTGCTATCCTGGCTCTTCATTCTTTTCCCTGGGTAATCGTGTGATCTTTATTTTAATGATTTTAAAGATATATTTTGATGAAAAAATTGTAAATTAAATAAAAAATCTATGAAAGTAATTGAGTTAAAAGACAGAGCTGAATGCTTCCAGTGCATACAGTTTCTTAAAAAAGAAGGTTCTTTAAATTTATATTTGTATGAAGGAATTACTAGGGGCAGAGTACTCTATTGGAATTTCTGTTTGCAATGCAACGGCAGAACAATAGGGGTAATTCATACAAAAAATGGCGAATATATCCACATATTTCTTTTAAAAAACATAGAAAAACATACTATTAACGATATTAAACATTTTCTCTATTGTAAATTTCCAAAGCTTTCTGCTATATTTAGCGAGAAAGACAATCTTGATAATTTTTTAAAGGCTGCAGAAATAGGTATTGGGAAAAAACGGGACTATTTTTATATGGAGATGAAAAAAGATGATTTTTTTCCAGTTTATCAGAATAAGGGTATAGAGACGCGGCCGGAAATGGCAAGCCTCCTTCTTCCCCTGCAAATTCAGTATGAAGTCGAAGAATTAGGAATCAAACGTTCGGAAATCAGCAGATTGAAGGTTAGGGCTGTTTTAAAAAAACGGCTGGAAAGAAAGGAAATCACTGCTCTGTTTCATGGCAATAAACCGATCGCTATGGCAGGCGTGAATGCCAGGTTTGAAGATACATGCCAGATAGGATTGGTATATGTTGTGCCCGGCTGGAGGGGAAAAGGGGTCGGGCTTTTAATTATATCTTCCCATGTCGAGCGCCTTTTTAAGCGGTACGGAAAAATTGTTCTTTTTGTTGATAAAAAAAATGAAAAGGCATTCCGTCTCTATAAAAATACCGGCTTTCATACTGCAGGCGAGCTTGAACAGGTGCATATTTACCGTCACTGCTGCTCTGCAGCACAATGTAGGGGCAATTCATGAATTGCCCCTACTATTTCAAATGTATCATGGCTTGAAATGTATAAATCTATTACAAATTTTTTGGTTTTCCACATACAAAGAAAAAAAATTTAATAAATTTTTGGAATTTGTTAGAATGTGATGAAAAAAATGAATGGCTAACGATGGAATTTCGAATTTAATAAATAAATTATGTAGGGGCAGCCCCATGTGGCTGCCCACCCGCATGGTATTTTATCCATCGTGCAATCTTCTACTAGCCAGCACTGCAGGTTTCGGCTTTCCAAGTAAAAAACCCTGGGAATAATCAATACCGAGCCCTTTTACAATACTATATATTTTATTTGAATGAACATATTCTGCAACTGTTTTTATACAAAGCTTTTTGGAAAAGTTTACTATGTTTTCTACAATTATCCTTGAACCATTGTCAGAATCAAGTTTTTCAATTAACGACCCGGCGATTTTGAGATAGTCCAGGTTGAGCTTTATAAGATATTCAAAATTTGAATATCCAGTCCCAAAGTCATCAATAGCAATTTTGCATCCTAATTTTTTCATGTCACGGATAAATTTTGAAAATTCTTCGAAATTTTCGATACCCTCAGATTCAAGTATCTCAAAAGTCACTCTATTCTTTACAGAGGGGGACTCTGAAAGAGCAATCTTTATATACTGCAGAGTATATGGGTCATAAAAATCTTCAACTGACAAATTGATTGAAAACTCATCGTGAGTATTCTTGAAAGCCTCAAATGTTTTTTTTAGCATTGCTCGTGTTATCTTCGGGTATAACCTTGATTTTTTTGCAATATCCAGGAAAAAATGAGGAAGAATAATTTTTCCATCCTGATCTATAATTCTGGCCAGGCATTCGTAATGCTCTATTTCTCCTGTTGCATTGGTTATAATGGGCTGATAATATGGGAATATACGGTCGTATTCTATTGCATTTGAGAGAATCTTAAGCCACTTTAAATTCTCTCTGAAACGGCTTCTTGTTTTTTCAGCATCTTCATAAAAAAGAAATTGCTTTCTGGATTGTTTTGCTGTTTTCAACGCAATGTCTGCACAGGAGAAGAGATTTTCTTTGCCAACGTTCTTGGCAAGTGCAATACCGGTTGTAATCCTGAGCATGATTTCATACTTCGCATAGCCGTACTTTTCCCTTTGTACATAGTGACTTAGAAGTGTTACATTGTTGGTAAGCATTTTTTTTGTGATGCCTTTTTCTGCAATATCTATCAAAACAGCGAATTCATCTCCAGCGAGTTTATATACTCCACGTGTATATTCGGGAAGGATATGGGATAATAGTTTTGCAAGGAAGATAAGCACCGAATCGCCTATCCTGTAGCCGAAAATAGCATTTATTTCCTTAAAATCGTCAACATTGATAAGAAAAAGTACTGGTGAATGAGATTCTGCAATATCTTTTATCAGTTTTTTACGGTTCGGAAGACCTGTAAGTGGATTAAAATAAATCTGCCTTCTCATAAGATCTTCGGTTTTTTTATGCCTATCAGCATTTAAATACGTAAAAATTGAAACAACAAGAATGTTGATAAGTCCGAAGATAAGTAAAGGGGTTTGGTAGGGACTGGAAAGGACACGGAGATGTATAAGAAGAGCTGCGCTCAAAAATACAGTAGAGTATATAAGTATCCAGAGTACTCCATTACGTCTTCCCTGTAAATAAAAAGCAATAGCAGGATAAGCAAAAATAAATAGGAGACTTATCTTTGGAAATCCTCCTGAGTATATGCCGAAGAATATCGATATTATGAAAAACGTGAGTAAAAAGAAACTGCCAATTTTTATCCTTGGATATTTTCTCAAAAGGAATATGATAATAGAAAAGGATATTGGTGTAATTGCATAAAATTGAAGGGTATCGAATTTTTTGTTCGTTATCTGGATTATCAGTCCAGTTAGGGAGATGAGAAGGCCAATAAGAAGTAAAACATTTATAAATTTGAGCTTGGTAATTTCCCTGTATTGTTCAAAATCTATATTCTTGACATGCAGGCCGCTGACAATAAAGTTTTGCCATCTTCTTTTTAACTGTTTGATCTCCATGTTCCGATGGCCCTTTTCAGAAATACCAGATAATTATCGTAGTATAAATTTTGTAAGAAATACGTATTAACTATACAATATATCCCACATTTTAAAATTATCTGTATATATATTTAAAAATAGGTAAACTCAATACCAAAGCTTTTTGCCACATCAAAGGTGATAGTAGTTGACGTCAGACCGCCGAATCCTGTATATGTCCCACTACTTTCATTTTGCATAATCTGTACCAAAAGCCTTGAGGATATATTTCAAAAATGACAGAAATCTCGTTTTTTAAATTTTGTATTTTTTAGAGAAATATATTAAATTGTTTTTTGACCGAAATTCCTGTTATAAACTATGAGGTGTGTATGAAAATAAAAAAGATCGCACTAATCACTATAATAGTAATTTTAATTTTACTACTATCTCTTTCGATTTTTACATATTCTATAACTATGCACCCGCCTGAAATTAAAAAGGAAGCAATTATTGGAGCTGATACAGTACCAATTCTTGAAGCAGCGCAACAGGTGAAAGTACTCTCCTGGAATGTTCAATATATGGCAGGTAAAGAGTATGTTTTCTGGTATGATGAACTTGATAATAGTGGTCCTGATATTGCGCCATCCCGGGAGAATATAGAGAAAACATTTGGTGAGGTAGTAAGGGTCATACAGGATGAAGAGCCTGATGTGATTTTATTGCAAGAAGTACATGATGGAGCAAAAAGAACCTTTTATGAGGATCAATTAAAACGGTTGCTTGAGTTTTTGCCAGATGAGTATTCATGTTATACCCAGGCTTATTACTGGAAGGCAAAATATGTTCCTATTAAACAGATAATGGGCAGTGTAGGTATGAAACTGGTTGTTATCTCGAAATATAAAATAGACAATGCTATCCGTCATCAACTTGCTATAATGCCTAAAAATATACTGGAAAGGCAGTTCCAGTTTAAACGTGCGGTACTTGAGGTACATCTTCCTGTAAAAGGCGGTAAGTCACTTGCTTTGATGAATACCCATTTTGATGCATTTGCACAGGGAGATGATACTATGCAGAAGCAGGTTGCTGAGGTTGATGCTCTTCTTGAATCACTCACTATAAAGCAGCATCCCTATGCTATTGCAGGTGATTTTAACCTTATTCCACCTGGTGCATATACTTTATATAATGATAAAGAAAAAGCATATTTCAATCCTAATACTGAAATAAAAGTTCTCTTTGATAAGTATAACGCAATACCTGCACTTGAAGATACACCTGGAGAGGAAAGAGAAAACTGGTTTACCCATTTTCCAAATAGAGTAGATAAACCTGACAGGACAATTGATTACTATTTTTATTCAGATAACCTTGTATTGATAGATAAATATATTCGTCAGCATGATACCTTAAGGATCTCAGATCATCTTCCTGTAGTAGCTATTTTTCAATTACCTTAGATAGGAGACTGGAATATTTCTCGTAGTTTCCATTTTTCCTGCTCTCGCACCTTTCGGTGCCGCCGCACCTTGAGATACAGGATTTTACACTCTGGCCTCTTGTTCAAAAGGTAGAGCCATTATGAGATATTAGTAAAAGACCACCTCCAAAGGAGGTGGCTTCCTTTTGGCAGTAAATCTGACTTAGAGGAAATATCCATGCGTTATCATGTAGTTGGGAAGCAGCCTAATTCTAAAATGTGTTTTGTTTGTGGATTGAAAAACCCATCCGGTCTGCGAGCATATTTTTATGAGCTGGATAATGGAGAATTAATGGCAGTATTTAAAGCCATAGAAGAACATCAGAGCTATCCCGGTCTATTGCATGGTGGAGTTGCTACTGCGATCCTCGATGAGACAATTGGTCGTGCAATATTAACCAAACATGATGAGCCTGTATGGGGTGTAAGTGTAGAGTTTAGAATACGTTATAAAAAGCCTATACCTCTCTGTAAAGAATTAAAAGTAATTGGGCGGATTACCAAAAATTCAGGCAGTTTGTTTGAGGGAACAGGTGAGATCCTTCTCCCGGATGGGAGTGTAGCAGCAGAGGGACATGGTAAATACCTGAAGCGTCCTTTAGAAAAAATAGCCGAATTTGATTTTGATGAGGAGGAGTGGAGAGTTGTTTCTACGCCTGATGATCCTGCGGAAGTTGAGCTGTAAATAATGGATAATCATATTTATTATATTTTGCAACACATGTTCCGGGGATACAATACTTAATATTTTTTATGATTAATTCTTTGACTACATTTCACTGCCAAAAGGAAGCAACCTCCTTTGGAGGTGGTCTATAATATTTATAAAAAGATTAATTAAAAGGCTATGCCTTTAAAAGCCTTTTGGCTTGGAAACCACCACCTGCTTTGCAGGTGGTCTTTTACCCTGAGTTGAAAATGGAATATCGAGAATATAATTCTGCAAAAGATAAAAAGGCTGTGTTTCGTATTTGGCAAGAATCCGGATGGATTGATGAGCAAAGAGGGAAAGAGACAGATAAAATAATGAACGCATTTATGAAATCTAGTTCTGCCTATGTAGCGGAAGTTAAGGACAACGCTGAATCTTCAGTATTAACAACACCAGGAACCATACGTTATCTAAATGAAGATCTCAAATTCTGTGCGGTTACCGGTGTTGCCACCAGTAGAATAGCACGGAATAGGAATTTTGCCACTGAGCTCACAGCATTGGCATTGGCAGATTCAGCGGTAAAGGGAACATGTGTTGCAGGATTAGGTATTTTTGAACAAGGTTTTTATAATAAACTCGGCTTTGGTAATGGACCGTACGAACATTGGATATCTTTTGATCCTTCCAATCTTAGAGTGCAACCAAATAGACGAATACCTTTTAGGATTTCATTAAAAGATATTAAAAAAATACATAAATCAAGGCTCTCTCGATTGCGAGGGCATGGTTCAGTTAACTTACTTCCTTTTGAATCCACTCAACTTGACATATCACAAATAAAAAATGGATTCGGTTTAGGATTTTATGATGAAAAGTCTGGGGAATTAACCCATCATACCTGGATCGAAACTGAGGGTGAAAATGGTCCATATTCTGTGCATTGGATGTCATATCAAAATTATGATCAATTTTTAGAACTTCTATCACTACTAAAAAGCCTGAGTGATCAGGTATATACAGTAAAAATAAAGGAACCGCCTGAGATACAGATACAGGACCTTCTTACAAAACCCTTCAGATATACAGAAATAACAAGACATGGAAAACATGCAAATTATATGTTTTCATCTTCTTATTATCAATTAAGAATACTTAACTTAAATGCCTGTATAACAAAAACACATCTTCCTAAAATTAGGCTGGTATTTAATTTACAACTCAACGATCCTATTAGCGATTATCTATCCAAACATAGCAGTTGGAAAGGTATTAGCGGGAATTATATAATTAAGATTGATAACAATTCAGAAATTGTTGACGGTAAGGAAAATGGGTTACCGACCTTAATTGCCTCAGTTGGTGCTTTTACGAGGATGTGGTTGGGGGTACGAAGTGCAACTAGTTTATCAGTTACTGATGACTTAAGTGCTCCTAAAGAGTTATTTAATAAATTGGATGGAATATTTAGACTTCCGACACCGAAAGCAGACTGGGATTTTTAAATCTTCTGTATATAGTTTAAGGAAATTACATAATAGTGGAGAAAATAGTTCTTATTAAAATTGGAGGCGGCGGGATTCGAACCCGCGTCCTATGGCGTGGTCACCAGGACCGCTACATGCTTAGCCTGAAATTGAACTTCGGTTTTCTTTAGCATCCAGGCAGGCATTGAAAACCTATCCTGAAAAAATTAAACCGTAAAACCCCTCAGGAAAAGGCATTACAGCTCCCCCTGTGGTCGACGTCTTTTCCCTTTCCCAGGAGAAGAAAGAGAAAGACGGTAGCAGACAGTTTATGCTGCTACAGGTAAAGCTTCATAATCGGCATTTATAATTGGTGCTCTTTTTAACGAGGCCTGAGCTCCTCGACATGCTATCCGGGCTCCATTCACCATAGTCGAAACCGGATCGCCCCCTCATTTAATATATATAATGATTATGATAAAAAGTAAATAACTTTCTATAGAGACCCTGTAATAATTGGTTCAGTAAATAATAGGAGAGTTAGTTTACGCAAAATATGTTATAATAACTAATGCGGACAAGCCGCATTCTTTATTAAAAGAATTTTCTTGCCAAAAAAACAAGAAAATTGGTATTAAGGTACTATATCATTAATTGAATACGAGAAAGGAAGTGAATGCTATGCAGCTCACAGAATTGTTGACTCCTGAGCAGGTGGAAAGGATTCATGAGGCCTCGCTGGAGATTCTGGAAAAGATCGGTATCCTTGTCCGCAGCAGTAAGGCACGGGAAATTTACACTAAATATGGCTGTATTGTAGATTCTAAAACTCAGAATATAAAATTTCCCCCTAACGTGATCGAAGAATATCGGAAGTTATTCGTTCCTACATTTACGTTTAGAGGTCGTAATCCCAATTTTAGCCGGACCATCCCGGATGACCGGCCTATAATCGTTACAGGAAGTTCTGCCCCCAACATTATTGATCCGGAGACAGGTGAAGAACGGCGTTCCACTTCTTCTGATATAGCCGACATTGCTTTCCTGATCAATGAGCTGCCGGGTTTTGATATCTTCTCAATTTCGACTCTCGCCGAAGATGTGCCTGAAAGCCAGTACAGCCTTTCATGCTTTTATCCGGCTTTAAAAAACTGCCTGAAGCCTGTCCGGAGCAATACACCCAGTATGAAAGATCTTCTGGAAGTACTTGAACTAGGAGAAATCATTGCAGGCAGTAAAGAGGCTTATATGGAGTACCCTCTTATTAACCACCACTACTGCCCTGTTGTTTCTCCGTTAACCATGGATGTGGAATCCACTGAAGCCGTGATTTACCTCACCGAAAATAAGTTACCTGTTTACGGGACCATTGTTCCAAATGGAGGCGTGACTGCGCCCATGACTTTAATCGGTACGCTTGCCTCAGGCAATGCTGAGTTTTTGGCGCTGAGCGTGCTGCAACAGATGATCCAGCCCGGAACGCCACTTATTTATGCAGTCCTATCAACGGTAGCTGATATGCGCACAGGCAGCTATACTCCAGGGGCAATAGAGACCGGGATACTTCAAATGGCGCATAGCCAGATGGCGTATTTTTATAACGTTCCTTCAGGCGGATATATTGGGTTGACAAACGCGCATACCAACGATGCTCAATCAGGCTACGAAACCGGTATGAATACAACAGCTGCCCTGCTTGCGGGAACGGATATGTTAAATATGGGAGGACTTTTAAGCAGTCTGATGACATTTGATTTTGCCAAGGCTGTAATTGACAATGAAATTGCCTTAATGCTCAAACGTGTCATGCAGGGTCTCGAGTTCAGCGAAGAAAATCTTGCGCTGGATCTGATTGCAGAAATTGGACCCGGTGGTAACTACATGGACAGTATGCACACTGTAAAGCATATGCGTACCACGGCTGTATTGCCGAAAGTGGCAACACGTGAAATGCGGGAATCATGGAGGAAAGCAGGGAGCAAAGACGCCGGATTCCGTGCTATGAATGAAGCTATGAAGATACTTAGCAGGGAAAATCCTGCAGTATTTTCGGCAGACGTTGATGAGAAGATTCGCACCAGGTTTAAAGGGCTGGTAGCAGGCAATGTCAGTTGGAAACAATAATTCAAATTGATAAGTTATCATGTGCTTTTTACAACTGACAATCCAATATTCCTCAATTCCTCTCTTATTCTATCTATGGATCTGGCATATCCAGCATTCGTGAGCTTACCAGTAACAACGTCGTAACACTCCTGGTATGTCAATCCCTCAGGTGGATTTTTTAATTGTTTTTCATACTTATCGAGAAGTTTTAGTACAATTAGATTCGCCTCTTTTCTAGTGATTTTTGAAGCAGCCTCTGCTACTTCAACATTTAATACATGATCTAAAGGAAGAATGCTGTCAGGTGCCACAGCAGTGGAAGGATGCCCGGAAAGCATATTTCCCCCGGAAGTGACAACGCATGTGTGGTAGGCAGCCATTTCGTAATAATAGAAGTTTGTACCTGCCCCACCACCAAGATATGGCAGATTAACCGTTGGATATGGCGCATTTCTGTGGAGTGCTTGATTTGCAAGTGCAATTACCCAGAGCAGTGGCCTTGTAGATGATACCTTTAACTTGGTATGGAGGGGTGCATTATAATGGTAAGTTCCTCTAAAAACCAGTATCCCAAGCAGGTTGTACACAACAGTAACAATAACGTTTCCTTCGGCACCTCCATTATAACCACCGAAGAGAGGGGTAGAAGTAGAACCTATATTTGCACCTATGCTTGTATAAAATGCAACTTTATCAAGGGCTTCAAAGTCAACAATCAATTCCGCAAGTGAATCTACCAAAAAACCATCCGATGGCCGCAGTCCGAAGTTTGGATGAGAAGCAGCAAACATAGATATCGGCCCCGTAGCGGTTGATATGCCGTTGAGGATCGGGAGACCGGGTCTTCCAGCTCTCCTGCAGGCTTCCCTGGCCATTGTAACTGTTTTTATGGTTGATAGGATTTCCTGGGGAGACCGCACCCGTGCATCCTTCCCTTTAAGATTAATGGAAGAGGGTATTGAAAGGGAGTTTGCCTTTTTTATATTAGCGAGGCCCTCTACCTGATTCATAAAGATAGATTCAGAAGTTGTGTAAATTCCACCTCCACAGTGGTACCATGGCTCTGTGTGCTCATCTGGTTTTCGCGACCTCATGATTTTCCTGTCAAGTCCCTCTCCAAAGACCGACTCCGATGGCGCTTCACTTGCTGCCTGAAGAATTTCTTCTTTTGTAAATTGCAGCCTCCTTGATGTATCCGGGCAGTATGCTCCAACACGTGAAAAAAAATCAACAGCCGCTTCAAATACTGTGTCTGCTAACTCGTTGTCAGATGGAAGTGGGGTATCGGGATTGTATTTAATCTTATATTTCTGAATTATGTTGTTCAATTCGGGAACGTATATTTTTAAATAATAATCCTGATCTGATATCAAAGGGCCTGTTAAAGTTCTATCTATTACTTCATAAAAACTTAACATTTTTCTGTCCCCTCTTTGTAATGATAAGAAATTGGATAAACAAAAAATTTTAATAAAACATTACTTTATTGTAGTATGGATACGAAGTTGGTTACTTCTTTTTATTTTCCATGGTTTCTGTAAGCTTTCGAACTGCTATCTGTGCATTCTCAGCATATAAGTCTGCCCCTATTGTTTCTGCCCATTCTGGAGTTACAGCTCCTCCACCGACCATTACAATATACTTGTCCCTCAATCCATTCTGTAGAAGTACATCTATAACATCCTTTTGTCCTGAAAGGGTTGAGGTAAGGAGGGCTGATAATCCGATAGCATCAGTATTAACCTTTTTTGCATTTTCAATAAATGAAAAAAGATCAACATCTTCCCCAAGATCATGTACTTCATAACCAGCAATTTGAAGAAGGAGTATAACGATGTCTTTGCCAATTTTATGAATGTCACCCTTTACAGTACCAAAAACAACAATACCCTTTTTTACCCTCTCCTGTCCCTTTTCCAGAATGTTTGGCTCTAAAATTTTCATTGCTGATTGAAAGGTTTTTGCGGCCATCATTAATTCAGGAAGAAATATTATATCATTTTCGTACTTTTCACCTATGATATCGAGTCCCTTTACCAAACCTTGTTCAACCGCTTTTAGTGGGTCTATATCCTTTTTAATAGCTCCCCGTGCGGTCTGTTCTGCAAGCTCCTCATCGAAATTAAGCACTGCTTCCTTTAATTTTTCAAGGATTTCTCCTTCTGTCATTTTTCCTCACCGCCTATTTGTCTGCGCTTAATATAAATAAGCAAGAAATAGTATACATCTTTTTACTAAAACAAACAATCGATTTTTAATGGGATATCCACTGCCAAAAGGAAGCCACCTGCTTTGCAGGTGGTCTTTCACTTGCTGTTATCATTATTGCAGGAAGGAGAGGATTGATTTACCGTTTTCTTGGAATCAGTCCAAGCATCTATGGATGGCCCGGTCTCATTATTGCCCAGGTACTCACATTTTTACCCCTGGGATTTCTTATGGTAAACAATGTTTTACAATCGCTTGATCCGAGCCTTGAAGATGCTTCATCTGATTTAGGTGCAAGCCAGGCCAAAACCCTTTTCAAGGTTATCATTCCACTCTCTATCCCGGGACTTTTCAAAGCTGCATTGCTTGTATTTATTATGGCTTTAGCAGATTTTGGTAATCCCATGCTCATCGAGGGAGGGCTCCCAATTATGGCAACAGATGCTTACAATCTCTGGATTGGGGAACAAAACATGCAGATGGCATCAGCGTTCTGTATTTTGCTCATTATTCCATCCATCTTCGTGTATGTGATACAAAACTATATCCTCAAGGGAGGAACCTTTGTCACGGTAAGTGGTCAGATGATCGGCACAGAGAGGAGAAAGATTGCCTGGTATATTCAGTATCCGTTTTTTGCATTGTCACTCCTTATATGTTTAACCATTATTGCCTCTTTCGCTGTGATTTTTTTGAGCTCAGTAACAAAGCTCTTTATGTTTAATAATAAACTTACCCTGGAACATTTTTCAAGCTATGTTGGTTGGAAGGCCCTAATGTGGACAAGCCACATTCATGATTATAAAAATTTTCTTGCCTAAAAAGCAAGAAAATTGGTATTAAGGTACTAAAAACCTCTTTCATTGTTTCCTCTATTGCTGCTGTAATTACTTCATTTACCTCAATTATTTTCGCATATATTCTTGTAAGAAAAAAACCGAAGGCTCGTGATCTTTTAGAATTTATCGCACTTCTGGGATTTGCAGTTCCGGGAACAGTGATGGGAATTGGGTATATCCTCGTGTTTAATAAACAGCCGCTTGTGCTTACAGGAACCGTTCCACAGAATTTACCCAAATATTACAGGGGAATATTTGGTATCTGCTTCCTGTTTCAATGACACATGACTCGTAGGCCCCGTAGGCCTCATAGGCCCCGCCAAAGTTCGTTGGCGGGTTCCGCCGCCAGAGGTATCTCCACCATCGTAACTTCCCGGAGAACTTCCGGTAGACCCTGTTTGATAGACCCTGTTTGATAGACACTG
>Ga0114925_10000616_pt1 | contig 16310 bp, 14 predicted proteins | sample SumtaG_2_FD_87287 | JGI IMG/M metagenome (GOLD analysis project Ga0114925, IMG submission 87287) | Deep subsurface microbial communities from Indian Ocean to uncover new lineages of life (NeLLi) - Sumatra_00607 metaG | ecosystem: Environmental > Aquatic > Marine > Oceanic > Sediment | place... | reverse complement strand
ATTTTTTATTTTGAATTTTTTTTTCCAAAGCCTTTGCCACCTGTTCTCCGACCATTTCTATTTCTCCTGCTATAAAGGAAAGTGGGAATGTAAATCCTAAAACAGGATCAGTTTGGTATACTTCATAAATAACCCAGGATATTAATATAATTGCTGCTAATATACATGCTGCTAATAAATCTACAGCAGCTCGTATTTTAACTCCTTTTTGTAATAGTTCTTGTCTTTTAGAAAGATAATCAAATAAAGCAATTATAGTTATGAATAAAGATATTATTAGAGAAATAATTGAAAATATATGACCTTTTTCAGTGAAATTAAATAAAGCTATTCCAGCAATTATGAATATTGAAATACTACCTATCCAAAATAAAAATCTATTTTCTAACAATTCAGATTCATCTCTATTGTCAGACATATTTATTTAATTTAATTTAATTTATTTCTAATATAAATGGATAGTTATGATTTAATAAAAAAATTAGGAGAAGGAGCTTTTGGTAAAGTCTGGAAAGCTAAAAATAAACAAACAGGTGAAATAGTAGCCATTAAATCCACACAAATCCCCAATGAGAATATGAAAAAGTTAGTATTGAATGAGATTAGTTTATTGTATAAAGTCTCTCAACCCTGTTATCCCTTTATTGTATGTTATAAAGATCACTTTATTGATGGGGAGACTGTATATATAGTTATGGAATATATAGATGGAGATACTTTAGACGATTTTTCTAAAAGATTTAGACAACAAGGTAGATATAATGAATTATACGTACATCTTTTAGCTCTGGTCAGGGATATGAGATTTGCTTTAGACTATCTTCATAAGAATGGAATTATTCATAGAGATATTAAACCTGAAAATATAATGATTACTAAAGAAGGGATTCCTAAATTAATAGATATAGGATTAAGTTGCTTTGTGGTTGAAAAATGTAATTTAGATTCTAGAAAATTAGATTGTTGTTTGGGAGATATCGGATCTCCATATTTTATGTCTCCAGAAACTTTATTAAAGAAAATGTCCTTTTATAGTTCAGATATCTGGAGTTTAGGAGCTAGTATTTTTAATTCAGCTACAGGTCAATATTTATATAATCCTAATCCTCCTACTATACTTATGTTGAAAAGAGTTGTATCTTTACAAAATCCCCCTGTATTAAAAACATCTAATCAGGAATTGAATCAGACCGTTAATAACATGCTTAAAAAGAATCCTCTTCTGAGAAGATTTTAAAATTATTATACTTAAATCTTTTGAAATATTTCAAAAGATTTATCTAAAAAAAGTCATCTTCAGATATATCATCCCATACAATAATCTTATCTTCAACAGTTTCATGTTTTCCATGAAGTTTATAATTTACCTCCTCACCTTTGAAAAAATCTGTAAATGTATCTGTTACTGATTGTTTCTTCATAAAATCAAAAGTATCCTCAAATCTGATATTGTATAATTTATCATATCCGAATACATCTAAAACCCAATCAGCCGAATATTTAATGTATCGAATCATAAGTTTACTATTCATTCCTCGTAATCCTTCAGGCATAGCGTCCATCATAAAATCAGACTCAATCTCAACAGCTTCTTTGATCATTTCATATACAATCTTCTGATCCTCCGTATATTTAATCAAAGTTCGATGAATTAATCCCCCATTCTCAACATGTTTTCCTTCATCTAATTTAATTAATTGGTTAGCTTTAGATGCTCCTGGAAATAATCCATTTTTAGCAAACCAAAATACCACAGCAAAACTTCCTGAGAAAAATACACCCTCCATAATACCTAGAGCTACCAATAATCTGTCCAACATAGGAATATTTTCAGATAATTTCTTCTCTAAATCTTTAATATATTCTGATTTATATTGGTCCAGATCTTCTTCAGGATGAAGGGCTCCTAATAACCTATTATTTGTATCTACCAATTCCATAATTCCTAAAATAGTCTCCCTATTTAAATTATGAACATCATTATCCATTCCGATCCATTTTCGAATCCAATCTACTTTCTTTTTAATACTTGGTATATTAGTGGCAAAATTTAAAACTTTTTCTCTCTCCTTTTTATCTTTAATTGCTTTATGTAATACTTTTGCATAGGTAATTTTATGAATATTCTCAACAGCCACTATAAATTGATAAACAATTCTAACATCCTCATTTTTAATTCTATTCATTAATTTATCCCCAACAGTATCAGCGACAACAAAATCAGCAACAGCAAAAAAGCCTTGAACATAACTAAAGAGCTTCTTTTCTCCCTCGGAAGCCTTCTCATAATCAAAGGAATCTCTCTCAGCATCTTTATCAATATCTTCATCAGTCCAAAAACTCGCTTCTAATTCTTTATAAAATTCAAACATATGTTGGTATTGAATTGGTAGATGGGCAATTCTATTTTCGTTTTCTAATTCAATATCTTCTTTAGGTGGAAAGTATTCGTGAGCGTTCATCTTTATTATTATATTTTTTTAATTTATAATCTCATTTTTATCATAAAGAGATAAGATGTTAAAGAAATGGAATATTCTTGTCTAATTGTACAAAAAGACACTTTAGAAAATGATAAAGTAAAATCTGTTTTAAAAGTCTGTCATGAAAACCCTGAAGTTTTTTTATCTAAATTGCAAGATTCTCACTGTATTCAATATCAATTAATTGCTTATTGTAAAACTAATCCTGAAATGATGGAGAGAATATCAGTTATTGTAAAAAAATACAAAACAAATTATGGTACTGATTGGTATGAATTTGACCATGATGCTCTTGCCAATATCATTTCTTTATATATTGAATATGATAAAATGTTTATTGATGTGAAATCTATTGCTGATATTATAGGGTTTTCTTTTAATATGTTTCCAGTAGTAACTAAAGAAATTAAAGTATCTACTATTCCAAATGTACCTATTAGACAGCATAAACAAGATGTTATTAGTATATCTAAAAATAAAAAAGAGGAAGAACCTATTGCTCCTATCAAAGAACAGGCTGTACCTATAAAGAATAAAAAAGAAATTTTAGAAGAGATTATTGAATTAGAGCGGTCAGCGATTCACAAAAAAAAGGATAAATATCATAGAAGAGAAAAAAAAGATAGAAAAGATAAAAAATAAAAAAAATTTTTTATTATCGTTTAATAAATAATTATGTGCGATTGTCATAAACATGAAAAACGTTGCTGCAAGAAAAAATGTGTAAAGAAATATGTAATTAAATCGCTTCCTTACGTTATTGATAAACCAGGACAATATTGTCTTTGCAAAGACTTTACTTGGACTCTCAATGAAACAAATAGCGGTATCACTGTATTAAATACAGAAAACGTTGTTCTTGATTTCAAACAAAAGAAAATCACCGTTGTTAAGCCAGATCCTATCCCTGATCCTGAACCTGTATACTTACCAACCGTATTGGCTCAAAATTCAATCGATGTCGTTTTTCAAAATGTTCACTTGGAAGCAGTCGATGCCGCCGTGAATACAGCTCCCGGTCTTCATATTTTTGATTGTGCAAATGTTAATGTACGTTCACCATATTTCATAAATATGGGTGAATTTTTTGATAATGCTGCTCTTAGAGTTAGCACTTCATCAGATGTTAATGTGTCAAAACTTATTTTAGAAAACTTTACTTCCGGATTGTTCCACTACGGAATTGTTTTTGACAATGTTAATAAATTTACTATGACTGAGGCTCAAGTTTTAGGTAGCGTTGTCTACTTTACCAACAGTAAAAATGGAGACATTTTGCGTTGCCAGGTAAATAATCTTGAGGCAGATAATCTGAACAGAGGTATTGTTATAGAATCTGACAATGTTGAACCAGGAATCATAAGTTCTAATATTCGTGTTGCCGAGTGTAATATTCGTGTTAAAGATTGGTATGGAATTTGGGTTGCAGATTTTGGTGAGCCTGTATTTGAACCTGAATTTGCTAGCCAAAATATAGTTATTGAGAATAACGCAATTCTAGCCGACGAAGGAGGATCCCCATTCCCTGGTACAGGAATATATTTACAGATTACATCTGATGTAGTTGTTAGAAACAACAAAATTCAAGTATCAGGTGAAGCAAACCCCGATTTCGGAGCAACAGCAGCCATTTCTATTTATGATAGTTCTAGATGTGCTGTAGAAAACAATTCAGTGACATGTGTTAAAGGTGCTCAATTAGGAATCGAAATATTCGGAGATGATACTCTCCCTTCTATTAGTAGTGCTAATACGATTAGAGGAAATGTTGTAAGTTCAGATAATACTGGATTGGAAGGAATAACTTTGTTTTCTGATTCTTTGGGATTCATTAAATATAACACTATAGACCGTAATGTTGTAAATTGTTTTGATGTAGGATATACCGATTCAAATGTAGCAGAATGTACTCTTTTTAGTAATAATATTGCTAACGGTAATGTCTCTAATTATTTAATCAACACAGCAGATCCAGTTAAAAGCGTTCGTATAAATAACATTGAAGGATGCAATAAACCTCTTCCTCCTGCTACTGAACCTGAACCTCAACTCAAAGTTAAATCTAAACCTAGAAAGAGAGAACCTGTTCCAAAAAGAGAACGCAAATAAACATAATATATCTATATTTCATATATAATTAATTATATATAAAATTAATTTGTATTTAATCGTAATGCTAAATTGTCACATCGATAGGGAGGATTTGTCACAGCAGCTCTTTCCATAGTATCTATATCCCCTACTAACCATATACTCTTTTTTGCTCTCGTAATTAGAGTATATAATAAATTTCTATTTAAAAAACTACCTGAATTATATTTAGGTATATAACCTATCACATATGCCTTTTCTGATCCCTGCATTCGATGAACTGAAATCGCATAACTTTTAATTAACATAGCTACATTAATTGTCTTTTTGGATTCTCTCTCTTCAATATCTTTATTTAAACTCCTATCTAAATTAAATACATGAGTACCATTCTTAAACTTGACAGAGAGTTCTTTTTCATTGAGATCAGTTACTATACCCTCATCACCATTCATAATATTAATTTTATAATTATTCTCAATCATCATAACTCTATCTCCTACTCTCCATATTTTCCCAACACTATCTTTTGTAGATCTATTAGTTGAATAGTATAGTTTACTACAATCTTCATTTAATACATCTAAATCTCTATTAAATGGAGATACAATAACTAATTTATCAGAAGGTATTCCTGTATTATTTAGAATCTGAATTAATTGTCTAATCACATCTATATCACCTTCTAACATTTCAAAATTATCAGATACGAAAAATTCAAATGGTGGACCATTATAATCTGGTTTCATATGTTCTATAATTCTATTAGAATTGATAAGAATCCCATTATCATTACTATTATGAGTTCTGTGAACTGTTTTAAGATAAGAAGATTTAACCTTATTAGACTTTAACAATTCGTGAAAGAGCGATCCCCAACTGATAGGTCTTAATTGATTCTTATCTCCCACCAATATAATTTTATAATCGTGTGTATAACATTTTCTAAATCTCCATAATAATTCTGTAGTAACCATACTAGCTTCATCTATAATTAACACTTTAAAAGTAGAATCTTTACATTTTTTAGATAAGGCTAGCATCATGTGTAAGGTCATAGGGTCATCTTTATCGGTGACTTCTCTAATTCTAGATACCGCTTTACCGGTAAAACTAGTTAATCTATACGGAATTCCCCATCTTTCTAAATTATAGACAATCTCTCTAATAGTAACCGTTTTACCAGATCCAGCTGGACCTGTAATTATACTTATATTATTAGTCAAGGAAGTCTCTACAGCATTTTTCTGTTCTTCTGTAATTGTAGAATTGGTAAATTTAATATCATTCTTATCAATCTGAAAGCCTAATAGATCCATATTATTATATTCTTTTATCCATTCTGTAATTCCTGTTTCAACATCATATGCGTTATCCAAATAGACAGTATGTAATTCAGTCTCCACACCAAATTCATCTTTTAACTTATCGATATGTTTGGTTACATTAGGAAACATTTTAACTAAAGAGTTACTAGGAACACCTGACCATCCATTCATCATCATATCATAAATCTTTCTAATAATCACACCACAATCTCTCAAACTATCCTGAATTGGTTTCCCTATTCTATGCATAATCTCATCAGATTTATCCAAATCTAGAGTAGGGAGTTTATATGGATTTAATAAACATTGCTCATATAATTCTAAGGGATCTAAATTAGATTTTAATATATCTCTATTGGTTAAACCTAAAAGATATAAGGATCTTAAGACTCTATTCTTATACCACCATTTTAATAATTTTAACATTTGTTTCTCTTTAATAATTAAAGAATAAGCGATCAGATCCCTGTAATCTTCAGATTTATAGTGATAATATTTACATGATAAAGTATCTAAATAATGAATAACTCCATTCATATCATTATATCTATGAATTAATTTACTTAAAAGTTGATGAGCTTTAAGGGATCCAAATCCACTTCCCAGTAAAGATTTTATAAAATTAGACAATATAGTTTCTTTGTCTTTCGCTAAAATAACGAAAGGGGGGAAATGAAAGACTAAAGTCTGTCCATATCTCTTTTCATGAATCACTTCAGCAATTCCTACAATAGCATCTCCCTCTCTAATTGGTAAGAACCCTTCATATCTACATCTAAATTTCTTTTTCATATTCTCGGCATAAATATAAAACAAGGATTTATTTTTAGAATTTGTACTAACTAATTTTCCCATAACATCAGCATATTGTTTCTGAACATCTTCTAAACTAATCGGTTTATTTCCCTTTAAATTGACTTGTTTCATTTCTATAAAAAATCTATTAATATAACATATCATTTTTAGAATTCTTTAAGACTAATTAGTAAATTAATTAAATGTGTATAGATACATATAAACGTCATTTTGAGAAAAATCTTTTTTTCTAAGAAACAAATTTAAGTATAATTTATGGTTTTTAGAAAACTATAAATTTCTTATTTTTCGTTAACTCTTCATTTTTGAGATATTCGTTAAAATGATGGTTATATTAAAAAGTTGAGTGTTGAAAAAATAAAAGCGTTTATTATGATTTTTGATTCTATATTAAATTAACTCTTCTATCGATTTCTTTTAAAACATCTATAATTGTGAAATCGATATGTTTAGATCTTTCCTTATGAAATCTTCTAAATTCAATACAAAATTCACATTTACATGTTTTTGATTTTTTCTTTTTTCCTAATAAAGATTCTATTCTATACAATCTTTCTTGTTCAAGTTCATCATTAACTTTTAAACTTCTGACAGCGTATCGATATATCCATTCGGTCTCTTTTTGTGTATTTGCTTCTCTAATAAGTGGTGATGTTTCCGGTACTAATCTAACAATCTCTTTATAAAATATATTGTTCTTATATTTTTCTGGAGATAATTCTAAATCTTTAAAAAAATCTTCGATTAGAGGTTCTAATATTTTCCCCACCCCATATTCCGAAAATAAATTAAACATTATACCAGAACTTATGAGTTCAAAATCATATTCTTCATATTTATTATGTATTTTGTATAATTTTGCATCCTTAAAACCATATCTTTTTATTATTGCATCTAATGTTATTAAAATTATATAAAATATTTCTGATAGATTGCGAGATTTATTTAAAGATGATCCACTTTTTATCTTTTCGGGAATATTCATACATTTAATTTATTATAATAACATATATTATTTTAAATAAATATATGTTAACATGTTTGTGTCAAAATACCTAATCCTAATCCGATAAAGAATAAACTAAAATTAAGAAAGTAAGAGCCTTGTTTTTGTTGTGTTTGTTGTGTTTCTAATTTTTCACAATGACGAGGGTCATACTTTTCTAGAAATCCAAGTTTGATCTCAGCATTATAACACATATCTAGTTCTTTATGATGATCATAAGCTCCAAACTTATAAATTAGATTTTCAGCAATAAACCATTCAAGACCTATTTTTGTCAATAGTCTATTAGAAGAATTTGTTAAATATACTCTAATAGGAGTACAATTGAATCTAGTTAATGCCTCATCTTTATGAAGTCTTTTAATCCAATAATCCTGTTTATTCTTTTTTTTAAAAACCGTACCTCCATATGTTAAAATAGATGTATTCTCATCATAATTCCACGCTAAAGTAACAACTTTATCAAATTTATCTAGAGTATTATGTAAAGATTCTCCCTTATAAAATCTACAATGAGCGATTCTTGGCTTGTGCATTTTATTACTTTTTATATAAATATTATGCGATCATTTTTGACTTAGAATTTTCTTAGTGATAGCTAAAAACCAAACAATATTTAAAAGTACTAAAGTGTAACTACCATAATAAACCATCATTTCTTGAATAGGGTCTAATTTACTAATTAGATATGCATTATAGTTTAAATAATATACTAGAATAGGAATAGTTAATATTCTAGATATGATAAATAAAATATAAAACAGAAAGAATAACTTTCTTATATAAGATTCATGTACATTGGTTTTTCTTAGATACCAACATATATTTAATAAGGGTGTAGAGATTTCTGTAGCAGCAAAATAAACTCCTAAAAATAACCCTTTCCTCTCTGAACCAATAAGATATATTCCATAACCACCTACAAAATGATGTATGATTGAAAGAATAAGATTAAAAGAAGGTTTAGTAATAAGATCGGGTAATTGTAGAGTCCCATCAATAAATAAATAAGATGTGAATAACAATAATGAATAAGTTGAAAAATCTTCTGTTCTTTCCATAATAAATAAAAGTTTCTTATTGTCGAATTCATAATAAACCATAGTACAACATATAATAGCATTTATAGTAGACATAAGGCGAGTAAAACAATCCCATAAGAATCTACCATTTTTACAATTACCAGTAATGTTGAAAAAATAATAAATGCAGATATATGCCGGTAATATATATAGAATAGTGTTTAATACAAATTCAGTTTCCATTTGTATTAATTTATAAGTTATTTAATATTCAATTATTTATGTAAATATTTCCAAGGAGGCCAGAGTTTATCTTTACATAGTCCAACCCACTGTAAAATATAAAAAACTAAAATTAGAATTAACATACATATAAGAAAAGAAACCACATATTTCCAATTACATAACCAAAAATTTAAAAAGGTTGTATCCCATCCAGTCCAACTACTTCCTTTTAAAGGTTTTAAATAGCTACTACAATCAGCACATTCTATATTACAAATACTGCATGGCATAATTAGTGTTCTGGGAAGATTTACATAAACAGTTTCTGAATTTTTAGCTACATGAGATAACATTATGGGTCCTGTACTGTTCATTACAGTTGTATGTTTACCTAAGTAAAACCAATTTAACGGTTTTTTCATTTCCTCAATAACTTCTAACCAAAATTTTGCTCCTGGTTTACTAGCCATAAAACTATTAGTAACATAACTTCCTATATTTCCAGAATGTACCAGGTACACGTCAGTATCTGAAGTAAATAAGGAATCAAGCGGATGCTGAACCTCAAAATCTAAGTCCATATAAATTCCACCATGAACATATAACCAGCAATATCTAATAGCGTCTGCTCTTTGAATATTATATGGAAATGCATCATAATAAGGTAAAAAATCAGGGAAATGTTTTTTTACAAATTCTCTATTTTCATTATCATCCATTAGTACATATTTCCATCCAGACATTAATGCTTTTATAGATTTAGGAGATATCTTCCATTTATTAGGAATTTCATGAGACCAACATGTCTGAAATATAATTTTAGGTATCTTAACATCATATTTTTTATAAGGTCTAATTTGAGAACATCTAGAAACATAATTGCCTTTCTTTACCTTATATGAATCTTGCTTCGGATTAATTTCTCGAATCAACTTATCTAAATTCAACATTAAATTTTTAATTAGCAACTTCTTTAAACTTGACTCAAAAGTTTTAAGTCAATTTTAAAGAAAATCTCCGAATATACTACTAAGGACATAATTAAAATATTAGTTATATAATTTTTCTCTTATATATTTTTTAGTAAATATATATCTATCAGGGTCTGTATAAAAATATTCATAACAATCTTTAAAATAACCAGTTATATTGTTAAAAACTCCTCTATTTGCATTATACATTGATTTAATAAAGTTATAAGGAGAATAATCTATATACGATTTATAAAAAATAGATATGATACAATTATTAAGTATATTATTCTTTTCTTCTTTATCTAAATCAAATATAATTAAATAATTAGATAATATAGGTATTATAAGATTGAAATCTAAAGACTTGACAATAAATTTCTCCATTTCAATTATATTATTTTCATTAATTACTCCTGGAATATATAAATTTTCCATTTCAATTATCTCAACTGAATGTAATTTGCTAGCTATCAACAGACAAGCTGCACCAATTAATTGAAAATTTTCAATTGTAATATTTTTAGAATCTACTATACATAAAAATCGATCTAATATAGACACAGATATGAAAAATATATCTAAATTTTGGTTATATTCATGAACTATTGATAAAATCCAATCTAAAAGTATTCTTCTCATTTCAAAATTCACACTTTTTGAAATTCTTTTTTTAAAACTATATTTATAAGTATATTCTTTGAGAAATTTATTTCTATTATATTCTGCTTCTAAAAATACATAATCATTATTTAAAAATTTATGATTTAAACATTCTGCTATAGTATATCTATTTTTAGGATTTAATTTTAATAAATTTATTATAAGATTCAATCCGGTCTTATCTATATATTTATATTTTTCATGAATAATTATCTGATATTTAGGAAATTTGACCACATAATCTTTAAAGAAAATATCATCATGAGGTGTTCCTAATAATTTAAATTGTTTAATCAAAAGATCAATTTCACTATTTGTAGGAAATAACAAACTTTTATTAAATAATTCAGCCAATAAACAACCCAAAGACCACATATCAATTGAAAAATCATATTTCTTTTTACCTATTAATAATTCAGGTGCTCTATAACTTAAAGTTACAACCTTAGTTGTCATTAAATTATCATTGTAAATTCTAGATAAACCTGTATCTATAATAATAGGTTTAAATGAATTAGAAGTTTTATAAACTAAAATATTAATACTTTTTAAATCTCTGTGTATAATTCCTTTAGAATGCATATGATAAACACCATAACATATATCATAAAAAATTTGTGATATTGTTCTTACATTTAAATTATATTGTTTATAAAAGGTGTGTAAAGTGAAATTATATTCAGGCATAATAGTATATTCAAAATTTTTATAATCTATATCTAAAATTTTAATTAGAAAATCTGAATTGACATATTTTAAAATACTTAATTCTTTGATCATATCAAAAGAAATTCCATTATAATCTTGTAAAATATATTTTTTAATGGCGATTCTTTTCTGATCTTCTAAATTTATATAAGAAAAAACGCACGAATATGCTCCTTTTCCTAATTTTTTAAATTTATGATAAGTTGTTAAATTATATTCAATATCCATTAAATATTTTTTATATTATTTGAATAATAATTTATATAAATACATCATTTATATAAATGATGTATTTATTCTTTAAATTTATTAAATAATCAATGGAAAAGTTTCAAATAATATTAAGAAATAATCAGGATACTGGGAATATAAATTATAGAAAATTGTTAAAACAAAACGGTATAATAGTTTTTCCTAAAGATGATACAGATGGATTATCTATATTTATTAAAACATATCCTGTAAACAATATTATACTAAAAAGAAGATTCAATTGGATACTTCTTATTTTAAAATGTTCTGAACCTATTAATATTCCTCATTATCAGAATCATAAAATTCGTCCATAATTTTGACAATAGGTCTTAAGGTATATCCAATCGAAAAAATAAGCAAAGAAACACCAAAAATAGTAAACAGACTTTTGTAGGATTGAGTTTCTTCTGATTGTCTGAAAGGATTAAACCACATATTATTTATTATATAATAAATAATATTATTAAGAACCGAATAAGATATATTTAACTCCATTATCATCTGTAAAACCTTCAAAAAATCTAGGAAATAAATATTCTCTTTTAACTTCTCCACGTCTTACATCTTGCACGTTATATTCAGAAATAAAAGGATCTCCTATATTTATATATTGATTATATTCTTGTTCTGTAATAGGTTGTTCGTAAAATTCTTTTATTATTTTCATTACTTTAGCAGGAGTAAAATAAGTATCTGTTTTATATTCTTTTACAATAGGATCCAATTGACCAGATACATCTATTTCAAAACCTATTTTAATTTTATCTCCTAAATTTAACATCCAATAAGGATTAGAAATAGATTCTGGCGCATTTTCAGGTTCAACAAAAAGAGAAGCTCTTAAAGTTTTATTTCTTAAAAATAATCTATCAGAATCACCTATTTTATAACTAATCAGTTCGAAAAAATCCCAAGGTTTATCTGAAAATTTTGATAAATCTGAAACAACTTTTAAATAATGGTTTTTCCAAATTCTATTAACAGGTTTATATTGCGAGGCTTTTCTTCCAAATTTTTGAATGAATCTATTCTTCCAAAACAATTCATTCTGACATAAATTGTTAGCATATTTATTAACTATACAAACATTAAATAAATCTTTATCATCCAGATTACCTAAAATTATCAAATCTAAATTTTTATTTCCAGTAAATACCTTATTATAAGATATTAAAGCTTCTCCCTCCACAATTTCATCAAAAATTTTATAATGATGATATTTAGAATCTTTTAAAACATAACTAGGGACTTGTTCAGAATTATTAAGATTCAAGAAAACAGAATAATTTTCTGTAATAATACCTCTATTTTTTAAAAACTTATTTGATGTATTCATGAGATCTTTTAATGAGGTATTTTCATTAATAGTTATTTCAAATATGGGTTTTTTGTCAACAATTACCCAAACTTTTTTCATTTGTTAAATGAATGTTTTTTATAAAAATATAATTTTTATAAAATATTATTTTCAATAATATTTAGCCCATGTAACATATACAAACCAAGATCCAGATATTATAAGAACTGTTAAAATTAAAAATATGAAAAAAGATATAGCTCCATTTGGAACTTTCTCTTCTAATTCACGACAGAAACAATTTTTATCTAAATCTGTATTAAATTGGGCTAATGTAATATCAAAAAGAAAAAATGGAGGAGATGTACATATAGCGGAAATATTTCCTTTCTGTATATTTTCATTTAATAACTGAGAAAGAGGTCTTCTTATGGGAGTAAAAAACTCTCCGTTCATCATAGGTATTCTTCCTAAGACAATATCTCTACCCTCGGGAGACCAAAAATTAGCTTGTATTCCATTAGGTGAAAATGTTTTTACCCATTTGATTAAATCTTTTCTACTACTTAAAGATTGAAATAAATCACATCTATCTAGCCAATCAGCTAAATAACCTACCTGCCATTTTTGTTTTTTCTTCTTTTTTATATATTTTTCAGAACTATTTTTACATGTATTTGAGTCAGATAAATCATAGGTTTCAGAACATGAATAATCTCTTGTAGAACTATCTGATTTTGTCTCTGAATATAATTGTTTTGAATATTTTATAATTACATCCTCATTAAAAGAAATAGCATCAATAAGTAAAGCGGCCAATATATCGGCATCAGAAGATGTTACTGATGTATCTTTAATGGTAATCACATAACTATCTGGAAATCTTTTTCTAGCATCTGCTAAACTATTAATAATCATATTTGCTTCTATAGTTAAATCGTCTACACCTATAGTATTCATATTACCTGGAGCGTTGATCAAGCGAAATATTTCATTACTTTCAAAGAATTTTATCAAGGTATCTTCCACAACTGGGGTTGATGTGGGGATAATATAAACAGGTATAATCATCTTAATTTATTATTATATAAATAGAAATAATTTTTTCTTTATAAAAATGATATAATTAATATTTTTATTATTAAAAACAATTAATATTTAAATAAATAATATGGAAACTTTATCGGGTACAATATCCAACACAGATAAAAAAAAATTAGAAGAAAATAAACCTAGAAAATTAACGGAGGATGAAATGGTCGATATTATGTCTGTTATACCTTATATTAAATCGGCTTCAGATGTTACTAGTGTAGAAAATTTTAAAAGTATGAAAGTTCTAATTAGAGAACAATTAAAAGATATAAAGATAACTCCTTTAGGTATTCCTGACATTAAATCGGAGATACAAAGACAATTTGAAATGGCTATTATAAAACCAGGATCTGTTGTAGGTGTAGGTGCTGCAGAGGCTTTAGCTAAACCGATTACTCAGATGGCATTAGATAGTTTCCATCAATCAGGATCAGCTAAAAATGTTACCTTTGGTGTTACTAGAATTAAAGAATTAATTAACGCTACCGAGAATCCTAAAAAGACATCTTGTAGTATTTACTTTAAAGATTCTAATCTATCATTTGACGATATTATTGTAACTAAAAGACCTATTATGACAGAAATTACTATTAAAGATTTGGTAAAAGGAATTCCTGATATTGAAAGTTATGAACAGATTGAAGAACCTTATTGGTATGATATTTATAGAAATTTATATAGAGATGATTTTAAATCTAAATCAGTATTAAGATTGGAGATTGATGTAAATCAACTTTATGCTTATAAATTAACGATGGATGATATTTGTCATGCCATTGAACAGAATCAGCCTGTTATCTGTGTAATGTCTCCTATGCCAGTTGGAAGAATAGATATATACCCCATTGAGAGATTAATTACAAGTAAACTTAGTAGTATAAAAATTATCTCTCATGATAATGCTAGTCTTATATTTTTAACCATGATTGTAATTCCAGCTTTGGATAAATTAAAAATCAGAGGTATATCAGGTATAGAACAGATTTATCCCGTAGAAACACCTGTTTGGAGTATTGTAAAAGAAGAACAAGTGGCTACAAGTGTGGATAGAGGTTATTATATAATTGTGAATGAAATTAAAATGAGAAAAACAGGAATTACAATAGATAAATTAATTCGACTGATTGAAATCGCTGGTATAAAAGTTTTAAAGAAAAGACCTAATTATATTCTGGTGCAGACGGAAAGTGGTGAATCACCAACAAAAATAGTAAATGATAAAATTCAAGAAGATAAGGAGAATGAGAAGATTTACGAAAAGAAAAAAAGAGAAGAAGGATCTAGAATTATTCGGAGACCTCCGTCAGATATTATGATTGCTTCAAACTTAATTTATGCTGATAGTACAGGATCTAATTTTACGGAATTATTGTCACATCCTGATGTCGATAGTACAAGAACTATTTGTAATAATGTTCATGAGATATATGCGGCTTTAGGTATCGAGGCAGCAAGAAATTTTTTCATTTCTGAAATGATTGATGTTATTTCTTTTGAAACTTATATTAATCCAAGACATATTGTCTTGTTAGTAGATTATATGACCAGTTTAGGAAAAGTATACGGAGTTACTTTCTCAGGTATAAGTAGACAACCTATTGGAGCTCTTGAAAAGGCTAGTTTTGAAAAGGCTATGGATACTTTTAAAGAGGCAGCAGGATTTGGTGAAGAGAAAGAATTAGTGGGTACATCTGCAAGTATTTATGTGGGTAAGAAAGCTCTAATAGGAACAGGGTTTTCAGACCAGTTCTTGGATTCTTCTAAATTTGATGCTTTGAGAAAACAATTAGATGAGGATATAGATCTTACCTTTGACGCAAATGCTTTTAATGATGCAGTTAACGATCTTATTGATATTGATTCTGGAGCTGATATACTTATGTTAGAGGGTGCCGAAGATGAGATGTTTGGAGTTGGTGTTGAAAGAGAAGAGGAGTTAGTTGTTAAAGCTACAAAGAAGAAAACTAGAGTTTATGATGGAGGAAATAGAATCCCGGATAAACGTGTTCATGAAAGAATAAAGGGAGAGATAATTAGAAGTAAAGAATTTGAAGAAGCCGCTAAAGAATTAAATAATGCTGCTTGTCTAAGACCTAAACCTAAAGAAGAAAAGATAACTGTCAAAAAGACTGGACTTCGATTTACTAAAGGAACAATCAGGGATGTTCCTGATAAGACGGGCGAATTACCTACAGGACTTATTGATGAGATGAAGAAGTTTTCTATAAAATCTCCACCAGTGAAAGCAGATTTACCTGCAACAACTTTACCCAGTCCATCTTTATTTATAGTTCCTAAAATTCCTACTACAATTCCAGAACTTCCCAAAGCTGAGGAAGAAGCTAAAATT